>Ga0101944_10000044_pt2 | contig 160475 bp, 114 predicted proteins | sample DewCreD2012metaG_FD_75245 | JGI IMG/M metagenome (GOLD analysis project Ga0101944, IMG submission 75245) | Hot spring sediment bacterial and archeal communities from British Columbia, Canada, to study Microbial Dark Matter (Phase II) - Dewar... ...
CACTACGTGATTTAATGTCCATTGACACCAGATAATATATTTCCATCCAAAAAAATAATCACGTAGTGATTAAATATAGGTAACAAGATAAAAACAAAAACGATTCATATCGCTTAGCGATTAGATTATCGAGATTTTTCGTGGATATTGATAATATAATCACTATGTGATAAGTGAGAAAGTTTACACATATATGTTACCATTGTAAAATCACTACGTGATTTAATGTCCATTGACACCAGATAATATATTCCCATCCAAAAAAATAATCACGTAATGATTAAATATTGGTAACAAGATAAAAACAAAAACGATTCATATCGCGTAGTGATTAGATTATCGAGATTTTTCGTGGATATTGATAATATAATCACTATGTGATAAGTGAGAAAGTTTACACATATATGTTACCATTGTAAAATCACTACGTGATTTAATGTCCATTGACACCAGATAATATATTTCCATCCAAAAAAATAATCACGTAGTGATTAAATATAGGTAACAAGATAAAAACAAAAACGATTCATATCGCTTAGCGATTAAATTAAAGATTTATAAAGATTAAGTTTGAAAATAGAAGCTTAAAAAATACTTTATAAATTCACCTAAACTATTAAAAATAAATAATTTAATAATTGAAATATTATTTTTATTTTAGAATTTGTTAATAGCATTCATTATATATTAACTTAATATAGTTTTATACGAAATTAATTAATATTTTAAAATATAGATAGAGTTTGAGATGAAGAATTATTTCAGCATTATGGTTTTAACATCTTTTTTGGTAATTTTTATTTGTAGTTGCAGTAAAGAAGATAACACAACCAATCCACAGACACAGATAAATTCATGTGTTGGTTGCCATACAAATTACGATGCCTTAAAAAGATTGCACACACCCGACACAGGAACTACAGGCGGAGGATGTAGTGGTGAAGCCCCACACTATGAACCTTACGACAGGGTTTATTTAGGTGGTGAAGGTTATCAGCTTTTCAAGAAGTCCGAGCATGGAAAACTTCCATGCACAAGTTGTCACAACGGAACAGACGGAACTGACGACAAAAAGCTTGCCCACTCAAATAATTTCATAAAATATCCATCGAGATTTGCGAAGGAAAAATGCCAGAGCTGCCATCCTGATGAAGTTGCAAGAACAACAAACAGTATCCATGAACAGGGTTGGGGGCAAAAGAGAAAAGTAACCGTGAGATATGGTCTTGCTGGATCAGATGAATTTCACAAACTTCCTCCTGCTATAATCGCTGGTTATGATAAAAATTGTGCATCCTGTCATGCTTCTTGTGGTGACTGCCATGTCAACAGGCCACATGCTGGTGGTGGTGGTTTGATGAATGGGCATAACTTCAGCAAAAAGCCTGATATGGTTGAGGTTTGTGTTACTTGCCATAAATCAAGAGGCGGTCATGCTTATCTTGGTGTAGCACCCGGTTCACAACCAGATATTCATTTAACAAAAAAGGGATTCGATTGTATGAGCTGCCACACAAAAAATGAAATACATGGTGATGGCAATAAATATGAGACCAGATTCCACGTTAAGGACATGCCAAAATGCACTGATTGTCATAAGGATGTTGCAAAATCAAATATTTATCACGGGATGCACGCAGCCGATTTAACTTGCTATACTTGTCATTCTCAGGATTATAATAATTGCGGAAGTTGTCATATTGAGCTCGAAGGGGCAAGAATTCCATCTTACCAATCATTCAAGATTGGTATGAATCCAATCAAGGATGTCAGGGACTATAAACTTGCACTTTTGAGAAGAACTCTTATGGCTCCGGATAGCTGGTCAAATTTTGGTGTTCCTGTATTGCCAAATTTTGATGCTTTTCCAACTTATAATTTTACTACTCCACACAATATTCAAAGATGGACTTCAAGAACAAAAACTGAATCAGGAAAGGCTTGTTATGACAACTGCCATATAGTGAAAGAAGGCGATACCTTCAGAAATATTCAATTATATCTATTCAAGAAAGATTTGCTTCCGTGGGAGCTTATTGCTAACGAAAAAGTTACAGTTGATGGAAAATTACCCTCAAAATGGGGACTTTAGTATTTTTATTCACAATCAGGAGTTACAGTATGAAAAAATTATTTTCAAAAAACAATATTATTAAAATCAATCTAATTGCTCTTCTATTGATCTTTACTTTTGTTGGATGTTCGAAAGATGACAATATAAATGAGCCGCAAATCAACGAATCTGAGGTGTTATTGAAATACCTTGAAGAAAACGGGGATTTCATCAACACAGCAGCACCGACTATGATTACTGCCGAAGAGATCAAAACGCAATTGTCAGTTGATCCAACAAAAATTCATATAATTGATCTGCGACCTGCTGCCGATTTTGCAAATGGACATATAGAAGGTGCAGTCAATATTGAACTTGCTAAGTTAAGACAGCACTTTCAATCAATTAACCCTGCAAGCTATACTAAAATTGCAATCGTTTGCTTTAGCGGGCAGACAGCCTCCTATGCAGCATCATTAATGAGATTGCTGGGTTATAACAATGTATTTGCATTAAAATGGGGAATGGCATCATGGCATACTGATTTCAAAGAAGCCTGGACGAAAAAACTGAGTAATGCCCGAGCTACCCAGTTTGTGAAGGATGAAACACCTAAAGGTCCAGCAGGTCCATTACCTACAATCAATACCGGAAAAAAGACTGCTAAAGAAATTCTCGAAGCAAGAGTTGATGCACTTCTTGCCAAAGGTTACACTGAAGCAACAATTACACCAGACGAAGTATTCTCAAAATTGAATTCTCTTTATATTGTAAATTACTGGCCCAAAGAGCAATATCTTGACCCGGGTCATATCCCCGGTGCTATGCAATATACACCCAAAGCTGATTTGAAAAGCACAACATATCTAAAAACATTGCCATCCAACAAAACTGTTGTTCTTTATTGTTATACTGGTCAGACAAGCTCATTCCTTTCAGCCTATTTAAGGCTTTTGGGGTATGATGCCAAATCAATTCTGTTTGGTGCTAATGCTATGATTTATGATTTAATGAAAGCAAAGGACAAAGGATTTACCTACTGGAAAGATACAGAATGCAAAGATTACGATTATAAAAAATAAAATAAGATAAAATCTAAATAATATAGGCTGTCTCGAATTAATCAAGACAGCCTTTTTTTATTCAATTTATTATTTTTTACTAATTTTTGAGACCTTTTTACGTTTTAAGTGTTTAGTATATATTGTTTGAACAAGTTTTTAAAAAAATGTTAAAAATCTTAGAACATATAAAAAGTGAAATTGTTTTCAGCAACAATTGGTGGGACTACGCAAAAGATATTTATGTTTTGCCTGACGGCAATCAAGGGGAATATCATTACGTTCATTCGAAAGGTTCAACTTTTATAATTCCAAAAACAGAAGATGATCGCTATATTATGATAAAACAATACCGTTATCTGAATAGAAAATTCAGCATAGAATTTCCGGGTGGAGGACTTAAAGAAGGAACAGACCCAAAATTAAATGCTATAAATGAAATGCAGGAAGAATCTGGTTATATTTCTGACATGGTGACCCAGCTTGGAAATTTTAATCCTTTTAATGGAGTTACCGATGAAATTTGCTATGTTTTTCTTGCCGGAAACTGTCGGTATATCGGGAACAATCCCGATTTTTCAGAAGAATTCGAAATCCTTAAATTAACCGAAAAAGATATTATCAACTATATTAAAGAAGGAGAAATATGGGACGGAATGACATTAGCTGCCTGGGCTCTTTATTATTTCAAAAGATGAAAAAAAAACATAAAATATTATCGGAAATTTTTGCTCTGATAATCATATTAATGTTTATTAACAGCATTGAGATTTTTTCGCAGGATGGAGCAAAAAAATCAGAAGAGTCACCTGCATATCAACTTAAATTCATACCCCCTCAAACAATAAGACATGTTTATAAAATGCATGACTCTACTGTTGTAACAAGGACTTTCAGCGATAATAGCACAAAAAAATATACCCGTGAAGTTTCTTATTACTTTAATTTTGTTATGCCAAATCCTCCTAAGGATGGATTTATGACATTCGAAGTATCTGTAGATTCACTAAAATATAAGTTCACCGAAGGCGAGGCAGTTTTTGAATTCGATTCTCAGGCAGATAATCCCGGTGCTTTAACATTCGAAGACCTTGTTGCAACAATTGTTCCATTAGGGAATGAGTTCAACCTTACATATTCACCTTATGGGGAAGTTGCTAAAATAGATGGGGAGCGTCTTGATTTTCTGATTGATTATATCAGACAGCAAAAAAATAACCCAATGAGCGATGTTTTAATAAATTTTGCATGGGAAGAAGGTATTTCACTTGACAGATTTAAATTTATTGCTGATGTCAAAAAAATAATATTGCCAGCTGAACCAATCCAAATTGATTCACTCTGGGAAACACCCATTGATTTGCAGCTTGACTATATCAATTTTTTTGATACTCTGACAACAAAAATTACTAAATTCAAAGATGGCTTCTTTTATATTAACGGTGTGTCGAATAATATTCAGGCAAAAAATAAACCTGCAAAACTATATGGTATCAAGACACAATTAGTAGAGGTTGCCGATACGAAAGGGGAAGGTTCTTATGAGTTGATATTACATAACCGGGGCTTTGTCTCTAAAGCCGAGTTGAAATATAATCTTGAAATCGGCTCTTATATTAAAAAAGAGTATTTCAAGCAAAAAATTGAGACAAAAACGACATGGGAATTATTAAAACAATACAGATTTTAATCATTTTAAAAAAAAATTATTTTTTATGTAACTTATTTAATTATTTTATGTTATTACAGCGATGAAGAATGACTTCGAGCAATATGATGATGTAGAGCTTTTTTATATGATGAAGTCAGGAAGTGGTAGCTCAGAGCAGGCTTTCAAAGTTCTATACAATAGATATTCAGCGAGAATATTTTCATATTGCCGAAAATTTTTGGGGAACAAAGAAGAAGCAAGGGACGTTTTTCAGGAAGCTTTTGTAAGGTTTTATCAAAGCGCACAGGAAAAAAGGGAGATGACAAATGTTCCCGCTTTTTTGCTGAAAATTGCAAGAAATTTATGTGTGAATATAAAGAGGAAAGATACTTCTACTTTGACGTTTGAAGACTATATGTCTTCTTCCTATGAAAAAAGTGATAATGATGAATTATTAAATTTGATAAAAATGGCAATGGAATTATTGCCAATAGAATACAAAGAATTGTTTATACTAAGGGAATATGAGGGTTTAACATATAATGAGATTGTTAATGTTACAGGCTTACCACTTGCTACTGTGAAGATAAGGCTTTTCAGGGCAAGACAAAAAATCAGGGAAATTTTAGCGCCATATTTGGCTGATTTATCAAAATATTAGTATTATTTATTTAATTGCAGAATAGTTATGAACGAATCAAATTATCAAAATCCATCAGAGCTTCTTCATCTATTTCTTGATGGAGAACTTGAAACCGGAAAGGAGACTTTTCTTTTCTCAGAACTTGCTTCAAACGAAGAATTAAGAAGTGAGATGAGGGATTTTTTAGTTATTCGCAACAAGATTAAATCAGATTCTATTCCTGTTGCTCCTCCAATTGAAACTACCAACGCTGTATTTAATTCTCTGGGTTTCAATCCTTCATCGCTTAATCCATACTATGTTGCGCCGTTTTCGGGTTTCGTTCTCTCAACTCTCAAAAAACTCTGGGCTCCGATTACTACAGCAATAGTAGCATCTTTGATAACTTATTTTGCATTGAATAATAATTTTGATTATCATACAACACAAAGCCATATTCCTTTGATGGTTTCTTACACAATTGAACCAATAACACAAGAAATTGCCAATAATACAGGACAGACAGAAAAAGTAATTTATAAATATATTTATAATTCCCCATCTGCTCAAAATTTAGCAAGTCAGGATCTTATTAATCAAAATAATCAGGTACTAAATAATAAGAGTTCAGGAGAAAATAATTTAGGCATGGTTAATCAAAGCCAATTTGAAAAATATCAAAGAAATCCGGATTTTATTTTAAAAGACAATGAGACAAAACTAAAACAAATAAGTTTTGGAAAAAGCAATATTGAAATTCATCAATCAAAGCTATCCAAAAACGATAATAATGAATATTCATTACAACTTAGAGGCATAAACGGAATTTCATTCCCTTCGGTGCAGGTCCCATATAAGCAGAACACAGTATTTTCAAATATGAGTGCTGCATTTTATTTTGCACGCTTCGGGAATTTCAGGATTGGTTTTGAATTCGGTAATGAACCTTTTGGACAGGTTTTCAATAACTATGAAGGAGGAACCGAATGGCAATATACTCAGAATGCAGCAATTTACTGGGCGGGATTGGATGTTATGTATATTTTCGATAATGAATTATTATTTACCGGTGGTCCTCAACCATTTGTGCAGGCTACATTCGGCGGAACTGAACTCGGACCTTTAGCTAAGTTTATAACAGGTTTACAATATTATTCGAAGGAGACAGGCATTGGTGCTATAATTGGTCTGGAAGGAACTTTGCTTTCATATATCAATCAAAAAGTCTGGTATAATACCAAAAAGATTGGTTTTACTTATGGAATGTCTTTTCATTTTTAGTTTGTAACTTATTTCTTTTTAGGATGTTATTATATTTGTGAAAATCAGAAAGATAGAAATCAAAATGGACAGAATAAAATTAATAGCTCTTTTATTTATATCTTATTTACTTTGGTCGTGTTCGTCTCCAATGGATCTGGATACACCAAAAGATAAAAGGTTAGTTGGCAATCCACCAGCCAGAATATACCCAAAAATAAATAGTATTTTGCTGGAAGAGAATGGTATATCAAGAGATTTTATTGCAAAAGAATATTTTATCGCAATTGACACTTCAAAGGAGATTCCCATAATTTGGTTGAATCTTGCTCTCGATTCCTATGACAACAAAAAAAGCATCGAAAGAATAAGTATTAATAGCATTAATATTCGGGTTGATTCAACACAGCTTTCTGGCCAACCTTTCAAGATTATACCTGAACTAAGTAATAATCCTTGCTGGGCTAAATTTTTAATTAACAGGGGGCTCAACATACAGTCTGATACCACTATAAATTCCGGTGATGAAAAAAACATAAGTGAATTATCTTTTAGTTATAATAAAGCTAAAAAAGAGATTTGGGCTTATCTATACTCAAAGATTTATGACCAAAAAATCTGGAAAGAGCAAAAAGACACAGTTGTCTATGATACAACATGGGTCGGAGGAGTTCCAAACGTCAAAGAAATCAGATTGAGACTTGAAGAAATCAGAAGTAAGCAGGATTCTTTATTCCTGAACACCAAGATACATTTGAAATATTAAAAGATTTTAAAATAAATCAAAATTCGGGAGGAGTTATGAAACTCAAATATGTTCTTATTACTTTCTTTTCATTGTTTTTTTTATTTGAAAATGCAATTGCCTTAGAAACCCCAAATCCACCTGTTAATTTTACTGCTTTTGCTCAAAATAATAATCAGAACTCTGCAAATTCAGTATATTTCAAATGGATGAAAAATCCTGAGGGTACTCAGCCTGTTATGTTTATTCTCTACGTAGCAACAGAAAACACAAAAGATTTATCCAAATTCAAACGCACTGATTATATTCAAGCAGGTAATCTTCAGGAATATAGTTATGTCAAATCTGGATTTAAAAGCGGGGAATATTCATTCTTTTTGACTGCCGCAGCCATTGAGGCAAATTCAATATTGGAAAGTAAAAATTCTGATATTGTTTCTGTTCAAATTACAAATGATGAAAAACCTTATATCAGAATTATTTCTCAACCGCCGACTTATGCAAATGTTGGAAAAGAGTATTTATATCAGCTAAAAGTTATTACAAATCTTAGTGATAATTGCCCGCTTGAATATAGGCTTCAAAATGCACCAAAAAACATGAGAATTGACCATACAGGATTAATAAAGTGGATACCAGAAGAAAATGGGGTATTCAAAGTATCTGTAATAGTAGGAACAACCTGCAAAATTAATGTGGAGCCTGCAATACAGGATTTTGCGATTACCGTTGGGCAAAACAATCAGGGTTATGTAAAAATACTCAGCCAGCCACCTCATACAGCTGTAGTTGGACAGCCTTTGGTTTATCAGATTTTTGCTCAATCAAATATCAGATGTCCAATCCTATATGAGCTAATCACTGATGTTCCCAATGAGGTTGGATTTGATAAGCGATCGGGTTTATTCAAGTGGATACCAACGAAACCGGGAACATATAAATTTACAGTGAAGGCATATCTTGAATGTGATGAAAAAATATCCGATTCACAAACTTTTTTAATTAATGTCAATGATGGTCATAACGATCAGGCTTGTGCCTTAATCACTGGTGTTGTTGAATTCGAGAGCGAAAATCAATTGGTTAAAGAGGGAAGAGTTAATGCATGGAGGATTGATAAGAGGACTAATGCTAATGTTACTTATTCATCTCCGATACAAGATGGGTATTTCACACTTAAAGTTCCTGAGGGTATCTATATGCTTAATTTTGATGGTCCGGAATTTTTAAACGAGTGGTATAAGGACGCCCCCACTATTGATAAAGCCGAAAAACTTGTGCTCAAATGTGATGACCAGATGAAAATTCATGTATTTGTTCAACGAAAGAAACATCCCAAAACATTCAAAGTTACTGGGAATGTTTCGAATGAGCAGGGAGATAAACCGTTAATGGCTTCAGTGCAGTTTATACCTATTGACCTTGATAAAAATTATAGAGATCCTAATCAACCCATTCCAAATTCATTCATTACAAAGACCGATGATAAAGGCAATTATAGTATTCAACTTCCTGATAACTTCATCTATCGAGCCTATGCTGTTCCAATGGAAAATAATTACATTCCTCAATATTACGATAAGGTGGAATCCCCATTCGAAGCAGACTTAATAGAGCTTACAGAAGATTTGAGCGGTATTGATTTCAGATTGAAACTGCGCCATCAATATAAAAATTCTTTTACAGGAAAAGTAATATCAGATAAGGAAGGAAATCCTTTACACTCATTAGTTTTTGCTTATTTAGTAAGCCAGCAAAATACTAATACAAACCAGAGATTTTCTCAGATGGCTGAAACTGACAGAAGCGGATATTTCAGATTCGAGAATCTTATTCCCGGAGAATATGTTCTACTTTCTATACCTTATGATAGAGCTTATACACCCGGTTATTACAAAATGGGCGAAATTGCAACGCTAAAATGGAGAGAAGCCACAAGGATTAATGTCGGCGCTCACATGATTGATATTATTTTCGAAATTCGCCATAAAAACAGAGCAGGACTTAAAGGTATCATTCAGATTGATGGAGTAATAATTGATAATAGCGGTATTATAAAAAAATCAGAAGTTCCCACAAACTTAAATACTCTTGCCGGTGCATTTGTTTACGTACTCGATGAATTTGGTGAAGTTTCTGACTATACTTTTACAGATATTAACGGTAAATTCTTATTGTCAGAAATAGCAGACGGGGAAAATACTCTTTATGTTGACCATATCGGGTTTAAAACATATCAGCAAAAGCTCTTTACAGATTATTCCGAAAATATTAGGAACAGTGGACTTATTATTGTGCTCGATGCTGAAGAACCACTTTCGAACGATGAGCCTTTTGATAGCATAGCTGACATTGTATCTTATCCCAATCCGGCAGTTAATACATTGAACCTTCAGTTTAGTGGAAAGCCCGGAACGTCACAGTTATATATATATGATAATATTGGAAATCTTCTTTATTCAAGCTCTGTGTCAACTTCGGAGGGACTTAACAGAACAAGTATTGATGTCAGGAATCTAAATCAGGGCATATATTACCTTCGAATTCTCGGAGATAATTTCACAAAGAATGTCAAATTCACGATAATTCGATAGGGATAAAATAAATTATTCAAAACTGAAAAGAAAATTTTGTTGATATAGTTTGATAAAATTGAAAAGGGGTTGTCATTTTTTATGAAATTAAGACAACCCCATTATTTTTAAGTTTTTTGAAATTTTTTCAGAAGAGTTTCATAAGCAGCTTTGACGGTCTTATCTGTAACAAGATAATTTTCAATGGCTTGACAAGAATGAAGAACAGTAGAGTGGTCACGATTACCGAAACATGCACCAATAGATTTCAAAGATAAAGTTGTAAACTTTTTGGCCAAGAACATAGCCATCTGACGGGCAAGGGCAATTTCCTGCTTTCTTGATTTAGATTCCATCAGTTCAATGCTGATATTCATCTGAAGGCTAACAGCTTCTTTGATATCATCAATAGTGATGGGTTTGTTTGATGAATAATTAACTCCATTAATCACTTCTTTTGCTAATTCGAGATTAAGTTCTCTGCGATCGAGTGTAACTTTTGCAATAAGGCTTATAAGAGTGCCTTCGAGTTCCCTGATACTTGATACAATATTTTTTGCAATATATTCTACAATTTCAACTGGAAGTTCCAGACCTTCGTCTCTGCTTTTTTGATTGAGAATTGCCATTCTCATTTCAAGGTCTGGAGATTGAATATCAGCTATCAAACCCCATTGAAAACGCGAAATAAGTCTGCTGTCAACATCGCTGAGTGCCCTTGGTGCTTTGTCGCTGGTCAGGATAATTTGCTTGCCTGCCTGATGGAGAGCATTGAAAGTATGAAAAAAATTATCCTGAGTTTTTTCTTTACCGGCAAGGAACTGAATGTCATCTACTATAAGAACATCAATGCTTCGATAGAAGTTGGTGAATTCGTTGACCTTATTCATTTGAATTGCATTGATAAATTCCATAGTGAATCTTTCGCTCGTGGTGTACATAACACGGAGTTTCCTATGTTTTTCTACGATTTTGTTGCCAAGAGCCTGAACAAGATGAGTTTTGCCCAACCCGGTATCACCATAAATGAACAGAGGATTGAATTTTGTACCTCCGGGATTCTGACTAACAGCAAAAGCAGCTGAGCTCGCCATCTGATTGCTATCGCCTTTGATAAAATTCTCAAAAGTATATCTGTGGTTGAGAAATGTAGGATATTCCTTGTTGAGATAAGGATTCTCGGCAAAGGGTAGTTGATTTTGAGGCACTGACCGTGTTGAATACTTATTACCGGGCAATTTGATTGATTTTTGTTCTTCTTTTTCCAGATTTTCGTCAACCACGATATGATAGCTTAATCTGGCATCATCACCAATGACCTGAACAAGGGTTTTTTGTAGCAACGGAAAGTAATGCTCTTCAATCCATTCATAAAAAAATTGACTGGGAACGCTTATGGTCAGAGTATTATTTTCAAATTTTAGAGCTTTGATTGGTGAAAACCAAGTTTGAAATACCTGACCGGAAACATTGTCTTTGATAATTGTCCTACATTTTTCCCAGTAATCATCTGCAACAGAGCTGCTCTGTTTGACATTATCCGTATTTATAGCTCTTTCCTTGTTGCCATTTTCTCTATCTAATGTCAGCTCCAGTAATTCTTCTTTTTTTGAAAACAAAGCCTACTCCTTTTTTTAAAAATTAAAAAAATAGTTTATTAAAGTAATTTTTTTCAATATTTGAGTTAATCTGTGTTAGAGATTGTGGAGATAAGTTTATTTAAGAATATGTTAACAGAATATTCTAAAATAAACTTAAAAGTAACATTATAACAATTTTATCCTCCCTACAAATGAAAAATATATAAATCAATTTCTCAAAAGTTAATTTCTAATAAATTTTTGAAAATTTCAAGAAGAATAATTTTTAAAATGAAAATTTTTTTCTTGGAAATTTTAAATAGTTGATATATATAGATTTACAAATAGATTAAACGAAAATGAAAATTTGATGAATTTATTATCGTTGTAAATTGTTTTATTTGTTAGCAGTTGTTTGTTTGGTAATATATTGTTAGGATATTTCTAAATTTGTGTTAAGGAAAGATGAAATGTGGCAATTTTTTTAATGATGAACTACTCAATTGAAATTTCAATCAATTACAATAAATTTTTAAAGTTAGAAAAAAAAATCTAAAAAAAATATATATATTAAATAATATTACAATGATTAGCAGGCAATCTGGCAGATTTGAGTTATTAATTGTAGCGAAAAAAATTATGAAATTTTTTAAAACTATTGATTACTTTTTTTTGTTATTATAAGATTTGTGGAATATTTATCAGACGGTAATATAATTTGTTTGCCTTTTTGTTCAATGACGTCCAGTATAATTGGTGCTTTCATATTCGCACTCATAGAGCCATCTTCATCGGAAAGAGTAACTATAACCATCACAGCATCTTTTTCCTGATTGAATTCGTTTCCAATGTCATAGTTAATATCTATCTGCCATGGATTGAGCAATGGAAATACAATTTCAGGATTTTCAATTGAAAGCAACCATTTGAACGGCTCAGTATCTTCATCGCTGATTAAAACGAATTGATTGAGGTGCTCGAATCCGAGGATACCGTTTGTGAAATCGAAGATTAAATCATCAGTAACAATAATTTCTCCGAACTGACTTGAAGTAATTTTTCTTTGGTTACCTGATTCCATAATAAAGAACATTTTTGTATGTTAAACATTCAAAAATAAAATAATAATTTAAAAAAGACAAAAATAGTTGAAAAGAAATTAAAAATGTTATCTTTTTTGTTGGTATCCTTCGGTCGAAGGTGTGTTGTTAGAAAGTTCTGTGATATTTATTTCCACTCTTCTATTTTTTGCTTTTCCTTCAATTGAAGAATTTGGTGCAACTGGTCGTTGAGCTCCAAATCCCCTCAACATCAGATTATTTTCTGAAAGTCCTCTTTCAACTAAATAATATCCAACATTAACTGCTCTTGCAACTGAAAGGTGCCAATTAGACTCATATCTAAATGATCGAATTGGATCAGAATCTGTGTGCCCATCAATACTAATCTGTTTGTCAATACCTCTTAAAATCAGTGCTAAAGTATCTATTACACTCATTCCCTCGGGTTCTACTTCAGCTTTACCTGATTTGAACAGAAGCTTTTCGGAAAGTGTCAATGTTAATCCGTTACTTGTTCTTGTTACAGTTAATAATCCGTTATCAACATATTTTTTTAGAGATCGCTCTGTTTCAACCTGAATTTGTTCGAGTGATTTTTTTGAAGGGTAGGGCATAATAGGTTCGGGAATGCCATTAGGGATTCCTTTGAAAACTCCAGCACCTCCATCGGAAATTTTTTCGGGCTGGAAATATTCAGAAAAAGCATGCGAAATTTCTTTAAATTTCTCTTCATCTACTCTCGAAGATGCATAAAGTATGACAAATAAGCCAAGAAGGAGTGTTATCAAATCTGCATATGTAACAAGATATCTGTCTAAGTGAATATTCTCCTGGGTCTTATCTAATCTTTTCCTGAAAATCATAAGCCGATATTCCAAATTAGCTCAAAAACACTATTTTAATATCGGCTATTATCAAAAAAAAATTATGTTTTCTTATTTAATTATGATAATTTTTTCGGTAATGGTAGTATTTCCTTCAATTTCGAATGTTATCAAATATAATCCAGAGGGAATATTTATTGTATTCAAGTTTATAAAATCAGATTGACCGGATTGCAAAAATTGTTCATACAAATCTGACAGTTTAACGCCGATTGAGTTTTTCATCTGAATTTTGATTTTTAGATCTTCGGATGTTTGATTTCTGAATGAGATTATAGCAAAATCAGTAAGCGGATTAGGATAAATTTTTGTTTCTAATTGAGCAGTTTCTTTTATCGGTTTGTTATCTGCTGCAGATAAAACAGTTTCGAAGCCTGCTATCTTATAAATATTCCCACCAAAATCACTGACCCAGAAGTTTTTGTCAGATGGGTCGTAATCAATACCTCTTGCATTGATAATACCATCCTGACTTTGGAGCGGGAATCTCGAAACCTCAGTTGATAAATTGGATTTGTTTATCCGCATCAGAAATGCAGAAGTTAAAGCACCTGATGATGGGAAATCTGTGCAAATCTGATAAATGAATTCTTTTTGATCATAGCACAGACCTCTTGGTCCGTAATTTTTGTTAAATGGGTTTGTGAAGCTGGATAGGACAGTTCCGTTAGATGAGTCAGCCACCATTAAAATTCTTTGATTGAATTCGTTTCTCATATCTCTGTCGCCAACGATCAGTTTGCCATCAACTAATTCCAGACCAATAGGATAATTCTTGCCCGGGCTGGTAAATTTCTTAATGAAATTACCATTTGTATCAACAACAATGATTTCTCCACCGAGCCCGGAAGAATCATTCATCCTGTGAAGGAATAATATTCCTCTGTTTCTGTCCATAGTAATATCAGTGAAGAGCATATTACCTGCCTGAGGTGGCAAACTTACTTCAGCCTTTTCAATTGTTAGTGTTGTAGCATTCAATTTATTTAGTTTATTTTGATAGAAGCTTGTTACCCAGAGTCCGTTTTTACCATCATAAGCTAAACCATAGGGGATAAAGCTGACGCTTCCGTATTTGACAATTGAACCGATTTCAAGTAGTTTGATGGAGAAAGTGTTAGATACTTTAACCTGATTTGGCTCAGAGAGCGAAGACACACGAATTCTGCAATAAATCGAAGGAATATTTGGGACATTCCAGAGCAAGCTGGTTCCCTGGACGTTATCTGCTATTCTAATCCATTCTGAACCGTTGTTATAAGTAAATTCAATTTTAACAGGTGGTTTGAAGCCATACCATGAGATCACATGGCTTGTTGTACTTGTAAATACTTCTCCACCGGCAGGAGAAGTGATTTCGGGTTCGCTTATGTTTTCCTCAGTTACATCAACTTCCCAGATAGACCTTCCATGTGTTGCAGCTCTTAATTTAATGGAAGGCTGACCAATGAAATACTCATTAAATGCTAAGTCGGTAACCGGGCTTCGGGCTAAATTTCTGCCGTAAGGGAACCAATCCTTGCCATCATTAAATGATGCGAAAACACCTATGTCGGTGCCTATAAATATCATCTTTTCATTTTCTGGGTGTATAGCAATTGCATTGACCGGTATATCCGGAAGACCATAACCAATGTCCAGCCAGCTTGCCCCTAAATTTGTTGTCTTGAAAACGTGGGAAGTTCCAAAACCGGAATAAACAACATAAGCAACGTTTTTATTTTCACGGGAAACTTCAATATCCTTGATCCATCTATTAATTAAACCATTATCAGAAACTCTTTTCCAGATATATCCTCCATCATCTGAAACAAATAACTCTCCATTGCTTGTCCCAGCCCACACAATTCCATTATCAATGGGTGAAACAGCAATGGCAGTAAATCTTCCACCGGAGGTTTTTAACTTCATATCTGACCAGTTATCACCCTGAGAATAGGATACGTATAATCTTGTCCTTCCGTGATATACTGTATAATTATCAGTAGGATCAATATAAATAGGTGGGTCCCAGATATTATCATCGGCGTTAAGACCATCAGTCAAATATTTGAAAGTGCCGCTTGAAAAATTAAGTCTGTAGGGGACAATATTTCCTCCGGGTGTAGAGAATCCATAAAAAATATTGGGATTCATATTATCAACAGCAACTCTGAAACCATCACCACCCGATACAAAGTTCCATGTGTCGTTTCGATTGCCAAGAGTGCCATTGTCTTGGGTGCCTCCATAAGTTAGGTTTCGCTTTGTGTGGTCAATAGCCATGCCATAGAATTGAGTAACCTGAAGGTTATTGTTTATAGCTGTCCAGTTTGTTCCCAGATCGGTGCTTTTGTACATTCCTCCGTCGTTGCCAAGATAAATAACACTTGGATTTTTGGGGTCGAATGCTGCATGATGTTGATCAACGTGGACATTACCCCCTGAGTAGCCAAAAGTAACATTATTCCATGTTGTTCCGCTGAAAGTTCTGAACAGATCAATACCACCAGCTATCACTGTATTTGGATTGGTAGGGTGAACAGCAATAAAATTATTATAGAAACCCTGCCCTCTGAAAAATTCATCAGTTCCGGTATATACTTTTTGCCAGGACTTTCCTTTATTTTCAGATCGGTAAATATAGCCCAATCCACCAATTTCCATCAATGCATAGACAATATCTGGATTGGAAGGAGCAAATTGAACAGAAACCCTACCAATATTTGCGTCTAAGCCAGTGTTTCTTTCTTCCCAGTTTAATCCAGAATTGGAGGTGAAATAAACACCTTCGCTGTTTACTCCTATGATGAACTCATCAGGATTTTTTGGATTAATTGATAAATCAGATACACTGCCGCTGAACCTTCTTTCCCAAGTCTTACCTGCATCAGTTGAAATATAAAAACCATGATTTCTCTTAACAGCCCCGGCAACAATAAGATTAGAATTCAAAGGGTGGACAAACACTTTTGAAAACGCCCCGACATCTGTTAATCCGATAACCTTCCATGTTTTACCTTCATCTGTGGATTTAAAAATGCCTGCACCAAGATAAACGACACTGCTGCTAAGTACAGCTTCACCGGTTCCAGCGTAAATAATTTCAGGATTGTTTGGATCAATAGCAATAGAGCCGAATGCAATTCCATTTTCGTAATCAAATATTGGCTCCCAATTTTCTCCCCCATTAGTGGTTCTCCAGATTCCACCTGCTGCGGCACCAACATAAACCCAGCCATCTTTAGTGGGATGAATAGCTACCGATTTGATTCGACCGCCAATATTAAATGGACCAATGTTTTTCCATTCTGGTTGCAAAGCCAGCATCAATTCTTTTGAATTCTTGGAGTGAACAAGATTATGCAGTTGATTTATGGCTTTGATACGGGCATCATAGTCAATTGTTTCATTGGGATAAGCTCTTTCCCTGTTGAACTCATAGAATCGCCGCATTGGCTTTTTCATATCCTGTATATTTTCAAGATTTTGAGCTAATAATTCAAAACTTGTTAGAAGAATTAGTAAAAAGATTAATTTTCTCATTTTTTTTTCCTTGTTTTATTTAATTTATATTTTTCATAACGATTAAGTAAATAATTTTAATATATTATAAATATTGATTTTTAGCATTTTTTTAAAATAAATCATTTATTTAAATTAGTTTTTTAAATATTTTTTTACTTAATCAATAATGGATGAATAGCAATAAAGTTACAAAGGACTTTACAGAATTTATTTTTGATGAAATAACAAGTAAAGGAAGTTATAGTGAATATAATCGGGAAAAAGGGGAAGTTTTTTTCATTGACCTCAATGGTAGAAAATTCAATATTAAATCAAATATTGGATATTTTGTAAAAGAAGAAAAAATCTTGGGTGGAGATAAAAATAATTTTAATTATCTTGCTCATTATCAAAAAGACGCCGAGGAGTTCGATTATTTCGAGGATAGATCAGGCGAGACTGCCCACGACGAAAGGAGATTGCGGGAATATATAAAATTCCTGGTTCCTGGTGATGTTCAAACGATTCTTGATGCTGGATGCGGAAGAGCATGGGTGGCTGAGCATTTCTGCCCGAATGGTATTAATGTTTGCTCCCTTGATGTTGCTCCAGCTAATGTTGAAAAAGCAAAAACTCTTTACAATTATCCAAGCCACGCCTGTATTGTAAGTGATTTGCTCGATCTTCCCTTCCCTGATAATTTTTTCGACTGTATAATCTGCTCTGAAGTGATTGAACATATTATTGACCCACAAGCTCTGTTGAATGAATTATTCAGATGTGTAAAGTTTGATGGTTGTATCTTGTTATCTACCCCTTACAAAGAAAAAATAAAATATTCTCTTTGTATTCACTGCAATCAAAGAACACCAATAAATGCACACCTGCATTCTTTTGATGAAACAACACTTATAAATTTTTTCAATGAAATGAAAACAATGGATATCAAATATTATATCTTTGGTAATAAATTCCTTCAATATATTCGTCATCATGTATTGCTAAGATTATTTCCATTTTGGTTCTGGAAGTTTTTTGACAGTTTTTTTAACTTGATATATAATAAACCAACTCATATTATTTTAAAAATAAAAAAAGGAGGATAAATGGTTCTTGCTGAATTTTCAATGTTTCCGACTGATAAAGGCGAAAGCGTCAGTGCTTATGTATCTCAGGTTATTAATGAAATTGACAAAAGCGGGCTTAATTACAAACTTACTCCGATGGGAACTGTTTTGGAGGGTAGCTGGGATGAAGTTATGGATTTAATTTCAAGATGTTTCAAAATACTCGAGCCACAGTCAAACAGGATTTATTCAGTAATAAAAATTGATTACAGAAAGACTGATAAATCGAGAATGGCATCGAAAGTTGAAAAAATTGAATCAATACTGAATAAAGAAATAAAAAAATAGGCTCGTTTTGATTAAATCGTTTATAAAATTAGCACTCATAGTATTCTCGATTATTGCTATATTGTTTTTGTATTTTTATTTTACAGCCGATAGAAATAAGATTGATGGAAATTTTTTAATTAATCTTAATAAAACAATTGCTCTATCCGGAGTTCTTTGCATTTTGAGTTCTTTAAGTATTAGCACATTGAGAAAAATTGGGTTGAAATTTAAACCATCGTTTAACTTTTTTATCAAGCATTTGGGTTTGAATGGCTTTTATCTTGCGAGTATTCATATTTTTTTTTCGTTGCTACTTTTGAATAGTGAAAACCATCCTTATTTATTTGATGTGGACATGCAACTAAATCTGAGTGGGCAAATGACGGTGCTTTTTGGTGCAATCAGTTTTGGCATTTTTCTTATGCCAGCTATTACATCAGTCTCGGTTATCAAAGCCGGAATGAGCAAGGAAAAATGGCAATCTATCCAAAGATTAAGCTATTTTGGGATAGGCTCTGTATCTGTTCATCTGCTTTTTATCGTATATGAGAGATACAGCTTTTCGATTGATAATTCTGTCAAATTCAACTATGAACCATTATTGATTTCGATTTTCATAATAATTTTGCTGTTTATTAGAATTATAACTATGTTTAATCAAAAATCAAGTAAAGATTAAGTTGGAAAATTCAAAATTCAGACATACATTCATCGCAGTCATAACTTTTTTTTCGATATTTATTTTTTTTCATTTACAAAAAGCCGAAATTCATCCATGGGACGAGGGATTATATGCTTTAAGGGCTTTGAGTGTTTTTGAGAACGGGAATTTTATAGATCAGACTTCAAGCAGTCCCGGTGGGCTTTATTCTTCGACTTATCCACCTCTTTCCGTATGGGCAATGGCATTATCAATGAATTTTTTTGGTCCGGGCACATTAGCTGTCAGACTTTTTAGTTATATCTGCTCAATTGCATCTTTGATACTGATTTATTTAATATCCATCAGAATTTTAAGTGAAGAGAAAGCAATATTCACTGTCATTTTGCTTTCAATATCAATTGCATGGAATGTTTATTCAAGGCAGGGGATGACCGAAGTGCCTGTCATCTTCTTCAGCCTGCTGTCTTTTTGGGCTTTGGTTAAGATTTATGAAACAGAATCACAAAGGAAATGGCTATTTGGCTTAATCTTTGGGTTAGCTTTTGCTTTTGCATTGATGACAAAAATAATTGTGTCATTCTTACCCTTGCTTTTAGCTATCAGTTTTCTCATATTTTCTTTCAGGAATCTCAAATATGTTATTTTAGGTATAGCATTAGGACTGATTCTGGCTTTTCCTTGGCATTATTATATGTATATTGCCCATGGTAGTGATTTTTCAAATGCTTTTTTAATTCCTCATCTTTATTCGTCTGTTGAAAATAATGTCCCGCAACTTGGTGCTTTTTATTATTTGAATCAGTTAATAATTGCAAATCCTATTACAGTATTGTCATTTGTTTCATTATATTTATTAGTTATAAAAAAATTAAACAAAAGAAAGGAACAAAATTATATAGTTTATATTTTGATGATCTGGTTTTTCTTGACAATTATTCTTTTCTCTTTGTCAGTAACTAAACTACCGCATTATATTATTTATTTTTTGGTGCCTTCAGTCATTTTATCAGTAAAAGTATTTGAAATTATTGAGTTGGAAGGGCTTAATCCAAGGCTTTTATGGTTTATTTTTGGCTTCCTTATAATATCAACTCTCTGGTCTATTGGCGAAGATTTAAGAGAGGATTTTAAATTCTTTCTAAGTAATTTTAAATTAACCGTGCCAGTTATTATTTTCATTGTCTTAACTTTGATAACGATCTCAACCGGAATCATATTTAGAAAATCATTTTTTGAAAAAATCAAGTTAAATTATTATATACGACTTAGCTATATAGTTTTGATCATCCTTGTTGTCAGGATAATAATTTATACCTCATTCTCTCCTGTCGAAAAAGAAGCCGGAGCAAGCAAGACTGTTCAATTTATTGACCAGCTGAAGCAGGATAAAATTATATACCTTTTTCATTATTATAATTCTTCAGATACTCTTAATCCTCAGTTGGAATGGTATTTCAAGACTTATGATTCTGGTGAGAAATTACCTCCCGAATTAATCAAAATCTCTTTAGTCAGCGATCGGCTTGACATTCGTTCACTTAGAAAAATTGATAATTATCCAAATCTATTTGTGGTTTATTATATGCCTTTTAAGTCAGACTTAACAAATATGTTCCTCGAAGATATTGTTCAGACAAGAAAAATATTACTGCAAACAAGAAAATACATAGTATTCGGAAGAAAAAAAACAGACAGACCAGCTGGTTACTGGATCTAATTTAATCACTTTATTTCAATTCGTTTTAAAAGCGAGTCAATAGAATTGATGAATTCAATATTTATTTCGGATAATCGAGAGATTAAATCATATTTAAGATTGCCGCCAACAAGGATAACTTTATCCGGAAGATAAGACCTAAGTTTTTTTAGATTATTTATTATCATTGGCTCATTTTCAGGATAAATAATGCTAAGAATAATAAAATTGGCATTTGCTTGATTAGCAGCAGAAGCTATATCTTCACTTGGTACATTTGCCCCGAGGTATATAGCATTAAAACCAACAGTTGTAGCTAATACAGCTATAGCAACTGCTGCAAGCTCATGATGTTGTGCAGCAGGGGTGCAAACAATAATTTTTGGAGCAAATTCTGAAATATTTTCACTTTCTTTCATATCCAATAGAAAGTTTTTAAAAATTGCAGTTGCAAAATGCTCATGAGAGATTCTAATTCTGCCTGAACGCCACATATCTCCAATAATTTCAAACATTGGTAAAATTATTTCAGTGATAATAATTTGTTTGGGTAGCTTAAGACGCAAATCCTCGAAAGATTGCCTGATTTTCTTTTCATCGAAATCTTTAGTTAATTTTATAAATTTTAAAATTATTTCATTATAGTCATCTTTGTCTATCTTATTTTTCCGGGGTTCCTGAATTGATTTTTCTGACAGGGATTTTAATTCTTCATTTGTTAGATTGGCAATACTTCCTATTCTGAAACCCTTATGAGTAAGTTCATTAAGTAATTTGAGCTTTTCGATATCTTCTTCAGTGTATAACCTGCGATTTGAATCAGTTCGTAAGGGTAAAAGAGCTTTATAGCGAAGCTCCCATGCTCTTATAACATTTTTAGTTAGCCCTGATTTTTGGGCAGCTATATCAATTGTATAATTCATATATTCAAATTTAAAAAATAATGACCGGAAAAAAAATTTTATTATTTATACAAATACTATACAATATTCGAAATTATTATACGATTATTGTAATGTATTAAATGTTTAATTATAAAATGAAAGGATTTAAAATGCTTAAATATACTAAAAACAAAACACTTGAATTATTAAATAAATTTTATTTAAATATTCTACAAAAATTATACAATATTCAAAAATATTATACGTTGAATTACAATATTTAATTTTTAAACAATTTTAGGAGTAAAAAATGAATAAACTTAATTTCATAATTGTTGCATTATTAATGCACTTTTTCATCGCAGGGTCGGCATTTTCTCAATTTGCCCGTGTTCAGGTAATTCATAATTCAGCAGACAGGGCAGCAGCTGAGGTTGACATTTGGCTTAATGATATTTTATTACTTGACAATTTCAAGTTTCGTCAGGCAACACCATTTGTAGATGCACCTGCAGGGGTACCAATCACAATTTCGATACAGGGACCGAACAGCAAGGACACAGTCGGAGCATTAGCAAAATTCACCTATACACTGGAAGCAGGAAAAAAATACATTATAATTGCAAACGGAATAGTGATTCCAACAGGATACAATCCTGTCAAACCATTCAATTTATATGTATATGACATGGGAAGAGAAGGAGCAAGCAATGCAAACAACGTTGATGTTCTTGCTTTCCACGGTTCAACAGATGCACCCACAGTAGATGTAGTAGAATCATTGGTTGGAGCCGGAACAATTATAGACAATTTTGAATATGGAAAATATGCCGGATATTTGGAGTTACCAAATGAGAATTTCAAGCTTGACATCAAAGATGAAACCGGAAGCACAACAGTGATTAGCTACAGTGCACCATTGAAGGATTTAAATCTTAAAGGACAGTCATTGGTTTTGATGGCTTCAGGATTTTTAAATCCATCAAACAATAATAATGGTGCAGGTTTTGGACTTTTTGCTGTATTGAACGATGGCACTGTTGCTGCTTTACCGGTTAGCACATTGTCAAATGTAATTGAAAATAGCTTCATAAATAAATTGTTTACAAATTATCCCAATCCATTCAGCGATGAGACAGTGATTTCTTTTAACGTTGAAAAAGCCGGAAGGGTAGCGGTTAACATATATGATTATAGAGGTATGCTGGTAAAAACTTTGATTGATGAAATCCTATCTTATGGGGAGCATAAAATTAAATTTTCTTCGAACAATTTACCAAGTGGAATATATACCTACAAAATCATCAAGGATTATAATGTCCTATCAGGCACTATGAGTGTTGTTAAATAAAATTCGCATTATGTTATAAATATTTATAAAGAGCTTCTTAACGAAAGAAGCTCTTTTTTTATATGATACAAAATTTTGTGTAAGATTACTCTTTTGCTATATTTGTAAGATTTGTAATTATGTAGAATGAAATAATTTGATTTTTGAAGACTGTGATAAAAAAGTTAATAAATATATTATTGTTTGAACTACTCTTTTTTTCTTTGTTGCCAATTAATCTGAAATCAGAGAACAAAATCTTTCTCAGAGATACCACATTTGAAAGAGGGGTAAATGTAATCATACCGATATACGGGACAATTAACATCTCACCACTTGATAATATTTTGCTCGAATTTCAATATGATGCAAGAATAATAAATATAAGTTCAGTTGAAGGGGACCCGAATTTTATTATTATTCCTAAAAAGCCTAATGTTCAAAATCAACTGAGAGACCTGAATAATGCATTGCTGATTATTAGTTCTAACGAAGTACAACCGAAAGAGCAGGGAATACTTTGTTATCTCGAACTCGAAGGTTTGGTTTTTTCGGATTCAGTTGTTGATATTTCGCTAAAAAGGATTGAGATTAATGGGATTGAGAGAGATGAACTGACAGGAAAAATAGGTAGAATTATTGTTCGGGGACAACCTTTTTTACCGAATTTCCCTGATAATCTGGGCTTGAATTACCCTAATCCTTTTTCCAATCAAACAAGATTTGAATTCAATCTTGAAAACACCACCCGGATTTCGTTTTTTATGTATAATTCAAGTGGAAAAGAAATATATTCTTCCATAAATACACCTGAAATATTTGAAGTTTATAGTTATGATGGTAATTTAATTAATGATCCATTCGGGAAATCATTAACACGTGGAAAGTATTATGTTTTATTCAGTCCACCAACTTACTATTTTGCATCAGGAGTGTATTTTTTTGGAATGAAGACAGACAAAGGATTTTACAACAGAAGTTTTTCAGTTATAAAATAGCGGTGAATTGAATAAATGGATTTAATTAATCATTCAAAAAATAAGAAAGATAGAGAATTTTCCTTTAAATTTTTCTTCAAATTTATTTTAATTTTATTAGCGTTATTATTAAATGCAGGTTATTCATACTCACAACAATTCGAAAGCACAGATACTAATGATTATAAACCAAAAAAGTATTTAAAGGTAAAAAATCCAGTTGGCACAGAGTTCTGGCTGTGTTTTATGAAAAACTACAAAGAGGACAAACGACCAAGTCAGTCTCAGGATTTAATTTTAGAGCTTTTCATTACCGGAGACGAAGATTCAAAAGTAAGAATAGAAATTGATGGAATTGGTTACAGGCAGAATATTAATGTTCCAGCCGGGACGGTTCAAAACGTAAAAATTCCGGCTGAAGCTCAGGTGAAAAGCGATCAGGTGCTCGAAAGGCTCGCAGTTCATATTACCTCTGACAAACCGGTCTCAGTTTACGGTTTGAACAGAAGATTTCAAACTACTGACACATATCTTGCGTTGCCCACAGAGGTTCTGGGAACAGATTACAGAGCTATGTGCTATACTGTTTCAGACGGGTTAATGCCTCAAATAGCAATCGTTGCTACAGAAAATAATACCGAGGTAGAAATAACCCCTTCGGCTAACCTTGTTCTTCATAGGAAAGGGGTTCCTTTCAAAGTGCAATTGAAAAAGGGGGACGTTTATCAATTTGCATCTTTGTTTGAACCCAATAGTAATTGCGATTTGACAGGAACTCTAATCAAATCAAATAAAAAAATAGCTGTTTTCAGCGGTCATCAATGTGCTTATGTTACCCCCAATATTATTGCCTGCAATCATCTTGTTGAACAAATGCCACCACTTCCATCATGGGGCAGACATTTTTATCTTGGAAGATTTGATACAAGGTCAAATTACACTTTCCGTGTACTTGCAAATGAAAATCAAACAAGGGTTTTTCTTGATGCTAAATTGATTAAAACTCTTGGGGCTGGGGAGTTCTGGGACAGCACCCTTAAACGAGATATACAAATTACCGCAAACAAACCAATTCTTGTGGCACAGTACTCGCAGGGCTTTAAAAACGGCGATTCAATTGGTGACCCGATGATGTTGCTTGTCAGTCCCACCCAGCAGTTTCTTCAGCAATACAGGTTTGCTACTCCGGTGAATGGCAGTTGGAAGCATAGAATTAATGTTGTTGTGCCGACTGCAGGAATTAAATCAATGAAACTAAACGGAGAGCCAATTGATCCGAAATTATTCAAACCCTTAGGACTGAGCCGCTATTCAATTGCCTATATACCTATTCCCTATGGCAGTCATTATATCGAAGGGGATTTACCTTTTGGTATGTATTCTTATGGTTTTGGGTTCGACAGGGATGCCTTTGATGCCTATGGAACAATGGCTGGTCAATCATTTCAGGATTATGAGCCAGCCAATGATACATTGCCGCCAATGGCAGAAGAATTTGAATCCGTTAACCTGATGAAGGTAATTTTTAGGGATGACAGGGTTGATGATTCCGGTATAAAAAATATAAAAATTGTTGAAAACAATGGATTGAAAATTCAAATACCAAAAATTGAAGAAGGAAGCCCTCAGGTTGAAATTTCTATAAAACCCGAACAAGCCGGCGCTATTTCAAGAGCTTTTGTTGAAGCTATTGATCTGGCGGGAAATATTGCAGAATTTACAATATGTTACACTCTTGATAATCGCACTCAGATTTATAATTTTTATTTGGTAAAAGGAAAAACCGAAAGTTGTTTTCCTGATCCGGGTTTCCAAATTGGTGGCTTCATCAAAGTGTCGGGCTTTTTTCATTCGGCTGATTTTTCTAATTCAGGCGATATTTCAGCACAGGGAAAATTTGGTGAGTCTTTCGGCACTGGTGGTTTGTTCGGGATTTATTTTGGCAGAAAATTTTCAAATGAATTTGCAGGCTCGGCGAGACTTTCGATTGAGAAGTATGGTGGAACTCTTGATGCACCCGATTCAGTAATAAAAAGGGTAAGAATGCCCAACGGCGATTTAAAGCCATTTCAGGAAAGCAGATTGCTCAGGTTAACAGGTGTTTTTATTCATCTCGGGCTTGGTGGTGAATATTTTTTCAACCAATACGGTTATGTATTCGCGGGTTTGAACTTTGCTATGAATCTATCGAAATCAATTGAATTGCAAAGGCAGATATTGATACCTGATAATTTTACTTATACAGATGGAACCAGAACTCATATTGACCCCGATGATGTACAATCACTAAGCAGTCTGAGTTTTTTTAGATTAGGGGTTTTAGCTGGTTTAGGACTGACATACCCAATAAATAATCTCTTTTCAGCTTATATTGAGTCGCAATTCACTCATCATTTAGGAAATATGATTAATGATGGTAACTGGGGTTTAAATCAAATCTCCTTACAGGCTGGGATAAGATACAGATTTTTTCCTTAATATATGGTTTTTTAAGAAATTTATATGAAGCCTTTATTAAGAGTATTCAGCGTATTTCAGAAGGAATTAAAAAGCGAATTACGAAATCGGTATTCCATATCGGCTGTTGTTTTATTTATTATTACAACAATAACAATCATATTATTTGCTACTGCAGCAGAGGACATCACCCCGGGAATGGCATCGGGACTTATCTGGATAATTATGTTTTTCTCCGCTATGACTGGATTGGGCAGAAGCTTTGTTAGTGAGGAAGAAAGAGGAACAAGCCTTTATTTAAAACTTTCAACTACTGCCGGAGCAATATTTTTTGGTAAATTGCTTTTTAATATTGTTCTCTCAATTTCTTTAAACACAATTGCTGTTATATTATTTTTCCTTTTAATTAACTCAGTCATTCTAAGAGTAGCCGAAACTTTTGTTATAACCCATTTACTTGGTAGTATAGGAATTGCAGGTGCATCAACAATCATCTCCGCAATAATTGCACGGGCAAATACCAAAGGGGCATTATTTCCGGTTCTTTCATTTCCGATTATACTTCCACTATTAATGTTTGGGATTGAAACAACAAGGTTCGCTCTCGATGGAACACCATTCGATTCAGCAATTAATAACTTTGGTATGATGTTTTCCTATTGTGGAATAATAATTACATTATCATATTTCCTTTTTGATTTTGTCTGGAAAGAATAAATCAAACAAGGATAGAAATTAAGTGTTCATTAGTTAGAGAAAATAACTTTGATAAAATAAAAAATAGTATTAATTTTGTAATCCTTAAAAGGGGCGGATAGCTCAGGTGGTATAGAGCGCCTGCCTTACAAGCAGGAGGTCGGGAGTTCAAATCTCTCTTCGCCCACAAGGTAAGCAGAAGTGGCGGAACTGGCAGACGCGCTGGACTCAAAATCCAGTGGGCTCATCACCCGTGCGGGTTCGACTCCCGCCTTCTGCACAAATTATTATATTCTATCCCACCTTAGCAAAATATAATCGCTTCACGATAAGATTTTTTTTTTGAGTTTAGCAATGTTACCGAAATATAATCGCTATGCGATAGAATTCAATTTGGAATGTTATTTATTGATAAGCTACTAAATCACGTATTAAGTAATCAAGATTTATCATTCACAAAATATTATTAAATCTAATGTTTTTTTTATTTCTTCCGATTTATTATTTATAAAAATATTAATATATTCTTGATAAGAATAATGAAAACAAATACTAAAACAAATCACATTAAGGGTAACTTTAACTCGCTAAACGGCAATGGATTATCAAAGCATATTATTGACCAGATACCAAATCCAATATTCATTAAAGATATTGATGGAAGGTTTATTGCCTGCAACAAAGCATTCGAGGAATTTTCAGGAATTGATTATAGCGAACTTGTTGGTAGGACAGCATTTGAAGTTTTTCCAAAAGAATTAGCTGATTATTGCTTGATCAAAGATACGGAAATTTATCAAAATAAAGGACATTATATATCTGAATACAAATTACCTTTAAACGGAAGCAATGAAAGCAAAGTTGTTCTTATTAATAAAGCAGCTCTTCATGATGAGAATGGAAAAATAATTGGTTTAATTTGTATAGTAACTGATATTACAGAAAGAAAAAAAGAAGAAATTGAACTTTTGAGATTCAAAAGGGCAGTGGAACAAAATCCAAATTCAATAGTAATAACCGATTTAAATGGTAACATAGTCTATGTCAATCCAAAGTTCTGTGAATTAACCGGATATACTTATGAAGAAGCAATCGGGCAGAATCCAAGAATATTAAAATCAGGTTTGCAAAGTAAAGAATTTTATGCTAAGTTATGGTCCACAATACTAAGCGGAAAGGAATGGAATGGAGAATTTCTGAACAAGAAAAAGAATGGGGAACTATACTGGGAACATGCTTCAATATGCCCGATTTTCGATTTTTCAGGGAAAATAATTAATTTTATCGCAACCAAAGTTGATATTACTGAAAAAAAGAAAACATTAGAACTCCTCAATCAAAGTGAAAAAATTTACAAATCCATTGCTTCGGCTGCAAGTGATGCTATAATTCTGATTGACTCCGAACAAAGAATTCTAAAATGGAATAAAGCTGCAACAAATATTTTTGGTTATCAGAAAAATGAAGTGATAAACAAGAAACTTCATAATTTATTAGCCCCAGATGAATACAGGGAAAAAGCCAATATTAATTTCGAAAAATTTAAAAATACCGGAAAAGGAAAAGCCCTAAACAAATTACATACCTTAAAAGCCTTGAGGAAGAGTGGAACAATTATTGATATTGAACTAACAGTTTCAGCTATCAGACTTTGGAACCAATGGTATGCGGTAGGAGTGATAAGAGACGTAACTGAGAAGATACAGATTAAAGAGAAATTAGAGCGATTAAAAGAAAGATATAAAGCTATTCTTGCTGCTGTGCCTGATATATTAATCGAAATTGATACTCACAAAAAGATAATCTGGGCTAACAAAGCTGGATATGAATTTTTCGGAGATGATATCAAAGGAAAAGCTGCAGAAGTAATCTTTGAAAGCGATCAGTTTTTTGACGAATTTACATGTTCTGATCATACACATAATAATACTGAAAATGACTTAGAAAAATTATATTCACGTCAGGATGGAGTCAATAGATTGTTATCATGGAGGTTTAAAACTATTTGCGATAAAAATGGTTATTTGAATAGTGTATTATGTTCAGCCCGTGATATTACTGATTTTGAAGAAATAAAATCACAGCTTGCACATGCAATCAAGATGGAATCCATTGGTCAACTGGCAGCTGGGATTGCTCATGAAATTAATACACCACTACAATATATAAGCAATGGAAATTATTTTATTAAATACGCAGTTGATACTTATGAAAAATTTTTTAATAGCCTTAAAAATGTCGAAGGATACATTAATCACAATGGAGAAAAATTGAAATTACAAGATTATATAAGCTCATTATCAAGTGATATAAACTTTCAAGAAATACACAAAGAGTTAAAAGATTCTGTTGTCAGAAACGGTCAGGGAATTGAAAAGGTTACAAATATTGTCAAATCCTTAAAAAACTTTGCTCACCCCTCCAGTGGTGCTAAATCTTATTCTAACATAAATGAAGGTATCAATGATACTGTTGTTATATCACGCAACGAATGGAAATATGTTTCTGATATTAAATTAAATCTTGAGCCTTCGCTTCCTTTGGTTTACTGTTGTTTGGATGAAATCAATCAGGTGCTATTAAACTTAATTATTAATTCTGTCCACGCTATACAAGAAAAATTTGTGAATATTAACAAAATTTCAGGGATTATCGAAATTTCAACATACTTGCGAGGTAACGATATAGTAGTGATAGATATAAAGGATAATGGAATTGGTATTCCGGAGAAAAATTTACCGAAAATTTTTGATCTCTTTTTTACTACCAAAGAAGTAGGTAAAGGAACCGGGCAGGGTTTAGCAATTGCTTATGATATAATTAAAAATAAACATCAGGGAAATATCCATGTCTGGTCTGTTCCGGGCGAGGGAACTAAATTTACAATTGAATTACCAATTAATGAAAGGATGGAAAAATTATGAAATTAAGTCTTTTATTCGTGGACGATGAAAAAGAAGTTTTAGATAGCTTCCGAACAATGTTTATTCCTTTCAGAGATCAATTTGATGCTTATTTTGCAATAAGTGCCGGAGATGGTCTGAAGATATTGGACGAAAACAAGATTGATATAGTTATTTCAGACATGGTTATGCCTGAAACAGACGGACTTCAATTTCTTTTAACTGTCAGAGCTAAATTCCCGGGGATTATCAGAATTGTTCTGACTGGTTATACTGACTATGAGAAAGCAATATTATCAATGAATGTTGCACATCAATTTATCACAAAACCATGCAAGATTCAGGATTTAGTCAGCAAAATAAGAAAACTCGAAAGAATCCAAACAATCCTCACAAATCCAAAAATTATTGGATTTATCTCAAAATTAGATCAACTGCCTGTTATGACTTCAATATATAAAAAAATAGAAGAAGAGCTTAATAAGGATGATCCTTCGATAACAGTAGTATCAGATTATTTATTGAAAGATATATTTCTATCGACAAAAGTATTACAAATGGTAAATAGTGCTTTTTTCAATTTTTCTGTGGATATCACAGATATAAAACAAGCTGTTGGTCTGCTTGGTTTAAACATCATAAGATTTATGATAATAGCCTCAAATTTATTTGATCCAGAATCATTAAATGAAGATGAAAAAGAATTTATTAAATTTGTATGGGACCATAGCTTAAAAGTTGCGATAGTATCATCAGGAATTATGAGATTCGTTAATGATGATAAAAAAATTGTTGATGAAACTTATTTAGCTGGTCTATTGCATGATATTGGTAAATTAGTTATGATGAAAAATCCTGATTATCTTAATATTATGAAAAATTTTTTAAATAAACAGGAGGATTATCATAAAAAAGAATCGGAAAAGTTTGGAATCACACATGCAGAAATTGGTGCCTATCTATTAAGTATGTGGGGTTTGAGTGACTTTCTTATTGATTCTGCAAGCAAACATCATGATGATTTGAATGTTAACATTGACGAGCTCAACCCAATTAGCGCCTTGTTAATTGCAAATAAATATATTAAAAAGAATCATACTGAACTTATAGAACTGAAAAGACTCAAATTTAATAATGACTTTATAGAATCTATATTAAAAGAATAGTGTATGAAACCTAAAGTATTATTTGTTGATGATGAACCAGAAGTATTGTCGTCATTTTTATCAATTTTAAAAATTCATTACGATATATCAACATCAGACAACCCGGTCGAAGCTGTTTCAATAGTGAAAAATAATGGTCCCTTTTCTGTGGTTGTATCCGATTATAGAATGCCAAAAATGAATGGGGTTGAATTACTATCCGAAATAATGAAAATTGAAAAAAATACAACAAGAATACTCCTTACCGGATATTCAGATTTCCAAGCTATAGTTCAAGCTATAAATAATGGAAACATTTATAGATATCTTACCAAACCTATTGTTATAGAACAATTAATAAACAATATTGACGACGGTATCAGGCAATTTAACTTGCTGAAATCCGAAAAAGAATTGCTGGAAAAAACATTGAAAGGTAGTGTTAAGTTGTTAATGGACATACTATCTGTTTCAAATACAAAATCTTTCGTTAGGGTTAGCAGGGTTAAAAACATAGTTAAAAGACTCGCATCAAAATTAAATTATGAACCATTGTGGGAAGTTGAAATAGCTGTTATGCTCTCTGAAATTGGTTTGGTTGGTGTCCCTTTCGACATAGTTGATAAAAAAGAAAGAAGACTGCCACTAACACCTGAAGAAATTAAAATATATAACAACCATCCGAAAATTGGCTCTGAACTTATCAAAAATATACCACGTCTCGAAAACATTGCCAGAGTTATCGAATATCAATCAGTATCCAACTTTACTGATTTTGACCCATCAGAATTAGAATCAAACAAAGCTCTGATGTTATCCGAAATAATTACAGTAGCAAAGATCTATGATAAAATTTCGGATGCTGGTTTATCTCATTTAGATGCTATAGATTATCTGAATAAAAGAAAGAATTTCTCACCACATATTATTAAACTTCTTGAAATAGAGTTTGGTGAGCAGGATATATCAAGGAGTGCAAGCATTGAAAGTGTTTTTATCGAGGATTTAAAAGAGGATATGATTCTTGCTGAGGATATTGTTGATAATTTCGGAATGATTCTTTACGCAAAAGGTAAAGAATTATCTGATATGATAATTCTCAGAATAAAAAGTATGGCAAAAAATAGAAAAATTATCCAACCAATAAAAGTAATACGTTATAAAGAAAATTATTAACCCAAAATTGTCATTAAATAGTCAAATTTTTTTTATCCAGAAAAAATATTTTTCTAATCATGAGCGACAGCAAAAGTCTTTTCATTCACTAATTTTGTAAGTGTTTGTTTTTTGTTTTATTATATTGGAGGTTAAATGAACCATTTAGAAAAAACACTTATTGATATGAGCCATGTAACAAATCTGCTTGAGAATGGCTTCAAGACTATACCCATCAAGGTATTTGAAATGATTACAAACTTTAACAAAAAGATCCTCAAAGAAAGTTTGAAGAGAAAAAACACAATGGTTTATGCTATACTTTCCGATGGATGGTTGGAAATAATGGAAAAGCACATTCGGGATTTAAGAAAATTAACTACTAAAGATTATGAAATTCAGCAAATTAATATGAAGCTTGAAATGTTAAAAGAATACTATAAAAACCTTAATTAGTCCGACCTTTCTAGTTGCCTTAATTCTATCCAGCGCTTAATCCTAAAAAACAAAACAAGAGGTTGTCTCAAAAGACAAATTTTGGGAATAAATGGTCAGGCGAGAACGCCTGACCAACCATATAATTCAAGAACTTAGTAGAACAAACATTTTTGTCTGTTCCAAAGATAATTACTTTTGAGACAGCCTCTTGATTAATATAAACCTTTATTATGAATTAAAAAAAATTAGAATTTCTTACAATATTTGTCCAAAAACTCAAATAATTCCTTATACCATAGTATCTGGTTTTGGGGTTTTAGTATCCAGTGATTTTCGTTTCCCCAAAAAATCAATCTTGAAGGAATTCCCAGAGATTGAGCAGCAGTGAATGCTTCCAGTCCTTGTGTGTATGGAATTCTGTAATCCTTTTCGCCAATACTTATCAAAATAGGAGTGTCCCATTTTTTCACATATTCGTGAGGTGAAAATTTAGTGTATTGAGATTTATATTTATCATCCCAGTATGGTCCACCAAATTCCCAGTTAGGGAACCAAAGTTCTTCGGTTGAGCCGTATTTGCTGATTAAATTAAAAGCTCCATTATGTGAAACAAATGCAGAAAACCTTTTATTATGATTGCCGGCTAACCAGAAAACAGCATAACCACCGGCACTTGCTCCAACAGCGGCAATTCCTTTTTTATCAATATATGGTTCTTTGGATATTGAGTCGGTTGCAGCGAGAATATCCTGCATTGGCAAACCTCCCCAATCTTTGCTAATAGCATCGTTCCAAGCCTGGCCGAAACCGGGAACTCCACGCCTGTTGGGAGCAACAACCACATAACCTTTCGAAGCCATAAGAAAAAGATTCCATCGAAGGCTAAAGTATTGACTAATTGTTGATTGAGGACCACCCTGACAGTAAGTAATCATAGGATATTTTCGGTTAGGGTCAAAAAATGGTGGATAGATTATCCATGTATGAATTAACTTTCCATCTTTGGCTTTAATTTTTCTTTCTGTGATTGATGCTTCCATTATTGTATTATATTCCAGATCATTTTCGAAAGTAATTTTCGAAAGTTTTGATGAATTAATATCTAAGGTGTAAAGCTCGTAGGGGCGAAGCATATTTCTTAAAGGGGCAATAATAGTTCTTCCGTCGGGGGTAATATCAAGACCGCCATCAAGGTTATGCCTACCGCTTGTTATAGTCTTCCATTTACCATCATTTACCTGAATTTGATAAATCTGAACTGTTGGACCGTCTTCAGCTGAGAAATAGATAAAACGGCTGTCTGGCGACCAGACGAAATGACCCACCCATTGATCCAATGTTTTTGATAGTTCGGTGATTGCTCCAGTTTGCCTGTTGTATAACATCAATCTGATTCTATCCGATTCGAATCCAGCCCTTTGCTGGCTTGTGAAAGCAATCCATTTGCCATCGGGGGAATATTGTGGAGCTTTGTCGTAGCCCATCATTCCTTTTGTAATGTTTTTAGTTGTTTTATCTTTCAAATTATATATAAATATATCAGTATTTGTGCTGAAGGCGTAATCTTCCACTTTTTTTGATGAGTAGGCAATTTCGAGTCCATCGGGTGACCAAGCAATTTGCTCGGCATCATCGAAAGGTTTATCCGGAATGTCGTAAGGCTCTCCCGGATTAAGATCTGTTAAATTACCTCCATTGACTGGCAAAATAAAGAGATGACTATATTTTTCATCGAGCCATTCGTCCCAGTGCCTGACGGGTATTTTGTCATAGATTTTTGCAGTAGTTTTGTCCAGCGCAGGGTATTTTTCCTGAAGAGTCTGTATGAGCTTTACTTCGGAGGTAAATGAAAAATATTTTCCATCGGGTGACCATTTTAAGTTACCGACTCCTTCTGGTATATCTGTAATTTTTTCTGTCTTTTCTGTTTCCAAACTATAGATAAAAATTTGTGGGGCACCATCCCGGGTGGAAATATAGGCTATTCTTTTTCCATCTGGCGACCAGCAGGGGTCATAATCCTGAGCGGGATTATCGGTGAAATTAAATTTATTAGAGCCATCAATATTCATCAAAAATAGATCTTTGTTTTTCTTGTTTTCTTTGATATCAGTAGTAGTGATCGGGAAAACAATCATTTTACCATCAGGAGAAATTTTTGCACCACCAATCATTTTGAGCGACATCATAATTTCTTCGGTAAAAAGTCTTGGACCAGAAGAACCAGTTGATGATTCTAATATTTTATCATAATAGGTTCCCGAATCCCTTAGAAAATTTTCGAATTGACGGTCGAAAAGATCGTCAACTTCAGCATCGGACATTGTTGAAAGTTGTTGGGGTGTGAATTTCGACAAAAATATTGGTAGGTGTTTTGCTTTATCGGGTGTTAATTTTTTGAATTTTTCGAGCAAATGCTTTGTTGCAGGGAAAGGCGGGATAGATTCTTCATTCTGACCGAAAGAGATAGAATAGGTTAAGACTAAAAAAAATATCAATAAAAAAACTTTTCTCATTTTAGAATCCGAAAAAATTAAAAAAATAAAAATAATAAAAAATCAGCAAAACTGCGTAAATTTTGCTGATCTATAATATATATTAGGGATGTCGCAAAAGACTAATTTAGGAATAAATGGTCAGGTGAGAATGCCTGACCTACTATATAATTCACGGACTTAGTAGAACAAACATTCTTGTTTGTTCCAAAGATAATTACTTTTGAGACAGCCCCTTTTCATTAGTTTCCATTAGAATAATTATTATTCAATCTTAAACGATGCTGTCTTAGATTTCTCCATCTGGTATATTTGACAGAAAAAGCATATTGTATGAAATAAAGGCAAGGCACAACGACCAGAGTTAAAAAGGTTGAAAAAGTCAAGCCATAGATTATAGCCCATGCAAGAGGAGCCCAGAAAGCAACACTATCCCCTCCGAGAAAAATATTTGGATTGAAGTGAGATAGAAAAGTTTCAAAATTAATATTGAAACCTATAGCTAAAGGGATTAAACCAAGAGAGGTAGATGCAGCCGTAAGAGCAACAGGATTGAATCTTATGGCACCACCATTTATTATATTATCTTTGATTCTTCCACCTTTTTTTCTTAATTCTTCGATGAAATCAATCAGAATAATACCGTTTTTAACAACAATTCCAGCCAATGCTACAACCCCGATTCCAGTAACAACAATCGAAAATGTTTGCTTAAAGATAACAAAGCCAATAAAGACACCTATTGTGCTCAAGACAACCTGAGTCAAAATAATTAAAGGTTTAACAGTAGAATTGAATTGAGTTACCAGTATCAAAAGAATAAGAATGATGGAAATTAAGAAAGCCAGAGAAAGAAATCCCGAAGCTTCCTGTTGGTCTTCTTGCTCACCAGTTAATTTGATTGAGTAACCGAGAGGAATATTTATTGAATTTAAAACTGAAGAAATCTCTTTATTAATTTGATTTGCATTAAAACCACCAATGACATTCGATGAGAGAGTAATAGTTCTTTTTTGATTTTTTCGGTTAATACTTTCGAATGTGTTAATAAAAGAGACTTTGGTAAAGGCAGAAATAGGGATCTGTTTGAATTGATTAGTGTTCATATCCCTGAAAGTTATTGGCATATTGAGAATAGCATCGAGATTATTTCTATAATTATTATCAATTCTGATTTGAACGGGATATTCATCTTTATCATCTCTGAACTTTGTGGCTTCGGTACCAAAAATCGCAGTTCGGAGTGCAAAGCCAACCTGTCCGCTCGAAATACCTTCTGAATTTGCTTTGATTCTATCAATTTCAATAAGTATTTCGGGTTTATTTTCAACCAGATCTGAATTTAACTTTTCTATACCTTCAATTCTTGCATCCTTGATAGCTTGCCTTAGCTGCCGTTCAAGAGATTGAAGTGTTTTTATATCGTCTCCGCTTATTTCAATATTAATTGGTTTTCCCACAGGTGGACCATTGTTTTCCATCGAAACGAGAATTTCTGCACCGGGGAAATTTTTAATCTTGTTACGAATTTCATCCAGATAAAACTGAGTTGACTTACCGCCCCTTTTTGCATATTCGACAAATGCCACCGTTATTTTTCCTTTATGAGGCGTTATTGTTCTATCTGGATTAGAAGGATCACCAGCAGCAATTCCAACATTAGAAATGATTGATTTCACAATTGGATTATTTTTTCCTAAAATGTTTTGAACTTTACCTTCGATAATCTTGGTTACAGAATCTGTTACCTTTGCATCGGTTCCTATTGGAAGTTTGATATAAACATAAACAAAGTTTGGCTCAGACTGGGGGAAAAACACTACTTTTGGAGGGAACATTGCAAAAATTACTATTGAAATAATAAAAATAATAAACATTCCTGCAACTGCAAGGTATGGCATCTTTCCTTTCAGGAAAAATCTTAAAGTTGATTTGTAAAGTTCCATAAACCACGGTAAAACCTTTTCCTGAAAACCCTTTATTAGGATAGGCGTTAAAATATACTGATTGAAGTAACCAAGCACAACCAAAATTATCAGCAAATTCCCTATCATTGGAAGCGACATTAAATGGAATAGAATTGCAAATAATATCATAATTCCCGAAACAATATGCACTCTTTTGGGATTTATCGGTTTGTTTGGGTCTCTATGCATAAAATCTGCTGCAAGAACCGGATTAATAACAAAAGCAACAAATAGAGAGGCAAGCAGAGTTAATATCATTATAACAGGTAAATAGAACATAAATTTTCCTGCTATACCCGGAAAAAACAACAATGGGAAAAAAGGAGCCACAGTTGTCAGAGTTCCGGCTATCACGGGTTTAATGACCTCAGTAGCAGCATATTTTGTTGCTTTCCTTATTTCCATACCTTCTTTTGTGTATAGTCTGTGTGTATTTTCGATTACTACGATTGCATCATCAACAATTATACCCAGTGCCAGCAGAAATGTGAAAGTAACAACTAAGTTGAATGAAAACCCAAGCGAAGGCATTAACAGAAATGTGAGGAATGAGGAAATTGGCACCGCTAAGCCAACAAATACAGAATCCCTGACGCCCATGAAAAACATTAAAACAAGAACAACAAGAATGAACCCAATGATAACGCTATTGATGAGGTCATCAAGATTAACTTTTGTTGGAATTGACCTGTCTCCGGTAATAGTAATTTTAACATCTTTGGGAAGCTTGTTTTGAGAGAAGTCATCGGTTATTTTGTAGATCTTTTCTGCGGCGTCAATCAGATTTTGACCGCTTCTTTTGATTACGCTAAGAGTTATAACCGGCTCTCCGTTAAGTCTGGCAAAGCTTTGTTGCTCTTTTATATCATCACGAACAGAAGCTATATCCCTCAAATAAAGGATTGAACCCCTTCCGCTTTTAACTATTATATTGTTGATATCTTCGACATCTTTGAATTGTGATAGTATCCTTAGATTTCTTCTTGTGCCATTGTTGAGGATCTCACCAGCCGAAATATTGACATTTTCACGACTGATTGCATTCTGGACATCGCTAAAAGTAATTGTAGCAGCCTGCATTTTGAACAAATCAAGATCAACCTGAAATTCCCTTTCGGGAGCTCCGATAATATCAACCCTTGTGATTTCCTTTAGCGATTCGATTGCATCCTGAATATCTTCAGCGTAAGTGTTTAATTTTCTTGGTTCTATTTTTCCAGAGATATTTACGAACATTATTGGGAATTCAGAAAAATCAACCTCCTGAATAACAGGGTCACGGTCTAAATCATCGGGTAAAAAATTCTTTGATTTATCAACTGCATCGCTTACTCTTTGTTTAGCGACTGATGGCTCAACATCAGTTGTAAATTCAACAGTGATAACAGAAACATCGGGTAAAGACTGGCTTCTTACTCTTTTTATACCGGTAACAGCTTTTAACTGTTTTTCTATTGGCTTTGTTATCAAATTTTCAACATCCGACGGGGAGGTGCCGGGATAGACAGTCTGAACGATGATTGTTGGAATCACAATATCCGGAAATTGTTCTTTGGGAAGATTAATATAAGCTATAATTCCAAGAATAACTATAGCAATAGAAAACATATAGACCGGGATTTTGTTATCAACCGCCCAGGATGTTAATTTAAAATATCCGTTACTTTTCATTATGCCCTTTTGTTTAATATCAATCTTTTAATTAATTTTTTGAAGCTATTTGAATTGTTTGTCCTTCACTGACTTCGGAAGAACCATCAGTAATTACCAGATCATTTTGATTTAAACCTTCAGTTACAATTATGTATCCATTATAGCTTAAACCGGTTTTAATGTATTTTTTCGAAACAGTAGTTTTACCGTTGATTTCTGAAGCAATATAAACATATTCCTTATTGTTTTCATCGCGTTTAATCAGGTTAATAGGAACAACCATTGAATTTTCAATTGTAATATCATTAATTTTAACTGAACAAAGTTGATTGGGTTTCACCGAGTTAATACTACCGGGAATTTTAATCTCAATTCTAAAAGTTCTGTTAATTGGATTGATTGCCCTCGAAACGACAGAAATCCTCGATTCAATTGAATTATTTAGTTCATTGAAATTTATAGTAACGTTGGTTCCTTGTTTGATAGAATTGATGTAGGCTTCAGAAACATCAGCAATAACTTTAAGGTCAGATATTGCAGTTAATTTAATCACCGGGAAGCCCGGACTAACCAATTCACCCAATTTGGGGATCACTTCGTCAACAACTCCAGAAAAAGGTGCATAGATCTTACAGCTTTCGATTTGTTCTTTCAATGATTGAAGTCTCTTTTCGAGAGTTTCTTTGTTATTTTTTGCCTGAAGGTATTGAACTTCCGAACCTGCTTTTTGCTCCCAGAGTCTTTTCTGCTTTTCATACATAAGGTTAGCAAATTCCAATGAGGTTAGAAGCTCCTGCATTGATTTCTGAAGAATTGCATCGTCTAGCTGTATAAGTAGCTGACCCTTGTTTACTGATGAACCGTTAGAAACGTAAATTTGTGTTATCGGTGCTGCGACCTTCGAACTTAGACTGACAGCCTTCGAGGATTCGACCTTACCCTGAATTTCAATAAATCTTTTGAAAGTTTGAGGTTGGATTTCGAGAACATTAACGTTCAGGAATTCTGCGTTGCTCGAAGAAGAGCCTCCGAGTTCTTTTTCAAGAACTTCAATTTTTGCTTGAATTTCTTTCATCTGGGTTTTTAGTTTTTTCAGTTCATTTCTTTTTGTATCTTGAGTGCCTTCGCTTTTTTGGCAAGCCTGAAAAACAAAAAATAAAGCTGAAAATGTTATTATGCTAATAATTATTTTTTTCATTTTTTACCTCTATTAAATATTAAATTTCTAACTTGATATGGTGAAGCTCATCAACAAGATGTGTTGGTGCCTGCTTCCTTGAATTATTGAAAATGTCTTTTCTAAATTTGTTAATAAGTGGCTTCGAATTGGTGTAAGCCATGATAAACACTTTGGTTAAATCGGACACAACATCTTCCGGATTGAGAGATTTAAACATTTCAGATTTGTGAATGCTCAATAGTAATTGAATTGTCCCGGTAAGAGCAAGCCATAACTGAGTTAAAGCATAGCAAGTGCTAAAATCATCATTGAAAATTCCGGTTTCTATACCTTTTTGAAAAGTCATTAATTTATCCTTGAAGATATCTTCTTCGATTTTTCTGATGCTTTGCAATGTTTCAGGTTTGATGTTAGAGAGATTCAAAGATCCTTCAGAGTGTAACTCATTGAGCATATTAAAAAACTCGGGGTAATTAACAGCATAGCGATAATAAGCCAAGGAAAAGTTCAAAATCTTGTCTTCAATCGAGCCTGCCTTTGTCTCGGCATCCTTCAAAAATTTGTTCAATGTTGGTAAAGCTTTTTCGAGCAACACCGAAGCATATAAATCATCTTTTGTCTTGTAGTAAAGATAAAGAGTGCCTTTCGAAAGCTGGGCTTCTTCTGCGATTAAATCCATTGAAGAATTATTATAACCATCTCTGAGGAACACTTTACTGGCAGCTTTGAGTATATCGTGCCGCCTTTTCTCCTTCTCTTTTTGCTTTCTTTCTATTATTCCCATTATATTTCCGGATTAATTATTTACCAAATCAAAATAACGTTTGTCAATATCACCTATAAGACTTTCATAATCGGATCTTGCAACAAGGAAGTCGTAGATTGCCTGAGTTTTGTTCAAACGAGCCTGTCGAAGAGCTGTTTCGGCATCATTTATTTCCACCTGACTGCCAGTTCCTTCCCGGTATCTAATTGTTGCAATGTTGTATCCGAGCTCTGCCTGCTTGACAGTGTTTTGCTGAACCTTTATTCTTGATAGTGCAATTTCCATTTGATTAATAGCATTATCAAGCTGCATTTTGATAACTTCGTAAAGTTGATTATAACGTTCGTCAACAATCATATAATCAATTTTTGCCTGTTGAGTTCTTGCGTCTGTCTGGAAACCTTTGAAAATTGAAAGAGAAACGTTAAGTCCGACAGAAAAGCTCTTAGCAGTCAGGAAATCAAAAGTATTGGACTGCCCCTGAATAATATAATTTCCAAAAAGAGCAACAGTTGGATAATAATCTGATTTCTCAATTTCGATTATATCTTTACTGACCTGTTTTTGCAATTGAAAAGTTTTCAGATCGAAATTATAATTAGAAAGTTGTTCTGGTGATATTTTTTTGATATTTATTTCACTGTCCTCAGGTATTTTTAAATCACCTTCGAGTTCAATCTTTTCGTTAATATTCATCCCCATTTCGAGTTTAAGTGTGTTCAAAGCATTATTATAAGCATTTTCGGCTTGAAGAATGGCGGGGCGGATATTTTCGACAGCGACTTCTGCTCTTATTTTGTCATATTCCGGAATGAATCCTTCACGGAATAGAGCCTCAACTGATTTCAGGTTCTCTTCGGCATTTTTAAAGCTCAATCTAAGAACATCAAGATACTCTCTTGCAAGCAAGGCACCATAAAAAGCTTTTTTTACATTGCCGATTGTTTTTGAAATGACTGATTTATACTGCTCTCTTGATGCTGCCGAATAAATTTTTGCAGTTCCTAATCCGGTAAAAACAGCGGAATTAAAGACAATCTGATTCAAATTAGCAACAGTCTGGAATGAATTATCAGCACCGATTTTAATAGGATTCAATTTTCCACTCGAAGGATTCTGAAAATCGGGTAGGAAGAACACCGGGGACTGAAGATTTCTTGTATAATTAGCATTGACAGATAAACTTGGTAATGCATTTCCTATTGCTTCTCTGACAGCCTGATCTGCTTTTTCTATGGAATATTTGGCAGTTTTTGCTTCAAAATTATATTTAACGGCTGCTGTGATTGCTTCGTCTAAATTAATCTTATCTGGAGCCGAAAATAAATTCGAATAGCCCAAATAAAAAATTATTAACAAAAGTATTCTAAACATAAATTAATCCTTAACAAAAAATGACTATAAATGAAAAAAATGACTTAAAGTCATTAAATAAACAATGGTCATTAACGATAGTATTTTAAAAAAATTTTATAAAAAAATATTTTTTAAAAAAAAAGTTTGTTTTGCCGAAACTATAAATGAAAGTATTCATTAATTATATTTTTATTTATTACTGAAAAATGTCTCTGTTCATAGAAAGATCTGAACTTGAAAAATTGAGAATAAAGCTCGACGACGCTGTCAAAAACGGGATTGGTTCTGTTGTTTTCATTTCCGGTGAGCCGGGCTCGGGCAAAACTATGCTAATTGAAAAGTTTCTGAAAGAATGCGACAGTTACTATGAGCAAAACATCCTTACTGCCTCAAGCAGATGCCTTGATATGGACGGAGTTTCCCGAGGATTTCTTCCGTGGAAAGAAATTCTTATTGAACTTGATGCGGACAAGGCTGCGGGAAAAGACGAAGAAAAAAAGAACAATTTCAAGAAAGTCATTAAGGTAATATTTGACGACGCCGGACCAGAATGGATTCAAAGCATAGATATAATCGGTGATATAGCAGCTGCAGCACTAACAACTGCAAAAGCAATTTCAAAAACCGATACAATTGATGTTTCAACCGGTGAAGTGAAAAAACTATCTTTTGCCGAAAGGTTGAAAAATGCTTTTAATCATAGTGCAGGAGCATGGCTCGGAGCTATCCCGATGGTTGGTGGATTATTCGAGGCAATTTTTAAAACTTCCCAAAAATTAGCGGAAAACGAGCAACAGACTTTTTTGAAAAGTCAGGAAGATTTTTTCTGGCTTGTTTCAAAAAAATTGAGAGATATGGCAAAAGAAAACCCCATTGTCATTTTTCTTGATGATTTGCAGTGGGCTGATTTATCTTCCATCAACTTATTGTTTTATCTGGCAAGAAACATTAAGGACAGAACCTATCCTTTACTCATCATCGGGTCTTATCGTTATGAATGTCTGAAAGAAGGACGTTTTAATCCCATCAAAGGAATAATTGAACAGCATCCTCTGCTTGAAAAAATCAACAACCTCATACGATATTCAGCACTTGATGAAATTCATTTAAGTTTGTTTAACAAGTCTCAGATCAAAGAAATTATAAATGCAACATTTCCAAAGAATGATTTTCCCGAAAACTTTGCATCAGATATATATAACTTAACAAAAGGAAACCCCCTTTTTGTTGATGAAACACTCAAAAATTTACGGGAGAATTTTTTTATTTATCAAGATAAGAACAAAGTATTCAGGTTAAGAAGTAAATTCACTATTAATGAAATCCCCAGAACTATAGCCGCAGTTCTTAATGACAGATTTATGCGGCTGAACGAGGAAATGCAATTGTTTCTGCAGGTTGCTTCGGTCCAAGGAGAAAGATTCTCTCTGGAAATCATATCGAAAATTCTTGGTGAAAATTTGGTAAAAATAGAGAAAATCAATGCTAATCTTAGCGATATCCACAAAATGGTTCACAAGTCAGATGTGATTGATGAGGACTTCAGGGAATATTATGAATTTTCGAATAACTTGCTTCAAAAATACATATATGAGTCACTCAATCCTGATTTCAGGCTTTCTCTTCACAGAAAGGTTGCAACGGCATATAAAGAATACCAGACAGAAGATGGACTTAAAAACTATGCTTTTCATCTGGGTGTTGCGTCAAGGATTTTTGATCAGAAAGGACAAATTTTTGAAAAAGTTTTTAATATCAATACTGATGATATAAAAGAAATACTTGTTGCTTATAAAAAAATATCAAATAATTATATTAAGTCTTTCAGGTTGGAGGAAGCAAATATTATCTGTCATAATATTATCCATCTTTCATCTTTAATAAACGACACAGAAACTGAAATTGAATTTATAACCCTGATCGGAAGGGGGCTAAAATTAGCCGGGAAATGGAATGAAGCAGAAAAATATTATAAATCGGCTTTTAATAAATCAAAAGAACTCAAAAATGATGAATTAAATAACCGGGTGATCGAAAATTATATCAGTTTTCTTGAATTAAAAGCAAGATCATTTGAGAAATCAAATAGAATCAGTGAAGCAATTAATTCTTATATTGATGCTCTTCAAGTTTTGAAGAATTTAAATTTCAACTTGATTGAAGCAAGAATTACCAAACAGCTTTTATGGCTTTATATGATTTCCGGAAAAACCAATAATATTAAGAAATTAATAGATGAATCATTAAACAAAGCAAAGGACACAGAGCATTACAATGAATTTTATGGGCAACTTATTTCGCTTATAAGCAAGGGAATCGAATTCAATTCAAGCATTGGCGATGGAAGAAATAATAACAGATTAAATCAAATACTGACAACACTCCGAAACACTCCATCTTAATTATAGTTACTAATCTTAATAATTAATAATAAATTAGCTTTTTTTTCGTAGAACCTTTGTTTAATCATAATTGTTAACAGGAAAATGGCTGATTATCCTTTTAGAGAAATTGAACCAAAATGGCAGAGTTATTGGGAAGAGCAACAAATTTATAAAACCAGTGACAACTTCGATAAACCAAAATTTTATGTCCTTGATATGTTTCCTTACCCAAGCGGAGCTGGATTGCATATTGGACATCCCGAAGGATATACAGCTACTGACATTGTGTCAAGATATAAAAGGATGAAAGGTTACAATGTTCTTCATCCTATGGGTTTCGATGCTTTTGGACTTCCCACGGAAAGATACTCTATGCAAACAGGAATTCATCCTAATGAGGCTACAAGAAAAAACATAGAAGTCTTTAAGAAACAACTAAAAATGCTTGGGCTTGACTATGATTGGAGCAGAGAAATTAATACAACTGACCCTGCTTATTATAAATGGACTCAATGGATGTTCCTTTTGATATATAATTCATGGTATGATGAAGAATTAAATAAAGCAAGACCTATTTCTGAACTGCCAGTACCTGATTTCATCAGCGATGAAAATGAAAAAAATGAATATATTGATAATCAGCGACTTGCCTATATTGCTATGATTCCAGTAAACTGGTGCGAGGAACTTGGGACTGTCCTTGCTAACGAAGAAGTTGATGAATGGAGAGAAAAGGGCTATACAGTCGAGCGGAGACCTATGAGGCAATGGATGATAAGAATAACTAAATATGCCAACCGTTTGCTGGATGACCTTGTTCTTGTTGACTGGCCTCAATCAACCCTCGAAATGCAAAAAAACTGGATTGGAAAAAGTTTTGGTGCCGAAATTAATTTCCAGATTGATGATTCAGAGAAATCCATTAAAGTTTTCACTACAAGACCAGACACTATTTTCGGGGCTTCCTATATGGTTCTTGCCCCTGAACATCCTCTGGTCAAGGAAATAACAACCCCGGAATACAAAAAAACAGTAAATGAATATATTAAATTAACTTCAACGAAAACAGATCTGGAAAGGACTGAATTGAGCAAGGAAAAAACAGGTGTTTTCACCGGGGCTTATGCAATCAATCCAGCCACAAAGAAAAGAATTCCTGTGTGGATTGCTGATTATGTTTTAACTGGATACGGAACTGGGGCTATTATGGCTGTTCCGGGTCACGACGAAAGAGATTACGAATTTGCAAAAAAATTTAATTTACCAATTGTTGAAGTTGTTTCACCAAATGGTCAGCCAAATATTGAGTTAACTTCAGCATTTGTTGAAGATGGAATAAACGTTAATTCCTCTAACGAAGAGGTCTCACTAAATGGTCTTAACACCAAAGAAGCTTTCAATAAAATTATCCGATGGCTCGAGGAAAAAAAAATTGGGAATTACAAAGTTCAATTCAAGCTAAGGGATTGGTTGTTTTCGAGGCAGAGGTATTGGGGCGAGCCAATACCAATTATATTTTTTGAAGATGGCACAAAAAGAGCTCTCGAACTTGATGAACTGCCATTAAAATTGCCAGAAGTTAAGGATTTTAAGCCTGCAGGAACAGGAGAATCTCCTCTTGCTAAAATTGAAAGCTGGATTAAATTCTATGATAAAAAAACAGGTAAATGGGGAAGATTTGAAACCAATACAATGCCGCAATGGGCAGGCTCTTGCTGGTATTATCTAAGGTATATTGACCCAACTAATAATGAGATTTTCTGCGATTCAGCTAAAGAAAAATATTGGATGTCCCCAGATGGAGTAGATTTGTATGTCGGTGGTGCTGAGCATGCTGTCCTGCATCTACTGTATGCAAGGTTCTGGCACAAAGTCCTTTATGATTATGGCTATGTATCAACTCCCGAGCCTTTCAAAAAACTCTTCCATCAGGGATTAATACTTGGAGAAGATGGCAGAAAAATGTCGAAATCACTTGGAAATGTTAAAAACCCCGATGAAGTTGTAATGGATTATGGAGCCGACTCGCTCAGACTATTCGAAATGTTTCTTGGTCCGCTTCAGGATTCAAAACCTTGGTCAGAAAAGGGCATCGAAGGGGTTTTTAGATTTCTTAATCGTGTCTGGAGAATGATTGTTAACGAAAACGGGCAACTGTCATCTTCAGTTCAGGATATTGAGCCAACACCTGAACAAGCTTACACTCTTAATTATACAATCAAGAAAATAGCTGATGATATTGAAAATCTTCACTTTAATACTTCAATTTCCCAGATGATGATATTTGTGAATGAATTCACTAAGTCAGAAGTAAAGCCTCGAATAGCAATGGAAAAATTTGTGATTTTGCTTTCACTCTTTGCTCCGCATATTGGTGAAGAATTATGGAGAATACTCGGTCATTCAGATTCTGTAACACAGCAAAGTTATCCTGAATATGATGAAAGTAAAATTGTCCTGAATCAAATTGAATTTGTTTTTCAGGTGAATAGCAAGATTCGAAGCAAGATGATGTTGAGTTCAGATATGTCTCAGTTGGAAATCGAAAAAATTGCACTTAAAGACAATAATGTTCTCAAACACATTAATAATCAACCGATAAAGAAAGTTATTTTCGTAAAAAATAAACTTATCAACTTTATTGTTGGTTAATTCTTAACATCAGACATATTCAAATTTAGCAGTGAAATGCCTTAATAAAGGAGCTTCGTGAGTCAGTTTCATACCTTTTAATTTGTCTCTATTCTGGTAAACTTCAATCACAGCTTCTGCAACATAGTCAATATGACTTTTTGTGTAAACTCTTCGTGGTATTGCAAGTCTGACAAGTTCCATTGTAGCGGGAATAAAGTTGCCTGATTCATCGGTTTTGCCGAACATAACTGAGCCGATTTCAACTACCCTTATACCACCAACCCGATAGATTTCACAGGCAATACTTTGACCAGGAAATTGGTGCCGGGGGATGTGGGGGGCAAAACGGGCTCCATCAAGGTAAACTGCATGTCCACCGGTAGGTACTAATATTGGAACTCCGGAACCGAGCAATAAATCCCCAAGATATTTCACTTGACCGACTCGATAATGAAGATAATTAAAGTTCAATACTTCCCTGAAGCCAATGGCTAATGCTTCGAGGTCTCTTCTGGCAAGTCCGCCATAGGTTGGAAACCCCTCGGTTACGATAAGATTGACTTTTAAAAGCTCTGCCAGAGCATCATCATTGGTTCCGATAAACCCGCCAGTATTTGCTAATCCGTCTTTTTTTGCACTCATAGTGCAACCATCAGCATAAGAAAACATTTCCCGAGCAATTTCCTGAATGGTTTTATCCTGATAGCCTTCTTCCCTCATTTTTATAAAGTAAGCATTTTCTGCAAAACGGCAGCAATCAAGAAAAAGAGGAATACCATATTCATTCAGTAATTTTTTTGTTTCCCGTATATTTTCCATCGAAACGGGTTGCCCACCGCCGGTATTATTAGTAACGGTAATAAAGCAAAGAGGTATGTTTTCTCTGCCATAAGTTTCAATAAGATTCCTTAAAGCGGAAATATTCATATTCCCCTTGAAATCACCCGGAATTTCGGGCTTTGTACCAATTTCGGTTGGAAGATCAATAGCTGTAGCACCTGAAAATTCTACGTTACCACGTGTTGTATCAAAATGGGTATTGTTAGGAATTATACAACCGGGTTTACTAATGACAGAAAATAAAATTCTTTCTGCAGCTCTGCCCTGATGTGTTGGTATAATATGCTTGAAACCAGTTATTTCTCTTAATATGCTCTCGAATTTAAAGAAACTTCTCGAGCCGGCATAGGCTTCATCACCGTTGAGCATGTGAGCCCACTGCTTGGAACTCATTGCTGTAGTTCCGCTGTCCGTTAGCAAATCAATCGTAACTGTATCAGATTTTAGAAAAAAAGTATTATAGTAAGCTTCTTTGATGTAAAATTCGCGTTCTTCTCTGGTTGTAATGGGTATTTCTTCAACAGTTTTGATTTTAAATGGTTCAATAGATGTTTTCATATCTTTCTTAAAAATTCAATTTTTGTAAAAACGAAAAAGACAATTTAATTAATCGTAATTAAATCCAATAAGTATATTAGATGGCTTTAGTGAAAAATCATTATTTTCCCCAAACCGGGAATATGTTTGGGTCGAAATTAAAAATTTTGCTACCTAAAAAATACATGATAAACGATACAAGAATAATTCCGATTAAGTTAAGAAAAATACCGGCTTTCATCATTTCTTTGATAGTTACTTTTCCAGAACTAAAAATTATTGCATTTGGAGGGGTAGCCACTGGTAGCATAAATGCAAAAGATGCTGAAATAGTAGCTGGAATCATCAACAGGAGGGGGTTAATTTCTAATGAAACAGATAGTGCAGCAATAATTGGTAAAAGTGTTTGGGCGGTTGCAGTGTTTGAGGTCAATTCTGTTAAAAAAGTTAAAATTGAACAAATAATAATTATCATTATGAAAGGATGAATTGATCCTATGACAGAAAGCTGTTCACCCACTACTTTTGATAAGCCGGTCTGCTGAAAACCCTCAGCAAGTGCAAAACCTCCACCAAATAGCAAAACTATATCCCATGGAATTTTTTTAAATAGCTTACTATCTAATATTGTTCTGTCCGGTTTTGTTTTTGATGGTATTATAAACAAAAGAAGCACCATAAAAATTACTACAGTACCATCGTCAACCCATTTGTCTATGCCTAGAAAATTTGACCAACCGGGAATAACAACAAAACCCAGATTTAGTTCTTGCTTGAATACCCATAGGAATCCTGTGAATAGCAAAATAATAAGAAGAACTTTCTCTTCGAAAATTGCTCTTCCCAGCTTTTTATATTCATCTTTTACAAAATTCTTATCTATTTGAATGTTATGTCCCTTCTTTATAAAAAGCTTTGTTAAAACAAACCATGAAACAGCTAACATACTCATAGAAATCGTTAAACCAATAGGGAGCCAGTTACTAAATGTAATTTGTGGTCCTTCAGGGAAATTCATCTGAAAAATTCTCTGGAAAATTAAATTTGGTGCCGTACCTACCAATGTTCCAACCCCGCCAATTGAACACGAATATCCTATCCCAAGCATAAGTGCTATGCTAAAACCTTTTACCAGATCCTTGTCGTACTTTTCTTCGAGTTGCAGAATAATAGCATAGCCTATCGGAAACATCATAACAGCAGTGGCAGTATTGTTTATAAACATAGATACCAATGCCGAAGCAAGCATAAATCCGAATATAAGAGCTTTTTGCCCACCACCGATTATTTTTATAATTTGCAGGGAAATTCTTTTATGTAATCCCCAACTCTCTATTGCTACAGCTATTATGATACCTCCAAGAAAAAGAATAATGGTGCTATTAAAATATTGATTTGCAACCATTTTAGCATCTATTATTTGAAGAAATGGGAAAAGAATAATAGGAAGTAAAGCTGTAACAGCCAAAGGTACTGCTTCTGTCATCCACAATACAGCCATTAGTAAGGCAACTGCAGCCATCTTTGAAGCAGAAATATTTTCAGGTATTAAATTGAAATTGATAAAGACCAAGAATAAAATAATCCCTGATAGCAAACCTAGATTTTGTAAATTAGTTCTCGGACTTTTTTTATCACTCATTTATTAAAGGTTTCATCATAAAAATTTAAAAAAGAATTTTTTAAACTAACAAAATAATTAATACTGTTTAAATTCTTGTTCATTTTAAATATGAGGAATTGATCTCTTAAAAATTTTTAAATTTTTTTTGATCCTTTTGTATATAAAACATATAATTGAAATAAAAATTCAATTCGCTCAGACTCTGTAAGAAAAGGTTCAGGGCGGTAACATAAATCTACTTCTTTATCAAGTTCCTTATGAGCTTTCAATAAATCTGGTGGCATTGTCAGGGGATTATATAGATCAGCAAGAGAAGATCCAGGATACAAATCTCGTATGTTTAATATATTTTGAGCAAGTTTCATAATTCTGTTTACTCTTTTCTCATCGGGTGAGATAGGCCAAGGATAATTGTTGTAAACCAGATCTTTAGAGTAACGTATGTCACTTTTTAATCTACCGCAAGTATATTTAACCCAGCTCATATGCATTATTGAAGAAAGAACACCAAAATGATAAAGGTTTGCGTTGGGGATAATATGACAACTATTATTAGCTACATAATTTTTATCAAAGAAACCCATAGGAATATAAATTCGGTTCTCAGATGTTGTACTTGGAATTAAAATAAATGAATTTGGTCTATTTCTATCTCTAAAAAGCGACGGAGTATCGGCGTATTTTCTTGTGGAAGGAGCAATACTTTTTAATCTAAATTCCCTTACAGCTTTTAACCTCTTCATTACTTCGGGCATCTTTCTGATTTCTGAGGGCTTTGCATCAACAAGCCATAAACACCACCTTTTGACATTGTTCATATATTCTTTTGCACTTATGAGTGGTAAAATAAATTTTTTTGCATTAGGTTCTTTTTTTAGGAATAAATCCTTTTCTTCATCATCAAATAAAAGATTTCCTCCATCTAAAGGCATGTTACCAAAATTCATCTCAGGAACTTCCGATATAGGTTTATTCCTACGAGTAATAAAAACATCATTGCCTTCGATTAAATATGGATTTATATTACTTACTGTTCTTTGAAGAGGTTCACCTTTTATATCTTCATAGATATACAATTTTTTTTGATCTTTCTCGGAGCATCCAAAACCAATAATAACCACATGAACCGCCGCAATACCTCGTCCCTCGTTATTCCATCGGAAAGTCCTATGGGCAAAATGAATTTTTATCCCGTATTTAAACAATTCATTCCAGAGTATGCCTACTTGTTCACCCTGTGTGATTGAATTGGTAGAGACAAAAGCTACCTTTGTATTAGAATCCAGGATATAATCCGCTGCCTTCAAATACCAACCACACACATAATCAAGATTTCCAGCTCCCTTAACATTTTTGAAGACTGAAATAATATCATCTTTTTGTGCTTTACTCATCAATCGAGCCCCACTAAATGGTGGATTTCCCATAATGAAATCAAATCGTAGAACGGATTTTTCTCTTTCGGGAGCTTTGTCAATAATATGATATTCTTTTGTGTATAGGTTTACTGTTCCATATTGAATCGCAGGCTCTGCGATTTTAATTATATTAGCTCTTTGTGAATGGATATCAACAGTTCTATCAATATCAAGCAGGCTGTCCCAATTCATTCTCAATGCATTGCCAATATGTATATGAGCAGATTTTGCCAGTGGAAGTCTTATGAAATACTGTCCGAACTCTTCTGAAAGCAACATGTTCATTTGATGGTCTATCATCCACATAGCAACTTCGGAGATTCTTGCGGGCCATTCATCAATTTCAATCCCATAAAACTGCTCAAGACTAACGAGTGATATAGAGTTTATATCTGTAATTTGTTGCCCGCTATTATGTAACTCTTTTAGTATATTCAATTCAAGGAGCCGAAGTTCACGATATGACACAACAAGAAAATTTCCACAACCGCATGCCGGGTCAAGAAATCTGAGACTTGCAATTTTTCGGTGGAATTCTTTCAGTGTGTTTTTGTTGTTTTTTACCCTTTTGAATTCTTCATTCAATTCATCAATAAATAATGGGTTGATTAACTTCAATATATTTTTTTCTGAAGTATAATGTGCTCCAAGGTTTCTCCTTTCTTTAGGATTTTTAACAGATTGAAATAAGGAACCAAAAATCGCTGGTGAAATCTTTGACCAGTCAAGAGCTGTGCACTCAAGCAATGCATCCCGCATTTTTCTATTGAATGAAGCTATTGGCAGTGCCTCGCTAAAAAGACTTCCATTTATATAAGGAAATGCACTAAATTCCTCATCAAGGGTTTTTAGTCTTTGATTTATAGGTGTATTAAGCACCTGAAAGAGCTGTGCGAGGTTAATTCCAAGGTCGCTACCGTCTTCTTTAGTTTTATTTTCAATCAGGAATCTGAATGAGTCCTTTTCGAATATACTTGTGTCTTCTGCAAAAAGGCAGAAAAGAATTCTTATCAGGAAAACTTCGAGTGGATGGTCTATATAGCCGCTGTTCTTCATCTCATCATGAAATTTTCCCATTCTGTAGGCGGCGTCTATGTTGATTGGATCTTGATCTTTATATGTTCTTTTGATATAACCAGCTATGAAGGCAAAATGTTGAACATTATTTGTTAAATCCTTTAGTTCGAACTCAACCTCGGTATTTTCATCGAGGTCAATTAACCTGAATTTCTGAAAATTACAAACACAGATATATTTTGGCAGTTCATAATCCTTTAATCCGGGGAAATAATCTATGGCTTGCTGATAAGCCATATCAAGATCTTTTCCTGATGATTTATGCTCAACAAGTAATTGACCTTTCCAGAGTAAGTCAATATATCCATTTTGTCTGTAACCCTTTGTAACTTTCACTTCGAAAGAAGCTACTCTCCGTCTGTTCAAGCCGAAAACCTGAAAAAAATCATCCCAGAATGTTTTTGCTTCAGCTTCTTCGGAAGTTTCTTTTTCCCATTCTTTTACGAATTCTGCGGCACGAGCCTTTATTTCATTCCAACTAAGTGACATAAAAGAAAATGTTATTAATAATTATGATAATATAAAATTTCATAATAACTTTTTTTCAACAACTTAATAATTTCTTAACTGCAATTATAGAAAATTTATTTTGATTTGTTGAGCAAATAAAATTGAGATTCCTCGAAAAATCAATAATTTTGTATTGTTTATCAATTGTTTTATTCTAATAGAGGATTTATGGAAAAATTCAAAAATTATATTAATGGTCAGTGGCTTGAGCCAATTTCTCAAAAATATTATCAAAATATAAACCCAGCGAATATTGAAGATATCATAGGAGAATTCCCCGAATCAGGGCTTGAAGATGTGAATCTGGCTGTCAAGTCTGCAAAAGAAGCTTTCAAAAAATGGAGCTTAGTGCCTGCTCCCAAAAGAGGTGATATACTGAGAAAAGTTGGTGATATTTTTACAAGACGAAAAAATGAGCTTGCAAGAATTATGACAAGAGAGATGGGCAAGCCCGTATTCGAAACCAGCGGTGATATTCAGGAAGCTATTGATACTGCTTATTATGCCGCATCAGAAACAAGAAGGCTATTCGGCTACAATGCTCCAAGCGAGATGATGAATAAAATGAATATGTCATTTCGCGTTCCGGTTGGTGTATGCGGTGTCATAACAGCATTTAACTTTCCAATTGCTGTACCCTCGTGGAAAATTTTACCAGCTATAGCTGCCGGGAACACAGTGGTTTATAAACCTTCGAAAGATGTCCCCCATTCAGGTTTTATATTTGCTGAGATAATGGAAGAAGCGGGAATACCTGCCGGTGTTTTCAATGTTGTGTTTGGCAAAGGGTATATGGGGAATATGATAGTCGAGCATCCCGATGTTAACTTGATTGGATTTACCGGTTCGACTAATATTGGCTGTCAGATAGGAGAAATATGCGGCAGGCTAAACAAAAAGGTATCGCTCGAAATGGGCGGAAAAAATCCTCAGATTGTTATGTCAGATGCAAATCTTGAGCTTGCCCTCGAAGGAGTTCTCTGGGGAGCATTTGGAACAACAGGGCAGAGATGCACTGCAACTTCCAGACTAATTGTTCACAAGGATGTATATGATAAATTTATTGAGATGTTGGTAGATAGAGCATCAAAGTTGAGACTTGGTAATGGATTAAATCCTGAAACTCAGGTTGGTCCGGTCATTCATAAACAACAACTTGATACCTGCGAAGAATATGTTAAGATAGGACTTGAGGAAGGGGCAAAATTAGTCTTAGGAGGAAAGAGAGCAATCGAAGGAGAACTTGCAAAAGGGTATTTCTTTGAGCCAACAATATTTGTTGATGTAACAAGAAATATGCGTCTATTCAAAGAGGAAATTTTCGGACCAATTTTATCTGTAACAAAAGCTGAATCATTCGAGGATGCCATAGAGATAGCAAATGATTGTGAATTCGGGCTATCGTCCTCCATATACACAAAAAATGTAAATTATGCTTTCACTGCTATCAGAGATATTGAAGCAGGAATCACATATATAAACGCTCCCACAATCGGAGCAGAAGCCCATATGCCTTTCGGTGGTGTGAAAGGAACAGGGAATGGTCATCGAGAGGGGGGCTGGACAGTATTCGATATATTTACAGAATGGAAAACTGTTTATGTGGATTTTTCTGATAGGTTGCAAAGAGCACAGATTGACAATTATTAATAGTAAAACAATTTGAACAAAAAATCCAAAATTAATTGTATTTTTTAGGTTTAGTTAAAATATTTTAATAATTCCATTGTCAATTCTTATGTTAATGCAAATTAATCATTCAAAAAAATAGTTGTTTTTATATAATTTCAAAGCTTGGAGCTAATTAATGAAAAAGTATCTGATTATTACAGGTGCAATAGTATTAGGTGTTTTAATAGGTTTTTTTATACAACCTCTTGTTTCCGGTGATTCAATTTTTGATCAGGTCAGGAAATTCGATTATGTTCTGAATACTGCAGCTAAAAATTATGTTGAGGAAGTTGACACACAGAAGTTAACCGAAGCGGCAATCAAAGCAGCACTGAATGAGCTTGATGTCCATTCGGTTTATATCCCTGCCGAAGAAATGAAAAGGGTCAACGAAGACTTTCAGGGTAGTTTCGAGGGAATTGGCATTGAGTTCGACATTATTAATGATACAATAACAATTGTTACACCCATAGCAGGTGGTCCAAGCGAAATGTTGGGATTAATGTCCGGCGATAAAATTATAAAAATTGATGACGAAAATGCTGTTGGACTAAGTAGATCCGAAGTCCCGAAAAAACTTAAAGGACCCAAAGGCACAAAAGTTAAAGTTGAAATTGTAAGACCAAGTCAAAAAGAAACCTTGAAATTTACTATCACACGCGATAGAATTCCGATTAATACCGTTGATGCTGCATATTTAATTGATAATACCGATATAGGCGTTATTGTTGTTAATAGATTTGCCGCTACGACAAATGATGAAATGGTTGAAGCTCTTAACAATTTATCAGCTCAGGGAATGAAAAAGCTGATATTAGATCTCAGGGGGAATCCCGGAGGTTTTCTAAATCAAGCTGTGCTGATGGCTGATGAGTTTTTAAATAAAGGTGATACAATTGTCTATACAATAGGGCGAAAGAATAAATTCGATGAGAGTTATATTGCTACCGGTGGCAGTAAATTTAAAAATCTGCCTCTTATAGTATTAATAAATGCTGGTTCTGCCTCAGCCAGTGAAATTGTTTCGGGAGCCATTCAGGACCTTGATCGTGGTCTGATCGTTGGAGAGACATCTTATGGCAAGGGCTTGGTTCAAAGACAATATGAAATCGGCGATGGTTCTGCTTTCAGACTTACTATTTCCAAGTATTATACACCTTCCGGAAGAAGCATTCAAAGACCATATAAGGACAAAGACAAATATAGACATCTTGTTGGCAGGCTTGAACTTGAGGAAGGTTCCTACCTTGAAAATCCGAGAGAAAAGATTATTCAGCAGGTCAATGAAATCAATAAAAAAGCAAAAAATGATGAAGAAAAAATTGATATTAATAATCTTCCAATCTATAAAACCAGAAGGGGAAGAGTTGTATTCGGTGGTGGTGGAATTACACCTGACTATATTATTAAGCAGGATACTATAACCAAATTTTCTGCTGAAATAAGAAGAAAAAATTTGTTTTTCGAGTTTGCTACCAGCATTATGCAATCACAGGGTAATTCACTGAAATCAAAATATTCCTCAGATTTTACATCATTTCTGAAAAATTATCAGATAAATGATTCTATGATTGAAGATTTCAAAAAGCTTGCTGCTTCCAAAGAAATCGAGTGGAATGATGAATTGTATAAAATTGATGAGGAATTCATTAAAATTTCAATTAAGTCTGCCATTGCAAGGATGATCTGGGACAGAAATAAATTTATTGAGGTCTTTTATACAATAGACCCACAAATTAAAAAAGCAATTGAATTGTTCCCGGAAGCTATCAAAATCGCAAGACTTAAATAAAGGATTTACTTTAACATAATTTTTAATTTATGAAGGCTGTCTCAAAACATGAGACAGCTTTATTTTGGGGATAATTAAGTATAGAGTGATTATATTTTCTGTTTCCTCGCAAAATTTCATTATAATAATTTAATCACTACGTGATATGAGTTGATTGGTATTTGCTTTGTTACCAACATTTTATCACTACGTGATAAGTTTTTTTAATTTCTTCTCTTTTAAAATTTAAGTGTGAATTCACATAGTGATTTTATAATAGTAACTTATATCAGACCCATCTACCCTTTATCACGTAGTGATTTTATAATAGTAACTTATATCAGACCCATCTACCCTTTATCACGTAGTGATTTTATAATAGTAACTTATATCAGACCCATCTACCCTTTATCACGTGGTGATTTTATAATAGTAACTTATATCAGACCCATCTACCCTTTATCACGTAGTGATTTTATAATAGTAACTTATATCAGACCCATCTGCCTTTTATCACGTAGTGATTTTATAATAGTAACTTATATTAATCCCATCTGCCCTTTATCACGTAGTGATTTTATTATGGTAACTTATATCAGACCCATCTACCCTTTATCACGTAGTGATTTTATTATGGTAACTTATATCAGACCCATCTGCCCTTTATCACGTAGTGATTAGGTTTTTCCATATCTTTAAATCTTAATAATTTAATCGCTGTGCGATAAAAAAGTTTTTGTAGCTATTTTGTTACTAATATTTAATCACTATGTGATAGGTGTTTATTTTAGTCAGAAAAATGAAGCTGTTATAATAAAAACAGTCCCTCTCTTTTTTTGTTTTTTTTATCAATTTTTTTGTAATCTTATTACTTTGTATTAATTTTAATTTTTAAAAATTCAATTGAATTATTTTAAACAAAATAATAAGATCAATTAAATATTTTAAATTGTTTTATTGAAATTTTTTATCATTAATGAAAAAGAAATCTTACGGATTACCTGCTGAATCAATAGTATTCATAGGTGAGAAAAAGACAGAGAAAATATCAATAAATGTTTTTGAATTTAACTCTGATACTTGCAAAGAATATATATTAGAGGATATAAACGATTTAAGAATCAAGGAAGATGATACTAATTATTGGATCGAAATTATTGGTCTTCACGATATAAGTATTCTCGAAGACATTGGTTCAAAATATAATATCCATCCTTTGATTCTTGCTGATATAGCTAATACTGAGCATTTTCCCAAGCTTGAAATTACCCCTGATTTCGTTTTTATCGAGCTTAAGCTAATTCATTATTCGAGTTCTGATAATGAGATTGATTCGGAGCAGATTGCATTTTTAATTGGAGAAAAAATCCTTTTTACTTTCTTAGAAAGTCAAAATGATATTTTTAATTTTGTTAAAGAAAGACTCAGAGGAAAGCATTCCAAACTAACCAATTATAACATTGAATTTCTTAGTTATTCTCTTCTGGATTCAGTTGTTGATAAATATTACATTATTCTTGGTGATATCGGAGAAAAAATAGAAGAACTAGAAGATGAAATGCTAAAAGGACCTAATACAAAAACAATGGATATCATACATAACTTAAAAAGAAACTTAATTTTTATCAGGAAGGCTGTCTGGCCACTTAGGGAGATAATTCGAAAGCTGGAAATGGACATAAGAGATAATCATAATGCAATTGGAATTTATTACAAAGACCTTTATGACCATATTATTCAGGTTATTGATACTATCGAGACACAACGCGAACTACTTGCAGAAATGATGGATATCTATCTTTCAAGCGTCAGTTTTAAGCTAAATGATATAATTAAGGTTTTAACTATCATTTCGACTATTTTTATTCCACTTACTTTTATTTCCAGTATATATGGGATGAATTTCCACTATATGCCAGAATTAACATGGAAATGGGGCTATCCTTTAATAATGTTAATAATGTTTATGATAGGATTTAGCATGTTAATGTTTTTCAAAAGGAAAAAATGGTTTTAAATAGTTATAAACAATCAAGAATTTATTACGATTTTTATTCAGGAAAAATCTTAAGAATCTAATTTTCCACAAATTATCAACATTAGAATTTTAGCCAAGATTTAATTTAATTTATTGTTTAAATTTAGCTATGTTTGTATTGATTTAATGGAGATTTATATATGGCAGGATGCTAAATTTTCTGGTCTAATCAAAGAATAATTATCAAATATTAAACAAAAGGAGTTGGTTAATGAAATGGATTGCATTTATATTTGTGGCATCTTGTCTGTTTTTAGTTACTTCAGAAAAATCCATTGGCTATAGCTGTAGTTACTATAGTGGCAAAATGCCAGAATTTTCGCAAATGAGCTCCACTATGCTTTATACAGAAATAACAGAGATGTATAATGATGGGGTATTTCTTGAAAAAGAATTAATAAGACAGGGATTAGAACCTCCAAGACGCCTACCAAATTTTCCAGATAATTTCCAGAGAATGCGAAGAAGTGAACTTGTGAGATTCGCTGGTAGAATATGGACTTTGGATTCATCATTTTGTGCATTGTTAGGTGGACAGGGTTCGGCTTCAACTACTAAAAGAGTTCAACCTATCTTTTCTTTAGCTGGTTTTTTGAGAGGAGAAACAAATCTTGATTTTGAAGTTGAATCCGGATTGGGATTTGGTGGAAGGGTAGAGCTTAGTTTAGCTACAATCATTGACATTGGTGATTATTTCGATGTATTTTTTGATGTTTATGTCCCAAAACTAAGGTTGAAATCATCTCAGGCAAAATTAACCGATCTTATCTATGCTGGTGGTGTAGCTCTGAAGCCTCCACGCTATAAAACCGGACCGGTTACTTTAGGCTGTGCTTTGGGGTTTGGATTCTATGGATGCGAACTTAATGCATTGAAAGGATTAAATCAAAGTGCAACTCTTAGCGGTTTTCTTGGATATGTGGAAGGTAACATAATGCATATCAGTAGTATTCCAATGAGCTTGTTTATCTCATACTCAATTTATGATCCATGGGATGATATGCAATTTGATGATATCAGGGAATTAAAAAACCTGAAAAATTCACCCTACGGGGCAGTAACAGTAGGTGTTCGTATTTCTCCATGGGTTAAATCAAAATAATATTAAGAGAGGAAACAAATGAAAAAAATATTTTTATTCTTAATTATTTTCCTGATATTTTCTGCAAAGCATTCTTTTAGCCAATCAGGAGCCGAACTTGGCAAAAGATATTTAAAGCTTGGGAATTCTTATCGTGAAGCGGATAACCTTACTCTTGCATTTGATTATCTGGACAAAGGTTTCAGAATTGTATCCAGCAGTAAGGATAATTATTGGCTGGGGGTTGCTAATGAATATTTTGGATACTATTATAGAGATTTAGCAAAAAAAACAGGAAATAAAGATAACCTTCGAATTGCACAGAATTATTTTGATATGGCTTATAACTATTTCGATAAAGTTATTACTCAGCGTGATGGTAGCCCTTTGGCAATTAATTCTATAAGAAATTCATTAAGAGAACAGATGATAAATGGCTCTACTAAGATTCCTGTGGAAGATCTGACAGATAGAAATTCTGGTAACGAAGAGATAAAGGATAAACCTAAGCCAATTATTATTAAAAATACCGATGATAATATTGACTGCCCGGAAATTAAGAATTATATTGTCTATCAATCTATAAAAGAAGCTAATGCCGAACCCGAAAATGTTGAAATCCTTGATCTAACAGGTCAGGAACTCACTGATTTACCAAAAGACATTCTTAGATACACTAACCTGAAAGAATTAATTCTGACAAACCTCGGACTGACTGATTTGCCGGAATCTCTGGGTAATTTGCAGTTTCTTCAAAGAATTAATCTTGATGGAAATGATTTGACAAGATTGCCCTTAAGTTTAAAAAATTTGAAATGTTTAAAAACAATATTCATTCGTGGAAATTTTATTGATTGTGATTATCTTTTATCGTTACAAAGAAAATTGCCAGAATTACAGATTATTACCGATAGGGAAGAGGATAATGCGACTACCATCAGAGGAAGATAAATTCTTTTTAAAAAAAAAGTTAAAACAGAAAAGAAAAGCTGTCCTTCGATTAAGGAATGGACAGCTTTTTTTATACTTGTGTACTACTTAATTAAAACTTGAAATCAGAGGGCAAATCTTATATCAATACCAATCTGAAGTGCATTAACTTTCCAGCTTTGAGCATCAGTAGCATTGGTCAAACCAAGGTTGTAAAATACGCCAGGAATAATGTCAAAAATATTTCCTGTGATAATTTCATATTGAATGCCACCCTTCAATCCAAATCTAAATCCGGCTGAATTTTCCTGAGGTGATCTACCGATATCACCGTCATATACTATAATTGTTCTGTCGTTATTGATGTATTTATAACCTTTGTCCCTGATAGCATCTTCATCTCTTTTGAATTTAACATAGTTGGGTTCAATTAACTCGTATTTTTGTTCAAGATTTTTAGTCATAGGAAAGTCAAAAGTTGGACCGACAGTAAGTACAACACCACCGGCAACTCTGAATTTATACATAATGTCGAAGGAAAGCATATTATAATCTACATTAACTGAGTGCTTTGTAGAAGAGTAAACAATAGTAGTTTTTGTCGGATCGTTTGGATCTTCAACTTGTGAAGGATAAGTATCACCCTCTTTGCTGAAAGAAGCAGGCAATACGTTATAAAGAACTCTTGCAACAATTGAATGTTTTGAATTAATTCCACCAAGAAATTGTTCATAGAAAGCACCCACAAAGAAGCCATTACCACTTCCATTTGTAAAGAAAGGACATAGTGGATCTTCGGCAAAAGATGAAAGGTCAACAGTGTGTAATGACCTATTGTAACCGGCAACCGGACCAAGATAAATTCTTGAAGTTGTAAAACCGGGTTCCAATGGGTTTGTTTCAGCTTCTAACTGAGAGAACAGAAAATTTAGATTTGAAAACAAAAAAAATGTTATTGCTAATGAAAGTAATCGAATCTTCATATTTTAATCCTTCTTTACTTTGAAATAATAAATAATTTTCTTCTGATAAAATCATTATTTGATATTAATAATAAATATAAGCCATCGTTAAGATGACTTATTTCAAAATTAATTGAATATAAACCTTTTTCCAAATCAAAAATTCTATTTTCGTAACATTTTTTTCCTGAATAGTCAAAAATTTTAAATTCAAGTTTCTCTTTTTGGAATAATTGCATATCAATTTTTAGAATGTCTGATGCTGGATTCGGGTAAATTTCGATAATTGGAATATCCTTTAACAGCTCTATTGTTCTGACTCCATAAGCACACACATCGGTTACGATCCCCAAAATATCTTTCAAGCCAGGTTTGAAGCAATCATCTGAATTTGCTTCTATACTTATTTCGTGCAAGTTTGTCTCTGCAAGTAAAGTTAAAAAAGTTAATTCAAATTCCCAGTCAGTCAAATCCGAAATTACTGAAAATTTTTCTGAACTTCGTATTGAAATATGATTTTGTGATTGAAGATAAGATACATCTACAAAATTCGATTTATCAGAACCGTAAAGAATTTTCAGTCTGGAACAATTAAGAAGTAAAAAGGCATTTCGCTTGATTTTGAAATCAACTGAAAAATCAACTGGTAAATCTGTCTTATTGGGGAATTTACCGGATATTTTTATTTTTATTGTATCGCCTGGGTTTGCTTTTATTTCTTCTGGAGATAATATCAACAGATTATCATAGACAGGTTTTATGATTATGTCTGCCGTTCTTACGATAGTATCATTAAAAATAGCTTTAACATTGATCTTGCCATCATAGTGCTTCTCTGGCAAAATATCAAGATCAAAACTCAATATGGAATCTGGTAAAAAATCAATTGGAAGATTTATAGGTTGACTCCATTCTGCAAAATTATTTCCCTTGTCCAAGATTAAATCAGTTAATTTTAACTTAACATTTCCAGTGTTTTGCAAAATAATATTTATTCTTGACTTTTTGCAAAAAATAATTTTATCCGGAATAAAAATTTTCATTATAGCGTCTGCAGTGTCCAAAGGAAAAGCTTCTCCCCATATTCGAATTCTGTGGTTGACTCTTCGGTAATTCTCAGCTGCATCGCTTGTTATATCAAGATATAATTCGTGTATTCCAGCATTCTCCGGTCTGAATTTAATTAAAGAGCTTACACTTTCTTCCGGCTCAATTATAAGATTTTTTGAATCTTTCAAAGCAACATTAATAGATTGGATAGGGTTTATTTCTACTATAGAGTCAATTGTGAGAGATTCGCTACCTTTTGACCAGATAATTGGCGCAGTGGTATCAACTGAGCTAAAAACAGGGACTCTGCCTAAATAGACATCTTTTACCTCGATTTCAGGAATTATTCCTTCTCCAAGCAATTCAATATTTACCGGTTTATGAAATCTCCAGTCGGTTGAAAAATTTGCTACAGCTCTATGTTTTCCCTTAATGGATGGAATAAAACTTAGTTTTACAGAGACAGAAGAGTCAGGTTGCAAGAGAGTATCAAGCGATACTAATTCATCAGCAATAAAATTATCATTAAAAACGGCAAACTTTTCAAATTTGATTCTGGCTTCTATTTCTCCGGAATTAGTAAATTTAATCAATGTGTCGTTTGTGGTTCCAACTCGCCTCTTTCTCCAATCAACTATCAAGGAATTTATTTCGGGGGCGATACCCTGACCGATAATAAATTCAATATTGTCAATATTAGCCTGATTTTTGAATTCAAATTGACTTTTGAATATGCCTCTTTCCATTGGTGAGAAGCACACAGGAATTTTCAAAGTATCTCCGGCATCTATAGTTTTCGGAAATAAACCGGTAGTATCATAGGAGAGATAATTATTATCCTCAAACGCTATTGAATCCAGTCTTATTGATCTATTACCGTTATTTATTGCATAAATAAAGGAGCAAACGGTATCCCCGACTCTAACTTTACCAAAATCATAGCCCACTGTGAGAAGGGACCTTGATGAGATAATTGCTTTTATAGGGATTTGAATCAATCTATCGCAGTTTATGTTAATCCTTAGTATGGAATTTAAGGAGGAAGTGTCCCCCCGAGGCTCAAAGCACACAATAACATTGATTGTATCGTTTTTTCTTAGTAATCTTGGCAGTGCATCCAAAATCTGAAATCTAACTCTATCGTCGTTCAGGATGTCAGCACTAAGTATTTCTATGGAATCACCAGAATTGATAATTTTAAATTTATAACATACGGAATCATAAGAGTCAACTTCCCCAAAATGAATATCTCGAGGGAAACTAAGTTTCAGTGCCTGATAATTAAAGATATATCTTGTTCCATTCCCGTTTTTATCTCTGACTTCGATAGCAAACCTACCATCTTTGAGCATATCTATTGGTTTTGCTTCAAATTTTAGCTCATAAACTCCAGCAGTGATTTTGTCAATTTTCCATTTATAGTTATAAGTGAGTTCATTTAAAACATAGAACAAGTCAAATCCTGATGTATTTGAATCGAGTGTTTCCCTAACTAATCCGTTGATATTACCACATTCTTCGGTGATAATAATTTCAGGTGCTATCGTGTCCTTTTTATATGGATTGGCAAGAGATGAACCTAAAACCATAGCATAGGCATCAGCTCTGCCATATCCGAAAATAATACCTGAAAAACTGCCTGAATCTGCAGTTAAAAGGTGAGTACCCGGTTTAAGGTTAATTCTGGTCCAAAAGTAATCACCAATTTGCCTGCTTTCAATAGCTGATATGTTTTTGACGTATTGACCATCTAAGGTAAGTGTTTTGAGTGCAATTGCATCTGCGATTATAGCGATGGCATGCCCGGCAAATTGTTCACCTCTGGAGGGTGGGGATATTGTTACAATGTTCCCGGGTGTTTCAAATATTATATTTGAGACGTATTGTTCCAAAGGTGGTATTACAACAAAACAAGGGTCGTAATCAGGAGAATCGTCAGGATCGTCTATATGCATCATATACTGCCCAACCTGTACCGGATTATCTGAAGTTATAATTGCCGGTGTGCCAACAGGTGCAAAATCAACGAAAGATCCAATTTCCGATAGATAGGCACTTTTTGTTGAATTACCATATTGAATAATAACATTTGTATTAGGCTTGATGCTTGTTATTCTGATTAAATCTCCATATTCATTAACTCCAAAGGGAACTGTTATAAATTTTCGTCCCCACGAATCAGTCGGCATAAGCATTTCACATAAATGGTTTTTTGAGTCACGAGGAATATCCTGCGGAATGGCTGTTCTGACATGTCCTGACAAAAAACCAATGGGCTTATTCGACCTTACAATTGAACCCGTTAAATCTGATGTTCCTTTTTGTGAACCTAATGATTGAACAAGATAACAATCACCCTTATTTAGTGTTATCTTATAAGATTTATTGATTTGCTTACCTGCGGTTGTAATAGCTTTTGGAATGATTGTTACTTCAGTGCTGTCGTAAGCAGCCATAATCATAAACTGATTCTTTCGGGCTTCAAGCAGCATAAGGCTGTCTAATGGTCCGATTGGGTCGTCAGGCAAATTATATTGATCATTTGGATAATTTAATGATATGTATTCTGTTCCCCAATGGCTGACTGGTATAACAGAGTAACTGTCGCCGGTCAGATATTGAGTATTGAAAGCATAGACAGTAACAGGCACATCAGAAAAAATCTCTACGCCTTTTCTTAAAATAATTTCAGATTCCCGGTTTTCTAATCTGGTTGGGAGATCATAAACCAGAACTTTATTCTTGTAAAGATTAAACTTAAGGGTGTCATATATTGCAGTTGATCTTGGAATAACAATTTTTATTTCTGCGTTCTGGGTTGAGGATATGAATAGTCTAAGGAATAAACCGCCGTAACGACTGTCAATTGAGGTCTCGTTTTGCATAAAACCAACTATAAAATAGGTTCCTTCGTAAGCGGACGATCTCTGTGCTGGTGATTTCGATGCCGCTATAAGTAATAAAAATGTCAGTATGAGTATAAATTTTCTCAATAATTTTCCGTTTTTAGTTATGCTTAATTTAATCTTTTAATTAATTAAATCCAAATTAATTTATTAAACTTCAATCAATTATCAAATAAATCTTATCTTAATTTGTTTTTTTGCCGGCTTTTTGTCATTCCATATAAAGTTAGGAAGAAAGTAATATTCAGGAGAATCGAACAAAATGTTTTCTGGAATATACTCTCCGACAACTGAGCCAAGCCAATGGATTTTGATTGCTTTGCCATCCTTGAATTCAACATATAATGAGTCACATCCGTAACGGGAAACACCTTCTTCAGATTCTTCGCCCCTTAAAAAATAAAGGCTCTTTGCATCACCGTAACTGAATACACCGTTAATTGTATCGTTTTCGAATCTGATTAAAATCCTTTGACCAAAAATTTGGTTAATCCTTGTTGGGTTGAGTGTGTCATCTCTTGAAGCAGTAAAAGCATTCCCTAAGGCAGTAATCTCATTTATTTTTTTATTCTTGAGCTGAACTTTTAATGTATCACCAACAATCTGGGTTGAATCATACCATACAATTGGGTTGCCAAATAATTCAACAACATCTTGAATTCTGTCGTAGATTAATAAATCAGCTTTTCCCTTTATGTTTGACCCAAAAAACTGAACATTTTTTTTGAAATAATATAATTCTTTACCCCCTGAACGAAAAGATTCCATTGTGTCGGCTGATATGATTATTGTATCAAGTCTAAAGCTAAAAATGGATTTATTTTCTGATTGTGCATAGTATCTATTGTAGAAGAAGACAGGTTGATTATTTCTCTGGGGATTGATATCTGTTAATTCAATGACTTCGTTGCGTTTGTCTAACGTATCAATTTGAATCAGGGTAGGCTTTCCGGTTGCAATTGTATATTTTTCCGAAGGATAATTCATAACTGAATCCCCGGTGAGGAAAACCCTTTGTATTTTTGATTGAATAAAAACATTTCCGTAAGCTTTGCTTTGCCGATCATTACGATTATATTCAATAATGTCTGCAATAATAACTGTTGAATCATCCTCGATTTTAACATTTCCGTAAACATAACTAATCCTGCTATTTCTAAAATATTTTGCAGAATCACTTTTAATCTTAACCGTATCATCAGCAATATTGACATTATTAATAAAATCTGCGATTTGAGTTTTCGTGTTGTATTCCCCGAACTCTGCACTTAAAATTGTTTTTTTATCCTTTATGGAAATACCTTTTGGTGATTTTGCTATTCCAGTGCTTCCATTATAATGAATCTCATCTGATTGCAATAGCATATCATCTTGAAAAATCTTCACATTACCGAATATTTCAGCTTTATTTTCATCAATAAAATGAATTGCTCTATCCCCTCTAACAATAACATTACCTTGCTCGAATACTACATTCCCGATAAATTCTCTTATGTTTCCAGCTTCTGTTTTTGAGCCAAGGAGGCTGTCTGAATTTCTTAAAATTATTGGTTGTGATTGGCTTTCTTTAATTGGTTTCTGAGCTATTAAAGCTGAAAAGAAAAAAATTACCAGTAATATATTCAATATTTTCTTCATTGAATGAAAAAACAAGTCAATTGTAATTTTATTATAATTAACAAATTAAATTAACCTAAATTTTAAAAAAAAGTTACAAAAAGTAATAATTAAAATTAAGAATTATTCAGCATTGAAATTTTGTTTTTAATGTAAGAGTGATAATCATCAACATCGAGAATTTTACCTGTAAGCATCTCCATAAGAATTTTCGGCTCATACAATTTTCCATGTTGATGAATATTTTCCCGTAGCCAGTTTTTTATCAAAATAAAATTTCCATTTTTAATATTGCTCATTAAATCGGGCAAATCTTCCTGTAATTTTTTCCAGATCATAGCAGAATAAATTTTGCCGAGTGTATAAGTCGGGAAATAACCAAAATTGCCATGAGCCCAGTGAATGTCCTGAAGGCAACCTTCTCTTAAAGATTCTGGTTTCAGTCCAAAATAATCATAAAATTTCTGATTCCAAATTTCTGGTATATCTTTTACTCTAATATTTTTGTTAATTAAATCATTTTCTAATTCAAATCTAATCATAATATGAAGATTGTAAGTCAGTTCGTCGGATTCAGTCCTCAAAAATGATTTTGAGATTTTGTTAATAGCCTTAAAAAAGTCCATTGAGCTTATTTTATTAAGTTGTAACGGGAATTTTTCTTTTAGTGTGGGCAACACCCATGAAGAAAATTCCAGTGTTCGGGCAATGATTTTTTCCCATAAAAGTGATTGAGATTCGTGAATTCCATAAGATGCACCTTCTTCGAGAAAAGTTCTGTAATAGTCATTGCTGATATTTTGCTCGTATAATCCATGCCCGGCTTCGTGAATAGCTGAAAAAATACAACTCCTGAGATCATTTTCGATGACTCTAACAGTAATCCTAACATCTTTCTGTGAAAAAGAAGTTGTGAAAGGATGAATGGATTTGTCGAGCCTTCCGTAATATAAATCAAAACCCATTTTTTCACAGATATATTTTGCTAAATTGAATTGAGTATCTCTATCATAATGCTCAAAGAGAAAATTATCATTAATTGTTGAGCTAATATCCAGAGCATAATCTAATATATCTCTTGTGTAGTCTCTGATTTTTTCGAAGTAAGGGTGGAGAAAAGAAAAAGTCATTCCGGGCTCAAAAAGGTCAAGCAGAGGGTCATAAGGATTTTCGGTAAAGCCATAATAATTGGCTTGTTCAATTTTCAGGTTTGTTAATTGTTCGAAATCTTTTTCAAATATTTTATAGTCGTTTTCCTGTCTGGCTTTTTTCCAGCATTCGGTTGCAAAAGCTCTTGTCTTAGTGATATTTTCAATGAATTCTCGTGGTAGTTTGGCAGCAAGCTTATGTTCTTTGAGAAAAGTATAAAAGATTCTGTTCTCAAATGAGTTTGAATTACCAAGATATTTTTCGATTTTATCTGCTAATATTTTTGCTTTTTTTGAAGTAATCACTCTGTGAGCAATCGTTTCAAGTGTTACTAACTGACTTGCACGCGAAACAATCGAGCCAGCTGGCATATAGGTTTCCTGATCCCATCCAAGAAGAGATGCAGTATTTTGTATGTCCTTTAAAAAGTTCATAAATTTAAGGACATCTTGCAACAAAGGACTATTCTGCTTTCGGATATTTAAAGTATTCATCAAAATTTATTTTTTTACTCTTCTGAAAGACTGGTCTTTCCATGTTATAGTTTTTTTGAGAAGAAGAAAAGGAACAAAAACTTCTAATGTAATAAAAAAAATTACTGATGGAATGATCCATGGTATTAATTCGTATTTTTTTAGTCTTAGAATTGAAGGCAGGACAACTATATAATCACCTATTATTCTGATAACAGGAAATAGTGCAGCAAGGAAATAGTTGCCAATCAAAATAGATATAATAAAACCAACCCACAAAGAGATTGAAGAAAGCACAAAAGTCACAGCTTTCCAGCCGAGCTCCATCCCACCAATAGCCCATCTATGATGTTGTTTTATATATTCTCTGGCAGTCCTGCAAGGGAGAGTATCAATATCAGCTTCTTCGTCAACCAGATAAATAATTCCTTTGCCTTGTTTGTGAAATTCAGTAATCAAAGCAAGATCTTCTGTAACAGAAAAGCGGATTTTTTCGAATCCTCCGATTTCATCGAAGTCCGATTTCCTTACTGATATATTATTACCAAAACAACCGAGAGGATGCCCTAAACCAATCCCGGCACAAGCCAGAGTATGCATATAAATCCATTCGATTGCCTGAATTCTGTTGAACAGACCTTTCCCTTCGATATTAGTAAAAGAAGCAACAAATCCAATATGTTTGTTTTTGTAACAAGAGGAAATTTTTTTAATCCAGTTAGGACCAACTTTGCAATCGGCGTCAGTCATAAGAATAATCTCGCCATTCGCTTCATCAATCCCGGATTGTAGAGCGCCCGGTTTCCCCTTCAGATTGATATGAAGATGAGCCTCGTCAATGGTAACAACTTTTAGATTCTTGATTTTTCTGGATAGTTCTGCTAAAATCTCTCCTGTCTTATCAGTAGAGCGGTCGTTGACGGCTATTATTTCAAAATTTTCAATTGGATAATTACAACCCGAGATTGATGTGATGCAATTTTCGATATTATCCTCTTCGTTTCTCGCCGGGACAACAACCGAAACTTGTGGGTGTTCGTTCTCGCTGTAGAATTCAATTTTTTTATTTCTCTCTTTGTAAGCACCAAGGGAAAATATGATTGTTCGGGATATTAGTATAGTAATGCAGATTATAATTATTATGTCAATAATCATCTTCTAAGATTTTTTTTGAAAATTATGTTAAAAACATTTTAATAAAATTTCAATATTAGTTTGCTAAAATAAACAAAAAAAGTAATTTTACTGAGTTGAATAGAGTAAATTTATTTTTTATAAAGTGAGCAAAAGCGTTAATCTAATATCAGGACCGATAGATTCATCACTTAGGAAGTTTGCCTTACCCTTGGCTTTAAGCTTTTTAATACAAAATCTTTATACTTGGGTTGATATGTATTATGTAAGTCGTTTAAGTCCAACAGCTATAGCTGCATTAAAAGTATGCGAGCAGTTAATTTTCTTCCTGTTTTCGATTGCAAGTGGTTTTGCAATTGGTTCTGGAGTAGTGGTTGCACGGCGTATCGGAGAAGGAGAGAAAAGCAAGGCAAATCACACGGCTACCCAGTCTTTATTGCTGATGTTATTTATTTCAGTGATTTTGGCAACAGTGTTTTATTTTTTCTCTCCGCTAATACTAACACTTATGAACATCAAAGGAGAGGTATTGATTCTTTCGATTCAATACTTGTCAATGATTGTATTCGGGATACCTGCGAATTTTTTGATTTTTCATATCAATGCCATTGTTAGAGCTTCGGGTAATTCTGTTTTTCCAATGACGATATTAATTACAGCAAATGTGCTGAATGCAATTATCGCACCGTTTTTAATTTTTGGTTTGGGACCATTCCCGAGAATGGAAATTTACGGAGCAGGTCTGGCAGCGGCTATAGCCCAGAATTTAGGATTTTTGATTGCTCTGATTTTTATTCTCAAAAAGTTTGCTCCTATTGAACTTGAACTGAAATCATTAAAAATTGACAGTATTATTTTCAAAAAGATTTTTAAAATTGGTGTGCCAGCAACACTTCAACTTATCGCAGTCAGTGTTAACAGAATTATACTCACATCAATAGCAAATATGTTCGGAGTTACTGTTCTGACTACCTATATGTTTGGTTTAGGAGTTGATTTATTTGTGTTTATGTCAATTTTTGCGGTTGGTGCTGCTATAGAGATTATAACAGGACAAAATCTTGGTGCCAATAAGATTGACAGAATTTTTAAGTATCATTTATCTTCAATCAAACAGCTTTCTGTTCTATTGGTTTTATTGATAATACTTGTTTTTCTTGCCGGAGAGTATTTCACTTCAATATTTATTAGTGATCCAGTCCTAATCAAGGAAATTGTCATATATCTTAGAATAGCGGTTTTTTCATATATACCATTTGCCGTGGGTATTGTTTCTTTGCGTGTTATAAGTGGCTCGGGTGATTATAACAGAAGCTTAAGAATTGTTCTTTTTATTTTCTTCGGTGTACAATTACCTGTATGTTATCTACTATCAAATTATACTTCATTGAGTTATCAGGGTATCTGGTATGGTATTTTAGTAAGCCAGTTAGTTTTTGCTTTTGTGAGTCTAAGAATTTTATACAAGAAAAAATGGATTACAACCAAAGTATAGTAATTATAATTCTTTTTCTTAATTTGACAATATATTTTAACTTATTAAAATGAAAGAAAAATTATTCTATAGCCTGCTTTTTTGTTCGAAGTTAATAATTTTTTTATTAACAGCAGGAATATTTTTTTTTGTTACTAAACTTAATCTCAAATCAGAATGGATAGATGTTAGCCCGAAATCATTGAACCTTAACGAGACAATTTACGATATAAGCTTTTTGGATAATGATACTGCTTATGCTGTTGGATGGAGTTCCTTCCGTTCAGTAATTTTGAAGACAACAAACGCTGGCAAGGACTGGCAAATCGAAGAAGTCAAGGGATTTTATTTTTTTTCGGTTGAGGCAACTCCCGAAAAAATCTATATAGTCGGTTATTCAGCAAGATGTATGTGTGGTGTTTTATATTACTCAGTTGATAATGGGGAGAAATGGAATTTTTATGAATTTGATGGTGAAAAGATGCCTTTAACTTTCGGAGCAATGAAAATAAGAAAGGATAATGATAATAAATTTTTTGTAACTGGTTTTAATGGATTTATTGTTTACTCAGAAGATGATGGTGAAAGCTGGGAATATTCAAAAACAAACAATAATACTGATATTTTCCGGGATATAATCTTTCTCAACAAAAATAATTACTTATCATTGGCTGGAGAAAATGCAATTTTTTCTGATAAGATATTTTTTTCGAGTAATTCAGGAAAAACATGGAGAATATATTCAGATTTTTCTGATAAGCAAATTTCAATTAGCGGATGGCATTTTTTTAATTCCGATACTGGTTTCATTTTCGGTATAGGAAACGGGCAGGAAGCTATATTTAAAACAAATGACGGAGCAAAAAGCTGGGATCAGGTTTATCAGGGAGAAATTGGCAATACCTTGTCCGATGGATTGTTTATTGATGATATGATAGGATTTACTGCAAAGGGTAATGGATTACTATTGCAAACAACTGATGGTGGAATTAATTGGTTTAATGTTCAAAGCCCTTCAAAGAATAATATCAGAGGGTTTAGAGCTTTTAATAAAGATGGTTTGAATATTGTTTTCGCTTATGGTGATAATGGTACAATTTTGAAATTTTCGATAGTGTCCTCTGTTGAAAACAGTAATACTGAAATTATTCTATCACCAAACCCTGCAGAAGCAAACATAGAGTTAGAATTAAAAAATCACACGTTTTACAAAAGAGCAGAAATTTATAATTTACTAGGTGAAAAAGTTAAGATGATAAGTGAATTTGGAGAAAAAAATTTTATAAACATTGGGAATTTACCTTTCGGGTTATATGTCCTTGTATTATATAATAATTACGGCGAAATAACATCAATAAAATTTCAAAAAAAATAAAAAAAATTTAAAAAAAATTAAAAAAATGCAAAAATTTTTGAGACCTTTTTGCTTTTTATGTGTTTAATATATTGAGATTGACAAATTATAAAAAAGTTATTTGAAAATTGGGAGAATTAATCAGCAGAAAAAAAACCTCTAAATTTGTTGGCTATATTCAAAGAATTTAGTAAATTAAGAACTTGTTAACTTATATGTTGTAAATATTTATTTTGTTTTTTTATGGAAATCAGAGATAAGAAAATCTTGGTACTTGGCGGATGGGGGCTGGTAGGTTCAGCGATTTGTCATAAACTTATGGAGCATAATCCATCGGCAATTATTATTTCGTCTTTAAGAGAACATGAAGCAAAAGAAGCAGTCGAAGCTCTTCGCAAAGAGTATAGCAACAAAAATCCTGAAATGTTTATCCCAAAATGGGGTAATATTTTTACACGCACTGAATTCAAAGATACCAACTGGTCAGATGTTTTAGCAAACCGGGACTGGCGAAAGCTTGTAATCAATGATATATATGATGAACTTGATGACAGCATTCTGAAGAGTTCAACCATATATGAATTAGTAAGTGAGACAAAACCAGATATAGTTATTGATTGTATTAATACTGCAACAGCAATTGCCTATCAGGATGTTTATAATACTACCCGGGCTGTGAGAAATGATCTGGCAAAAAACAATCTAAACGAAGATTCAGTGGAGCGATTACTTGCAAGTATTTATATGCCTCAGCTAATAAGACATGTCCAGCTTGTTTATAGAAGCCTTGTTGATAATAGCGTTAGAATGTATTTTAAGATCGGAACAAGCGGAACAGGCGGAATGGGATTAAACATACCATATACACACAGCGAGGAAAGCCCATCGAGAGTGCTTTTAGCAAAATCGAGTGTTGCAGGTGCTCAAACTCTTTTACTTTTTTTGATGGCACGCACTCCAAACGCTCCATTAGTAAAAGAAATCAAACCAACAGCCGCAATAGCATGGAAAAGAATTGCTTATGACAAAGTTTATAGAAAGGGTCAACCAATCAGATTAGTTGATATGAATATCAGCGACGCAAGATCAATAAACGAACCATTCCGCAAAGATGATTTGACAGGCGTTCAGGATTTAAACAAAGATTATGAGTCTGTATTCATTGATACCGGAGAAAATGGAATTTTTTCCAAGGGAGAATTTCAAGCAATAAGTTCCTTAGGACAAATGGAAGTTGTAACCCCCGAAGATATTGCAGTTTATACCATATACGAGATTCTTGGAGGAAATACAGGACACGATATTATACAAGGATTGGATAGTTTCTCGCTCGGACCAACCTACAGAGGTGGTATGCTTCACAATCAAGCCTTAAGAAAGCTTAATGAATTAGAGAAAAAGCATAATAATCATAGTATTGCTTTTGAAGCATTAGGACCACCAAGGCTGTCAAAGCTACTCTACGAAGCTCATATAATAAATTTGGTTGTCGGGAAAATAAAAAATATTGGTAATTATACCCCTGAGAGGCTTTCTAATGAAGCATTTGAAGAAGTCAGCAAAAATAGTGTGCTTAGAAGTGAGATGCTTTCTATTGGACTTGGAATTCTATTGCCCGATGGAAAGAAATATTTGAGAGGGAAAAATCTTATAGTACCAAATATTGGCTCTGATGAATTGATTGAGATTACTGAAGAATTAATTAATTATTGGTGCAAGAAAGGTTGGATTGATCTAAGACCAACAAATATGCAGGTATGGATAGAAAGATTCAATAATATAATATCTCAAGCTGAAAAAATTTCTGCTGATGAAACAAGTTCTCGTTTTACCTATAATTCAGATTATTGGGATAATTTTGAGGATATAGACGAAGGAAAAGTTGTTGGCTGGATATTCGAATACGAGGATAAAGGCTGGAGATTTAAAAGATAAGAATTTATGATATTTGAAATTAATATATTGTCTAATTAACTTATGTTCAATTTATTGCTTTTATTAACACAAGGAGTGCTTATGAAAAAGAGATTACTACTTATTGCTGCTCTATGCGGATTGTTGTTCTACACAAGCACAACGTTTGCAACTGATAGCAAGCAAGTAGGCGACGAACTTCAAAGAAGAAGTCTTCTTTTTGAAGTTCCGGGATTTTATCAGGGTACAAGCTATCCAATGCCATTTCAGGAAATTGGAAACCCTGTAACACAACCACCTGTTTCAACAGGTTATTACTTTGTTGACAGCGATGACGAGGCTCCCGATTATTGGAGGCCTATTCCGGAAATCGTTGATACAACATTCGAGCCCAACCTATGGCGAAGGATTTTGCCGGGTGCAAGGCTTGTTGATCCTCAATACTGGATTGACAATCCACAGGAAGGTCTCAGGTTCTTCCGTAACCCAGCTTATCCAGCATCGGATGGGAACTTCTTCACAGGTCCTACCGATTCAACCGATGATGCTATAGCCGGTCCTATTCCAATAGGTTTCAGCTTTATTTTCAACGGTTTGAGGTACGACAGTTTTTATGTTTCAACAAATGGAATAATAGCTTTAACCAACAGAAGATACACTTACGATGCAACAGGTCAAAAAGCTATTCTCCCCGGTGCAACAAGTTGCTACGATCCAATGAGCATGGACTGGTTCACAAGAGGCAGATCCGGTGATGGTTTAGCTGACAACACACCTGATAACTGGGGTTATCAGTTTTCGGTTCTTGCCAACTCTCCAACCTCTCCTACTGCTGGTATCAGAACAAGAGGTGGTTCACTCGATCAGGCAACATTCCAGACATACAGATCAGCTTTGATTGCTCCGTTCTTCGGGGATATGCATCTATCTCAATTTAATCCCGATCTAAATCAAGCAGAAGATTTTGGGAAAGTCTATTTCAAACGCTCTAATTCTGCGGACAAACTGATTATCTACTTTATCAATATTGCCCCTCACAGAACTCTTTCAACCCCATTTGGAAATTACACAGGTCCAACTGATGCACGTCCTGGTATTCCTCAATATATTTCCGGATCGGCACAGGTTGTATTAAATAGAAAAGATAGTAGTGTTACTATTATATATGAAAGATTTGAAGGTGTTGCTGTTGTTGGTGGAAGAGGTGTTCCTGCAAATACTGTTTTCAGATATAATACAACAGCAGGCGTATTCGGATATGCTCGCCACGTGAATTTTGGTCAGACATCAGCACCTATTTATCCATGGGCAAGTGAATACTATCAGTCAACACATTATTTCATGAGATTTGCAAACGCTCAGGCTACTTACCCACATAACTATTTAGCCGTTAAATTCAAACAATGGAAAAACACAGTACGTGTTGTTGACATCCAGTATCGTGTTAGAAAATCAGATCCAAATGCAGATCTTGATTTCACAGAATTAGTACCGTCTTCACAGGTTAATAACTATGAATTGCTTGCTGGAGAAGAAAGAATCGGAGCTATTCAGCCAGTTGCTTTGATTCAAAACCTTACCAATAATATACAAGGACCACAGGGTAAGAATTATCAGCCACAACAGTTGAGATTCAGAGCACGTTTCAGAATTATCAATGAAGCTTCCGGAAGAATTATTTACAACCGATTGGTTCCAATTGATAGTACCTGTCTTGCACTTCCCGATTCTTTAGCTCAGGAGTGTACTGGTGATCCATTCGTAAGAGTCAGATATGTCAATGTTACAAAGTCTGGTGCAAATTACTCAGCCTCTCCACTTGCTTTTCCGGGAACACAGAGATTTAATGGTATTCCACCATATGGTTATGTCCAGATTCTCTTCCCGCCCTTCGAAGCAAACGAGTTCGTGGCTAATCAAATCGGAAGAATGAGGGCTTATATTATTGCTGATCCAACAAACCCGATCACAAACGAAGGATTAGGAGACGAATGGCCCTTCGATGATACCACATTCGTCAGATTGTTCGTTATGAAAAGATTGGATGACTTTAGAGATGATGTTACATCTTTCCATATAGTAAACAGGACGCCAATGCCTTCGACCTTGAAATGGGTTAATATAAATGCCGAGGTACAAGCTGGCGACGAAGTATCAAAATATCCTTTACCTCCAAGAGGTGAATATTCTGCAACAAATAATATTGATTTTACTTTTCTGGATCCTAATTTTAGCACTTTCAAATTGCAATCGCCTGTAATCAGGATGAACAGAGATCCTGAGCCACCTGCTAATTCTTACGGTGGTGATGAATTACGTTCATTCCCGATCAATTTAATGGGACGATACAATTCAGTTCTGTCTCTCTCAGTTCAAAGATCGCTATATCAACCGGATTGGCCCAGAGGTTGGAGCGACCAGCAGTTGATAGCTTGCGAACCGAGAACTGTTGTTAATGGTGATCCATTTACCGTATGGACTAATTATGGAGGTTCCGCTGCGTCATTCCCGGATGAGTTCGCTGTTGAGCTAATGCAACCAAGCCCCAATGGAATTCAATTTATTACTAACGTTGAAGATAAGCGATGGAGATTCCATCCGAGACGTGGAGGAGCAAAAGCAGTTACTAATATGGCTGCTTATATACTCTATGGTGCTGGTGGTGCAATGAGAGGTTTCCTCGAAGGCGATAAAGACTCAGCTCTTTCTCCACCTACAGCTGGTTTCCTCAACGGTTTGAGGCCTGATATTTATGACGATGGTATTGATTATGAATACAAGAAAATATTTATCCCGATACCTGATACTTTCATATCAGCAGAAAAAGACGGAGCAAAGAATTTCAGATTCAGATTAAAACTATATTCAAGAAATCAAAGCTTCGGTGGAAATAAGAAATGTATTTCTTGTATTCCAGACGATGACGACCCATTCTTTGTTGACAACGTAAGGATTCTGTTCCCATCAGAAATCACAGATCTTGAAATTTCAGTTGTGAAAGCACAATGGCCTTATACTATTGCACCTGCTTCTCAGGCAGATAAGATTCCGATAAGAGTCAAGATGAGCAATAACACAAGCGTTTATGCTCCATCTTTCCTTGTAAAGGTTATGATTTATCGAAATGCCGGTGATCCTTATCCAATCTATTGCCGTGTTCAACCTCTACCAGGACTTGCTCCCGGAACAGTCCTTGAATACGCTATGCCTGATTGGAATGCAAGAAAAACAGGTCCCGGAAGATATTTCATGCTTGCTAATTTAATTGTTCCCGGTGGTGATATTGAACCATTGAACGACACAACATTCACTTTCTTTGAATTAAGATTCGGTGATGTGTTCGCTTATGATCCAGCCCAAAACCCGAGAAATGACGTTCCTGATAACTCATTTACAGGAATTGCAGGTCGTGGTTTGAATCTTTATGGATTTGCTGACGGGGGTAGGGGTTCTATTTATGGTCCCTCGGGAGGTTATGATGGAAACACATTTGGAGCAGGTTATGTCGGTGGTAGTGGTTCCGGTCAAATAGCTGTTAAGTTCACATTGACCAGACCAGACACTATCAAAGGATATAAAGCATATTTTGGAGAATTAAACCAAGCAGGCGATGATATTTCATTTGAAGTTTATACAGATCAGGGTCAACCCGGTTCACCTGTCCCCGGTACTTTAATTTACAGACAACGTGGCTATGACGAAGATAGGAGAGATTTCTACTTTGGTGAATATGTCCAGTTTAACTTGCCAAGACCAGTTGTATTAAATGCCGGAAGTTATTGGATGGCTATCGGTCAAATGGGTGAAACAGGTCTTGAGCTTGGTGCATCGAAATCAAGAGTTGGAATGAGAACGACAAGTATTTACATTCCACCACCAGTTACTGCTGTTGGTCCTGTCGGAGGTAGCGGTTACCATCTTGTTATTGAAAAAGACTTCAGAAGAACTAATCCAAGTGGAAACTTGATTAACAATAACTTCTTTGCCTTTGAAAATACAAGAAGAAGCGGCCAATGGATTCAATTTATGCCCACAATTGGTAATCCTGCTTATGCTCACTTACATCACTATGGTATTTCACCAGCTGATAATTATACAGCTACTCTATCAAGAGGTACATGGATTCCAATGATCAGACCATATTTTGGCAATAGAACTCACAGTACAAACCCAGAATACGAAATTTGTCCCGATATACCTGTTGAATTGACCAGCTTTGATGGACAGGTTAGAAGCGGGGGTATTGACCTCTTCTGGGAAACTGCTTCCGAGCATAATAACTATGGTTTCTATGTCGAAAGAAGAGTTGGCACAAAAGAAGACAGTGAGTGGAATTCAATTGGCTTCGTTAAAGGCGTTGGAAACTCTGCGGTTGTTAATAGATATAATTACCTCGACAAAGAAGTCGTTCCATTTACTACCTACCAATATCGTTTGAGACAGGTTGACAGAGACGGTATCGAAAATTGCGAAACCTTCTCCAAGATAATTACCTTGACTTATGATAATGTCGAAGAGCTTACATTAGCTCCAAACACACCAAATCCATTTACAACAAGTACTCAAATAACATTTTATCTGCCAACAGATGATAATGTAAAACTTGAGATTCTTGATGTCTTTGGAAATGTTGTTAAAACATTATTCAACGGTAATCTGCCTGCAAAACAGCATGTCTATAATTGGGATGGTAGAAATGAAGCCGGTACCTATGTATCAAGCGGTACATATATAACAAGATTAACAGCCGGTGATCAGGTTAGAACAAGTAAGATGACATTGGTAAGATAATTTATCTTGCTGATAGACTAATAATAAAGTCCCTCGCTCGTTTATGAGCGGGGGCTTTTTTTATATTATTACACAGAGAATTATGTTTACTGGTTTAATTGAAGAAATTGGGGAAATTCATAATATAGCTTCTATTGGAGGAGGTTATAAAATTTCAGTTAAATCACACCATATTATCAAAGACCTTTCAATTGATGACTCAGTTTCGATAAATGGAGCGTGTCAGACTGTTGTTCAGGTGAAAGACAATTTATTTGAGGTTGAAGCAGTAGAAGAAACTTTGAGAAAGACTACACTCGGTGGCTTCAGAAATGGAAAGAAGGTGAATCTCGAAAGAGCATTGACTTTGAATAAAAGGTTAGGTGGTCATATTGTCCTCGGTCATGTTGATTGCGTTGGAACTGTCCAATCCATACAACCCGAAAGAACCGGGATACTGATTAAAATCAAATATCCTCAGGAATTCAGCAAATATATCATAAATGCGGGCTCAATTTGTATGGATGGAGTTAGCCTTACAACTGCAAGATCTAATCATGACTGGTTTATTGTTTCAATTATTCCACACACATGGAACAAAACAACACTTAACTTATTAAAAGCAGGTGATTATGTAAACCTTGAATTTGATATCCTCGGAAAATATATTGAAAAACTGATAAATAGCAAAAATGTTTCAAATTCAGATAAGGAAGAATACTGGAAAGAATTGCTATCTGACTACTGATAATTTATAAATTATTACACCCCATCACTGAATTTTTATTAAAATAAAAAGGCTATCTCATGAAATTGAGACAGCCAATTAATTTTTAACGGAATTTTAGTTTTTATTCAAGAGAAATTAAAGGTAGAATATATCTTTCACCTTTATATTGTGCCACAAGAAAATATAAACCCTGACTTGAATTGAAATCAATCTTTAAATTCCCTTCACCCTTTGAGATAGATTTCAAAGTCTTATATTGCTGATTTCCAAACAAATCATATATTGAGAACTCAACCATTTCGGAGAGGTTATCATTTGCTTTGTAATTGATATTGAAGGAATTATTGAAAGGGTTTGGAGATGCCCTCAGCTCAAAAAGATTGTTATCAAAAGATAAAATGTTATCATCGGCAGATAGGCTTGAAACTACTTCGCCTTCGAGTTCAACAAAGAAGTCTTTTTCGTTGAATGCATCGCTTGAAATTTTTATCAAGCCCTTATATACTCTTTCCTGGGGACGATAAGAAAATCTGACAATGACTTTCACAGAATCTTTTGGTTTTATGGAAATTGGAACCTTAACAACTTGATGAAAATTAAATGCATCGTCATCATTTTCTTCAATTTTTAAATAATTGATATTGAGTTCCATATCTCCGTCATTGCGGATATATAAGTCAATATCTTTTTTCAAATCGCTTTGTTTGATCTTACCAAAATCCACCTTTTTGCCGTAATTAGTTGCGATTATAGGACCTTGATTGCCTTTGCCAGCAGTTCCTACAACATCAACATATCTATAATCGGGGATAGAATTAGTATAAATTGATAACTGTGCATTATAAACTTGCTTGTCCACCTTTGGGGAGAAACGAATAACAACTTTATGAGACTGACCTTTTTTAAGTGTAACGGGTTTATTGGTTTTTACCTCCCCGCCAACGATCTGGAAAGCAGCATCTTCTTCCCACCATGATGTCTCTTTTATTATCAGATTTTCAGTTCCAATGCTTTTTAGTTCCAATTCAATGTCTCTTGTGGAATCAACCGGAACATGCCCGAAGTCAATTCTCAAAGGTTCAATAGAAAGTACCGGACCATCAGGAGGAATATTTCCCAAAAGCCATACCATTGCACGATAGAGCAAAGAGCCTCTTGGAATATCGCCTGCAAAGCCTTCGAAGCCCATACTCCAAGCAGCAATTCTGGACTTACCCCATTCAGCTTTTATTCCTACTAATGTATCAGTTGCATAAGCATTGTTCTTTCTAATAATATGGTCAACAGGTTGAAATTTATTTCTGTCCCGAGTCTCAAATACAACTACGCTTAAATAATTAGCAAGGGGCCACCATACTTCCGTTCCTGTGTTGAAGCCTATATTACACCATTTCACGATATTTTTTCCAATTTGACAATCCAGATCTCCACGAACCCAGAAGGACCACCACATAATAGTATTTCCCTGAATCTGGTGGAATGGTAGTAGCTGAATATATCTTATTCCAAGAGTGTCAGTCAGAAATTTTTGGACTTCGGTGCTTTTGTTGCTGCTTGCAGGGTCGAAAGCATACCAGACATATTTTCTTCCGGTAATCATAACGTTCTTTCCAGCTGCGATCATTTCTCTGATTTTATCCAGAACGTTTAGTCCACCGACACTTGCATTCAAAGGTAAATCTCCGAGTGGAAATACCGCTAAATCGTAGTCGGTTATTTTGTACTGGCTGAAGGTTGAAGATGAAAAACTTGCCACCTTGGCATATTTAGCGTAAGTGTCTGTATGAGCTTCGTCGGTGAAATATTTGCCATAGGCTTCATTTGCAAATTCTGTATCAAAATTATTAAAAAGTATATACTTATAAGGATTCACTTGTATGTCGAAATTTTTATCTTCTCCTTTGGCAATAAATAAGGGGAAAATTAAAATAAGACTAAAAAAAATTTGTAAACACTTTTTCATTTCCTCCTCTTTGTTATTTTAGTATAATTACGGGTTTTGAATATAATTTATTGTTGTTTTCTAAAATTATATAATATAATCCACTGCTTAACTCTGTGTTTATCTCAAAAATTAATTCACCATGATTGTTGTTTTCTAAAGAAGTATTAAAAACTAATCTGCCGTCCGAAGAAACCAACCTGATTTTAGCAGGCGAATCAGCAGGATTAATTAATTTGATTGTTAACTGAGAGATGTCGGTTACAGGGTTAGAAATTAAATCGAATGAAAAATCTTTATAATTATCATAATAAACCTGACTTGGTGAAGTCCCTTCGCCAATCAGTTTAATTTCAAATACGGGAGAATTTAAGGCATCTGAATATATTCGAAGTGTGCCATTATATAGTTTTTCCTCTTTGGGTTGGAAATAAACTTCTTTTATTTTTTTGCCTCCGGGAGGTATCTTTGCACTTTTAACTCCGTCGCCAAAGAAAATTTGATCGGCATCATCAAAAATTAAAATACTATCAACGTTTAAAGTAACATTACCTGTATTAATAATATCAAAAGACCTGGTAACTTTTTCGCCTGCCGGAGTTTTTCCGAAATCTAATTTATTATCAGTCAGACTAACAGAAATAACACCACCAGATCTGATGTCTCCGTTACCGGTAAGATTAACTGCTTTTTCGGACTCAGTCTGAGAATTTGATTTTATGATTAAAAAATCAGTGTAATAGCCCTTTTCTTTTGGTTTAAATCGGAGCGTTACTGTGTGTACTTCACCCGATTTAAGTGTTAGAGGTTTTCCCCCATCAATAATTGAGAAGGCATTCTTGCCGCTGAAATTTTCAACTTCGATTGAACTGACAATCAAATCCTGAGTGCCAATATTTCGAAAGCTAACAGTTGATTCTGAACTATCGCCGACATAGACATAGCCAAAATCAACATTTTCGTCAAGGGATTGAATCTGTGCACCGGGTTGAAGCTCTCCTTCGGTTAACCATTTCATACCTCTTTCAATGATAGAGTAACGATATATATGTCCTGCAATATTTTCAAAGCCATAACTCCAAAATACAATCTTTGATTTCCCAACTTGAGTTCTGATTCCGAGCAATGTGTCGCTCAGTGGTGCCGGGTGTGTCCTTGTGAAAATATCAACTGGAAAATATTTATTTGGGTCTTTGGATTTAAAAACATCAACATAGAAAACTGTGTCAAGAGGAGTATGGGTGGTTGAACCTTGAATATAATTCTGATTGCAGAACCTGACATCAGCTTTGCCGATAGGATCTTTTGGAGAACCTCTAACAACATAGCCCTGAAAATAAATAGTGTTGCCGCTAATGTAGTGGACAGGCATCCTTTTAATAAATTCGATTCCGAGTATATTTGTTAGAAAATTATTAACTTCAGGATGTTTCACTTGTGATTTAGGATCAAACTCTCCCCATAATCCATTCTTGGCTATAATCATCACACTTCTTCCTGAATCAATCATCATCTTGATTTTGTCTATTACAAAATGCTTGCTTGATGGTGTTCTCACACTTAAAGGATATTCTCCAAGAGCAAAGATAGCAACTTTATAGTCTGTTATTTTTATTTTATCCAAAACTTCATCTGTAAAAGGAACAGATTCGACTTCAACTCCGCAATATTCCATCAAATTATTTTCATATACTCTGCCACCATATATAACATCCAGATTATTGAAATAAATATATTCACAGGAATTTAAATTGAAGAATGGGATAAATAAAGCAATTAATAAGCAGATTAAATTTTTAGGTTTCATGTTTGTCTCCTTAAAATAATTGAGACTAAAGTAAATGAATTTTTGGATTCAAGTTTTAGTATTTAAAAGGGGAAGAATCCATCTTGTTAATTAGATGGATTCGTCACCCTGAATTCAGAATTATGAATAATAAGCAATCACAATGGTTTACTTATTGATTATAAGGGGTAAATTAACCCTTGTTCCTTCAATATTTGCAATAATGAAATAAATACCCGAGCTTAAACTTTCGGCATTAATATCCAGTTGATGATTGCCGGGGTTAGCTGTTTGTTCATAAAGTGAACTTATAACTTTACCGCTCATATCAATCAATTGAATATTAATATTCTTCGGTGTATTACCACCGAGAGTGAAATCAATTTTTCCACTTAAAGTGATAGGATTGGGTGTTGCTTTAATTTTAAACAATCCATTCTCAGAAATGACTTCGCTAACGGAAGAAGCAACATCAGATTCTCCTACCAATTGAATTTCGAAAGTCGGGAAGTTCTTAGCATTTGAAGTAATACTGATTGTTCCCTCGTATTTTTTATTTTCTTCATTTGGGCTAAACTTGATTGTAATAGTTCTGCTATCATCTTTTGGAACGGTACCGGGATCGCTACCATCAACAAATGAAAATACATTGTTATCATTTTGAGTGAATTTGATTTCACTAATCACTAAATCATCACTTCCAGTGTTGAAAATGACAACATCTTTATTCATGGATTTTCCGGGCTTAACCTTTGGAGAAGTCCATTCAAGTTTTTGTTTATTTGAAGAAATTTGAGCACCAGCCCCGGGAGCACCCTCGGCAACCAGATTGACCACTTCGTCTTTAGCGTTTTCTGCATTTGAAGTTATAAAGATAGAACCATCATATTTTTTGGCTGACTTGGGTGTAAATTTAACTGTTACAGCAATCATATTGCCCGGCTTAATTGTTACTGGGGTTGTGCCACCATCAGTAATTTCGAAAACACCATCTGGATCGTAATCAGGGTCATTATAAAGCTTTGATATTATTAAATCCTTGTCCCCATCATTTTTTATCGAAAATGACATTTCTTTTGAACTGCCAACCTGAACTTTATCAAAATTCAATACTGAATTGGACAAAGTAATTTTGGGACCGCCAGCAGAAGTTGTTGTGGTTAACCATTTCATAGCCTGCGAAAGTAATTTTGCCCTCGAACCCTGATCATCAAAAGCACCTAAGTCAAATCCGCAATAGATAAGTTTTGCAAATCCATTATCAAACTTAAATCCAGCAATTTCAGACGGCTTATTATTATATACGAAACATGCTGTGGCTTTGCTGTTTGATGGTATGGAGAAAATATCAGAAAAGAAATTATAACCATTCTGAGGATTTGCATTGCTTGGAGCTATTATATTCATACCAACTGGATCTCCGTCAACACCGTTCACATTATAGCGAAGAACACTAATCTGATTGTTACTAACGGTATATCTTTGATCGGCACGTAACCAATTAACGCCTAAAAAGTCAGTAAAAAATGTTTTATATTCATAGGGAGCATTGAATTGAGCAGTATAGGTATAAAATCCTGTACAATCTGAGAAAATTAAAACATTCTTTCGCAAACTAATCATTGATCTGATTGTGTTCAACATTGATTGTGATAATGGGTTGATAATTATATTACCACCAAAATATGAAGAAGTGCTGAAAATTGCTACCTCAAAGTTAGTTGGTGGATAAGCCTGAATTGTTTCGGTTGCGTAGGGAATAACAGCTAAATCCTTATTATATGTTGTCAATTGAGCAAAGGCATTGATATAATGAGTTATCCATGGATTATAACCGGAATATAGTGCATATTTTGTATCCTCAGTAAGGATATAAAAATCTGCTGATGTTGGTGAACTTGCCGAAGTTGTATTTGGTGTTGCTTTTATAATTATTGCGGCAAAACCAGCATTATCTTTGGTCTTCACTGTAACAGTCAATTCTGTGGAAGCATTAGCAGCCAAGGTGGCTGTTGTTGGGCTAACTGTTGCAGTCCATCCTGTTGGCAGGAAACTTGTCTGGTCAACAACAATATCAAACTTAAGGCTTGTTTTATTAGGATTTGTTAAAGTAATTTTCTTGGTCAAAGTATTATTTCTGGCTGAAGTAAGGAAACGATCGGCAATTGTTTCGAATTTGCCTGTAATCATACCTTGAGCAGCCTGATAAACTTCTTTTGTTCCGTCATCCTGAATGAAAGCAACTATATAAATTTTTGTTTTGTCCCAACCTGATTGTAAGGTGTAATTTTGTGTGAATTTCTTGGTTTCGTCTGCAGCGAGATTTATTGTTATTCCATTATGATCGGGAAGCATTTTTCTGACAACCCATGGGAATTCTTTTTCACCGTTTGAGCCTGGGGGTGTTGAAAACACAACATTTTGTTCTACCACGCAAATTCTAAGCTTTTTGTTTGCCAAAGCTTGAGAGCTGTGCACTTCTACATCAACAGTAGCATTTGAACCGGTTCTTGTCTCGTTAATATTTATAGTTATCGGGGACATTTGAGTTCTTAGTGCAGCTATTGATGATCCAATATTAGCAATACTTGCAGGATGACCCCGGACAGTTCCAAGAAACACATAATGAGGAACACCACTGACTTGATAATAGCTTGTTCTTCCATTATGCATTGTAGGGTTTTCAGCGTTAAAGGGGTCAGTCCCCGGGAAATTTGGATGGAAAACTATTGGTATTAATACATCCAAATTATTATTTACATAACTTTTAAAACTTGGATTTGATGCAGCACATGGACCGCAGGAAGCATTAGTAAATTCTTCCAGAAGACCCTTTTTCGGGGAATCTGCATAGCTGAGATGAGTACAAAAAATCATACAGATTGCAATCATCACTATGCTTGTATAGCGTTTTAAATTAATCATAAAATATCCTCACTAATAATAAAAAAAACACATAGATTTATTTTTCTATAACACAAATATAATACATTAAGTTACAAGATTTATAAATTATTTTTATGAAAAATTAAATTTTTTTTTAAAATCCCATTAAGGAATTGCAATAACCCCTAAAATTGCCTTGCGTTCTGCGCCTGTGGCAGAGGGTATGTTGCCGTGTAAACGTCCTAATGTTCTCCAAGCAAGGTAAGCAAAGCACAGAGCTTCTTTTGCATCATAAGGGACACCAAAATCATCCGTTAAATATAAATCAAATTCTGGTAAATATGTTTTAATTCTATCAATAATAAATAAATTCTGGGAGCCACCACCGGAAACAATTAATTTTCCTCCGGATTTTGTATGTTTTTTAATATTTATATAAATACTCCATGCAGTAAATTCGGATAAAGTACAGATAAAATCATTGTAATCAAATTTATCAAGGCCTGTCCAATTAATGATAGAAGAGATATAATCTTCGTTAAAAAGTTCCCTACCGGTTGATTTGGGCGGGCTTTTATGAACAAATTCATTCTTTTTAAGTACATCAAAAACAGGCTCAATTATTTTTCCCTTTCTGGCATGAAAACCTAAATCATCATAAGGCTGATTGAGATATTTCTGCATAAATGTATCAATCAGAACATTGCCGGGACCGGTGTCGAAAGCAATTACATCATTTTCACCTGCATTAGCTGGTATAAAAGTTATATTAGCCATCCCACCAATATTTAGCATAATAATATTTTCAGAATTACTCGAGAAGAAATTAAAATCAAATATTGGTATTAATGGTGCACCCTGCCCACCCAGTGCGATATCCGCAGAACGAAAATCACCTACAACAGGTACATTGATAAGATTTGCAAGATAGGATGCAGAACCTAATTGAAGAGTATGTCCCTTTGAAATTGAATCATGCTCCATTATTATTTCAGGTTCATGCCAGACTGTTTGCCCGTGAATTCCAACAGCGTCCAAATCAAAGTTTGACAATTTTGCACTTTTCAGGATTGATTTGATGGATAAAGAGTATAATCTGGAGAGTTCTGAATTTACAAATGATAGTTCTGATATGCTTGAGTTCGACTTTATAATTTTGTGAATTAGTTTTGTTATTTTATCGGGAATTTCGGATTTATACTGCTCAATCAAAGAGAATTGATGTTTACCGAAAATATCTACGGAAAATGAAGCTAATACTGAATCAATTGAATCAACAGAAGTCCCGGTCATTAATCCACATATTAACCTTGGCTTTGAGAACCATTTCTTAGGGTTGAGAAATAAATTATCATTCATTTTGAATAAATCCTAAACAATGGGATGCCACAAAAGTCTTTGTTTTTGGAACAAACCAGGATATTTGTTCTACTAAGTCCTTGAATTATATAGTAGGTCAGGCGTCCTCGCCTGACCATTTATTCCCAAAATTTGTCTTTTTAGAGAGCCCCTTGTTAAATTTATTTATTCTAAATAATATTAAACCATTGCCGCTGGTGGTGCAGGTTCATCAGGACTACCAGCATTTTTTACAGGAGTTCTGACAAGTATCCAACCAACCACAAGAAATACAAGCAAACTAACAAAGAATGTTGGATTGTCAAATAATGTAGGTATTTTCCATTCCAACACGGCAAACAGAGCAAAAAGCAATCCGATGAGAGCTTCTCCGGCAATTAATCCTGCTGCTAACAAAACGCCGGTATTTCCAACTCTTGCTTGTTGGGCCTCGTTGAATTTTTTCTTTTCAGCAACTTTATCAAGAATGCCTTTTATCAAACCACCGATAAAAATGGCAAAAGAAGTTTCGAGCGGGAGATACATACCAACACAAACAAGCATTGGACTTTTTACCTTGACTAAAATAAAACCGATTGCCATTAATATTCCTACAATAATCAAGCCCCATTCCATACTACCTCCAAGGATACCTTGAGAAAGAATTGCCATCAATGAAGCTTGTGGAGCTGGATATTCCTTACCGCCAAGACCTGTAACTCCGGGGGTATAAGTTCCATTTCCATTTTCCTGAATATCGCCCTGATGGAGAATGAGAAGTGGGAAAAACATTACTGCAGCTGCCAGAATAATACCCAATATATCCCCGAACTGCATTTTCCAAGGTGTTCCACCTATGATATGACCGACTTTCAAATCCTGAAGCATTTCCCCAGCGACTGCAGCTGCAACACAAACAACTGCTGCTACTCCGAGAACTGCCGGAACTCCTGCTTCTCCTTTTGTTCCAAGAATTACCATTAGAACCGCCGCAATCAATAATGTTGAAATTGTTAAACCACTTATTGGATTATTACTTGAACCTATCAAACCAACTAAATATCCCGAAACGGCAGCAAAAAAGAATCCTGCTATCACCATTACAACCGTGGCAATTAATGCTGGCATTAAAGTTCCCGAAAACCAGTAATAAATAAAGAAAGTAGCAATTGAAGCCAGAAAGATTAAGATAAATACCCATTTGAAATTCATATCCTGTTGTGTTCTGTCCTCGGCAACTGTCCCGCCGGCAGCTTTTTTAGTATCTCTGACAGCTCTGCCTATTCCTTGAATAAGGCTTTTTCTCATTCTCCATAATGTGAAAGCAGCACTCATCAACATACCGCCGATAGCAATTTTCCTGACAACATTTTTCCAAGTTGATTCGCCAACTGCAACCCATGATTCATTATTCAATTCGCTATAATTATTAGCAATTTCAGAATTACTGCCACTCTCATATTCTGATTTGGCTTTTTGGAATCTTCTTTCAGCTTCTATCTGAGAGGAGGAATAAATCATCATTTCTTCTTCAGTAGCTTTGTTGCTTTCTAAATGAACTAAAATCTTGTTCTTCTCTTTTTGAGCGAAATCATATAATTCAGCATCTGAAAGCTGAGGGCTTCTCGCTTTTTGATTTTCGATAATTTTTTCGATAAAAACAGTATTAAAATATTTATCTTTGTTAATATTGTCTATATTTATGGCAGGGGCAATGAAGAACATCAGGACCGGCACAAAAAGTCCCCATGCAAGCAAACCACCAGTGAAGTTTAGTGCAGCAAGATTTGGACCTATGATATAACCAACTCCCATATATGCAGGACTAACCCCCGGTGTACTGATTATTGAGCCGCCTCCTGTTCCAATAGAAGTTCCTCCGATTTTGATAGTACCGGTGGCAAATGGGAAATAATGCGACCAGCTTGCGGCAAATAGTTTTATTTGCTTTAGAACCTGAATCAAGGCACCAATACCCATAGCCGAAAACAGGAACTTGGCACCGCTTGAACCGGTTCTTCCGGCTTTATGAATTTCAGCTGCTGCAACTGATTCAGGAAAAGGAAGTTCTCTGTCCTCAACCATCACCCTTCTTATTATTGTAATGAAAAGAATACCAAACAAACCACCAACAAGTAATACCGCCGAAGTTTGGAGATAGTTCGAAACTGACCAGAAATTCTGTCCATCCCAGACACCTGCTATAATAAATGCTGGTATGGTAAATATAGCTCCAGCTGCAACTGATTCACCAATTGAACCGACAGTTCTGGCTATATTTTCTTCAAGAATCGAACCCTTGAATATTTTCAGGAAAGCCATTCCTATAACTGCTGCCGGGTAAGTGGCAGCTATAGTCATTCCTGCTTTTAATCCAAGATAAGCATTTGCTGCACCGAGCACAACAGACATAATTAATCCGATAACTAACGCACGTATCGTCATTTCTGCCATTGGCATATCAGGGGGGACAAATGGGACGTATTTCTTATCTTCCATAATAGCTCCTTTTTTTACTTTTATTTAATATTATAAAATGATAAATCAAAATCCACTATTTTTTAATATTATTTGCTGAATTCATCCAGAAACATAGCAGAAACTTTAATTCCGCCGTAGAAATTCTCAATATTAAAATTCTCATTTGGAGAATGTATATTGTCTCCCGGCAGACCCATTCCCATCAGGACAGATGGGGCATTTAGAACTTCAAGAAATGTCGAAACAATAGGTATTGAACCACCTTCGCGTGTAAATAAAACTTCTTTGCCAAAAGCATTTTGGAAAGCTTTTACGGCTGATTTTATTCCTTTGCTGTCTAAAGGAACCAGCACAGGATTGCCACCGTGTAATTTTTTAATTTCGATTTTAACGGTTGGAGGAGCCAGATTTTTCAGATGTTTTTCGATTTTATTTATTATATCGTCAGGTTTTTGATCAGGGACAAGTCTCATGGAAATTTTAGCTGTAGCTTTTGAGGGAATAATAGTTTTTGCACCTTCTCCAGTGTAGCCCCCAAAAATTCCGTTAAGGTCGAGAGTTGGTCGGGCTGATACTCTTTCGAGAGTAGTAAAGCCAATCTCCCCGTTGACCATTGCTATATCCAGATCTTTGCAGTATTCCTCTTCATCAAACGGAAGTTTCTTGAAATTAGCTCTTTCCTCGCTTGAAAGCGGTCTGACATCATCATAAAATCCGGGAATGGTAATTCTGCCATAACTATCTTTAAGTTTTGAAATCATCCAACAAAGCACATTCAGGGGATTATCAATTCCACCACCGTATGTTCCTGAATGAAGATCGCGATTTGGTCCGGTAACAGTTAGTTCAACAAATGCTATGCCCCGCAGAGAGTAACATATCGAAGGCTTTCCTTCGGCAAACCATTCCGTATCCGATATTAGCACTGTATCGCAAAGTAGCATATCACGGTTGTTTTCAATGAAATCATCCAGATGATTGCTTCCGGCTTCTTCCTCGCCTTCTATCAGGAATTTTATATTTACGGGTAATTTTCCGATTGTTTTTAAGTATGATTCAACCGCTTTGATATGAATAAATAATTGTCCCTTGTCATCTGCACTTCCTCTTGCATATATTTTACCATTTTTGATAACAGGATCGAAGGGTGGGTTTTCCCATAAATTCAATGGATCAACTGGTTGAACATCGTAATGGCCATAAACAAGCACGGTCGGAGCTTCGCCCCCTGCATCGAGCCATTCTCCATAAACGATTGAATGCCCGGCTGTAGGAATAATCCTGACATTTTTTAACCCCGAGGATTTCATGTTCTCTGAAAGCCATTCGGCAGCTTGAGTCATATATTCCTTATATGATGAGATGCTGCTGATACTTGGGATTTTTAAAAATTCGATTAGCTCTTTTAGAAATTTTTCTTTGTTATTTGAAATGTAATTTAATATTTCATTCATAACTATTTATGACAAATAATAAAAAAATAAAAATATAAAAAATTTATGAATTATTATTAATACATCATTGTTAATTAATAAAAAAAAGTGAAAAGTCCTGAACGTCTTTTCACTTTTTTTAAGAATAATCTCGACTCTTTTAGAATTGATTAGGGCTCCTGCTGAATTGGTTTGCCGGTTCTGGCAATACTCACAATACCACTAACAATAACCCATTTACCACCTTCCTTTTTCAGAGTTCGGTTTACCCTGAAGAAATAACTTTCCGGACTGGGTGCACCCACCATTTTGTATGTTGTGGGAATTCCGAAAATAATCGAGGCAAGAGTTCCACGGCTATCCATTTGAATCGAAACATCAGACATTTCCCCATAAGTAAGATTTTCTACTGCGTTGAACTGTTCTGTTATCGCTTTTTTGAAATCACTCAGAGATTTTATAATTTCACTTGAGTCAGTCCCAAAAAAAATAACATCTTCGGACAAATAAGGCACCAATCCTTCGAACCTTTCCTGCTCCATAGCTTTGTTGAAGGCTTTAATTGTAGCAATTATTTCTTCTTTTTCTTTAGCAATTTCGGCAGTTGAGAGTTCATCAGGTCTAGGACCACAGCTAATAAATAAAAGCAAGGAAATGAAAATTAAAAGTAAGAATTTAAGCATAAGCTCACCTATTATTATTACAAATTCATATTTTAATAAATATTTAAATTAACCTATGTTTAATTTAAACATTTTTATCAAAAAACAATAATTTTTTTTTTAAAAATCATATTTTATAATTCATAAGTTGGTATATTAATTGTATTCTGATTATTGTATATTTATATTAAAGGATTTTATGAGAGTTCAAAAAATTAACAATACTAAAATTAATGATATTGATTACCAGAGTATCATAATTGATAAACCAACGAAAATCAACAAAAATAAAGAAATTGAGATAGAAAAGAAAGAGTCTGGCAAATCTCTTGAGCCACTGCTCAAAACACTCGAGCATCTGGAGAATAATAAGCAGATGGATAATAGTCATCCACTAAATAAATCCGAAAATGCTCCTATTGAATCTTTCGAAGAAGCAATTATTGAACTTGGTTATTTTAAATCTCCTTTCTTCAAAGCAAATGCTTCTGCCGCTCAGGCAAATCTGAGAAATCAGGATGTTCTCTATTTATTTAAATAAATTTTGTTATTTTGAAAAATATTGCTAATTTTGTAATCCTAAAATTTTTGGATTGAATATGGCAAAGAAAGAAACAAGAGTAATAATAACACTTGAGTGCACAGAGGCTAAAAAAGAAGGTAAACCAGCCTCTCGTTATACTACTACCAAGAATAAGAATAACACTCAGGAAAGACTGGAAATTAAAAAATACAATCCTTTATTAAAAAGGCACACAATTCACAAAGAAATCAGATAAGAATTAATTATTTGGTAATTGTTTTTTTCAGGGTCTTAGAATCAAGACCCTTTTTCATTAATAATCCAGACCCTGTTCTTCCCTTCTAAGTCTGATTTCTTCGATTATCTTTAGTTTTTTTATCAAAGAGCTTGCTAAGTTTATATTTCTCGAGTTGCAATAATTGATCAAAGCAATAAAAACATCAGCTGATTCTTCTGCCAAATCATCTTCAGAAATTTTTCTGCCCTTCCAATGCTTTTTTTCTAAATTCGCTAATTCACCAGCTTCACCATTTAGTTCAAGGCAGAAAAATTCAGGTGGCTTTTTTTTGAAAAACTGATTCTGGTAGAAATCAAAGCTTTGCTGAATGATAGGTAAATTATCATCAATCTGCGAAATAAGTTTTTGGAGGATATCCATCTTAAATATCTACTGTTGATTCATCATCCTGCGGAAGATCTCGCATTCGGTAACCGACTCCCCTAATACTTTGTATCAAGGGCTTTGTTCCATCTTCGCGTTCAATTTTTGCTCTTAATCGTTTGATATAAACATCAATGATATTCGATTCAGGATCGAAATTATGTTTCCAAACGTGCTGAGTAATTGTGCTTCTGCTAAGGATTCTGTTTTTGTTTCTGATAAGATATTCAAGCAGTGCATACTCTTTTGTAGTTAGTTCAATTTCTTTTCCGAAACGATAGGCAACATGAGAAATTGTGTCGAGGAGCAAATCGCCGCATTTCAGTTTTGTTGACTTTTCGGTGCTTGAACGTCTGAGTATAGAACGGAGTCTTGCCGCTAATTCTTCGAAGCTAAAAGGTTTTGGCAGATAGTCATCAGCTCCGAGATCAAGACCTTGAACTCTGTCTTCAGTGGTTCCTCTTGCTGTAAGCATCATAATTGGAGTGGAAATTCCGGCATTTCTTAATTCATTAAGCACTTTGAATCCATCCATACCCGGAAGCATAACATCAAGCAGGATGGCATCAAACTGATTGTTCATTGCCATTTCGAGTCCTGTCTTGCCATCAGCGGCTGTTTCAACTATATATCTTTCTTCTTCCAGTCCATTCTTAATAAAGCTTGCAACTTTTCGCTCATCTTCGACAACTAATATTCTCATAATTATTTTCTCCCAGATGGAATAAAAATAAAAATTAAATATAATAATTAATTATTAATTAATCAATGTTAATTTCTTTTAAATTTTATTTTCCGATAAAAATAGGATGGGTTTCTCTTTTCCCGTCTGATAATTCAAGGCTAATATAATAAAGACCATTAGCAACTAACATCCCAGACTGATTTTCTCCGTTCCATCTTTCACAATAGGCGATATTAGGCAATCTAAATACATTTTTTACCGGTTCGGCTACCAATCTATTGTTCTGGTCATATATTTTTATTGATACATTTGATTCTGTTTTCAGTGTATAAACAATTTCTAATTCCTCTACTGGTGGCTTAAATGGATTAGGGGCTACCATTGAAATAAATTTAGGTTTTGAATTCAGCAGAGCTGTGTCTTTTTGCAAACAAGAATGCTCGCAACAGAAACGAAATATCAGGTCATCTGGATAGTCAGTTCTTGCTTGCCAGATATATCTCTCCTCATCTATTGATTTTCTTGTTACTTTACTGAAAGTTTCTCCATAATCTATTGATAAAAATATGGTAACGCTATCGCAAGGAAACTCAATTTCATTTTTGTCCCAGAAAAATTTGTAATCACAGCACAATTCATTATTCGGTTCTAATTGAACTGGAAATTGTGCTGGAAGAAGTGGAGAACTAATAGTGTCAGAGATAATTGTAAGATTACTGCTTTTTGCTACAATTCTGATGTATATTTTATTGTTTTTACTATTTGTAGAACAATCAAAGACATCAAGACAGGGAATTTTGATTTGATTTTCAAACAATCCATCTGAATCCATTAATAATCTTTGAAATACTATCCAGTTTGTTCCATTAACTGAATATTCAATATTTGCAGAATCAAGACATTGATGTGTTCCATTCAACAAAATTGTCTGACCGGAAACAACTGGCTTCGTTCCAAAATCATTCAAAGCAACAAATGGAATTGATAATTTTATTAAAGAAGAGGAATCATTTATTACGCTAGGATGATCTGCTCTATAAACGATTAATTTCCCTTCTTTGCCAATTAATAATTCATTAACTTTATAATCATAAGACCCAAAATCTCCTGAATTGGCAATATTTTCGGCAATTATAATTAGTTTGTTGATAGGCTTACCATTGCTATATTCCTGAAAACCAATATTAACATTCCCATAATTTCTGATGATATTTTTCCATCGGATTTGAATTATATCACCGTGGCAATAAACAGGAGGGCGGTCATCAGTATATTTTGGAGCTGTGAACTGTATTGTATTAATATTAATAGAGCCGATAACATATAATTTACTAAATGTAGTAACAATCAGGTCGTTCAAGCCATCCCCCTCGATATCAGCAATAGCAACATCAGAAATTGTCTCATTAGGGAAATCTATTGAAAATACAGTAGAAAATGGCTTACCAGAACGAAAGTCATTACTGTAGTAATCATTCATTCTAAGAATTTTCAGATTTGAACCATCTACTATGACTATCTCATCTTTTTCGTCAGAAGCACCATCCAGATCATTAACCGCTGCAACCCAACCATTGATTTTTTGTGTGGCTATTGTGTCGAATGGCAAAAGGTAAGAATCTGGTGGTGTTGTTTTAGGTATTTTGTTCTGACTGTTATATCTCATAACCATTAGTTTATTACCTGCGACTGACAATTTTGGCGAACTATAGGTAACTATTAATTCATTGCCTGTATTATTAGGATAGTATGGGAGCCAGCTATTATTGGCATTTCCGTCCACATTCCCTTTTGCAATTGACCAGTAATGATTTTTAAATCCGATGAATGGAGGATTTAAGTTTTGTGGAAGATAAGAATTGGTTATGATGTTCCCCTGACTGTCGCAAAGGTAAATTTTTGGTATTCCAATGGAACCATCAAGACCAGTATATTCCTCTAACAAAAGAATAAAGCTGCTATCAGTTTTTTTTGACTGATCTTTAATCTCAAGGAAATGAGTTCTTATTTGTGGTCTTGCTGACAGGCTATCCTGAAGCGAACTGATATCTTTGGGACCAATATCCCTGCCAATTTTGGAGCTGGTAATATCTGCAGAAATAATATAAGGCTTACTGGCTGATGTTGAGTCGTTTATTAATATTTTGTTACCAACTTTTTCATTTATATCCGGAGATGGGAAATTCGGGAATAACATAGCTGTTTTAATGTTACTAATATTTGTCATCGAAGGTTGATGAAAGTTGACTTCCGGACCAACTAAAAATCTCGTGGTGGTATCATCTCCGACATCCGGCATTGGATAATTATATAAATCAAGACCTGTGTTAAATTGTAATAAGCCTCTTAGGAATTTATTTTCCGTAAGGGGGGTAAAATTCAAATCGGGTTTTGACATATTAATAATACAATAAATGAGAAGATTCGAACCAGATTTCTTACCAAAAATCGGCTTTAGACTTGCAAACGTATTTGGTTTATATTTTCTCAAATCAATAGCTAATCGCCTGATGATAGCTATGGAATCAGCAAATTGATCAAAGCCAGCTATATAGCAGTAAACAAGAGAATCCCTGATGTTTTCGAATTCCATTGTTTCAATTCCAAGCACAAGCGGTGCAGTTGCGCTGTTAGTCAATCCAAATGCAAGGGTATCGAAAAGAACAGAAACATCTTTGATATAAGGTATGGGAAATGAATTTTCTGTTCGTTCTCTTCCCATAGCATCAACAACGAGTATTTTTCCTGAAACTACTGCTGTAATCTCATTTGGTGCGTATATAAAATCAGAATGTATTTTAGGATCATTAATGATATTTCCAATTAAGGGTTTCAGGTTGCCATGAATTTTGGAATTTGCCCACTTAATTTTGAATTGAGCAACATCCTGGTTTTTTGATGGGTAAATTTGTTGTTTGGTTGCTTGTGGATTATGCTCGGGATATAACCTGTTAGCAGGGCTTGAATGAAAAACCTGCGAGTAAGCATTTGAAAGATTAAATAATAAAAAAAGTACAGTTACTATCAGAAATAAGGGATTTATATATTTAGTCATATCCAAATAATTAAAATTATGAATAAATTCAACTATTTAAATTAGCATAAATTATACCAAAAGTAACAATTAAATTTCTTAAAATTAATAATTTATTATCGTTTTAGTTTTGAAAAAGAAAATTGAAAAAAATTAAGTAAAACCTCATATCATTTGTAAATTATTATTTGAAAAAGGCGATTAATTAAAGTATAAAAAATTGTAATTTAGCAGAAAAAAAAATAAAAATCTGAGAGGAAAATTATGAAAAGGATAGCAGTATTAACCAGTGGTGGTGATGCCCCCGGAATGAATGCAAATGTTAGAGCAGTTGTTAGAACAGGAAGACATTACGGTCTGGAAGTATATGGAATTATCGGGGGATATTCTGGCTTGATTGAAGGGAATTTTATCAAACTCGATACAGCTCAAACAGCTAATATAATCTCAAAGGGTGGCACAATTCTTAAAACCAGCCGCTCAAAAGAGTTTATGCAAACCGGCGGCAGAATGGCTGCAATTCATAAACTTAGAAATGCCGGTATTGATGGTCTGGTTGTATGTGGTGGCGATGGGACATTTCACGGGGCTCATGCTCTTTGGGTTGAACATAAGTTTCCTGTTGTTGGAACCCCTGGAACCATTGATAATGATTTATTCGGAACAGATTACACAATCGGATATGACACAGCTATTAATACATGTGCTGAGGCGATTGATAAGATAAGAGATACAGCAGAATCACATGGAAGGGTCTTCATAATTGAGGTAATGGGACGCCATGCGGGTTTTATTGCTATGGATGTTGGCGTTTCTTGCGGTGCTGAATTTATTGCGGTTCCGGAAACTGTTACAAATACTGATATCCTTTATCAAAGAATTTTGGAAAATGGAAAAGATAAGCGAACAATAGTTATAGTAGGTGAGGGTGATGAGCTTGGCGATGCCCATCAACTTAGTATATTACTGAAAGAAAAATATGACATAGCCTCACATGTAACCATTCTGGGTCATATTCAACGGGGCGGTAGTCCTACCGTCAGGGATAGAGTTCTTGCCAGTCATCTGGGAGTTGAAGCTGTCAAAGCACTCTTAGATGGGCAAACAGATGTAATGGTTGGAGAAATGAATCATCAGATTGTTCTCACACCACTGGAAGAAACATGGATTAGAAAAAAGCCACTGAGAGATTATCTTATTGAACTTTCCGATATTCTTGTTTAGCTAATGTTATTCAACTGTAACACTTTTAGCCAGATTTCTCGGTTGATCCACATTACAGCCAAGTTCAACAGCTATATAATAAGCAAGTAACTGAAGTGGTATCACCGAAAGGATAGGAGTAAGCATAGGCAATGTTTCGGGAATATAAATCACATGATTTGCATATTCCTTGATTTGTTCGTCACCTTCAGTTGCAATAGCAATAACTTTTCCTTTTCGTGCTTTCACTTCTTCAATATTTGAAATTACTTTGTCGTAGATTTCATCCTTAGTTGCAATGAAAACAACGGGCATATTTTCATCAATCAAAGCAATCGGACCATGCTTCATTTCTGCAGCAGGATAGCCTTCTGCATGAATATAGGAAATTTCTTTTAGTTTGAGGGCACCTTCCAGAGCAACAGGGAAGTTATAACCCCGTCCGAGATAAAGAAAATTTCTGGCTTTACAATATTCTTTGGCAATGGATTTTATTTCATCAGCAGTATTAAGAACTTCTTCGATTTTTTGGGGTAATTCACTAAGGGCTTTTGTTATTTTTAAGCCATCGGGGAGTGATATACCTCTCATTCTGCCAATATAAATAGCTATGAGAATCAATACCGTCAATTGCGAGGTAAAAGCTTTGGTTGAGGCAACCCCAATTTCTGGTCCTGCATGGATATATACCCCCGCATCGGTATCACGGGCAATTGAACTACCAACAACATTAACAACCCCTAATACAGTTGCAGATTTTTTCTTAGCCTCTCTTAAAGCTGCTAATGTGTCAGCTGTTTCGCCGCTTTGGGAGATAGCAATCACAACATCATCAGGATAAATTACAGGATTTCTATATCTAAATTCCGAGGCATATTCAACTTCAACAGAAATATTGCATAAATTCTCGATAATATATTCACCAACAAGAGCAGAGTGCCACGAGGTTCCGCAGGCTGTAAAAATTATTCTTCTTGCATTTTTTAATACTTCTGCAACTGAACGAAGTCCACCTAACCTGACAGTGCCTTCATTAACCTGCAATCTACCTCTGAAAGCATCCTGAACTGTCTGTGGTTGCTCGTAAATCTCTTTCAACATAAAATGCTCAAAGCCACCTTTTTCAATCTGACTGATGTCAAAATCAATATGTTGAATTTCATTATTAGTGATTTCATTATCTATTGTTTTTGTTCTGATGCCATCGTATGATATTGTAATCATCTCATTATCAGAAAGGTAAATCACATTTCTTGTGTGTTTAATAATTGCAGAGGTGTCTGATGCAAGGATAAATTCATTTTCACCTACACCGCAAACCATAGGACTACCACGCCTTGCGGCTATTATTTTGTCAGGTTCATAAGCGGATAAAACAACCAGACCAAAGGTTCCGTCAACTTCTGATAATGCCAGCCGAACAGATTCTTCTAAATCATGAACTTTGTCATAAATATAGCTGATGAAAACAGCTAATATTTCTGAGTCAGTTTCTGAACGGAAGAAATAACCTTTGTCCGAGAGATTCTTTTTTATTGCTTTGTAATTTTCAATAATACCGTTGTGAACTATGACAATATTGCCTGAATTATCAGAGTGAGGATGAGCATTAATATCATTAGGTTCGCCGTGAGTAGCCCATCTTGTATGTGCTATTCCAATATTTGCCTTTAGGTTATTGCCTTCAAGTAATTTTTTTAAATCTGCGACCTTGCCTGCTTTTTTACGGGTAAATAACTGATTGTTCTCAAGAACTGTTATACCTGCTGAATCATACCCCCTGTATTCAAGACGTTCAAGTCCTTCGATTAAAACGTTGATTGCTTTATTTTTTCCGATATATCCAACTATTCCACACATGTGTAAGTTTATTTTATTGAAAATAATTAAATTGAGTTCTACGAAATAGTAAATTTATTAGTTTATCACAAAAAAATATGATTGATAGGATTAGTCATTTTCCTGCGTTAAGAATTCTTATTCTTTGTTCAACAGGCTATATCTTTTCAACAGTATTTACTATCTCATCAAATTATATTTTTTATATATTAATTTCCGCTCTGATTATTGGCTTAATACTTTATTTTTTAAGGCAAAATTTTCTATCCTTATCAATTATTTGTTTTTCGATTGGAATATGGTTTTCAGACCAGACAGAAAATATAAAATCACCTGTTCCAAATAAGACTATCGGCGAATTTCCAGCAATCTTTGATGGCAGAATCTCGGAAATTATAAAATATGATTCAAATAAAGCAAGAATTATTATCAAAGGAAATATAGACACAAAATTCCTTCCTGAAACAAAAAGAACCAGCATACTGCTTAATATTTATGGTGATAGAACAAAAGATTATAACCTTAAAAGTGGATTTGTCATAACTGCGAAAATCAATGCGAGATTACCATCTAAAAGAATTCTGAGAGAAGATTTTGATGAAGCTCTTTACTGCTCATCTCTGGGAGTTCAGTGGGTCGGCAGAGCCCGAATTGAGGATATTTCAATAATTGGTAAAACAGATGAACAAGATTTTTTTAAAGGAATTAAGGAAAAAATAAGCAATAAAATTTCCATTCTTTTCAAGGATAATTCCCGTGCAGTTATGAATGCGATGATTCTTGGAGATAAATCTCTGATAAGCAGTGAATTGAGAGAAGTATTTTCACTATCAGGGACTGCCCATTTACTTGCTGTTAGTGGTTTACACGTAGGAATTATAGCATTTTTCATATTTTTTCTTTTGTCTTTTATCAGGCAAAAATGGCTAAAACTCATTATATTTTCTGTTTTGACAATCAGTTATGTCATCATTTCAGGTCTGCATGAATCAGCTATCAGAGCTGGATTAATGAGCATATTAGTGGTTTATTTAGTTACTATTGAAAGACAGATATATCCATTAAATATATTGTTTTATGTATTTTTATTGCTGCTTATTATCAAACCTTCGTTTATTTATTCAGCTGGATTTCAGATGTCTTTTGCTGCTATAGGGGGGATTATCCTTTTTTTTAAACCTATAAAAAATTTTTTTGAGAGATTAATTACATCCGAAAATAATTTAATTAATAAAATATTATCATCATTAGCCTTAACTATTTCTGCCTCGGTTATTGTATCACCAATTATTGCGTACTATTTCGGTGTGTATTCATTTATATCACCGATTTCAAATTTAATAATAGTTCCTCTGATCAGTTTGTCTTTAATATTTGGAATTATATCTATAGCATTATCTTTTGTAAACATATATATAGCAGAAATATATGCTTTAACAACGACTTTCCTATTGAATTTATCAGAAGCAATAAACAGATTCTCAATTACTTTGCCATTTGCGTATTGGAAAAATGTTGAGAGTGTCTGGATAATAATATTACTTTCATTGATTATAATTTATCTGATTTCATCCAGAAGCACAAAACAATTTGTTTTCAGAATTTCTGTTTCTGCATTTATATTCTTATTTTCTTATTATTTATTTTTAACTGAATTTGAATTCAAAATCATTCCAAGAGATAAATATGTTCTTTTGATTACCAATGATAAGTATCATGAAAAAATATTATTAATAATTGATAGAAAGCCCCATCAAAAGTATGCTTATGATGCAGGATTGATTAAATACATTAAATCATCTGACAAAGATTTTATTATTGCATATAATGGACTTGCAGGGTCTTCAATCATTGATAAAATAAAACAGATAAGAGATGTTAAAACGATTGAACTAAAAAATCGGGATGTAAGGTTAATAAAAAAAATACTAAAACTAAATGAACATATTCCGAAAATTATTTGAAATGAAATATGAATGTTCTTGAAATATTAAAACCAGCTATATTTCCTAAAGATAGAATAATCTCGGGTGTAACCAAAAGAAACCTTGATTTATTTCCTAATCGGGGATTTACTCTGAGCCATGTCGGAATTTCAGAGGAAGAATTCCAAAAAAAACTGCTTGTATTTTCGAACTTTCTCGGTGTTGATGTTTCAAATCTTCGTTTCAATAATCAGATTCATAGCGACAGAATTATAATTGCTGATGAAACCCAAAAGATTGAAGATGCCGATGCACTAATCACAAAAAGGACAAACATTGTATTAATAGTTAAGATAGCTGACTGTGCGGGAATTTTGATATATGAACCAATTGTTAAATGTATTGCAGCGATTCATTCTGGCTGGAAAGGTTCAAAGGAAAATATTGTTGGGAAAACCATCAAATTGCTACAAAAACAATATCAAGCTATGCCATCCTCGATGATGGTTTATATATCACCAATGGCACAAGCCAAAAATTACGAAGTGGGAGCTGAATTCTTAGATTTTTTCCCTTCCGAAGTGATCTATAATATTAATGATAAATTATATTATGATAATCAAAAGATGATATTAAAACAATTGAAAGATGCAGGGGTTAAATCTGAAAACATAGAATATTCCGATCTTTGCACAATTGATAATATTGATCTGCATTCATACAGGCGGGATAGAGAACATTCGGGTAGGATGGCTGCATTTATATGTATGAAGTAGAAATTTTATTTAGGTTTGAAAACTATTTTTAAAATAAACTCTTTATCGGGTTTGGGGTTTGTTCCTATTCTGATGAAACCCCCATTGAGCCATAGCTGAACCTGATTGAGGAAATTCGGGCTAACCGGGTCACCGGAGCTTCCACCGGGCAAAATAAAATATATGTAATTTTCTTCCATATCTGTGATGAATCTCATTGAAGCTCCAAGACTAATTTCCTTTGGATTAGATATACTTCCGTATAGTACATTAATAGTACTGAAATCACCGCCTAATTTGAATGGACCTATTTCGAGAGTTGGTTTTAATAATAAGTTTCCGCTTAAAAAATGTTTTAAAATTAGCTGATGGTTTTCCCCATATTTCCATAGATTCGGATTGTCAGTATTAAAAAGTGATTTTAAAGCCTCGATTGCTTCGTTATAACTAATCATTATAATTTGTTCTTTATTTTCGACAGGTTTTGTTCTCTTATCATCAAACCAATGCAAAGTTGAATCAGATGCTTTCAATAATTCAAGAATTTTTCCCGCAGGAAAGGCGGAAAAAGAAGTATATTCAGAAAAGAGATCGTCCTTTAGCTCATCATAAAAAGTATTATAAATAATTCTTTCAAAAAATTTTGTATATATACTTGCAGAAGTGCTAATTGGAGAAAGTATCAGGTCCCACTTTTTTAATTTGTTTAATCCTTCTTTTTCAGTATCGTTCAGAAACTTATTATTTCTATCGAGGTAAGGTATTGTCAATTCAAGGAATTCTTTGGCATAAAGGGATAGTAGATCCATCTGCATAATTTGAGCATCCCTTATATAATATTCTTTGTGTTGATTTAGTATTTCGCTTATTCTTTCAGCCCGTTTATCTAATGAATAATAACTTGTGAAATACGAAGCATAATTGAATGACATTTTGTTATTGGCTGCAACAACAAATTTGCTTTTAGGGTTAAAAATCGCAGGAACTGTCTCGTTGGATAATTCAGAAGCCCAAGCTTTTCCTTGTTTCCAGCCCTCATTAATAAATATTGGATTTGTTAAATTCCTGATGGGAAGTTTGATAGCGGACTTTAACCCATAATTCCCTTGCTTATCAGCATAAGAAAAAATTATTCCCGGAACAGACCATAGTGATAAAGCATTCTCGAATTCAGTTTTATTTTTTGCCTTATTTACTAAATACATTGCTTTGAATTCGTTACTTGGGTATTGACCCGACCATGAAAAAGAAAGACAATTAGACCAGAAAAGATTCTTAGTTTCTGATTTTGAATAAGCATCAGAAATTACAGCCGATCTTTCGGTTTCTCTGAGATAGTATTTTGAGGCTTCCTTGCCTTTTATCCTGATTGTATCTTTGATGTAGTTGAATGCTTTTCTGACACCATTCAAATAATAATAATCATTATCGGTTGAATCCACCATTTCAACAAAGAAATCACAATCATCAGCCATTGATGAAGTCATACCCCACGAAATATAATCGTTGCGACCAACCAGAACCAATGGCATGCCGGGAATTGACATACCGGTTACATTAAAATTCGGGCAGGTAACGTGAATTTGATACCAGTAAGAAGGAAGCCCAAGTTTCAAATGAGGGTCATTTGCAAGAATCAGATTATTATTTATGCTGTCAATTTTTCTTGTAACCCATGTATTGCTGCCAGTTGCCAATACCTCTTTGTTTAATAATTTATCCTTTTTTATGATTGTTATAGCAACTTCAGAAAGAACTTCTGCTAAATACTTAGTTGATATCTTGTTATATGTTTGACTGCTGCTCCCTTTCTGGATTTGATTTATCTTAGATTTTGAAGTATCATTATTTTTAAATATATCAAAATGAGGAATTAATTCCTGAGCTTCCTTCATCCCAAGCTTCAAGGCTATCTGGCTTATTGTAATGTCCATAGAAAAAGCCACACTTTGTTCGAATGCAAGAAATCTTTGAACCATAATTGAATGAATCGGCTCCCATTTTTGCGGAACAAAGTTTAGGGCATTGAATTCGAGTGGAAGTTTATTTTTATTTTCTTCGATAAAATAGTTCACCCCTTCAGAATATGACTGAAGCATAAATTTTGTGTCTTTGTCCATTATTTTCCAGATTTTTTTAGCAATTTTTTGGAATTGTAAGGAGCGGTAGAACCTATCAATATTTAGTTTATCGGGTCCGAGTAATTCAGAGAGTGAACCTTGTGAAATTCTTCTATACAATTCCATCTGCCAGAGACGGTCAAGAGCATGTTGATAGCCCATCATAAAGAAAGCATCTCTTTCGTTTTTAGCTATTATATGAGGGATTCCATATTGATTTGAATAGACTTTGATTGTATCTTTAATAAAACTAACCTTCTCCTCAATATAATCAGATGGGAGGGATATGTATGCTAATTTTACTGCAAAGAAAAAAAAGGCTGTAAATATCACAGCTATACTTAGTAATAAAATCAGGAAACGTTTCAGTCTGAACATAAGATAAAAATTAATTTATTTTAGCCATTTATTTGCTTTATACCAATCTATTGTTTCTTTTAGACCATTCTCAAGCGGGATATTTGTTTTAAAATTAAAATCCTTTTGTGCCTTTTCGACAGAGCAAATCCAATATTCTTGAATAAATTCCACAGCTTTTTCATAGTAGAATATTGGAGGCTTTTTTGAAAATTTACCAAAGAAGCCTGATAAAACACCTATCCCGAGGACAAGGAAATGGGGAACTTTTAGTTTCAATAAAAATTTTTTATTTAAATGTTTTTTTAGAATGTTCATAATCTCATCCCATGAATAGGCTTCTTCGGAAGCAAGAAAATAGATTTTTCCGGTTGTTTTATCAGATTCCATTGCATCAATAATTGCTCTAACCAGATCTGTCGAATGAATTAGATTAACATAATGAGGCTTGAAACCAATAAGAGTTGCAAGACCTTTGTTCACCATCTGAAAAATTTCAAGAATAGCAGGGTCTCGGGGTCCATAAACCGCCGAAGGTCTAAGGATAAGAACTGGATAGCTCTCTTTTTTACTTAACACATATTCTTCAGCGGCTTTTTTACTCCGAGCATAAGGGCTTAGAGGGTTAAAACCATCCTCTTCTTTGACAGGTTTATCATAAGATTTAGCCGGACCCGCTACTGTCTGGCTACTGATAAAAATGAACTTTTTCAGGTTTGTAACTGATGCAATAGCTATGTCTAAAAGATTCTTTGTTGCAGTAAAATTACTGTTCATAAAATCTTCTTCACTTTTAGCAGCGATGGCACCTGCGTTATGAATGATATAATCAACCCCATCAACAGCTTTCTTTATTTGATCCAGATTATTGAATGATGTTTCGATAAGTTCGATAGGTTTATCCTTCAACCATTGCAAGTTGCTCGTTTTTCTTATGGTGCAGCGAACTTCGTAATCTCTTCCCAGCAGTTCATCAGCAATATGACTCCCTATAAAGCCGGTAGAACCAGTAACCAAAACTTTATGCTTCATAATAAAATGAATAAAATGTATTTAAAAAAATCACAAATTGGTTTGTACTTTTTCCAATAGAATCTCAGCTATGTCCTTGACTTTAACCTCGTCTATCTTCTCTTTTGCTTTGACGCCGTCAGTAATCATAGTCATACAAAATGGGCAGTTAACAGCAATAGTGCTGGGATTAGTGCTGAGTAATTCTTCTGTTCTTTCGATATTGACCCTTTTGCCCTGAGTCTCTTCCATAAACATCTGACCACCACCGGCACCACAGCATAAACCTTTGTCTTTGGAACGTTTTGGTTCCTTAATGGGCTTATTGGAAACGGAACTAAGTATATGCCTTGGCTCATCATAAATATTATTATATCTACCAATATAGCATGAATCATGATACACAATACTGCTCTCGATATTTTCCAATGGCTTTAGCTTTAATTTCCCCTGTGCAATCAATTCTCTAAGAAATTCAGTATGGTGTTTGACTTCGAAATTACCACCAAATAAAGGATATTCATTTTTCAGAGTATTATAGCAATGAGGGCAGAAGGTAACAATTTTACGGACATTATACCTTTTCATAGTATCAATATTTGCTTTTACCAGCATATCAGCCAGATACTCCTGTCCGGTTCTTCGGGCAACATCGCCATTGCACTGTTCTTCGGTTCCGAGGATAGCAAAGTTAACTCCTGCAATCTGCATCAATTTAGCAAAAGCTAAGGATATTTGCTTGGCTCTGTCATCGAAACTTCCGGCACAGCCAACCCAGAAAAGATATTCGAAATCAGGCTTTTCTGCTGCAGTTTGAACTCCAGTTCCCTGAGCCCAATCAGCCCTTTCGGACGCAGGAAATGCCCATGGAGTTGCATTGTTTTCGAGATTGGAGAATGCACTTTGTAAAAGATTTGGAAAATCAGCTTCCATCATTACCAAGGAACGCCTCATATCAACAATAGCAGGGACATGTTCGATCATAACAGGACATTCCTGCATGCAAGCCCCACAGGTTGTGCATTGCCATAGTGCTTCTATGTTTTCATATTCCCCGATGAATTTTTTATTGAGTAATTCCTTATCTTTCGAATCAAGACTGTAATTATTATTATTTTTCTGCTTCAATAATATTGGCATTCTGTCTGTTGTTCTTTCTCTAACTTCGATGATTACATTTCTTGGACTAAGAACCTTCCAGGTCAGATTAGCGGGACAAACGCTATCACAGCGACCACAATGGGTGCAGGTGTAGGAATCAAAAATAGTTTTCCATGTGAAATCCTCAACATCAACCACTCCGAATTTTTCAATTCCTTCTTTCTCAAAATCAATTGGTTTCAGTTTGTTTGCTGGTTCGAGAGGTGCAAAAAAGACATTAAGAATCGAAGTATAAACATGAAAATGCTTCGAATAAGGCAGGTAGTTCATAAATGACAGAATAAATATGATATGAACCCACCAGCTAATAAGATAAACATCAATTGCCGAGGAAAAACTAATGAAGCCGCTGATATAATGAGAAATGGGTCGGTATGAAGTTATCCCCCCATGGAAGTGAAACTTCTCAATAGCGGCATTTTGAAATAATAATGATGAAACTATAATAAAAATTGTTATGAGTACAATGACAGCGTCAATTTTTTCTTTAGTGTCTCCTTGCAATCTCTTTACTTTGAAAACGAATCTTCGAAGAAGTGCCCAGATTACAGCAATCAATATCAATAAACAAAAAATGTCAGTTGAAATTGTTATTGCAGTGAAAAATGGTCCCAGAAAACTCCACGTGAATGTTCTGTCGAATCCCTGTATAATTGATTCCGAAGCTGAAAATAGCAATACAAGAAAACCCCAGAATATAGCAGCATGAATAGGACCAGCTATTTTATCCCTGAAAATTTTTGATTGTCCAATAGCAACTTTCAAGGTTTTGTTAAATCTTTCGAGAGGTCTGTCCCATCTGATTTCGGGTTGTGCTAATTTTAGGTATAAAAAAAATCTTCTAAGATTGTAAAACAAAAATCCAAATGCAGTTATTAAAATTATCAGAAAAATAATTGAATCAACTCTCATAGTAAAAATCTAAAGTTAAACATAATATAAAACCCTTTGTTTTATTTTTCGAAAAAACAAAGTTAAAGTAAAACAAGTTAATTATTTCACTCAAGATAAGCAAAATTTATGTTCCTACTTTTTAGATGATATTGTTTTTTGGTTTTTCTAATGGACTCACTTCTATATTTGAAATAAGTATTTAATTTTATTAAAAAAATATTTTGACAAATTAATTTTTATTTTTAATTTTAACTTATAAATATTTCATTATATAATTTTGGAGGAATAATGAAACACTACATCACGATTCTTGCAATGGTTATTTTTATAATCTCTGCTTCTATTCTCAGAGCAGATGAATTATGGGATAACCTTAATCTACCAAGCGGGCTAAATGCTGATATAACAAGCATAGCTATTGATGCTCAAGAAATATTTCTTGGGACTAATTCTGCAGGAGTATATTATTCAAGTGATTTTGGAAAATCATGGTATCATTTGAGTCACAAATTAATAGATCAGGATATAATTCAAAATATCTACCTATCGCCCAATGGATTTATATTTGTAATTGGTCAGAGCCTTATATACCGCTCTTCCAGAAAACAGATAAACTGGGAAGTGAACTATTTTTTCCAGCGAAATCAAGAGCTTATCAATTGCTCCGATATGAGCATAGAAGGCGATCTGGCTGTTGGCACAGATAATGGAATTTATAAATCTGATGCTGTTCTCAATGGGACTCAATGGAGTAATATAACAGGTAATCTTGAAAAAATCAAGGTAACAAAGGTTAAGTTTGATGCCTTTATGAATCCATTTATTTGTACCATCCGAAAAGATCAATACTCAATCTATGAATTTTCAAACAGAAGCTGGCAGGAAGTTGTTGAAGGTATCAAAGAAGAGCCTATTATAAATCAATTTGCTTTTGATGAATATCAGAGTTTTTTTGCTGTTATAGGTAGCAATATTTATCAATATAACTACAAGGCAAAGAACTGGTCATTATTCTCCCAAAGCCGTCAAAAGGAGATTAGAAAAATCAAATTCTCCAAACGTAATTTGATTTCGATCTCTGATTTTGATATCAGAATCTATGATAAAGAAAAAAGACAATGGTTAGATGAAAGCGACGATTTAAAATTTGATGATAGAATTATTGACTTAATAGTTAATGACGAGGATAAAATAATCGGATTAACAAAATCAAGCATAAAAATTTCAAAATTGGATATTGTTGGATTTGTAGATTGGGTATTAAGAAAAAAATTCCGGGTTTACGATGCAAAGAATAATCTGATGACAAATATAACATTTTCTCTTTACAAAGGTAGTTGCGATAATAATGCAGTGTATTTAACAGATGTAACAACTAATAATTTAGGAATTTTTTCAATTGATGCTAATAGTCTGGGATTGGCAACAGGAGATAAAATAAAACTCGAAAAATCTATTAGAACTTCTTCTACAATTAAATCAGGGCATGAAGCAGTTAATAACAGAATGTATGAAATCAGGTTGAATAATCTGAAATTCAACGGAGATGGACAACCATCATATCTAACATTAACTGCAGATCAGTATCAGGATATTAAGATGGACCATACACAACTTCTTTTCAATCTTGTTATTTCTGTGGAATGGGATGCTAAGCCACAATATCTGGATACCCTTAAGAGCTGGATTCAATCTATGTCGAACTATCTATGGGATGTTACTGATGGTCATTTATTTCTCAGCAAAGTTGCTATATATGATAATAAACAAAAATGGAATCAGGCTGATATAAGAATTTTTGTAAGTAATGTTGTTTGGCCCAATGCTGCTGTTGCCGGGATTAAAGCAAATGACGCTGCTGATGCTCAGGTAAGAATGCCAAGAAGATGGTATGGAAATGGGGATGCTTCACGAAACAGAACCGCTCTATCTAATTGGATAACTGATCCAGACAATAACTGGTCAAGATCATCTATAACTACCATAGCTCACGAATTGGGTCATTATCTTTTTGGATTTTGGGATGAATATGTTTGGGTGGATACAAATAAGCAGAAAACGCTTCCATCAGGATACAACTTGGGTTTTATGCAGTATCAGTATGGAAACGGGGGTCCATATTCCTCTGAAATGTCATTTCCTGGACGATACTCAAACGACAATTGGAAATATACTGCTCAATGGGCTTATAGCGGTAGTGATTGTTGGACACAGTTTGAGAAGGAATGGGAAAAGACTTATGTTACTACTTTCGGAAATTTTTTCTGTCCTATCAATAAACCTTCTGAACGAACATTAAGCTCTGGCAGGGATTATCTGCTTGGTCCCCTTGATTTTAGTGCCGGTCAAAATCAATGCAGAGTAGATTATTTGACTCAAGTTCAAATCTTTGATGAAAACACTTCTTCAGGTGATGTCAATATAACATGTATTGATGATGAGGGACAGAAAGTAACTAAAGCTCATACATTTTATTCCTTACCATCTACTTTATATATGATTCCGCTATTATATCAGGGACTGACATCTGACGATGGAAAGATTAAAGCTTTAGGGGTAAAAGTTGGAAATATGATTTCTATCCAGTGCACAAAGAAATTTTACATACCTTTAGTTGGATATGTCAACATTCCATACTACAAGAACTATACAATAACTTCAATATCAGGGACTGATAAAGATGCTCAGGATTCCCCTCTTGAAGAAGAAGAGATTGTTATTCTGGATAGGGTTAAAGGTGATTATCGTTTTGTTAGTTCGTGGTCGTTCGATAAGCAGGGGATTCTGACTTATAATCTATTCTCAAAATCATCTCTGACAGATCAACCAGTTGTTGTAATCCCCGATGAAAAATCAGATTATAAAATCGCCAACACAAGATATGATAGTAAAACAATCTCTTATTCAGCAAAATTAAGTGAAATTACCAAAAATGATGGGATAATGCAGCTCAGCTTGAAAGATGAATCCAACAATCCATTCTTTATTCCAGTTCATTATTTAATTTCTGAAAGACAGGAGAAAATGTCTGCTCCTTTAGGTTCTGCTGAAATTACTATTGATCCAAAAAATTCAGAATTCAGAACAGTAGCCTTTTTAGTTAGTGATTTCTTACCGATTACCGAGGGACTTGTAAGGGAACCAGAACATGTTGGTTACATTGTCTCAATCACTTCTTTTCCTCAGGATTTTTTGCAAGGTTCAAAAAATATACTGATGATGCGATACTCCAAAGCAGATTTAATTCTAAAAGATGAAACGACCTTAAAAATTCATAAATGGGACGAGAATGCAAGAAAATGGATTCTTATTCCAAGCACTGTTGATACAACCGAAGAAATCGTAACAGCTATTATTAGCCAGAATGGTGCTTATGCATTATTTACAACCGATTTGTCAACTGGTTATGATGAAATTAATGATAATAATTACTTTGGTTTGAAAGTATTGCCCAATCCTGTTTCGAACGAAGCAGAAGTGCAATTTGCTTTGATTAATCCTGATCTGGTCAGCCTTACAATTCTTGATAGTTTTGGTAGGGAAATCAGTGAGGTATTTTCAGAATATAGATCTGCAGGAATTCATAAAGTCAAGGTAAATACAAGTTCATTATCATCAGGTGTATATTTCTTCACACTTAGAACAGGAATGACTTCTTCAACAGTCAAAGCAGTAATAATTAAATAAGAAAAGATTGAGAATAAAAAATAAAAGGGGCTGTCTAAAAAGAAAAATTTTGGTTATAAATGGTCAGGCGAGGACGCCTGACCTACCTTATAATTCAAGGACTTAGTAGAACAAACATTCTTGTTTGTTCCAAAGATAATGACTCTTGAGACAGCCCCTTTTTTATGAGAAATTTATGTCTTTGGGCGAGCTATGGGGCTCGAACCCACGACCCTCAGAGCCACAATCTGATGCTCTACCAACTGAGCTAAGCCCGCCATTTACACAATTGCAAAATTAAGGTTTATTTTTATTATTTAAAAGAACAATTTTGACTGACTTTTTCCAAAAAAAAAACTGCACAAATTAACTTAAATTACTTCGTGCAGTTTAAAATGATTCTTTAGATAATTTTAAGCAGTATCCTGAGCTACAAAAGGCAGAAGAGCAAGATGCCTTGCATATTTGATTGCTTTGGCTAATTGCCTCTGCTGATAGGCATTAACTCCGGTAATTCTTTTGGGAAGAATTTTTCCCTGATCATTAATAAACCTGCTCAGAAATTTTGTATCAAGATAATCAATAACTTTAGATTTTTTTAAAGGATTATGTTTTTTCTTGACTGTCTTTTTATTAGGCTTAACCATGCTATTGGTTTGCATAGGATGTATAGCGTTCATTACTTACTCCTTTTCTCTTTCATTGTTTTAGTTTTTTCGAATCGTTTGTTGAATCGCTCGACTCTTCCAGCGGTATCAACAAGAACTTGCTTGCCAGTGAAAAATGGATGTGATTTGGAATCAATTTCGAGAACCATTTTATCGCCCTTGTAGCAGGAGCGGGTCTTGAATGTGGTTCCGTCTGTCATCACAATTTCAACTGTTTTATAATATGGGTGAATACCTTTTTTCATAAATTTTGTCCTATTTAGATATATCAACTGATGTTAATTCATTTAAATCCTGAACCTTAACAAATTTTTCCAGAAAGCGTAGATTGCCTTCGTCAGTTCTGAAACCTTTAATCACTTTTACGTTTATACCGGAATCAGCCTGTTTCTTTTTCTTTAATTTATCGCCAAAAGTTTGTTGTTTTGCCATTTCTATCTCCAGAAAAAATTAAGATTACAAAAATAATATTTTTATTTCGAATTACAAAAGAAAATATTGATTTTTTAATTGTTAATTAACAAATGATTATTTCATATCTTTGCCTTTTTGATAATTAATTCTAATAAAAATTGAAAGAAGAGACAGAAGCAAAAAAAAATCCATGGCTATTCATTCCTACTCAGTATTTTGCAGAAGGAGTGCCATATATTATTGTAAATCAGCTTTCTGTTGCTCTTTTCAAATCTCTTGAAGCCACAAATGCTTTCATCGGTGCAACAAGCTTACTAAGTTTGCCATGGTCAATAAAATTTCTATGGGGTCCAATTGTTGATGGTTACTTTACCAAGCGTAAATGGCATATCTTGATGCAATTCTTAATCTCGCTGCTCTTATTAATTCTTTCTATTTCATTTGCGTTACCAAATTTAATCTTAATCTCACTTGTTATATTTATATTGATTGCTTTCCTTTCTGCAACCAATGATATTGCAACAGACGGGTATTATCTTATTGCCTTAGGAAAAAAACAGCAGGCTTTTTTTTCGGGTATAAGGAGCACATTTTATAGAATAGCCATGATTTTTAGTGGAGGGGTATTACTATATCTATCTGACCTGTTGGCAAAAAAATATCAGAGTATTCATTTTGGCTGGTCCTTGACTTTTGCATTTGCCGGAATAGTCATACTGTTAATTTCATTTTATCACATGATTATTCTGCCGAAACCCAGTGAAGATAAAGCTGTGATGTCAGAAAATACGAAAATACCATTCAAGAAAGCCTTTGCCACTTATTTTAAACAGGAAAAAATTGCTTATGTCATTGCTTTTATTCTTGTTGTTCGGTTGGGGGAAGGCATACTTCTAAAAATGCTTCAGCCTTTTCTTAACGATTCGATAGAGAAAGGAGGTATGAATTTTGGTTGGGGTGAAATTGGAATAATGTATGGCACTTTCGGTGTGATTGCTCTTGTTGTTGGTGGAATTCTCAGTGGATGGATAATAAAAAAATACGGGCTAAAAAAGACTATTTTTCCATTGATCTTATGTATGAACATCCCAAACGTTTTGTATGCTTTTTTAGCTTTATACCGCCCTATGGAAACATGGAGCATAGATATTTCGTTTTTTTCATTTTTTTGGGGGGATGCACAGAAACTAATTATTACATTTAATCCACTTGTGCAATTTTCAATTATAATAGAGCAGTTCGGTTACGGGCTTGGATTCACAGCTTTCATGGTTTTTTTGCTTTATTTTTCTAAAGGGGAATTCAAAACATCTCATTATGCAATTTCAACAGGTTTTATGGCTATTGGATTGATTATCCCCGGGTTTATCAGTGGTTTTTTGCAGGAATTGGCAGGCTATAGCTGGCTGTTTATTATTTCAACTATAGCCACAATTCCCGGAATGATACTACTCTTTTTTATACCTTTGAATGACGATTAAGGTGCATTGGTCGGATCCCATGAAGTTCGGAAATTCTCGTTGAAAGAATTAATAAATTCCATATCTTCGTTGCTGATTTCGAAATCAAAAACCTGTATGTTTTCCAGAATTCTTGAAGGAGTAACAGACTTTGGCAAAGTGATTGTTCCGATCTGCAATGTCCAGCGAATAAGTATTTGGGCGGGTGTTTTTCCATATTTCTCTCCCAGTTTCACCAGTCTCGGATCGTTTAGCCTTTGTCCTCTTGTGAGTGGTGTATAGGCTTCAATATAAATATTATTATCCATACAGAATTCCTGAAGTTCTTTCTGGTATAAAAAAGGAGAAAATTCCACTTGATTAACCACCGGAACAACATTAGCATAGCTCAGTAGCTCTTTGATATGTCTAATTGTGTAGTTGCTGACTCCAATGCTTCGGACAAGTTTCTGTTCATATAGACTTTCAAGGGCTTTCCAGGACTCTTTCCTAAGATTTTCAACGGGCCAGTGAATTAAATAAAGATCTATATAATCCATCTGAAAATTTTTCAGACTCATTTCGAATGCTTTCAGAGCTTTATCATAACCATGGTCCTTGTTCCATAATTTTGTAGTAACAAAAAAATCTTCTCGTTTAATGCCTGAGTCTCTGAAAGCCCTTCCAACATCTCCTTCATTTCTGTAGAAAGCTGCGGAATCAATATGGCGATAGCCGTTTTGCAGGGCAAAAAGTGCTGCTTTGTAAGTTTCATCACCCGGTTTGCTAAGGTAAACTCCCAAGCCAATGGGTGGTATCATAACCCCATTATTTAGTTTAATTCTTGAATTTATATCCATATTTTTTTAATTAAAATTAATAAATTGTAACTTTTTTGCATAGTTTTGTTAGTTGTAAATTGCAGTAACGTAATATTTTTTTTTGAATTGTTTTTCTAAGGTTGGTTCAAAATGAATTATAAACTATTTATTATTCTGATTTCATTTTTCACATATTATGAAAGTTATTCATTATCTATTTACGAAAAAATTTTCATTGATGGATATAAATATGAGAGGAAGGAAATTCTTTGCGGGCACAGTCATTCAGCGATTAAAAATGATTATTTATTAGTCAGTAATCTGGTTAGAAGACCATATAATATTTTGAGTTATAATTTATTCATGGATTGGGTAAATCCATTGATTCATGAGAAATTCAACATTAACGGAGTAGCTTTTGTGGATAGCACCGACAGGATTTGGAAGGGAATAAACACAATGAAAATACGAATAGATTCAGTTAATGTTAGTTCTATTGAACTTGATGCGGTCAATCTTTTAATTAACTCAATAACACTAAATAGCATAAAACTAAGTTCAACACCACAGCCAGTAAATAATATTTTAAGCATACCTTTACCTCCAGCTATAAAACAGGGAGATACAATTAGTCTATCAATAGATTATACATATATTTCCAATATTCAGGATGGCTTTTTTCTATATCCAAAAAAAATGTTTGTTGGTATTATACCAAACACAAATGATTCAGCTTGGATAGAGGAAAGAATTGCTTACACAATGAGCCAGCCCGAAAGTGCTCGAAAATGGATGCCTTGCAATGACAATCCTTATGATAAGGCTTTGGCTACAATTAAAGTAAGAGTACCATTAGGTTTCACGGTTGCTTCTAATGGTTTATTAAAAAAAATTGATACATTAACAGACAAAACAACAATTTTTTATTGGTCCGATGATAGTCCTATTGCTACCTATTTGATGGCAGCTACAGCTTCGAAATATGTTATTATGAATGATTGGTATAAGAAAGTAACAAACCCTGAAGATTCTATTCCTGTCCTGCATTATGTTTGGGAGAAAGATTATAACTCAACAAAAACCGATGGGACTGAATATAATGCTAAACGTGCTCTTTCGACAACAAGTCTTATGATGAAAATTTTCTCAGAAGCTTTTTTTGAATATCCATTCTCGAAATATGGAACTGTCATTTTACAACCATTCTGGGCAGGCGGAATGGAGCACCAAACACTTTCTTCAATAAACAGGGTTTGGCTGCGAACAAACGAACAATTCGGATTAGCCCATGAATTGGCTCATCAATGGTTAGGTGATTTGATAACCTGTGCAACATGGAAAGATATCTGGATAAACGAAGGTGGTGCCACTTGGAGCGAAGCTCTTTATGCTGAGAGTGCAATCAACAAAAGCTTTTATAAAACTTTGATGCTCAACCGTAGAGCTAATTATTTCAGAGGGGGCGGACTAGCTCTTTTCCGCTGTTATGATCCACCTATGAAAGACTTATTTAATTATTACGTTACCTATGCTAAGTCTTCATGGATTTACCACATGCTCAGAAATATATTAGGTGATAAAGTATTTTTTAGCACTTTGCGAAATCTTTTGAATGAATTTAAATACAACTCATTGACAACAGAGGATTTTAAGGAATTTTTCATTCGTTCAGTACCCAATCCACCGGTTTCTTTCGATTCTTTTTTCAATCAATGGGTATATTCACCCGGACACCCTATTTTTGAGCTAATATCAGAAACATACAAAAAGTTTGATAATAAATATCTTACAAAAATTACTTTGAAACAAACACAAAGCTTTCCGGATGTCCCGGAAGTCTTCATAACACCAGTTAAAGTTGATTTTTACGACAGCTCTGAAATCAAGCATTCAGAAATACTTATTACAGATTCAAGAATTAAGACTTTCGATATAGCTCTGGATTTTCTGCCTGATTCTGTTTCGATTGATACAACTTATATTCTTTGCGAAGTTACATCAATGATAACAAACATAAATGAAGTATCTGATAATAAAACCTTAGAGGGAATATTTCCTAACCCAGCTATCTCCAGTCAGGATGTGAAACTGAGAACTTCGGTTTTTGGCAATAAATTCCTTATTGAAATATATGATGCACTCGGGAAAAAAGTTAAGAATATAATTGATGCAGAGCTAAGCGAAGGGTCTTATGATATAAGCCTTCCAATAGATGATTTGCCTTCAGGGAATTATTTTGTGCTTGTCAAAAACATAAATCATTATAAAGCTTATAAATTGGTTATATATAACTAATATTTGAATTTATGGAGCAGAAATTTCCAAAAGCTGGAGTGAGTAAGTTGTTTTTGTTGGACTTTCATTTCCGGATGTTTTCAATTTTCTTCATTATTTCTTTGCTTCCGGTTCTTTTCGGTATTTATTTTCTTGCTATAACTTCAGTTCTTAATATTGCTACTCTTGTTCTTTGCCTTTATAGATATAATTATATTAATAATTGCTTAAAACATGGCGTGGTGATAAATGGAAAGATTATCAAAATACTAAGACAACTGCGAAAAAGCCATTATATAGAAATTGATGAATTGAATAATGAAAAGATGGAAGGGCTTTATATTCTCGAAGTATTCTATTCAGTCAATTCAGAGGAATATAAAATCAAAACCCCGATTACATATTTGAGAACAATGGGGAATTTTTATGTGGAACAGGAAGTTGAAATTCTTGTGAATCCCAAAAAACCAAAGAGATATATAGTGAAAAGTATCTGGGTTCCACAGGACTATATTTCTATTTCCTGAAATATTTATTATGGGTGCTTTCGTATTCCAGTGTCATAAGTTTTTCCTCTTCGGGAAGAAGATTTTTCCCCCTTCTTGCCATTACAATCTTAGCCACTTCAATTGCTTTACTGATTTTATATATTGAAGATTTATTCTCCCCACCCCAAGAAAATGATGGAATATATCTTGGTAAAAAGCCATTCGAAACCAGAATTCCGGCTATTCCTGCAATAGTTCCAGTGGTGAAAGCAGTGTTAATTGCAGACTTTGTATGGTCACCACATAAAAGCCCAAGAAACATTCTGCCTGTATCGAATTCCTCATCTTCAATCATAACTTTTATATTTCCATAAGTATTTTTGAGGTCAGAGGTATTTGTGTCAGCTCCTAAATTAACCCATTCGCATAAGAAGGAATGACCCAAAAAACCCTCGTGCTGTTTATTTGAATAAGATTGTATGATTGAGTTTTCTATTTCACCTCCGATTTTGCAGAACTCACCGAAGGAATTATGCTCATAAATCTTTGCACCGGCTTTTATAATGCAGTTATTTCCAATGAAGCATGGTCCAAGAATAACTGAATTTGGTAATATCCTGACAGAATTTCCTATAATTATAGGTCCTTCACTTGCATCAAGAACAACTCCCGGAGAAATTTTGCACCCATCACCAATGAAAATGCTCTCTTTGTTTAGAAAATGAACTCCTTTCGTTTCCAGTTCAAAATATTCCGGATTAAACTTGAAGAAGTTTGAATCATCAATAATAGCTTCTGAATTGAATTCAATTGCATCCCACAGGAAGTTTAATATCTTAGGCTCAGATATTTCGATATTTTTTATTAGATGGGAGTATTCAGTTAGCAATTTTGGTAAAAACTGTAAATCAAACTCTATAGGGTTAATGATATCATCTTCTGAAAGATATGCTGAAACAGGCTGTCCCTTGTGAACAAAAACCACCGATTTGTTTTTTTCGCCTGTTTCCTGACAGTAATCATCATATTTTGCTCTCAACTCATCAAAATAGCTTTTCAAGGGTAATATTGATGGGAAAAGGATTAAAGTATTAGCCTTTTTTGGAGAATTATCATATTGATTAAATCTGGCAAGAAATGACTGCAAATGAAGGTTTCTTCCATAGTAAATTATTTTTGAATTCCTGAATATGTGTTGTAATTTCTCAAAAATCCTGAATGCTCCACACCTCAACTCCCAAGCAGAATGTAAAATAGAAAATGGATAGAGACTTCTGACATATTTGTTTTCGACAAGTAATATTTGTTTTATGTTATCCATAACTTTTTATTTAAGTTTTAAAAATTTCAATATAACAATTTGATAATTATCATTCAAATTCAAGCAATGAAACAAAATTTTTTTTATTTTTACATATTTCAAATTTAACATAGAAAAACATTTTGAAAAGTTTCTTAACAAAAAATAAATTGAAATTTCTTTTGATTCTGCTTACTCTTTTAATTGCATACTACAATGCAAATGCTCAATGTGGTTGTTCCGGAGGCTCTCCAATGGGAAGCTCGATGCCACTATCGGGGACAACAGATCTGGGGATGATTCAAAAAAACTTTATTCGTGGATTTATTAACTATAGATATTCTTATGGGAATGAATATTATCGTCACGATATGAAGGCACCGCAGGGTGTTATCAATTATTTTCGCTCAAATATTGCAAACCTGACAATTAATTACGGATTGGATAATCAATTTCTAATTGAAGCAGAATTTGCTTATTTTATTGAAAAACATGAAAATTATACTTTATTTGAGCAATCAACAAGAGGACCATCAAATTTGAATTTAGGTGCCAGATATAATTTTTTATATGACCGAAAAGAAAATTTTGAAGTAACTCTTGGAGGTTTGTTCAGAATCCCTTTTCGCAACAAGCAGGAATATGAAGAATTAAACATCCATCTAAAACCATCTTCCGAGTCTTATGGTATTGTATTTAATTCATTTATCAAAAAGCAAATCCAGGAAATTGACCTTTATCTTTTTTTAATCAACAGGTTTGAATTCAATTTTAATAACAGATTTAAATTTAGATATGGCAATACTTATTACAATTCTTTGTTTGCACTAAAAAAGCTATCAGGAGATTTAAATGGAATTTTGGAATTGAGGAATGAAATTCGGCAAAAAGACAGATTCGAAGATGAAGTTATTTGTGATTCAGGTGGATTTTTGTTTATTATTTCACCACAATTGAGTTATACTATTGGAAATCTTGGCATATCAGTTGCTTTTGATTATCCATTTTATAAATATTACAATGGCACAGACAAACAACCGGCACTGAAATACAATATTTTATTAAATCTATTTTGGGGATTAAAAATATAATTAAATTTGTTATTTTTTTTCTTAACAAAATTTAGAATAATTTTCTTGAAAAAATGAAAGAATTAGCAACAAGAGATCAAAGTACTCCAAGAATTGAAAACCTTAAGGTTAAAAATTATAGAGTATTAAAGAATCTAGAAATTTCAAATATTACTCCTCTTTCAGTATTTTTAGGACCAAACGGCAGTGGAAAATCAACCCTGTTTGATGTATTTGCTTTTTTATCAGAATGCTTTTCTATAGGATTAAGAAAGGCTTGGGATAAAAGAGGAAGATTTAAAGATTTAAGGTCAAGAAATTCATCTGGTCCTATTGAGTTCGAAATTAAATATCGTGAAAAGACTAAATCACCAATTATAACTTATCACTTGAAAATAGATGAAAATCAAAAAGGTGTGTTCGTCGAAAGTGAAAAACTACTATGGAGAAGGAAAGGTAGTCATGGTAAACCTTTTGCTTTTTTGGATTTTTCGAAAGGAAAAGGAAGTGTTATATCTGGCGAATCTCCCGATTCAGAGGATGAAAAAATTAGTGAATCACTTGATAGTCCTGATATGCTCGCAGTTAATACGTTAGGGCAGTTATCCAAAAACTCAAGAGTCATAGCTCTGAGAAGGTTCATTACAAGTTGGTATTTATCATTTTTAACAACTGATCAAATCAGAGGTATTCCGGAAGCTGGTGCACAGGAAAGGCTGTCAGCTACCGGAGATAATCTACCTAATGTGATGCAGTTTTTAAAAGAAAACCATCCAGAAAGATTAAGAGAAATATTAGACATTCTTTCAAAAAGAGTTCCAAGACTTGAAAAAGTTGATGCTGATATTATGCAAGACGGCAGACTGCTTTTACAGATAAAAGATGCTCCATTTGAACAACCTATTCTATCAAAATTCGCTTCAGATGGTACTCTTAAGTTACTAGCTTATCTTATTATACTATACGATCCCGAACCACCACAGCTTATCGGAATTGAAGAACCTGAAAATCATTTACATCCAAATTTATTACCCATATTAGCAGAAGAATGCAGATCTGCTTCCGAATCATCACAATTAATGGTTACTACTCATAGTCCATTTTTTGTTAATGGAATTCTACCTAATGAACTCTGGATTCTTTTCAGAGATGATAATGGCTATACTCAAGCCAAAAGAGCTCTTGATATGGAAGGTATTAAAGAATTTATCGAAGAAGGTGCTTTATTAGGTAATCTTTGGGTTGAAGGTCATTTTGACGTAGGTGATCCACTTGTTAACGAAGGTAGCTATAAATTTAAGAGAAGACTCAAATGAGTATGCATCTTGAAATTTTAGTTGAGGAATTATCAAGTAGTGTGGCTCTCGAAAACCTTCTTCCAAAATTAGTTACAGGGGAAAACTCCTATAGGATAATCACTTATCAAGGAAAGCAAGATCTGCTCAAAAAACTACCCAATACATTAATAGCATATTCAAGATGGATAAGCAATAATATTGTCATTGTTATATTAGTAGATCTTGATAAGGATAATTGTAAGGAATTGAAAGAAAAAATTGAAAAAATAGCCTATGAAGCTGGTTTGATTCCAAGGTCAATAGATAATGTAAATTACAATTTAATGATAAGAATTGCAATTGAAGAATTAGAAGCTTGGTTCCTGGGTGATCCGGAAGCAATTAGATCTGCATTTCCAAAAGTGAGTTCATTTGAAAAAAATAAGAAATATTCAGATCCAGATTCTTTAAAAAATTCATGGGAAGAATTACTTTCGATATTACAAAGACATGGATATTACAAAACAGGTTTAAGAAAAATTGAAGCAGCAGATAAAATTTCATTTAACATGCAACCATTAAGAAATAAATCAAAAAGTTTCAGCATATTCTGGTCAGGAATAGATGAAATCTTGAATAGATAATATTTTAAATGCAAAATATATTTGATACTAATTAATTTGAAAAAAATTCTTATTTTTGTAGTTCTTTATTTTGTAAGAAAATGATTTTGAGGTTTTTATGAAAAGAACTTTCCAGCCAAGCAGGAGAAAAAGGCTTAACAAGCACGGTTTCCGTGCAAGAATGGCTACCAAAAACGGCAGAAGAGTTTTAGCAAGCAGAAGAGCTAAAGGCAGATACAAACTAACAGTGAGCGATGAACGAAAGAAAGCATAATTTTTATGCTTAAGCTATCTCCTATAAAAGGAAAAAAAAATTTTGATAAAATTTTTGCTGAAGCAAAAAAATTTAAGTCTGATAACCTTAATGCTTTTATTCGTTTTCGCTCTGTTTTTCCGAATGATGAATGTATTCCAATAACTATATTCTTTGCTGTTTCCGTAAGCAAAAAGATTTCAAAAAAAGCTGTTATTCGCAATAGAATCAAAAGACTATTAAGAGAAAGCTTGAGATATGCAATTATTCAACCAAATTTTTGCGAAAGCATAGTTATAATCGAAAATGTAGTCTTGATCTGGAGAAAGCCTATACAATCTCCAAGACTTATAAAACTAAATGATGTGGTACCCGAATTGTTTGATATTTTGAGATCTGCAATTAATCACTATAAAGAAAATGTGAATGAGATTAGTAAAAAAAATACTTTTAGCAATAATTAAATTATACAAGTTTGCTATTTCTCCAATCTTACCATCCTCATGCAGATTTTATCCAACATGCTCAAGTTATGCAGTTGAGGCAATCGAAAAATTTGGGGTTGGCAAAGGTTCGGTCTTAGCTGTTAAGAGAATATTTAAATGTCATCCTTTCCATCCGGGAGGTTATGACCCAGTTCCCAATAATTCTAATCAGAAGTAAAAATGGATAGAAATTCAATATTAGCACTTATTTTAATTGCAATTATAGTTATAATATGGTCAATATGGACTTCTCAAAATGCTGTTCATAAGCAGGTCCTTCCTCCAAAGGAAGATACAATTGCTGCTACAAAACCTATCGAGAAGATTCAAGATACCTCTGCAACAAATATTGTTAAAAGTGATTCACTTGAAAATTTAGAAAAATATGGTACTTATTTTGTCCCTTTTATAAAAGGCGATGAAAAATTTATAACAATTGAAAATGATGTTGCTATTGCCAAAATTAGCTCTAAAGGTGGGGTGCTTAAATCTTTTAAATTAAAAAATTATAAATCCTGGAATGGTTTCCCGGTACAGCTTGTGTGGTCTAAACTTGGGGTTTTGTCTATCAATCTTTCCACAAGAGAAGCAAAGAAGATTGATACACGGGATTTATATTTTAATTTTGATGAAAATTATCCAGAATATGTTAAAATTACAGGTGAACAATCTACTTCCTTTAGTCTGACTCTTGAGATTAAACCCGGTAAGAAAATTAACAGAAAATATACTTTCTATGGAAATCAATACCATTTCGATACCTATTTGAATTTTTCAAATTTAGAGGATATCCTAAAGAATGAACCAATAGAATACCGATGGAATGAAGGATTGAGATATCAGGAACAAAACTCGGTTGATGAATCCAATGATGCAAAAGCATTATTGAAAGTTAATGGTGAGGAAGATGACAGAGATGCCAGCAGTGACGATCCCGTAGAGAAAAAAGGAGAGGGAAGAATAAATTATCTTGCAATAAAAAACAAATATTTTCTTGCTGCTATACTTCCACAATTTCAGGATGACTTCTCGGCAGGTTACATTGTTAGCGGAAGAAGATACCATATAGAAGATCAGGGTGTCATTGAAAAATATAATGTTGCAGTCCAGATACCTTATAAATCAGGAGATAAAAAATATACATTCAGGATTTTTGTCGGACCCCTAAATTATGATTTGGTAAGCCAATATGGATTAGAGGCTTCAATTGAATTGGGGTGGAAATTTATTGTTCGCCCGATTGGTGAATTCTTTATGCTACCAATATTCAAATTAATTCATCAAATCATTCCAAATTTTGGTATAGCTATCATTATTTTCTCAATATTGATGAAAATAATTCTTTATCCTCTTTCGATTTCGCAAATGCGTTCAACGCAGAAAATGCAATTGATAGCTCCAGAGGTAAACGCTGTGAGAGAAAAATATAAAGATGAGCCTCAAAAACAGCAACAGGAAACAATGAAACTCTATTCCCAATATGGTATTAATCCAATGGGAGGTTGCCTGCCGCTATTATTGCAAATGCCAATACTTTATGCTTTGTGGGCAGTTCTTAGAGGCTCTATAGATTTGCGGCAGGCTCATTTTATGTTGTGGATTACAGACTTATCACTGCCAGATGTTTTGTTTCATCTGCCTTTTTCTCTTTTGGGACTTAAATTTATATCTGGTCTGGCTTTACTGATGGGTATTACTCTTTTCTTTCAGCAAAAAATGACAATTACTGATCCAAGGCAGAAAACGCTGATTTATATTATGCCTATAATGTTCACTTTTCTTTTTTCGAATTTTCCATCTGGTCTGAATCTTTATTATTTTATGTTCAATCTTCTTAGTATTGGTCATCAAATATATATTAACAAATATTCAAGAAAAAAATTGACTTTGGAAGACCTCAAAAAAATGCCAAAGAAAGAAGGATGGTTCCAAAAGAAAATGAGAGAAGCTCAGGAAATGGCTGAATCTCAGGGCCGCAGTGTTCCCGGAATGGCTGGCAAAAGCTACAAAGATCAGCAAACTGGCAATAAAAAAACTCCATCGAGAAGAAATCAAAAAAACAAAGGTAAAAGATAGATTAGAATTACTGGTATCTTTCCAGATTGAATGACTCGCCGAGATATCTTTTCCTGACTTCGGCATTGGAAGCTATCTCTTCGGCTGTACCTGATGTGAAAATATTTCCGTCTATTAAAATATATGCTCTATCTGTTATTGAGAGCGTTTCGTGGACATTATGGTCTGTAATCAATACTCCGATTCCTTGTTCTTTGAGCTTTTGAACCATTCTCATAATTTCCTCAACTGCAAGTGGATCAATGCCCGCAAAAGGTTCATCTAAAAGGATAAACTTTGGGTTGGCTGCCAGAGTTCTTGCTATTTCGCATCTTCTTCGCTCCCCTCCCGAAAGCATAAAACCATTATTTTTTCTGATCGAAGTTAAACCAAAATTATTTAGCAGTTCTTCTAATCTTTCTTTTCTTTGGGCATTTGATAGCTTTTGAAGTTGAAGAATTGCTTTAATGTTATTTTCGACAGACATTTTTCTGAATATTGAAGGCTCCTGAGGTAGATAGCAAATCCCGGCTCTTGCTCTTTTGTACATTGCGGTGTTGGTAATTTCCTTATCATTAAGAAAGACTTTTCCTCCATTTGGCCTGATCATTCCAACAATCATATAAAATGTTGTAGTTTTTCCGGCTCCATTTGGACCAAGCAATCCAACAACTTCCCCTTGACGGACTTCGATGGAAACCTTTTTGACAACGGTTCTTTTCTTATATTTTTTGACCAAATCAATTGATTGCAGAACTACCATTTTATCTTCTGTCATTTCGTTTTCTTGGCACATTCAACTCAACTTTCCTCTTAATTTCCTTTCCGTCCCGAAGAATTAGGAACTCAATGCTGTCGCCAAACATTAAATCATTAACAACGATATTATAATCATCAGATTTTGTTATTTTCTGTCCATTTGCTTCCAGAATAACATCACCGGGTTCGATTTTTGCAAGGTCTGCAGCACCATTTCTTTCGATAGCAGTAACTACAACGCCTTCGGATATATCAAGTTTCAAATATCTTGCAAGTTGTTCGTCAAGTTCGCGAACCTCCATTCCAATGTTGAAGCTTCGATTTATTTCCTTGTGAGCAATTATTTTATCAACAATTATTTTAACCCTGTTAATCGGAATTGCCCAGCCAATACCAATGCTACCAGCCCCTCTTCCGGATTGAGCGGTAGAAAAAATAATTGTGTTTATTCCAATCACTTCACCTAATGAATTAACTAATGGACCACCTGAATTTCCAGAACTAATAGCAGCGTCAGTTTGAATCATACCTTTATAAACTCTGCCGTCCTGTGTGAAATTTACACCCGTATTGGATACTACTCCTACCGTAACAGTAGGCTTTGCATTAAGGTCAAAAAGCCCGAATGGATTACCGAGTGCAATAACCCATTCTCCGATTAATATGTCATCGGAATTACTTAAAGTCAGGTATGGCAGATTCTTCGCATCAATTTTTAATAGTGCAACATCGGTTGTTCTGTCGGCACCAATAATCTCGGCATCATATTTTTTCCCGTCTGTTGTAGTTACAACGATTTTTGAGGCATTGCCTGCAACATGGTGATTTGTGAGAATATATCCATCAGGAGAAATGATAAAACCCGAACCTAATCCCTGAACTTCGTATTGCTTTGTTCTTCTTTGCCTTCTTTCACCAAAGAAGCGTTGGAATAATGGGTCATCATAAAAAATATCGAATGGATCCCGATATTCAACTGTTCTTACTTCTGTTACGTTAATACCTACTATTGATGGACTTGCTTTTTTGACTGCAGTTGTAATTGCGTTTTCTCTTGATGAATTTATATTCTGATTGGTTTGAGATAAATTATTAGTTTTTACTTCGTCCGAATTGACATATACTTTTTTATTTGGCTGGGAATTGCAACTCTGAATACTAAGAAAACCGATGACAAACAAAGTTATTATTTTTATGAAATTCATAATTTCGCCTAAAAACAGAAAAAAACTTATAAATTGACGAATAAGTTTAAAATGAATTTATTTAATTTAGTCAGTTCCTTAAATAATAAATCTAGTGATGGATATAATTATTAAAGTAGTTTTTCCTTTGCCAACTGACATCTACTTCAGTTACAAGATTGATAGTCAGTATTTGAATGACTATCCATTAATTGGCAGGAGAGTCCTTGCCGAACTTGGAAGGAAAAAGTTAACTGGATATATAATTGAAATTGAAAAAGACACTAAATTAGAAAATTTGAAATATGTAACGGAATTATTAGATGAAAAACCCATTTTGCCAGAAAATTTATTAAAACTCACCAGATGGATTTCTGAATATTATTTTTGTTCCCTCGGAGAAGCGATCAAAGCAACACTACCTCAGGGTTTTTCCCCGAAAAGTTTGTTGAAGATAGAGTTAATAAGGTTTCCAAATAACGATGAGCTTAATCAGATTCAGAAAAGAGCACCCAAAAGAGCTGAATTGCTGCAATATTTATCAAAACATAAAGCTCCTGTTACAATTTCATATCTTCAGAGAGAATTAAGGTCTAATTTTATTGCTTCTCAAATCGAAGCTCTCGAAAGAGACGGTTTCATCAAAGTTCATTCATCAATAAACAAAGCGATTCAAACGAAAACTCAAAAAGCCTTTATTATCCCCGAAGAATTAATTAAAGATGATACCAGATTAAAATCTATTTTTGATACCTTGGATAAACTAAAAGGAAAACAAAAGGATATTTTTTTAAAAATTTATTCTAATCATAAACATACTTCGAATCCAACCGCTCAAAGTAGTTTAATAAAAGATAAACTATTCAATCATAATAGTATAAAGTATTTGATTGATAATGGATTGATTGAAGAGGTTGAAATTCAGGTTTCAAGGATAAGCAATAAAAAAGAGGAAAATCTATCCCAGACAGACGAATCTTTGTTACAATTAACAGAAGAGCAGCAAACTGCTTTTCAAAGTATCGAAAAGGCTATTGATTCAGAAATTTTCAGGACATTTCTTCTTCATGGAGTTACCGGCAGTGGAAAGACACTTGTTTATATTCACACTATTAAAAAGGTATTATCCAGAAACAAGACTGCTTTACTTCTTGTTCCCGAGATATCGTTAACTCCACAATTGATTGACAGGTTTCAAAGAATATTTCCAGATGAATTAGCAGTTCAGCATAGTAGAATGAGCGAAGGGGAAAGATATGACAACTGGAAATCTATAACCGAAGGGAAATCAAAGCTTGTCATCGGGGCAAGATCTGCTATCTTTGCTCCACTTACAAAAATCGGCGCTATAATAGTTGATGAAGAGCATGAAACAACTTACAAGCAGGACAATCCCAATCCAAGATATAATGCCCGAGACGTTGCAATTGTTCGGGGAAAGGATGAAAACGCAGTTGTTATCCTTGGAAGCGCCACCCCATCGCTCGAAAGTATGTTTAATGCACAATCAGGCAAATACGAACTGCTAAAGATTGAAAAAAGAGCTGACAAGGCTAAATTACCGGAAGTTCAGATTGTAAATACTCTTGTAGAAAGAAAAAACAACAAGCTAACCGGTTCATATTCATTAACTTTAATTGATAAAATTATTGACAGACTCGAAAGGAAAGAGGGTGTTATTCTTTTCCTCAATCGGCGGGGGTTTGCTTCTTACCTCTTTTGCCCGGATTGTGGAAATGTACCAATGTGTAAATATTGTAGCGTAACTTTAACATACCACAAAGTAAAAAACTATCTTCGTTGTCATTACTGTGGATATTCAATTGAGGCTTTTAGAAACTGTCCCGTTTGTGGATATCACGGATTAATTGAAATTGGCGCCGGAACACAGAAAATTGAGGAAGAATTGATTTCGATATTAGAACAAAATCATCAAACAGCAACAATAGAAAGGATAGATTTAGATAGCACTTCGAGGAAAGGCTCTCTTCGAAAAAAACTATATGATTTCTATAAGGATAAAATTAACATACTAATTGGCACTCAGATGCTTGCAAAAGGGCTCGATTTTGATATTGTTACTCTTGTGGGAGTTGTCAATCCTGATAGCCAGCTATTTCTTCCTAACTTCAGAGCCTCAGAGAGAACTTTTCAGTTGATTACTCAGGTTTCGGGTCGTGCAGGAAGAACAAGGGAAAAGCCCGGCGAAGTTATTATTCAAACATCATCACCCAAATCCCATGCAATTGTTTGTTCAGTCGAAGGTGATTATTACAAATTTTATTATGAAGAAATTGAGAACCGTCAACTTGCCAGCTATCCTCCATTTTCCAGATTTATTGTAATTGAATTTCTTGGTAGCGACGAGACAAAGGTTATAAATCAGGCTAAAATATTCAGAAATCTATTGCCAAAATCCCTTGATTTTGCTGAAATTCTCGGACCTGTCTCGCCTACAATTTTTAAAATCAGGAATAATTATCGTCAGCATATTATAATCAAAGATTTGAAAGTTAAAGATGCATCTGGGCGTAAAATCAGAAATATTCTTAACAAATCTATTGAGATCTACAATAAAAAATATTTAAATAAATCTATAAAAATGATTGTGGATATTGATTCTAATAGGGATATTTAAAATTTTTTGGATGTTAATAACTTTTATTTGATTTAAATTTGTTTTTAACAATTTTTTATTAATTTGCTTGAATTGTTTAAGTTATATATTTATAAATTATTATTAAAAGGAGGTACGTCTTCAGTTATACTGAAAAGTTTTTTTATAAAGAAGAGGAATACGAAGATACAACAGGATTGATACCCGGTCTTAACGGCAAAGTCCTTGTCCTAAATCAAAGTTATGAGCCTGTTAGTATCTGCTCAGCAAAAAAAGCAATAATACTCCTCTATCTAACAAAGGCAGAATTAATAGCTAAACGGGATGGTAAAATAGTCAGATCTGTAAAGGATTTTTATCCTCATCCCAGCGTAATCAGAATCTCACGGTTTCTAAAAGCACCTTTCAAAAAAATCGAACTGTCAAGAAAAAATATTCTAAAAAGAGATGGTTTTCGATGTCAGTATTGTGGACATAAAGCTACCAATCTTACTATTGACCATGTTATTCCAAAATCAAGAGGTGGCACAGATAACTGGGAGAATCTGGTTGCAGCTTGTCATAAATGTAACAACAGGAAAGGTAACAGAACGCCAGAAGAAGCTAATATGACATTAATCAACAAACCAAGAAAGCCCCATCACATTTTGTTCATTAAACAATATATGGGCAAAGTTGATGACAATTGGAAACCTTTTCTATTTATGGATTAGATAAAATTATAAATCCACTAATAGAGAATTCCCCGTAAATTTTTCGGGGAAGATAGTGTTTTTGGTCTTTAGATTGATTAATTTGAATCAAATTTTCAAGTAGCGATATTCTTCTCGAACACTGTCAGTGCAACTGCGACAGTCTGGTCCATATTGTAATACTTATAATCAGCCAATCTTCCCACAAAAAAGACTTTGCCATTTTGTTTTTCTGCTTCATTTTTGTATTTAAGATAAATCTCATCATTTTCTTTTCGCGGGATAGGATAATATGGATCGTTTTTCCCAATTTGATATTCCTCTGAAAATTCTTGTGCTATCACAGTCATTTTAGTATCTGTATCCAAAAAATGCTTGAACTCGGTTATTCTTGTAAAATCATAATTATTGGGATAATTCACCTGAGCAACTTCCTGAAAAAAATCCTTCCTGATTTCAATATATTCAAACCGGAGACTTCTATATGGTAACTCCCCGTGCTTGTATTCAAAGAATTCATCTATTGGACCTGTGAATATTATTTTTTTATAATTAATATCCATTGGTAAGCGAGCATAATCAGTGTCAAGAAGAACTGTAATGTTTTTGTGATTCAAAATGTTTTTAACTAGTTGAGTGTAACCATTAAGAGGAATTCCCTGATAAGTGTCCTGAAAATATCTATCATCACGACTAATATAAACCGGAACTCTGGATGTTACCGTGAAATCGAGTTCTTCGGGTTTCAAATTCCATTGTTTCAAAGTATAACCAAGAAATACATTTTTATAAATATAGTCTGCCAGAAAAATTATTTCTGGATTTGAATGGTTTTTCAGTTTCAGGATTGGTATTTTTATACCATAACCAAAATTTTTAATCAGAAGCTCTTCGAGTGTCACAGAGTATTTTTTTGGGAAAAGCTGATAAATTGAATTTAAATTGAATGGAACGGGGACCTTTTTACCTTCGACAACCGCCAGTACTTTATGAAAATAGAGATGCCATTTTGTAAATTTAGAAAGGTAATCCCAGACCTTTTTGATATTTGTATGGAATATATGAGGACCGAATTTGTGGATCATTATTCCGCTTTCGTGAGGATAGTCAAAGCAGTGACCGGCGATGTGTTCTTTTTTATCAACAACCAGCACTTTTTTATTTAGTTGGGATGCAATTCTCTCTGCCAGAACAGATCCGGAAAGTCCTGCACCAACTATTAGATAATCAAATTTCATCTTTTCAGGTATCCCATTAGTTCGTTCAAGCTTATTAGTTTAAAGGCAAATATCAATATAAAATATATTATAAATGAAATTATTGCCGAAATAAAAATATTCAGAGCGTAAATATTTAGCAAATACCCAATCCCGCAAGAAAAAATAGACAACAAAATTAATACCAGTAGTTTAAAAAATTCAAATTTTCTTACAGTTAGATAGTATGTTCTTGCAAGTCCAATGAAGACTGCCGTTTCACTCAATATAGTACCGATTCCTGCTCCAATAGCCCCATATTCTGGTATTAAGAAAATATTAGCAATTATATTGGTTATCCCTCCGGCTATGATTGCATATAACACCCTGCTTTCCATTTTCCATGCTATAAGTGGAGAAGAAAAGTTGATATTTAAATACATAATCAGAACCGTTATCATCACAATTCGAATAACCGGAAGCACATCAAGATATTTATTTCCAAAGATTATAACAATACCATCGGCAAAAGTGAATAAACCAACAGCTATTATTGAACCGAACATATAGCTCAATAGTGAGAATTTGCTCATTATTTTGATTCTGTCTTCTCTTTGCTCTGCTCTGGAAAAATTCGGGAAAAAGGCGTTCTGGAAAATTGATGATGGCACTAACGAAAACAACATTATCGAAAAAGCAGCACTATAAATACCTGTTTCAACATTGGATTTCATAAACCCAAGCATATTAATATTTAGATAGTTATAAATAGTTATTATAAAAAAAATGAGTCCAAGTCTTAGCGATGACTTAGTCATTTGTTTAAAATATACCCAGTCGAAATCGAGTTTTATCACACCGAATTCACGAATGTAATATACTATCAGCCAAATTGTGTTTATTGCAAGAGAAGCAGAGGTTATAATTACTGCCATAATTGTATCATCAGGATGATGAACTAGCAAAATCACACCAATCAGATTTAAAATACTTACAGCCACCTGTCGGATGGCAACAATTTCCATTCTTTCAAGACCAATATAGACCCAGTTCAGCAGGAAAGCATTTGAAAAAATTTGAGTGCCTACTATAATTAAAACAATCTTTACTATGTCTGGCTTATCGAGAAAAAACACAATACCAATCAAAACAACATAAGCGATTGAGGAAAGTAATAATCTTATTGTAAATATTGTATTAACATTTTTGTGGAGGGTGGATTTATCTTTTGCAATTTCACGTGTGCCATAGGTATCGTAGCCAAGACCCACAACAAGAATGAAATACATAACAAAAGCTTTGGCAAAATTAATTATTCCAAAACCTTCCGGACTGAGCACTCTTGCAACATAAATAGTAAATATTACCATTAAGCCCTGTTTTGCAATTTCGGCAACAGAGAGCGATAACATATTTTTGAGAATTAATCTGGCTCCAGACATCTTTGAAGTTTATCTCCACCATTCAAGTTTTAATTCAGGGAAAGGGGAATTTCTTTTTTCAGTTTCCTCCAGAAAAAGGAAATCCTGATGACTTATTAAACCGGTTTCAATGAATTTTTCTGCTATATCGCATAATTTATTAAAATCGGAGTGATGATAAGAAAACCTTTGCTCAGCATAATCTCTTGCCGATTGGGTTGTTATTAAAAATTGCCAGTCGGAAGCATGAAGCAGCATCATTTCACGAAGTGCCTGAGTAAGAATTCTCCTTAGATCTGCATCCAGTTTTGCCTTCCCTTCATATTCATTTTTTTGAATAAAGTTATTAAACTTTTCCATTATTTTATTCCAACGGTTCTCGTTGTTGTAAATTACCTCCCATGTCCATTTAGTTTCGTCGTTTATCCAGACATCGTGATTATTATTTTTTCCCCAGGACCCTTCGGGGATACCTTTCACTTCTAATGGTTTAATCCTGAATAACTCTTCTGAGGCTGTTGCCATATTAACGTAGGGAGAATGAGAAAGACCCCTGCATAAAGCTCTGATGAATTCAGGACCTTCGAACCACCAATGCCCGAAAAGTTCGGTGTCGAATGGGGTGCAAAGAGTACTTGCCTTTTTCTTTTCATTTCTGAACCAATTTAGAGTGTTTTCTATATGGTGAATGAAATGATTGGTTTGCAAATCAATTTTTTTTTGTGTCCAGTCAGGATGATAGAGAGATTTATACATCATATCTGCTTTTGTATCTGTAACCCGCCAATATCTCAGCATAGAATCAAGGTGTTTTTTATGAAAATCGAGGTAATCTGGTTCTCCGGGATAGCCCATTTCTCCGCTCCACACCTGCATTGAAATCTTATGATGACGGGAGAATGCCACTGCTGTCCCATATTCAACTCTTTCGCTTGAACTAACATTGAAAATCATTAATGGTGTGTTTTCGAAGAAAGCTTTTTTCAGATGTGATGATTCCGAGGAGAGACTGACAAATTTCTCTTTTGAAAAATCAAGATACATACCTATTGGATATGCCCTTTGAATTAAATTTTCATCTGTTACAAAGTATTCAATATGGTACTTAGCTAAAAACTGCTCTATCCCGGGTCTTAGTCTTGGATGATGAAAAGGATGAACCGGGATTAGCGATTTCCATTCATAAGAAGGTCTGTAAGCACATTCAGGTAGCCAGATGCCACGAGGATTTCTACCGAAATGTTTCTTGTAATTTTCGACGGCCGCTTCTATTTGTAAGTTAATGCTTCTGTCATCGCCCAATAATGGCAAATACCCGTGTGTGGCTCCGCAGGTAAGGATTTCAACTGCACCATTGTCCTGAAGTTCTTTGAATGCAGTTATTATCGAGGCATTGTATTTATAAAGAAAATCATTTTTTCTCTGCTCGTACCAATCCTGCCAGAAACGGGTAAGATAGATGTGATGTTCGTCCCAGCCCCAATCGGTAAAGTTTTTTTCGTCTTTTTGTGCGGCTAAAATTTTTTGATTGCAGTAATCAATAAAAATATATTTAAATTCTGGGTGTTCGAGTTGCTCGCAAAGAACCGGTGAAATATCAAGACTCACTTTTGGTGAAATTCCTTCATTTAATAAATCATTAAATACATTTAACAAAGGTATATAGCATTCAGCAACAGCTTCTGTTAGCCATTCAACTCCGTGTGGCCAATTCCCATGGTGCAGAACCCATGGCAAATGAGTATGCAATATCAATACATAATTTCCGGCAAACATCTTTAATCCTTAATTTGTTTTAAATTGATATTAAATTAATATCCTTAAATTAACAGTTTTTGGTAATATCTCTTTATATTTTTCCAAAGAAGTTTTAAGTTTTTCGGCTGAAGTTAAATTAATGGCATAGAAGCTAACCTCGTCCATCCCGCAAACTTCATTGTTCTGAATTTTCAAGGTCGCTACCCTGATTAATTCATTATAGTATTTTATTTCGTTCTCAAACCAAGATTCAAATATTATTAGAATTGTGCAATTTTTTTTGTTCAGATAGTCATAAAAATATTCAGGTGAATAAAACCCACTATATTTCGCTCTGGCAATGTGATTATCAGCCAGACCATAAATGTCTATCACCTTAGCTTTTGATTTCAGACTGGAAAGACCAATATCATTCATTCCTACAGGTTGATCAGGAAAATAGCTATCAAGGAATTTTGAAATTTGATACTGCTGCTCATATATATTTATTGGTGCGAACCTCAATCGGTTATGAGACTCGATCCCCCTGTGAATAAAAGGTATTATAATTAAAAAAAGAAATATTATAAGATAAAGTCTTCCTTTTGGTATGATAATCAACTCAGAATTTTTTGAATATTCTAATACAAGTTTAATAAAAAGTGGCAGTAAAAAAATAATAAAAACCCCAACCAGATAGGCTTCGTATCTATAGAACCAGCCTGTTTTTGCAAATTGAAGATGTAGAAATGTAGTTATAATAAATATTGTAATCGTATCTTTTACTTGATTGACATTTTGATTGAAATAAAAATATTGTTTGTTTTTACTATCTCCTGTTATAGCCCGTAATTGATAATCGCCATATTGTCTTTGAAGATAAAAGAAAATCAAAAAAGTAAAACTGCTAATAACAGAAACAAATAGATGAGTGTTTTCAACCAGATTGATCACCCCTGAATATACATATCTATGAATAAAAGTTATTATTGATGGTGTCTCTTCAAAACCTTTTAAGATAATCGGATTAGGCAAGAAAAAACCTCCCTGGCTGATTGAATAAAGACCAATTATTATGTGGGGTATAGTTGTAAAAAAAGCTATAGTAATCCAATATTGGAATCTGTGTTTGGATTTGTAAAATATTATGAATGATGCTATAATCAGAAAAATCGCTTCATATCTTACTAAAGAAAGTAGAGAAGTTAAAACAGCCAATATTAAAAAGTTTGTTATTTTTTTTTGGGAGTTGGTTTTCAGTTTGATTATAGACTCAATAAAAATGCACGAAAGAAGTAGATGTAATAAATGTTCCATACCAATGAAAATCATTGGAATTATTGGAATACTGATTATGACAAGCAACAGCAAGGTAATTGATAAAGTTAAATTATCATAGTATCTTTGAATAATTCTGTAAGCATAAATAATGATGAGGACAGCAATAAGGATATTCAGGTAGAAAGGAACTAACTCATTATAACCAAAAATCTTAAAAATTAATATTAAAATGGCAGTCCAAAGCGGGGAAGAAGTAGCTAAACCAAATTCTTCTGAATTTATGCCAATATTTCCATTATCAACGAAATTTTTTGCAAGCGATAGATGGATATAACTGTCATCAAGACTATAGATAAATTGCCCGGAGCAGGAATTTAGAATATAGTTATAATAAAAATAAACAACTAACAGGAGCAAAAAGATTGCTAAGGATAATAAAATTGCCTTTTTCAATACTTTTTATAACTAAAGTTTGATTATCAAAGTAGATAATTTATAACAGTAAATAAAAAAAATTTAGTTCAATTACTAATTAAGAAAAAAATTAATTGATTTTAGGGAAATCCGGAAAGCCGAAATTTCTGTCCTGCCTTTCAAGTTTTATTTCTCCATATTGTTGTTCATATTTGGCTATGTTATCAATCATAGCATTCATCAATAGTTTAGCGTGTTGAGGAGTCATAATAATTCTGGCAAGGACCTTGCTTTTTGTTACTCCCGGAAGAATTCTGGTAAAATCAACAATAAATTCAGCAGGAGAATGAGAAATAATAGCTAAGTTGGAATATATCCCTTCGGCTTCTTTTTCACCTAATTCAATATTAATCTGCTGTTGAATTGGTTGTTCTGGATTTTTTTTGTCGCTCATAATGATATAGAAATTTATTTTATTAAAAAAATTATTTTAGATTTTTGAGTTTTTCTTGCATTGCAGCACTTTTTTGTTCATTCTTAAGTCTGCTATCGAATATTTTAATCATTTTCAGATAGTAGTTTTCCTTCTGATCATCAGGAACCAAAAATTCATAGGCTTCGAGTTCGGCAACTGAAGTTTTAAGCTTTTCAGTTTCATTAAGGAAATAATAGATTTCGGCTAATTCGGCTAAGATTTCGTAGTCACGTGAATACTTTATGAATGTTCTTGCTTTTTCGAAATTTTCTGCTGATTTTCTTAGGAAAGGTTTGTATTCTTCAGGATTATAATCTTTCAGTTTTCCTGCATCAATATCCTTCATCTGTCTTTGTTGAATTTCAACAACCTTATTTTTGTAGGCAGCACCTAAGTTACGATAAATATCAGGTTGTTCAACGCCTGATTTGATAATATCCTGATAGATTTTGATAGCCTCATCATAATTAGAAAGTCTCAACAAAAAGTCGCCTAACTGAGCCTTGTAAATAATGTTGTCTGGATTTTTTTCGACTAATTCTCTCAAATATTTTATTCCTTCGTCAGTTCTTCCCTGCATTTCGTAAATTGATGCAAGGAAACTGTTCGCTGATGTGTTTGTTGGATCAATAATGTTAATAACTTTTAGGTATTCAATAGCTTTGTCATAATTTTTTCTGTCAAAATTAATTGTAGCCAGAGCTCCCCATGGTTCGATATATAGTTGTGTTGCCAATTCCCGTTCTTGGGGTAACCAGTTTTCTGGTGGATTGTATTTAATTCCGAATACGCTCCATCGCATTTCTTTGTCCATATCATAATAAACAAATAGATCTTTTTCCTTATAGTTATACATCTCGGTTAGTGATGAATCGTTATTACCAAACTTGTTAACCTTGAATGAAACCGGTTTTCCAAGTGCCTGATTTACTTCTGCTCTTGTTGCGGAGATATAAATTTTCTTTTCTTTACAAATATCAACAACAGGCTGAAGCAGTTTGATATATTCATTGTAAGAAATAATGGCTTTATTAGTATCGCCAATTGCTTCATAGCTTTTGCCAATAAAATGATAAAAATCGGGCATTTCGGGTTTTATTATAGTGCCTGTTCTGAAATTGTAAATAGCTGTGTCAAGATACTTTTTATCCTGAGTCGCTGAAAATTTATTATAAGCTTCTATGCCTCCGTTATAGGCTTTAACCCATATTTCGTTTTTTCTTATATTCGAGAGATTTCTGTCATCGGGTTTGGTTATATATGGGTCGGCAGCAATAAGTTCCCGGGCTGCTGAGGCTAAATCGCCATAAATCTCGTAAATCCCGGCAAGCATAATGCGTGCCTCAGCGTTCTGTGGATTTTTTTGTAATTCTTTTTCTAGATTCATTTTTGCTTTGTCATACTCCTGATTGCGAATAGCAAGTTTGGCGGTTGTCATTTCGGGCGACGAACACTGAAATCCCTGCATAAATAAAAAACTTATTAAAACCAATGAAAGAACGAAAATTTCTTTTCTCACAATCTAACTCCTGAATTATATTAAATGTAAATTACAAAAATATGAAATGTTTTTATCTAAACAAGTTACAAATCGGTTAAATTTGTTTAATTAACTTAATTTATTTTTTAATCTTTTTGGGGACAATGAATCATTCTTTTTTCTCCAATATCTTTTACTTATTATACGTAATCACATATACCGAGGAAAAAAATATGACTATAAAAATTATAATATCAATATTATTAATTAGTGTATTATTTTCATGCACAAAGGAAAACATGAATATCAAAGAAAATTCAAAATATAATAAATTAACTCCGGAAGAGGAGAGAGTGATTATTTATAAGGGTACCGAGTATCCTTTTTCGGGCAAATATTACAATCATAAAGAAAAAGGAACATATATTTGTCGGAGGTGTAATGCTCCTCTCTATCGCTCTGAAGATAAGTTTGATTCTGGTTGTGGTTGGCCTAGTTTTGACGATGAAATCCCCGGTGCAGTGAAACGGGTTCCGGATCCGGATGGCATAAGAACTGAAATAGTGTGTGCTAACTGTGGTGGTCATCTTGGACACGTCTTTATCGGTGAAGGTTTCACCGATAAAGACACAAGGCACTGCGTTAATTCAATTTCGCTCGATTTTATAGCAAAATAGATTTGTTCAGGGATTAACTATTTCTTTTTGTTTGTTTTTTCCCAATTCTGATAATGAGATAATAAGCTGACTGCGTTCGATACGTCGCTGGTGACGGTTGTTGACCATGTGAATTTTTTGATGTTTTTATTCCAGAAGACAACAGGTAATTTATCGTCAATCATTTGTCCATCGAAATCGTCTAATGTCTCATTGCTAAAATTATTTGTAACGAGCATAAATGGACTATCTTTATCATATTTGAAGATTTTAACAGTTGTGAGACTATCAAAATCGAAAGTCAGCTCTCCACAAAGCACACCGTTTTCCTCGAATAATCTTTTCTTAAGATTTTTAGCGTTGGGAAATTCATCTTCTAACTTTTTACCTTCGACATAATCAGTAATTAACTCTGCAAAATCTTTCATTGAAACATCCCGGTCTTCATCTTTTGTTGAGACTATGTTGATATATTTTATAACAGCTTTGCCTGAGTTTGCTCCGGTGAGTGTAACACTGTATTCTTTACGTTCAACGGTCAGGCATCCATTGAATAAGACAATTACCAAAAGAAACAATGTTGAATTAAGAATAATTTTTTTCATTTAAACCTTTCTATTTGTAACCAAAAATAATACTTGTTCCAAACTCAGTATCAATTCTCTTAAAGTTCGAGAACCAAGATTCTTTGAGCATCATCCACATATCTGTTTCGGTGTAAACATTTCCTGATTCGGTCGTAACTAAGAGATTTAAATTATGCAGTGCTTGAAATTCAGGACTGATTCTATTATCATTAATCAAATAGTCCTGAATAACTAACATACCACCGTTATTTAATGAATCATAGATTTTTCTTAAAAGAGTTATATTCTGGTAAAAAGAAAAACGACTCATTACATTCGAAACTATTACAAGGTCATATTCCGAGCCAATATTATCAAGAAAGAAATTGCCCGAAAGAGTTGTAATTCTACCGGAAAATCCTTTTATTTCCAGATATCTTTTTGTTATTTCAATTACTTCGGGTAAATCAAAAGCATACATTTCAATATTAGATTTTGCTTTGAGCAACTCCATAGCGTATCCGGCAGTTCCACAGCCGAGGTCCAAGGCTTTGTTCACCAGATGTAAATTTATATTCTTTATTATTGTATTAGCTTGCTGAATAGCTCTCCATTGAAGAGTAAAAAGAATATCTTCAAGATATTCATTGTAGCTTCTTCCTTCTTTAAGAATGGCAGAGCTTCCTCTTCTCAAAGAATCAGTCAATTTTGTCCAGCTATCCCAAATAAAATTGAAATATCTCAAATTACCAATGTAGTGAGAACTACCTTTGGTTATTAAATTTAGATATTTTTTTTCGATTGAATATCTATCTCCCGATTTAGCCAAAATGTTAAACGAAACAAGAGCATCAAGAAATTTTCTGGTTGCGAATTCTTCCGTGTTGAGTTCTAATGTTATCTCTCTGGCTGTTTTCGAATTTTCGCCGATAATGTTGAATAGATCAAGCTCGAAGGCAGAAATTAACACTCTGCTTTTTTGAAATGCATAGACAATATCAAGTAAACTATTAGCATCTTCGTCGAATTTGAAAAGGGAATGTTCTTTTTTCATTTTTTTATTCTCTTATTGATTTATATTGTCTGAAAAAAAAATTTAATATAATAAAAAAATTAAATCAATATAAATTCTTTTTTAATTCATTGCATTTTTTATTTCTGAAACATTAACTTTCAGGCTTACGTTCAATTGGGGATTATCTGCAGATTTATCAGATAATAAACCGGGCGAGTAATCTTCTTTCACAGTAATTCTATCAAGAAATTTACCTTTTTGCTGGAGAAGACTTTTGATGCTATTGACTCTTAGATTGACAAGATTTCTGATATCCTCGTCATTAAAATTTTTAATTTCTATAACTTTTTCGATGAACTGTTCTTTTGATTCTTTCTTCTTTTTCTTTGTTTTGTCAACAATTTTCTCTTTGATTATTCTGTGTTCCACCTTATAAGTATCTTTTGCTGATATTAATATTTCGAATTTGACATTACGATTGAAAAGAAGCATTTTATTAATTTCATCTAATTTTGTGGTAAAGATTGGTAGTATCTCTGCTTCATTTTGTCTAAAAGCATTCATTGCTGCGATGGTTCCTCCAACTGTGAATCTGGTTACATAGAAATTCCTTTCAATTTCAGTATATTTTTGATAATTTTCAATATATATTGACTCTGATTTTCTTGCTATATCCCAGTTTGTGAGTATAACTTCCACTGAATCGCCTGCATTAAAAATTTGTTCATAGGCTCCGGTGATTGAATTAGATTGGATTTTGATTTTTTTCCCGTTTGGTGTCCTGAATTCTATGTTTACTGAAACAGGTGTTCCTGTTAATTCATCTATAACCTTGCCCTTCATAAAAACCTGAACAGATTGTGCTGAGTGAAGGTTAAAGCCAATCAAAAAACACATAATAATGGCTAATATAGCTTTAATTGTCATTACTACCTCTTTGTATCTTGTTAAATTTATTTGAAAATTAAAACAGGAATTACTTTATGAAAATTAATCCCTTTTATTGCTACAAAATATAAACCTGACGGTAAAATATCAGTTTTTATTTCAATTTGATTTGAAGTTTGAATATTCATAAACTCTTTTTTAAATTGAAGGTTTCCCAGATAATCGTAAATAATTAATGATTCAATTTGCGAGTAATTTTTGTTTTTAATAATTATATCTCCAGAAATATAGTTATAGCTTATATTTATCTCATTACTCTCAACTCGATGTCTTTCTATACCAGTAATAATTGTTTCTGAAAATTTCCTCATCAAATTGGTCAATTGATTTAAATTTTCTTCGGAACATATAAGAATTGAAAATGAAACTGAGGAATGTGCCGGTATGACCCATGGAAATTTCATACCAGCCACCATACTGATTTCGCCAATAGTTTCTTTGAATAAGTCAGTTCCACTATTTAAAAAAAGTCTCTTCTGGTCATCCGAAATGATTCCGTCATAAAACAATTCATCGTTTTTTAGCGAGATCATCTGTGCCAAAGCACCAGTTTCTTCCGAGCAAACAGTAAGAGCTATATATGGAAAATTTCCGTTACGATAAATAAGAGCTGCAGAGCTATTTTTTCCCGTTCGTGCGTCAGCAAGAGATTCAGGGAAGGGTCTTATCACGTTACTATCTGCGTCGGCACCCAAATCCCAGTCGAAGAAATAACCAGCAGATAATCCTTCGATTGGATTGCCTGAAATATTTGTTAGCTTGAATTCAAAACGAACACAAGGAGTATCATTATGGGCTAAATCTACATAGCTTCTTATCATTAGTCCTATTTTATCAGATTCCGAAGCCAAACCATCCCAGAATATTGCAAATTTACTATCAGGTTCAAGAAAAGGTTTGCCATTCAGAAAATCATTTTCCCTTCTTCCTTTTTGATTGCGAGCTTGACTGATAACCCTTCCCTGGGACTCGGTAGCAAAAAAACTACCTTCAAAAAGAGTATTGCAATAGTTCTTGTAAACAAATCCTTCGCCCCGAAGGTTGAAGGGTGAATCCGAAAAACCAATCCTGCCATTGTCAGAAACCGATAGTTTTAAAATATTGTTAGAGAATGTTGCATAATCAGAGCCCGGAATTATTGGAATCAGTAATCTGTCATAAAAATTGTTATCGCCTTCAAATTCCAGTCCAAAAAACATCAGATCCAGACCCGGATTATTAATCTTGAAAAGAAAGTTATCAAGAATAATGTTCTGGTTTGATTCAATTGAAGCAATATAAAAGATTGAATCAATCAGTTCAATATTGTTATTGATATCCTGAACTTTTTTCAAGGAAACTTTTATATTTTGACCCACACCCAACAAATTTTTTAAATTTAATCTGATTCTGAAAGTATCATTTGCAGAAAATCTTGCTTCTGATCCGCTAAGCGATAAATATTTATAATCGGTTATTTCAAAACCTGGTTTATCAAAAGGATTATTGGTTAATGCCTTGAAATGATTGATTCTTCCGGAAATTAATTCAGCTTTTGATTGGTTTATATGCCTGATATCATCATTCGAAATACGGGTATGGGTTAATGCCTGAAGAGCATTAAGCTCAGGATATTTTGCCCTCACACTGGCAACAACTCCAGCCACAATCGGCGATGCCGCAGAAGTGCAGCAGGATATATGATAAATAGATGTAACAGTGTCATTAGCTACAAGTTGATTTGTCGTAATTGCTCCCTGACCGGGAGCCATCAAGTCAACATGTGCCCCGGTTGCTGACATTTCAATGACAGTGTCCATGGCATCTGTTACGCCAACACCAAGGACTCCTCTATACCCGGCAGGATAAAATGGTGTGTAATTAGCATGGTTTCCTGCCGCAGCAACAATGGCAACATCATTAGCAACTGCAAAATCCACTGCTGATTGGGCAAAACAAGAATAAGAAGGACCGCCCCAACTGCAATTCAAAACATCAATTTTATTCTGACCTGCATAAATTATTGATTGCAGCCCATAGTAAATGTATTTAGTATTATTTATACCGGCTTTCATCGGGAAAAAACGGCAGTTATATCCAATACCTGCCAAACCAGTTGTGTTATTTGTTGTAGCACTCGCAATTCCGGTGGTCAGGGTTCCATGGCCTTCTTTGTTGAATGTGCTTCCAGGATTGGTTGAATCATCAAGATAAGAAAAATTTACTCCTGCAAAATCGTCAATATAACCGTTCAAATCATCATCAATTCCATTATTTGGAATTTCTTGATGATTTTTGTATATATTTTCGAAAAGATCTTCATGATCCTGCATCACTCCGGTGTCACTAATACCAATAACAACTGATGTATCGCCCTTGAATATATCCCATGCTTCCAGACTCTGTATTGTTTCGAGCAATAACTGTTTGGTGACTAAAGTGTCATTTGGAACAAACCTACCCTGTGGTTCATAAAGGTAATAAGGTTCAGCAATTTCAATTTCTGAGCAATTATTAAAAATTTTTGCTGCTTGATATTCAGGGGATGTATTTCCAGAATATTCAATTATAAAGCTTCTTAATAATTCATCTTCGGCTTTTTTAAGCAAGGCATTATCATAAACTTTTTTTTGAGGTTTATCTTTTTTCGAATCTGTTTTAAAATTATCAGGTGAGAGTAATCGCCCAACAATTTTATAACCTTTATAATTATCACCGATATCTGGCAAATTCACCTGAGATTTGAACCTGATAATAAGTAGATTCGAAACAACTGGTTGCAATCTGCCAGATTCATTCTCAGGGGTTAAAACCTTTTTTGTTGAGAAGTTCAATTGAGAAAAAGAAACGCTTTGTGATAATAAAAATAAAATAAAGGAGAAAGTAAAAAAGTGTAAATATATTTTAATCTGCTTTTTTGTTATTATTTGTCTATTCATTTTATAATAAACTAACTGATGATTATTGAAATAAAATATAAAAAAAAGAATAACGATTTTATATTTGAATTAATTTGGAAATAAAATGCTTAGAAACTTAACAGCTTTAATCTTAATAATTATATTTTACTTTAATGAAATTTATTCACAATCAATTCTAAGAGAGCCTCTAACGTTAGAAACTTTACCAAAATGGGATAATTATATCAAGACATATGCCCCGAGTGACAGTGCTTTTAATGTTGTGCTCTATCTTGTCAATCGTCAGATATCTTCGGGGAGATCAATTGTTGCAAGAGATATATTAATAAAATGTAAACCGTTATTTCCACAGCGTGCTCCATTTTTTGATAATCAGATTTATTTGAGTGAAGAGCAAATGCTTGGTCAGACTCCGAGCTTGGATATTGAAGAATTATACGAAGAATATATCAGGGAAAAAGCCCCATCCGAAAATGCCTTTGTAGCTCTGCAGAGAAGGGCTGATAATTATATTAATACACTAAAATGGGATTCAGCAATTTACATTTTCAATAAGTTTAAACCTCTTTTTCCCGAGATGAAAGATAGATTTGATAAAATCATCAATATCCTTTCAGCAAAAACAGAGGGTATAATGATTAGAAATATGGGAACGATAATCAATACAGATAAAGATGAGTGGGATCCGAATCCAACCCCTGACGGAAAGTATTTATATTTTTCTGCCAGAGACAGACAGGAAAGTTATGGCTTAACCGATATTTATGTTTCTAAACTTGGAAACGGAGTCTGGCAGACTCCAAGAAATATTGGACCGCCTATTAACGGCAGAAACGATGAAACTATTGATAATGTTACAGCTGACGGGAACACACTACTCTTATCTGGCACTTTTGAAGGCACATTTGGCAATTTCGATATTTATACAGCTACTAAAACAGAAAGAGGTTGGGGAAATTTAGAACATTTGCCTTACCCAATTAATTCAGTCTATACCGACGAAGGTGGTAATCTGACATCAGACGGTAAAGCACTGCTATTTTCTTCCGACAGACCCGGTGGTATCGGTCAATATGTCCCGTTCGGAACTCTTTTCCATGGAACTTCAAATGGTAACATGGATATATATGTGTGTTTGAAAACCGATAGCGGATGGGTGGGTCCTATAAATCTTGGACCGACAATAAATACACCTTATTCCGAAAGGTCGCCCTATCTTCATCCTGATGGCAGGACACTTTATTTCAGCTCGGAGGGTCATCCCGGACTTGGCAAATTAGATGTATTCAAATCCTACAGATTAAAAGAAGATTCATGGACTGAATGGAGCGAGCCTGTTAACCTTGGCAAGGAGGTTAATTCAATTTTGGATGACTGGGGATATAAAATTACTGTGGGTGGAGATAGTGCTTTTTTTGCTGGTCATTGGCGAACAATCGGTTATGGAGGTTGGGACTTGTTCTCTGTTAATTTGCCAAAGTATGCCAAGCCGGATAAGGTTCTCACCATCAAAGGTAAAGTTACAGATACCAAAGGTAACCCCTTATCTGCTAAAATTTTATGGGAGGATTTAAATACCGGGAAAAATGTAGGAATTCTTCATAGCGATCCGTCTGATGGCTCATTTATCATTATCTTACCTATGGGTAAAAATTATGGTTATTATGCAGAGAAAACAGGCTATTACCCTATTTCAAAAAATATTGACCTCACAAAAGAAAGAAAAGAAACGGAATTAATTGAAAATATTACATTATTACCACTCGAAGATATTTTAAAAAAAGAAACCAAATTAAGTCTAAACAATATTTTTTTTGATTTCGACAAATTTACTTTAAAGAAAGAATCATATCCCGAACTTGATAGATTAACCAGACTTATTAAAGACAATCCTAAATATAAAATCAAAATTGAGGGACATACTGATAATATAGGAAGCGAAAGCTATAATATTGAATTATCAAGAAAAAGAGCAGAATCTGTACGAAACTATATAGTCTCGAAGGGCGTTCCCCAGAAAAGATTCTCTCTAATTGGATTTGGCTCCTCAATGCCGATAGCATCCAACGATACAGAAGAAGGCAGAGCCATGAACAGAAGAGTGGTTATTTCGTTTATTGATTAATTTAATCCAAAAAAAGTATTTTTGTTGCACAAGAGCTTTGATTAATCAACTTTAGGAAATACAAACCCTTTGAGCCAAAGTATTGACGGTTTAAAATTATATATTCATTGCCAAAGTTAGAATGGTAAGGGAGGTAAGACGAAAAATCTTTGAAATATGAACCTATGAGGTTATAGGCATATAATTTAACTTCGCCGTTATAGAATAGATTTAACTTAATAAAATCGGTTGCAGGATTTTCGAGTATATCTAAACTTAGATTTTGTGTTTTTTCTGTAATCAAGCGGGGAATTCCATTCTCGTAATATAAATCAGTCAATTCAAATATCCCGTTTTTTATTTTAATTTCATGATCGACAGGTCTGTCATTGAAAAACCATTGAAAATCTTTGATTATAATTTCGCTGAAATGCAAGTCTCCAAGTCCGGCTATCATCGGGATGCTGATTAAAACATTTCCTGATTTAATCTCATCTGAGATTTTTCCTGATAAATTAATTGTGTGTAAATTATAATCAATTTTTCCTCTTTGACTTGGCAACACAGGGGTAAAAGATGTAGAATTGAAACTCAATTTACATGACCAATTGTTTATATCAGATTTGTTTTCGAACTTATCCAAAATGATTTTTAAGTCGAACTTATCTCCGGCCTTAGCAGATATATCAGGTATGAAAAGACTTGTGAAGCCTTTTACAATTGGTTGTTTGATTTCAGCAGTGAGAATTATAGTATCCCGCTCTTCTTCTGGTTCTTTAACGAGTAAAAAATATTTCGCTTTTTTTATTCCGGGTTTGGCTGATAAGGGATTGAACTTAAATTGGATTTTTGCTGAAGAATTAATATCAATATTTATCGGAGCCCTTTGCTCGGAAAAAAATAAATTTTCATCGTTTTGAATAAATTCCAGGCTTTTTATGATCACAGGTGTATTTGCATTATTTTTTATCTCAATGATTTTAGTTACAGGGCTGGAACCACTTTCATAGCTTCCAAAAAAAACAGAATCAGGTTTTATTTCAATAAGTTTAGCATTCCCCAATAATGAGAAAAAAATAAACAGAATGAAAAATGTAAAAAATGATTTCATAATTACTTCTTTATAAACTCTCATTAATAAGAAACACAGTTTTGCTAATTTTGTTTCATAAATTGAAAAATTTTAATTATTAATTTGACAAACAAACAGCAAAATACAAAAATGTTAAATTTTCATTAATATTTATTTTAAATATCGAATATTTTTGTTCATTATTATTAACATATATATCTTTGTAATTCTATATTTAATAAAATTTTAAATAATATTTTTCGGAGAAAATATGGCAAAGTCAAAAAAGGCAGATAAAGATTCAAAGGACAAAAAAGAGAAAAAATATGTCTATTATTTCGGCGGAGGAAAAGCTGATGGCGACGCTTCAATGAAAGAATTACTGGGTGGAAAGGGTGCTAACCTTGCAGAAATGGTTAACATAGGATTGCCTGTTCCTGCAGGATTTACTATCACAACAGAAGTTTGTACCTATTATTATGAAAATAATCATACTTACCCGAAATCACTTTACAAAGAAGTGAAAAAAGCACTAGAAAAAGTTGAGAAGGAAATGGGAAAAAAATTTGGTGACCCTGACAATCCGCTTCTGGTCTCGGTCAGATCTGGTGCAAGAGCTTCAATGCCGGGAATGATGGATACTGTGCTTAATTTAGGTTTAAACGACCAGACAATTCAGGGAATAATCAAACAGTCGAACAATCCAAGATTTGCTTATGACGCATATCGCAGGTTTGTTGCTATGTATGGTGATGTTGTTCTGGGATTGAAACCCGAAACAAAAGATGATATTGACCCTTTCGAAGAAATTTTAGAAGCAAAGAAAAAAGCCAGAGGTGTTCATTTTGATGTTGATCTTGATGAAAATGATTTAAAAGAATTAGTCATTGAATTCAAAAGGGCGATAAAAGACAGATTGAATATTGATTTCCCCGAAGATCCCGAAGAGCAGCTTTGGGGTGCTATTGGGGCTGTTTTTGGTTCTTGGAATAATAACAGGGCAATAATTTACAGAAAGTTAAACAATATTCCTGATTGGTGGGGAACTGCCGTGAATGTTCAATCTATGGTTTTTGGCAATATGAGCGAAGATTCAGGCACAGGAGTTGCATTCACACGTGACCCTGCCACCGGAGCTAATTATTTTTATGGTGAGTTTTTGATGAACGCTCAGGGCGAGGATGTTGTTGCTGGTATAAGAACACCATTATCAATTGATAAATTAGCCGAAAAGGACCCTGTAAGTTATGATCAATTATTAAAAATCAGACAGATCCTTGAATCTCACTATCGGGAAATGCAGGATATCGAATTTACGATAGAAAAGGGCAGATTATATATGCTCCAATGCAGATCGGGCAAAAGAACTGCTTTAGCAGCTATGAAAATTGCTGTTGATATGGTTAATGAAGGGCTTATAAATCCCAAAGAAGCCTTGATGAGAATTGATCCGGATCAACTGAATCAGCTTTTGAGACCTATTTTTGACTTAAACGAAAAAAGCAAAGCTCTAAAAGAAAACCGCCTGATTGCAAAAGGTTTGAATGCCGGTCCGGGTGCTGCATCCGGAAGAGTAGTTTTCCATGCTGATGATGCAATAGAATGGTCAAACAAGGGAAACAAAGTAATTTTAGTACGTATTGAAACCTCCCCTGATGATATAGGTGGTATGAACGTTGCAGAAGGTATTCTGACTGCCCGAGGTGGAATGACTTCTCACGCTGCCCTTGTTGCAAGGCAGATGGGTAAGGTTTGTGTGGCTGGATGTGGTTCACTCCTGATTGATTATAAAGCAAGGGAAATCAGAGTTGAAGGCAAAGATTTAGTTATTGCTGAAGGAGATTATATATCTATTGATGGTTCAACCGGCGAAGTAATTCTTGGAGAAATTCCTACAAAGCCGAGTGAAGTTGTTCAGGTTCTAATTGAAAAGAGTCTCAACGAAGACGAAGCACCAATTTATCAAATATACAAGCAAATCATGAAATGGGCTGATGAATTCAGAACCCTTAAAGTTCGAACAAATGCAGATCAACCGGATCAGTCAGCCAATGCAGTTGCTTTCGGTGCCGAAGGAATTGGGCTTTGCAGAACGGAACACATGTTCTTTGGTGAAGGAAAAATTGGTCCAATGCGTGAAATGATTCTTGCAGACACAGTAGAGGAAAGAAAAGCTGCTTTAGCTAAGCTTTTGCCTTTACAAAGAGAAGATTTCGAAGGAATATTTTTTGAAATGGACGGTCGTCCGGTTACGATTAGAACCATAGATCCGCCATTACATGAATTCCTTCCTCACACTGACGAAGAACAGGAGGAATTAGCACAATCCTTAAATATACCAAAGGAAAAAGTAAAAGCAAGGGTAGAAGCACTCAAGGAATTCAATCCTATGCTAGGTTTCAGAGGCTGCCGACTTGGTATTCTTTATCCTGAAATAACTGAAATGCAGGCAAGAGCTGTTTTCGAGGCAACTGTTAATGTTATTAAAAGAGGTCAGTCAGTCCTTCCGGAAATAATGATACCCTTGGTTGGACATGTCAAAGAACTCAAGCTTCAGGAACAAATTGTAAGAAAAGTTGCACAGGATGTTATGAATGAAACTGAGACTAAATTCGATTACCTTGTTGGCACTATGATCGAAGTACCCAGAGGAGCTATCACTGCCGCAGAAATTGCAGAAGTTGCTGAATTTTTCTCATTCGGAACAAACGATCTAACCCAGACAACTCTGGGAGTTAGCCGTGATGATGCAGGAAGATTTTTGCCTTTATACGTTCAAAATGAAATTTATGCTAAAGATCCATTTGAAGCTATAGATAGAGAGGGCGTCGGTTTCCTTATGAAACATGCCGTGGAAGAAGGAAGAAAAACAAGGAAAAAAATAAAACTTGGAATCTGTGGCGAACACGGTGGCGAGCCTTCATCAGTTGAGTTCTGCCATTTGCTTGGTTTGGATTATGTCTCTTGTTCTCCTTTCAGAGTGCCAATAGCAAGACTTGCTGCAGCAAAAGCAGCTCTCAACTTTCCATCTGACAAAAAGCAGAAAAAAGATAAGAAAGCGAAAAAAGAAAAGAAATCAAAGGGCAAATAATGATATTCAAAGATTGCGAAGAGTCGAACAGCCGACTCTTCGTTTTTTTTTCCAATTTCCTCCATTTTTTTTAAAAATTTTTTTTCCTTTTTTGTTTTTTATTTTTTTGCTAATATTGATTTGTTGAAATTGTATTTTTTTTCATTTAATTGAAAAACACTTAATTAAAAGAAAATAATTTTTTAAAATAAGGAGTTACAATGAATTTTATATATGATGAAAATGAAGAGATGAAAAAAATCTATGCCTTTCCTGATACTGATGATGAATTCGAAGAAGATGATGATTTTGAAGATGATGAGTTGTTCGATGATGAATTCGACGAGGATGAATTTGACGATGAATTAGATGAAGATGAAGTTTTTGACGAAGATGAAGATTTTGATGAGGAATTTGATGACGATTTCGATGAAGAAGACGAATTTGAAGATGAAGAAGAAGATTTTTAATATTTTTGGAATGTAATTATGGCAAAACAAGAAATTCCACAAGATGCTTTAACATCTGCTCAACTTGCTGAGTCTTTTGGTGTTTCTGTTAACAAAATCAAAAAAATTATTAATGAGCTAAAAATCCAACCAGACTTCAAGCGTGGTGTTTGCGGATATTATTCCCCTGATACTGCGAACAAAATTAAGTCAAATTTGAAGTAAAGTCTGCAGATGTATGAAATATTACCAAAAATTTTTTGGTGTATCACTTGTTAGTTTTTATTTTTTTGATTAGATATTATTGATTGATAGAACAGTTTTTTTAAAACAATTCAGCCATAGCCAAAGAAACTTTTTCAACTGCTCTGAGAGAAATAAATTTATCTTTAAAATTGATTTTCGTCAGCCCTGTTGAAGGGAGAAGAATTTTACTAAATCCTAATTTTCGGGCTTCATTTATTCTTTGTTCCAGATTGGAGACCTGTCTTACTTCTCCAGTTAAACCTATTTCTCCAATCAAAACCAAACCTTTCTGAATTGGTCTATCTCTGAAAGAGCTTACCAATGCTGCCGCTATCCCCAGATCTATCGAAGGATCACTGACATAGAGACCACCTGCGATATTTATAAAAACATCATATTGTTTGAACATTAATCCAAGTCTTTTTTCGAGAACTGCGAGAATCATTTGCAACCTTCTAAGTTCGTAACCGTTTGATGTTCTCTGCGGCATTCCGTAATTTGTTGGTGTTACCAGAGCCTGAACCTCAAGCAGAAGAGGTCTGGTTCCTTCTATAGCAGCTACAATTGCAATACCGGGCTCTTCGGTGGAACGTTGAATAAGAAAAAGTTCAGACGGATTTTTTACTTCGGCTAATCCGCTTTCTGTCATATCAAATATTCCAATTTCATTAGTTGAGCCATATCGGTTTTTGAGAGCTCTTAAAATTCGGTAAGAGTAGGTCTTTTCGCCTTCGAATTGAAGAACAGTGTCAACAAGATGCTCAAGTAACTTCGGTCCAGCAATAATTCCATCTTTTGTAACATGCCCGATTAAAAAAACAGGGATATTGCTTTCCTTTGCGGTTTGCATAAGCATCATTGCAGTTTCTCTAACCTGAGCTATAGTTCCGGGGGTAGCCTGAATGCGATCAGAATAAACAGATTGAATAGAATCAATTATTACTACTCCACATTTGGTTGATTTAATAGCATTAATAATAACTTCAACATTTGTTTCAGCAAGTAGCATAAGACTTTCAGGAATTCCATTCAACCTAGCAGAGCGGTATTTGATCTGCTGAAGAGACTCTTCCCCGGTAATATATAAAGGATTGAAATTAATTAACTCAGCACACATCTGAAGCATCAGAGTAGATTTGCCAATTCCCGGATCGCCTGCAATAAGAATGACAGAGCCGGGTATGATTCCTCCTCCGAGAACACGGTTTATTTCCTGATTAGAAACTTTGATCCTGTAATTATCATCCTGTGGAATTTCTTTCAAAGTAACAATCGGGGTATTAAGATTTTTTTTTGATATCATATTTTTTGATGAAACCCGGGTGATTTCTTCCACGAAAGAGTCCCACGAGCCGCACGATGGGCATTTGCCTATCCATCTTGCAGTTTGATATCCGCAAACATTACAAATAAATTCTTTTTTATCTTTCATAATTATTTTTTTTGTTTTTTATAAATTTTTCATAATTTAAAGAAATTTTTTTAAATGTTATTTATAATAGTTTAATTAGATTTGAATTAACATAGTGGTACTTTGCTCGCCATCTCTGAAATATCAAGATGATTTTTAGGATTTTGAATAAAGTATCGCACTTTTTGTAATATTTTTTTGAGGTATTTTTTATGAACATTTATGTAGGTAATCTGTCCTATAAAGCATCCGAGGATGGGTTAAAACAACTATTCGAACAACACGGCAGTGTAGATTCAGTCAGAATCATAACCGACAGAAATTCCGGGAGGTCTAAAGGGTTTGCTTTTGTCGAAATGAATGATGAAGATGCTGAACAAGCTATCGAAGCACTAAACGGGCAAGAATATCTGGGCAGAAATTTAAGTGTTAATGAAGCAAGAGGCAAAAAAGAAAACGACCGGGAAAATTTCAATTCAAGAAGAAATTTTAATAGATAATTCCATTATTCATTCTGGATTCTGTCTATCCCTTTTTTTAATTATAAGGAGTCTTATTTTATGTATAGAACCATTCAGGATTTTCTTGATGACTGGGATGCAGAAAGCCAACTTACTTTAAATCTTTTCAATGCCTTGACAGATAGTTCTCTATCTCAAAAAGTTGTTGATGACGGCAGAAGTTTAGGTTTTTTAGCATGGCATATTACTATTGCTGTTTCTGAAACTATGAACAAGACGGGTTTGAAAATTCCCGGTCCTCTCGAAGATAGTGACCCACCTGATAGTGTTGCTGAAATTATAGAAACTTATAAAACAAGTTCAGAAGCTCTTTCCGATGAAGTAAAAGCAAAATTAGACGAATCGAGTCTTTGGGATGAACTTGAATTATACGGGGAAAGATGGAAGCGTTTTCAGGTTTTTGATATGTTAATCAAGCACCAGATTCATCATCGTGGACAGATGACGGTTCTTATGCGTCAGGCTAATTTGAAATTGCCCGGGTTATATGGACCTTCAAAGGATGAATGGCTTGCTATGGGAGCAGTTCCCCTGAAATAAAAACTATTTTATAAAATCTTACGTTTTAAATTTAAATCATAAACAATTTTTTTTACAAACGGAGATTTATAGATGATAACTGAAACTATGCAGAATGCAATTAATCAGCAAATTGCAAGAGAGCTTTATTCATCAAATTTATATCTTGCTATGGCTGCATACTACAGCAACTTAAATTTGAATGGATTCGCAAATTGGATGAGAGTTCAGGCTCAGGAAGAAATGGTTCATGCTTTGAAATTTTTTGATTATATGATCAGCCGAGGAGCAAAACCAGTCATAACACAGATAAATGCACCAAAAACTGAATGGAACTCTCCTTTCGAAGCTTTTCAGGATTCTTACGAGCATGAGAAGTTAATCACCGCTCATATCCACGAGCTTGTTAATCTTTCAATTAAGGAAAATGACCATGCCTCTCATATATTTCTTCAATGGTTCGTAACCGAGCAGGTTGAAGAAGAATCAACTGTTTTCGATATTGTTACAAGAATGAAGATGATGGAGAATTTCCCCGGCGGGCTTTATCTTATTGATAATGAATTGAAGCAGAGAAAATTCGGAGCTTAAAAGTCAATAATTTATGGGTCTGACTAAAAAGTCATTCTCTTTGGAAAAAACAAGGATGTTTGCTCTACATAGACCTTGAATTATACGGTAGGTCAGGCGTTCACGCCTGACCATTTATTCCCAAAATTAGTCTTTTGAGACAGCCACACAATATTTTTAATCACAATCCCCTGATTGTAGTAGTATTTTATGATTATGTAGTTTTAGTTTTTGATCTTAAAAAAATAAAAGAAAGTATTACTGCTACTATTGTAACTATATTTACGTAAACCCAGATTTCCCTACCAAGATGCAAAGGAAAAAACGGATTATAAATTATTGCCAACAAAGAAAAAATAGGATAAAAGAAATTGTTCTGATAATATCTATAATTTAGATATATAAAGTAACAGAAAGAGAAACATAGCACGACTCTCAATAATGTGTAATATCCATAAGGTAGTTTTAGTAAAGCAATAGAAATCATAAGAATCAATATAATTCTCAAGACAATAAATAAAATTGATAATTGCTTATTCATCATGTTGCCTCAATCTGGTTTGCACATTTTACAGGGAGTAAGCCCTCTGGCTTTAGCGTCATCAACAGAAATGGAGATTTTTGTTCCTTTGAGAGAATTACAGCCCTCACGATGATATTTCTTCCCGTTTTTTGTTATCCATACCTTCGAACTGGAATATTCACCTTGTTTATATGTTCTGGTAGTTTTTGATTTGGTCTTTGGATTTTCTTCTGTGGCTTTTTTAACTAAATAATAACTACCAACACCAATGATAATTCCTAAAATCAGGTTTAGAATGATGATATATAAAATTTGTCTATTCTTGATAGCAGGCATATTTCAATGAATTAGTTTTCAGATTTTCTCTGTTAATCCACGCTGGAGGATTAGTACCAGACTGGCACCAATTTCTCGCAAAAAGGTTGTGGTATTTCCAATATTTACAGCCAACGCACATCAATTGTACGCAAATTGTATTATCAACTAGATCTAAGGAATCAATACCATCCAGAGAAATACTAGTTTTAAAAATATCTTGTAAAGGATTAAACCAAAGATGATAGTAAATATCTTTCTCAAGTAATTCACGCAGAATATCAGTTATATTGTTAACATTTGGAAAATTATTTTTAATAGAATCCAAGGTTATATTTGAAAGACCATCCAACCCTATGAGACTTTTTAATAAACTTCTTACATTATTATAATCTCTTAGGAATTCATTATTAAACTCAATGCTGTCAATGTAACTATCTGTGTATAAATAATCAATGAATGTTGGATTTAACCTACTTCTTATACCGGCCAGCATTAAATACTTTGTCCCACCAGAATTTATTAATTTTATTTGTTCATATATTTCAACAATATTTTCTGGTTTTATCTCAGAAAAATCATTTAATATCATAAATTTTTCAACCCATTCACTTTTAACATTGTTTGTGTTTAAATCGTAAATGGCCATTCTTAAAACCTGATCATTAAATACTGTCCTATCTGAAGAAAGATCAAGATCAGTAAAACAGATGTTTGTAAAAATATTTAATTCAACACCATTTTCTTCATCCCTTCTAGAATCCTTATTTGATGTTAAAAAATTATCCTTTAATGTCAGATGGATTTTTGGGTAATTATTATTTACCTGATAAGTATTTTGATTTTGAAAATTCATTAAAAAACTTAATTCTTTGATTTTATCATAAATTGATAATTTCAATATTGATGGGTTATTTAGATTATTAAGAAAATAATAGATTAAATCATTTAAACCTTTCTTTACATCAGTATTGTTAGGTGGTGTAATGAAATAGTTGATTTTTATATACTTAGTACTTTGATGCTGTAGTTCTTCTATGCTGCTAATTTCTTCTGAGATTTCGTTCTTAGATTTTTTCAAATCATCTTTAATATTGGATATAAGACCACTATTCAATGTACCAAGAATATTTATTATTTTTTGTTTCAGTAAATTAATTGATTGCTTAATAAAACTGTTATCAAAAATACCAGGCTTTAGATCAATCAACTCAGAAAAAATTTTATTAATTCCATCCAAGCCAATTTTCGAATTATTTGAAAACTTATTTATTAAGAATACTTTTATTTCATCAACCACCATTTCTACGGTTCTATTGATTCCAAAATTTTTATTATTGGCTTTTATATTTTTCCTAATTAGTTTTATTAATTGCTCGCTGATATCTCGAATAACAGCATTGTTAGGTGATTCGGTTAAATTCTCAATAATCTTCTCTTTGACTTTTAAATTATAAAGTACAACACTGATTGGAATATCAAAAGTGTTAATTGATAAACCAAATGAAGTTAAATAAGGAAATTGTTCCAATGGTTTCTTAATTCCATTTATCCTCCAATCCAAACCGTCTTGAAAAGCTTTACCTGCAAAAGCAGTTGTACCATTTTTATTATCTGTAATAGTGTAATACAAAAAATTAGATGCAGCAATAAAAGTAGATGATGATTTATCCAATGGATTTAGACTATTATTTTTTTTATCCCACCAAATATTCTCATATTGAGGATCAGTTCTATGATCAATTACATAAACCATGTCAAAAGGGCTAGTACCAATAAATCCTCTTGGGTCAATATAAGAATTATAAATATATGATGGATGCATTGCTTTAGAAATAATTTGTTCTAATCCTATGAGAGTTCGTCCAGCTTTTTCAATTGAATCATTGTTATTGTTATTATGATCTAAAGCATTTTTACTTGGAATAATGAATAATCCGATTTTTTTAAAAGTAATTCTTCGATTCTGCGATCTTAAGGCATCAATCACGAAATTCTCTATTAAGTATGAAATATCTATAATCAATCCTATACCAGTTGAACCAAATAGTGAAGATATATAGATTAAGTTTAACTCATCTTGATTATCCCATGAAAGTGTTTTTAAAGCTTCGCCAATTTTTTTCTCAATTTTCGAAATAAATTCTTTATATCGGGTTCTAAATCTATTTATCAATGCAGCTCTTGAAATAGAAGGTGTCAGTCCTCCTGCACCCGCTGTAACACTGTCCCTTAAAGAAGCAAGACCACCTGATAAAATTTTAAAATAACTAAAATTAGGATCAGACTCAACCTGTCCACCTAAACAATAAAAGTCCTCATCATTTATTAAAAATGAGTCAGTATCAAGATACAAAGATGTAAAACCTAATTGGAACTGGTTATTGATTATTCTATTGTATTCCTTTAATATTTTTATTCTTTCTTTAACACTTTTTGCAATAGTAATACCACTACCACCAAGCCCGATAATTAAATAGCTTCTCATAATTCTTCCTCAGACTTTATTTTATTTTTTATTCTATCTAAACTATACTCTAGTTTATATTTAATATTGTTTGTTCTATCTTCAAACTCTAATGTTCCGTTTTTAATACTTTCACTAATCAATATACTATTATATTTACGTATAATATCTTGATTAAAAATATTAATTCTATCTTTGTCATATAAATAATAGTAAATTAAAGGTTTTTTCAAAATTTGATTATAAAAGTTCTTTATAACAGGATAACTAGCAATAAACATCTGTTTAATTTCTGATTTAAGGGGAATGGAAAATTTTCTCATTTTTATTTCTTCTTGACTGTCAATTAATGTATTGTTTGTTTCATCTATTAATTTATATGTAGTTAACAACTTTACCTTAGAAGTAAATAATATTGTTGGTAATACGAGTATAGCTATTATTAATATTATTATCCACAGAAGATTATGAAGTAGTAAATTGTACAGATACGCTAAAATATTATTTCCTTTTTCCGGTTTCTCCTCTTCAAACAGGTTTTCAACTTCTGAAATTAGTTTATTTATTATCTCAGTATTTTTAGATACACATATTGAACTATCATTATTGATGTTATTAATTAATTCCTTTCCTCTAGTAATTAAATCTAAAATTACATCAGGATACTGTTTACTTGTATGGTAATATTCTTTAAGGCTATCTAATAAAATTGGATTGTTCATCAGTTTACTTACTGCTAATTGATAATTTTGTCTTAAAAGATTTATAAACTGGCATTCAAGATCTTCCAATTTTGAAATAATACCTGTTTCTTGACTTATAAAATTTTCGTTTTGTATAGTTGTTAATTTTAAAATTCCTTCAAGTAATGAATCAATACTTGCAACATAGTCTTTAAGTGTCGATAATTCTTTATTTGTACCATGAAATTTTTCTTTGATAATTTTGTATTTGGAATCTAATTCTTTAATTATTTTTCTTAATGAATCAATTATTTTTTCTTGTTCGATATCAGATATATTTTTTTCGTTTTCAATTTTTCTAATTATTTCATCTTTGTTGTTAAGTTCATCTTGTTGATTTTTTATTTTATCTTGGTTTCTTTTCCATGCCTCAAATTCCTTAATTTTTATTTTTGCTCTATTTTTGTAATCATTTACTATACTTTGATATTCCTTTCCAAAGTGATCATCATCAATTGCAATCAATTCTTTTAATTTATTGATTTTATTTTCTACCTCCTCAAAGCTATAGTTTATGCATTGTTCAATCTCTTTCTGCCAAGTTTGAATGTTATAATCTCTTTGTGTATAAATAAGATTGATACTAATAATAAAAATAATTGAAATAAGTATAACACTTTTCATCTTGCCCCCGGCTTAGTTTTAAATGTTTCTTCCCATCGAAAATCGTCAATCAATAAAAAAGTCTTATTATAATAAGGCAATGAAACCATTAATAAGTTGTCGTAAATATTAAAATGTAAATCATTATCTGTCAAAGGTAGCTTTATTTTACTTAATTTTGCTCTGTTTTCTATTTCAGGGTATAAAATCCAAAGATTATTAAATTCTTCTCCAGTCAAATATATTTTTCCGTTTAACTTTGCAATAGCTATCTTTATTCCAGATCTTGGTTGTATGTATTCCTGTCTTAAAATATAATTTAAATAGATATTTTCGCCTGTTTCTATGATTGTAACTAAACTTTGGTTTCCTATCATGAAAGTTTTGGGACACTCGACTTCTTTGCAGTAATATCTCATTGATTTGATACAAGTAATACAAGTTTGATCAAAACGAATTTGTGGCATACAAGATATCAACATACTAATAGCTGTAAATAAAGTAAAAATTTTTATCATATTATACAGATTTTAATGAATAATGAGCAAAAATAATAACTTTATTATTTCTTTCCAAATGAATTTTCTTTAGTATTTTACTATGTTTTTTTGCCTCTTTAAAATTTTTCACGGAACTTTCCATTCTAAAATAATTTAATCTGGTGTCCTATGATGTCTTTTTTTATTATTTTTTTTTTTTTTTTTTTTTTTTTTTTTTTTTTTTTTTTTTTTTTTTTTTTTTTTTTTTTTAATTTTAAATTATTTAAATGTTTTTTTTTTTTTTTTTTTTATATTAATTTTTTTTTTTTT
>Ga0101944_10000278_pt1 | contig 160428 bp, 159 predicted proteins | sample DewCreD2012metaG_FD_75245 | JGI IMG/M metagenome (GOLD analysis project Ga0101944, IMG submission 75245) | Hot spring sediment bacterial and archeal communities from British Columbia, Canada, to study Microbial Dark Matter (Phase II) - Dewar... ...
AAATCGATAAAATTAACTATTCCCCAATCCCCTGGCGGTTGCACGGTCTCCAAGGGGGTCCCATTTGTTGGGCACTTTTGTTCTTGATTGAAGAACAGACCCTATCAGCTTAAAAATGTCTGATATGGTTTCAGCTTCAATTTCTATTTTCATGGGAATCCTCTTGTTTAATTGCTTCAAGAATCCAACGTTTGAAAGTTTCTCCCTTTTTCAACATTGACCTTTTTTTGAAAAAATCGTTGATCAGCTCTCTTTCTTTTTGAGTTATGAAAAGTGAGATCAGATACTTTTGCAATTTTGCCGACTCCATATTATATGTATAAGGCATTTCTGCCTATTTGTCAATACTTTTTTAGGCATTTTTGCATAAAATGCCGATAATATTGGTATGGGGTTTTGGCAAAGAGTAAAAGAGAGAATTAAAGCTTTAAACACAACCCAAGAATGGGTAGCTTCTAAAATCCCTATAAGAGCAGATTCTTTTAGTAGATGGATTCAACGTAATACGTTGCCTCGTGCAGACGAAGCTTACAGGATCGCAAAAGCTCTTGATACTTCTGTAGAATATCTTTTAACCGGAAACGATCCAATGCTGTCACTAGAAGATAAAACTCTTCTCGTCCTCGCAAAGAAATATAAAGACCTGCTAAACGATCTGGAAGAACTAGACGAAGATCGCCGGAAAGTTCTTATTGAATCTATACACCTTCAAGCTGAATCTATTAGAAGTGTTAAAAAAATCAAGGAAACGAATGCAAAATAATTCCATTTAGAATACCAGATTCCTGAATGCTTCAGATCGGAGCTGGTAGCCCCTCCTTTTCCCTCTTTCTGTACAAATTAGGCTGTGCTATAATTTCTTTGAAAGAAACTTATGCAAAAAACTGATGACATTCAGATCATAAAAGGATTAGTGGAATCTTTTTCTAACAGTGGAAAAGCAGCATGGGAAATTGGAAAATACTTGAAAGAAATAAGAGAAAACCCGATCTTTATTCCGGCTGGAATTGATTTCTCGACTTTTGTAAAAGCGGAATTCGGATTGAGTTTAAAAAAGGCAGAATCCTTTATCAAAATATTCGAAACATTTAAAAAGGACGAAATACCTGATTCCTTGCTAGCTGGACAATTATATTTTATCAGCAGTATTGATGATCCCATAAGACGAAATCTAATGATACAGGCTATTAAAAAAATTGAATCAGAAAATATTGGATTGTTGTTCCCAGACAAAGCTACTCACAATCGACAAAAATTCCGAACCTCTACATTAAAAGCTTGCGAAAATTATCTGAAGAAAAATGGTCTCAATATACCAGTAGAAACCGTTCAAAATATAATAATTGGAATTAAGGAAGAAGAAGATGAAATAAAGAAAGCAAACAAATGGCGGAAGTCTAGGAAACAATTTCTAGGCCTTCCCTTGCATTCATTGGTCTTCCCTAATCTTAATTCGATAATTCAGAGGGAACCTGTTGATGAGATGGGTGTTGTTTCTCTTTTCTGCGTTATGTTTGATCAACTAAAAAATATCAAAATCAATCTCCCTCAGTTTGACTATTCTATAACTTTCGAAAGCATAAAATACATAAGGGAAAAGTTTCCAGATGCTTGCATTGAATGTAGTACAAGTAAAAATAAAAGAGTTGAATTAAATATAGAATTTGAGTTTGAATCTTCTTCTTACGTCAGGCACAAGCACCATGCCGATAAAGAAAATAACAACTGTGATCTAATAGTCTGCTGGCAAAACAACTGGAAAAATAAATGGAATAATATAATTAGGCCTCCAATATTATCTTTAAGACATCTTGTGGAAAACGGATCAATAGTTGTTACTTAATAAAATTGGAAAGGATATATAGCTATGAATGACCTATACAAAAAGAAATCATTTCTTATAAACAACAGTTTTATTGAAATTTTTGAAAATGGTGTTTTTATAAATCGTGAATTAAAATTACTTTTTACAACAGAAGCTATAGAAGACAGCAATTTAAACGAAATCGAAAAAATTATAAAAAACAGGGAAACGGAAAATAATCCCGCAATGGTGTGGATTTTTTATTTTTCATATAAACCAGAAGAAGAAACGGTTAAAAAGATTCTTCATAAATTAGAAATTCCAAAATGTATAATTCATATCATTGAAACAAATCAAACCATACCTTTCCCTCAATAAGGACCTGTATTGAAATGAGTAGAGAAAAATATTACATGGCAAAATGGGAAGCATATAAAATCATTGGCGAGCATCAGGACAGAGTAAAAGGAGTCATAATTGATGAGGAAGCATTAGAAAAATTGACAATATTTCTTTTATCACTACAAAGATGGGAGATTAATTATGGACATACTGGAAATCATAAAGAAAATCGGATGTGATTCGCTGGGCGAGTTTGTAAGAGATGTAGAAAATGGTGAGATATGGGTAGGATATACGAACATTGAAGAACCAGAAAACCTTTTAAAAGCATCTGAAAAAATAAAAACTATTGCAGAAAAAGAAGATGACAACGAAGTCAAGGAACTACTTATTTCTTTCTCTAATGCACTCAAAAACCTCGCTTGGGTAAGAGAACAAATTGAATAAACGAAGGTTTTTAGTCTTTTCTTTAAAATTAGGTATCTAACTCGACTCCCATCTCATTTACTTCATCTCGTATCCATTTTTCTGCCGTTTTTTCATCTTGCTCAATCGCCATTTCCACACCACGCTTGGCAATATCAAGAAGACGCTTTGACAATGCTTTTGCCTTATACATCTCTGTTATTTTCTTTTTAATTTCACCCTGAATCCATGAGGGCATGTCAGGTAGAATTATTTTCTTAAACTCATCTTCTCCTATAGCGGTTAGGATCGTGCCAGAACACCCTTTTTTAAGCTGTAATTGACCAACCTGCGACTTGAGTAAAACAAGCAATGTTTCAGAATTTATTTTCTCAGAATGAACGACAAAAAAACCTGTTGAGCATAAGGCATTGTCTAACTCTTTGGTGATTAAAGCAATACTCGAAAGTGAACCCTCTATCGTTGAGACAATAACATCGCCTTCATTAACCTTACGCCTCGCCCGTGTGGGTAATTCCTTGCCGACCGCTTCAATAAATCCGTTAATATTGCCATACGATGAAATATTCGCCAGTTCGATATAACGGTATATTACATCGTCTTTTGGTTTAAAGTTTTTATTTTTTACCTTAACGATTTTGCCTAATTGCTTATATCCTTCTTTATATTGCTTGATACGTTCTACGACATCGTCGTATTTCGGCTGGAAGTATTCAGCGTCAACGCGCCCGGCTGTAGCTGTGTCGGAGAAGTTTTTGACGAAAGACAAGCGATGCTTCGGCTTCCAATTCAAAAGCCCAAGCTCGGAGAGAAGTATTTGCTCGGCTTTTTCATAAAGAACCTCAGAATTACGAAACGTCCTGTATCCCAATTCAACAATCTTTTTACAACTATTTTGAAAATCCTTTGCAAGTAATGGGATAGGAATGTTTCTGACTTTATCAAGAGGAAGGCCCTGCTGAACCATCCCTGAAACATTCCTCATCAGCCAATCTTGCCCAAAAGTACAGTTTAAATATGCAAGAAGAAATTCTGGCTCAATTTCTGATCTAGAATTTATAGCAATTCTTGCAACGTCCTGATCAATATTGGCGGGCAGGGCTTCTTTCATTACCAAAGCACAAAACCCCACAGTTCCACGTGTGGAGAGAATTAAATCCTTTTCTTTTAAGGAAGACCGTTTATTTTTATCGTCAACCCATTTTGCCAGCCGGTCAGCTCCGTCTGTATTAGCAAACCATCCTTTAGCATTCTTCGCAGTTAAGTGGAATATTGGAGAATCTTCATCAACTTCATGGTAACCATGTTGACCATCGGTCACATGGCAAAAATCTCTAATACAAATATTCTCATAATGCGCTCGTTGTCTGTCTTCTTTCAGATACTTGGGCTTGAAATAATCTGCATCAAACCTAAAATCATCCGTTATGGTGCGAACAACTTTGTAATTAACTATCGAGTATTCCATATATCACTTCCAAAAACTCAATTTTTCTTTCTTAGCCCAGTCAATAAACGCTTCAGCTATACCGTCCGGTAGCTCTCCGTTGTGGTTGTGAAGATCATGGTCAACAATAAGATGTCCGTATTTATCCAGTTTTGGCTTGCCATCACCATTTTTAACGTAGACATATTCACCTGAATTATCTTTTCCAGGCTTTTCTGAAACTGCAAAGAAAATGGGATAATCATCTTTTCTCGGACAAAGTCTATCATCCCATTTTTGCAAGAACAAAACGCTGGTTTTTGTGCCAGTATGAGGTTTAAAAGTATTGACGTGTAAACTAACTACTGCTAGGATACGGGCTTTATTAGCAATATATTCCCTAATATATCTATCTGATGGATTATTAAATCTTCCTTGTGGTAAAACTATTGCCATGCGACCACCAGGTTTTAGAAAATCTATATTGCGTTCAATAAAAAGAATATCTCTTCCAACCTTTGATTTCGGTTTTTTCTTTTCGTTAAAACCAAGTTCATACTTGTGGATTATGCTTGACTCTTTTATATCCCCAGCAAAAGGTGGATTAGCCATTAAAACATCAAATAGAAATTCTTTATATGAATTACTATCCGCTCTTAGATTTTCAAGTCTTTTAAAACCGGCTCCATAGGTTGACCACCACTCACGATCATTCAACTTTTCTTTCCATCGATCATAATCGAGTGTATTTAAATGAAGTACATTTGTTTCACCATCTCCTGCGATTAAATTAAGCGCACGAGCTACACGTACAACTTTTTCGTCAAAATCTATACCAAAGACTCTTAATACATCATCTTTTTCTTCTTCTGAAATCGCCGTATTTTCAAACAGATGCCCTGTAAGGTGAAATATAGTATGCACTGGGAATCCACAGGAGCCCGCTGCAGTATCTATCATATATTCACCACGTTTTGGATTAAGCATCTTAACGCACATATCAATAACATGCCTAGGAGTAAAATACTGTCCTTTTTCACCTTTAGAAGATTTGCTAACCAGGTACTCAAAAGCTTCATCAATTACTTGCAGATTAGAATTAAAAAGCTTTACGTCTTGTAGACTGGAAACACAAATCGACAAATGGGAAGGTGATAAATCTATCCTGCTTTCTAAAGGAAAAACACCGGGCCATTTCCTTTTTGCTTCATCAAAGAGCCTTTGAATCTTTTCCTTCAGTTGAGCGTCGGTCTGGCCAGTATTTCTAAATTCTAATATGCGAAAATCACTATCATCGAAATCTTTTAATATTGCTTTTAGTTTCTCAAAATCGCTTATTTCATCTTGTTTAAGATTTTTTTTAATAAATCTGTCGATTATTATTTTGTCATCCCTGCTTTTTGTCTCGTCATATAATTTCGTAAAGATGAGTTTAAATACTTCCTCGAATACATCTACTCCTGCATTAGCGAGAACTTCATCTTCCATGTCCTCAATTTTTGTTTTTAAGGTTATTCTATCATTTAAAAGAGCATCTTTTATAATCAAATCTTTCCACGTAAACCGTTCTTTTAAAATATCTTCGAGTGTCTGATCCGCTTTTGGAATGTCTGTTATATCTTCAAAAAAATTTGGGTCTTTTCTATTATAGTGCGCAATCTGGGCACCGTTAGTCCAAACACCAATAGGTGCTCCTGTGGCATTGCAATATGATCTCAGCTGATCTTTTCCATCCTTTAGCTTTGGCTTTTTTACCTCAACTATAATGTATTCAACTGTTGGCCTGTCTTTATCAAAAACAACTATATCAGCAGATTTTTTTTCACGACCAAACTGTACTGGATGTTCGAAACGGATCCGTTCTTTTGGGTAACCATAATGATTCATGAGTTTTAAAGCATACAGCTGGCGTATAACTTCTTCTGGCTTTAAAAATATTTCCCTATCTCGAATTATACAGTTAATATAAGGCTTGTTTTTTACAATTCTAATTTTAGATTCAAGCTCTCTTATGTATTCTTCTGGAAAAAGCGAAAGATTATAGTTTGAATCTTTAAGAATTGTAGCAAGAGTTATTTTTTCATTTGTGTTTTTATTCATTATATAAGCCTTTTATTTGATTAAGAAGATATTTTCTTGTCTTAAATTTTACCTAAATAAAATAAATTAGAACGTTAACATGATCCTAATATATTTATTATTTATTTTTGCTTTATCTGTGGAGGATTTTGTCCAGACGGTGTTATTGGCGGCCTGGGGTTTTTAGGAGGACTATTTATACCACCTTTCTTTTCATATCCTTCATGAAGCGGCTTTGGAATTTCCTTCTTGTTGCTCATTTACTTCTCCTTTCGTTTGATTGTCTATTATTTCAATTGAAAGATCATAATCATCTCTGCAGATATATAATTTATCGCTATGATAGATATACTCACCAGTATCGTTCCTATATACGTTAACATCACCAAGTAATAATTCACGCTTCTCACCATAATCAGAAAAACACATTATATAACAATAATACATTAAATTTAATCTATGATCTCTTACGATAACCCATTCTATATCTTTTGAATTGTTGATATATGACCATACATCTTCATCTCCGAAGTGTTTGGTTATACCTAATTTTTGGAAGAATTTAAATACAATTTTTTTATTCGATGAATAAGCACCGCAAATACCAACCAAAATAGAAATAACTACACTTAAAGATATTTCAAAATAATTTATAGATACATTCTGATCAAAAATAGCATTTAACATTTTAGTTTCAAAAGAAAAACAGAAAATGCTGTTAATCAAAACTAATATTATATAGCTTATAATAGAAAAAGAAAAAATATTTAGAAAATCTTCCCAGTCTTTTATCTTTTTTCTTTTTAATCCTATGCTGCACAGTGTTCTATAAGTCTTATATCCTATTATTCCTGGCAGGAATAACAGTACAATTCTTAATAAAAATAAATCAATATTCATGTTTCAATATTTAAAAATAAAACCTGCATTTAAGATTTGCTCTGTCTTCAAGTATATCCGAAAAAACTTAACTTTGCAATTTCTAATCTCTTTCAGTTTGTCAAACGAAAGATAGTCATTATTAAAAAAATGTTAAAAGTGGCTTCTGTCTGGGCCTGCCCCATAATTTTTCTGGATTTTTTCAAAATTTGCTTGCATTCTGTAAGAAGTATTGCATAGAATGGAGATAAAGATCAGCCTGCAGTTTGTATGAAAGGAGCCTTGCGATGCACTTTGAAGAACGCAGCTACACGATTGACCTTGACTTCGAAGTTATCAAACTACCCCCTGTGACAGATATTCTAGTGCTAGGCAAAAAAGTTCCCCAAGGCAAAAACGGCATTCTACGTTCCTTCGATCTAATTCTCCCTGATGTATTCGATTTAATTGACGGATCAGAATGCGAGCATGAAAACATTGAAGCAGTTATTATTAACAAGAGTATCCTAAACAAACTTCCAAAAGACAAAATCCTTAATATCCTTAGGGAATATGTTTTCCCTTATACGGCCAAAGGTGAAGCAATCAAAGTCAATTTCAATGTCCGCATTTACTACAAGAATATATCCGGGGATATTAAATAATTTCATAAGGTAACAATGGAAATCCATCAATTTATCGAAACAAACGAATACATTGTAGAGCCTTACACTAGTATTAACAGAATTGAAAAAGAATTGTTTGAACGAGGATATGTAGTTTTGAAAGATGAAACCAGGTTCTATGGCATACTTACAATACGAGACTTAGCTCAAAATTACCACCAGCTTGCCATTGATTGTTTGACACCTAAGCCTGAGGTTTCTCTTTACAGCACTCTTGATTCTCTTATTGAACTTTTTTTGACCAGTAAACAAATGGTACTTCCTGTTTTTAACGAATTTCACGATTACACCGGATCAATAATGTTTAGAAACCTGGTAAAAGAAATTCTGTTTTCAATGCGGGGATTTGTTTCGGTTGAGATAAAAAATATTAAAGGCGATGAAGATGTTGAGAATGCAAAATATCATTTTATTTCTGAAATGCTGCACAACACAAAGAATCCGATTCAAAACATTATAAGTGCAACGAGCCTGCTTGAATCAAACCCTGATCCGGAAGATAGGATTATACTTCTCAACGCTATACGTAACAGCGCAGAGCAAATTAGTATAATATTTGACAAACTATTGTCCAAGTATTTAGAGATGTAACCAATCTATCTTTGGTCTATATCTTTTAAAAGGGATTCCTTCGCCAATCTGTTGATAATCTGCTCAATTAAAGATGCATAGCTCTGATACACGTCCGCCTGATCCTCTTTTATTGCAATTTTTAAGAAATGCTTCAAGGCAATTAAATAATTGATTTTCCTGTGTACTGTAACATCAAGTTCAAGAATGGCCTGAATATCATAGAGAGGGTCGCTCTCTAATCCCAAAAAAGCCCTCATGTTCTGGTATATGTTTCTGTATGCAACCTCCTTTTCCGGTATTTCCTGAGGCTTTCTGTTTGCTTCTTGTTTTAGTTTCTCTAGCATAAGCATAAAAAATTGACCTCCGCACCTACCTTTTACCGGAGTCCCGTTGGGAGACTTGTCGGTGCGGAGGAACGTTTAAACCATTCAATATAAACTATAATTCAACTGTTTACACTTCGTCAATAGTAAAGTACTTTACCGTATCTAAAAATATCAAATTCGCTAAAAATATATTTTTTTACCATATCATAATAAGTGTTGTCATTGTGTTCGTATTTTTTATATATAGCCCAACAAAAGTAATCTACGATTTGAAAATAAGGATGCGTATCTGATGGATGAAAAATTATCTGAAAAGGAATATTCTTAGCAATAACTTTAAGTTCGTTTTTTATTGCACTCTCTATACCCTGGTTTTGTCCCTTTGGAGCTTTAAATTTTGATATAAATATTTGCAAATATTTAAAATTAAAAACATTCACACCCTTTGGATGTAATACATACCTTAATAAGTATCTTATCATTTTAGAATAAAATTCTTTATGCTGTCTCAATGTTGGATATAGTTTTCTTTTTTCTATTAACAAAGTGTCTACCCTAAATTTGAAATCGTTATCTTTAAGCATAGTAAAAAAACTATTTCTCATTTTTTTGGGATTAGCTGTAGCGTGGAACAATTTTTCATTTGGATACTCTTTAAGTAATTCATGTTTAATTTGATAATATTCTTTTATTGCATCCATTTTATTGGTTACTAGACTAGTCAAAACAAACCACTTAGTAGAATCCGTGTCATTTTTAAAACTAAAATTCCCTGATTCATCAATAAATATATAAAGGTTTTCTATGTTTTCAATGGCATTCATGTTTTTCAGTTAAATAATATATTAGTAAAAACACCATCAATAGTTTCTACTAACTTTTCCATAGACATCGCTGAAAAGTGAGTATATCCCTGTTGAACGGGGGATAGTTTCGATAGCCCCCCTTCGCTCCACCCCAGATACAACCTAACAAGCAATGGGTTGCATCCTCTAGACAAAAGTATTGTATTGAGTGTATGGCGAAAACTGTGTGGTGTTCTTTTATTCCCATCCTGGTCGGTATCTGGAAGTTTCGCTAGTTTCATTGCGGCATAAAAATGCTTCTTTAGCCATGTCGGTCCCCTTCGTTTACCGGTTCCTTCCTCACAAAAAAGCAGGTCATTAGGTGATATTCTTCGGCGAGATTTTTTATATTCTTCCAAAAGGCGACGTACACAGGAAGACACGGGAAGAAACCTTTGCTTACCCCATTTCGGCTCACCTTTATTTTTATCGTCCTTCCATGCTTCTACAATGTATAGCATGTCATCTTTGTAATTCCCCCACCTAAACGCTAAAAGTTCACCGGCCCGCATGCCAGTCAAGGCATCTAGCGCAAAGCATGTCCAGGCTTCAAGATTTTTCCACTGCCTCTTGTCAAAAAACTTTTTTAACTCTTCTACACTAAATACCCCTCTCGGATTTTGCGACGGCTTCAACCTCACAAGCCCTTGGCAAGGATTGAAAGATATATCCCGATTTAGCACAGCTTCCGTAAAAATTACTTTGAGGGCTGCCATAATTTTGTTAATTGTGGAGGGTGATAGATAATGCCCCTTCCCGGTCAATACCTGTTTCTTTTCCAGCCTTGATCTAAACTCTGCGATATCCCGAATAGTAATTTTGCCAATTGGTTTTTCTGCTATCGGATCCGTAAACACATGATTTTTCAAATACTGCCGTATAACTAATGCGCTTTTACGTGTAATGTTCTTCCCAATACGCTGTATGTGCGGACAACGTTCGTAATCATAAAACGGATCCGCATACTCTCGGAGGGTAATTTCTTTTACACCTTCACCCTGATTCCTTAAATAATTTTGTACAACGGTAAGAGCTTCTGATTTAACTCGAGTTCCTGTCGTTTTGTAGTTTTTCCAACCTGGAAGTTTAAAGTAATAATACCCGCTTGTTGTGTGTTTTCGCAAGCAGTATGGCAACGGATTTCTTGGCATGTACTTATTTTACAGTCTCAACCTCTTTACCTGTCAATAGGAATAAAATGTAAATAAAATGTAAATAACAAAAAGAAAACCTCCCCGAATTGGGGAGGTTTTTTCTAATTCTTTATTTTATTTTGATTTATTTTATGAGCCGCACAGGATTCGAACCTGTGACCCACGCCTTAAAAGGGCGTTGCTCTACCTCCTGAGCTAGCGGCCCGAACGAGGGAGCACTATATCAAGGATTCCAGGGGGTGTCAAGGACGGCGTCGCACCTATCACTTTAGAGTGATTTCCATACCGAAGGCAATATTGAACACCGGGCGAATGCCAGGTTCCACGGACTGTTCCGTGCCATAGACGGCAAAGTTCACCTGAATCACGCCGTAGTCCAGGCCGAACCCGCAGGCCAGCAATCCCTGAGAGATACCGGCTCGGATCCAGAGTACTTCCAGAACCTGTACTTCCGCTCCGATACCCACTTTTAACACGGGGTTCACCGCAGTTGAAGGATGGGTTAAAAAATCGAGGGAATCGTTGTAGTCCACCATGATGCGAAGCTTTCGGAAGTACAGTTCCATCACACCCAAGGAAGGAGCGTACTGTACTCCTACCGATAGATCCATCGGCACGTTTCCTTTTACCGGAGGGGAAGGCTGTTCTTTGGATAGAAACGCATCGAGAGAGGTATAAGCGCTCCGGGTAGTAGGTGTGAACAGGTTGCGTGCCACTATCCCGAGCTTTACACTACTACCGAGAGGGAAAAGCACACCCGCATCGATTCCAATCCCCGAGGTGAGGGAAAATGGACTATTCATCAAGAGGTCAGCCCCTTCTTTTGCCAGGTCGGGGATCTCCAGGAGGGTTCGTTGGAACGCGGTGGTGCCCTGCACGAAGGTTTTCAGATTGATTCCTGTGTCCACCGGAGTGTCTCCGAAGGGAAACACTCTGAACGCATACCCGCCATACAGGAGAATCCGTTCCGAAACGGAGAAACCAAAGGTAGTGCTTCCCACACTTTTTGCCTCGATGGAGCTCCCGTTCAGGATGGCAAATCCCAACCCTCTCCCCACATACCCGAAGGAAATGGGACCCGCCATATCGAAAGAAGTATAAATCCCCTTCACCAGCTTCAAAACCTCGGGATCCGTCAAAAGAACATCCACATCCTCTCCCCCTGCTGCCCGAAGGAGGATATTCGAAAGGGAGAATACCGGTCCACCTAAATTGAAGGTAGCTTCCGAAATCCTGAATTGGCTCTCTAGTTCATACAATCCTGCAGGATTATTCCATAAGGTAGTCAGATCCTCCGCCATTGTGGCATGCAAGCCCCCCATGGCAGCCATCCGGGGGCTTTTAAGGTAGAACACCCTCTGGGGCACCGTCTCGGCAAACAGGATCGCCTTCGGCCCGGAGAGGCTCAAAAGCAGGATGAACAGCAGGACCCAACCTCGAAAACGCATCCAGTACTCCATCTCCTTTTACGACTCAGAAGTATCCACTGAAATCATTCAATAGTTTTGCCGCTTCACTATCCGGTGCGAACTTATCTTTGGCCTTAGTCAGAAAGTCTATAGCTAGTTGCCCCGCACCCGTGGAGGTATCGATTTGATTCACATCTCCACCGGCATCGTCCAAGGCAACCACCAACAACCCTACTCCCGTGATGAAGTACTGATCTGCCGTTATGGTTCCTCCCCCACTCTCTGCCGAGGCCAACAGAGCGGAGGCTTCCATGATCAAGGCAAGGTCACTTGCAGAAAAGGATGCGAAAGCTTCCTGGAGCGCATTTTTAATTTCATCTTCGGAACTGCCGCCAGCCACCTTTCCGAGCAAGGTGCTCAAAGCATCCTTCACCCCCGCGGCTCCCACGGCAAGTTCCGCTGCTAGCGGTTGTAGGGATGGATCCGAGGTATCCTTCAAGGCATCGTAGGCCTTTTTCATCGAATCTCTGTCGCCGGAGGCGAGAGCCTCCTGTGCGAAGTTGATTTTTTGGGCTCGATTCAACTGTGAGGGATCCCGTTGCGCCCACTCCACAAGGCTTGTAGTGAACACTCCCTCGCAGGAAACGAATATCCCCGCACAGAGAAAAAGCAGGAGGGTTCTCCGCATAGATTTTCTCATCCTCCTTTCCTCATCGACAAATCTGTAGAAAAACTCGAGTACCTTTGACCCCTTGGAGGGCTATCACCATCGGATAGCCATCTCTACACTTGCCGCCGGCACTCTCGAACTTCTTTCCGATAGTTCCACCTTTCTCGTGAAAAAAGCCACATTCAGTTCGAAGATAGCAAATTTCAAACCTCCTCCGTAGGTTGGAGCTCCGCCCTCGAACCCGGCTCGTAAACTAAGAAAAGAGAAGAGATTCCCCTCGCATCCGAAGCGAAAAGAATCCTTCGCAACGGTCCAGGTGGAGTCTTGGATGAACCTTCCGGGATTCTCCCATTCCCCATGGATCCTTCCCCGGAAGATATGCTTGATTGAATCAAACAGGAGATCGTATGCCAGTCCAATGGTTACGGACATGGGAATCAAGTACACCCCATTGCCGGGAACGGAGTTCACGGGGGGCAACCCGCCATTGACCAAGGCACTTCGGATGGATTGCAGGTCATTCCAAGAATAGAATAGCTGAGTATCGAATACATCTCTAAAGACTACTCCAAGGGAAAAGGCGTTCCACTGGAGCAGACTACCTATATCGAATCCGATACCTGACCCATTCAAAGCGTAAGTTTGGGAGTAGAGATCCCCGGTAATAGGTGCGATATCTGCACCTAAATATTCATGAAGGAGAAGAGATGTTTCGTACTCCTTCAAGGGAGCATGGATGCGCACGATAGGGCGTATATCTCCTCCAAAGGCTACCTTCACGGATCCAAACTCTTTACGAATGGCATATCCCGCCACCAACATGAACTGGGACATCCCTTCACCCTGAAGCCCGTTAGGGTACGTGTTGCCCAATGCTACGGTATCGAACCCTGCCACCAATCCCAGTCCCAGTCCTCTTCCCACATACCCTATTCCCAGTGAACTCCCTATTCCTAGCCCTTTTCCTGTGAGTTCCTTAGACAGCACCTCCTCGTCCTGTTCGCTGGCGGAAGACATGAGGAGAGATCTTAAAAGGGGAATGCGTGCCTGAGGACTGGAATAGAGAGTAACTCCCCAGTTCAATACATTCATCTCTTGTTTGTATGATGCAAATCCTGCGGGATTTGAAAAAAGAGCCCCAAAGCCATCCGCATACGCGACAGAGGAGTTCCCCTGGGCAGCATAAGCGGGAAACCAGAAAGGAAAGGGATCCTCCTTTACCGTATCCGTAGCCTTCAAAGAAGAGGTAAACAGAAAAAGTAGCAGGACAAGAAATCCGACACTTTTCATCCTGAAATCATTGTATCCCGGAAAGGAGAAAAATCCAAGAGAAGAAAAATCAGACAATCATTCCAATCAATTTGTTATCTCTAATCTGGAGAATCTTGCACATGACCCTTTCCCCTTTCACCAGAGTCGCGGGTCCACCCATACAGGAGGCAGTTTCCTCCGTGGAAAAGGGGATATGAACAGAAAGATAGTTTTCCGATGTTCCTTCCCACCCTCCATCTGAATCGTGTTTTTCCAATAGGACTTCCCTAACCTCTCCCACCTGTCGCTCTACATAAGCTCGATAAAAAGTGGCTGACAGAGCGGAGAGTTCTTCCACCCGTTCACGGGTCACTCGTTCCGGCACCTTTGGGGTAAGTTCATACGCCTCTGTCCCTGGGCGAGGGGAAAAGGGAAAGAGGTGGAGATCCGTGAATGCGTTAGCTCGGATGAATCGCAGGGTATCCTGGAACATTTCATCCGTTTCGCCAGGAAATCCAACGATAAAGTCTGCTGCCAGGTAGGGATCTTTCTTAACTTTACGAAGTGCTTCCACTACGGACTGGACCGTCTTGGTTGTATAGGGGCGCCTCATTCTCTGTAGAATAGGATCAGACCCTGACTGGACAGACAAATGGAAATGGGGGCAAACACGGTTCTCTCTGACAGCATCCAGGACAGAGGGTGTAATTCCTTCAGGTTCTAAGGAAGATAGACGAATCCGAATGTCCGTGGGGAGATCCAACAACATTTGGAGCAGATCCCCCAAGCTCTTACCCTCTGAACGGTACTGGGAAATGTTTAGCCCTGTAAGTACGATTTCTTTGTACCCCCTCGAGGCCAACTCCAGGAACCTTTCCTTCACCTGTTCCCAGGGAAGGGATAAGGAGGGGCCTCGGGCCAATCGAACCCTGCAGTAGGAACATCGATGATCGCAGCCATCCTGTATTTTCAAGGAAGCCCTAGCATGAAATTTGAATCCTAGGGAAAAGAAACGAAAGGGTCTTTCCGTATCCAGGGGAAAAGTACCGCAAGCATCAGCATCGATCATTTCCCCTAGGAAGCTACTAGTGCCGTCAATCCGTCGTGGAAGATCCAGGAGGACATCCTTCGCTCTTCCAGGTACTACAATTACTCGATCCCCGAGGAGTCTCAACTGTTCTCCCTCCATCTGCGCATAGCATCCCGTAACCAACACCCTAGCATGGGGATAGGTCTCCAACAGATGGCGGATTACCCTCCTCGCCTTCTGTTCACTCTTCGATGTGACCGTACAGGTGTTGATCACGTAGAGATCCGCTTCCTCTTGCAGGGAGACAGCCTCGTTCCCACAGGATACGAAGGCGTCTGCGATAGCTTCGGTTTCTGCTTGATTGAGCTTACAGCCGAGAGTGTAAAAACCTACTTTCATGTTACGAATTCATGCCGCCTAGGGGCGGCTCTCTGGTTGCCCCATCAATCCTTGTAAACGCTGCCTGCCCCGAAGAGCGTCGCTCAAGTTCGGATTCAATTGAAGGGCTTTCCCATACGCTTCCATGGCATACCGATAATCCTTGGCCTGCTCCCTGGCATAAGCGAGGCGAGCCCAATAGAGGGCTATGCGTGGGTTGTGGAATACCGCCGTACTCAACGCAAGGTCCGCTCGATTGTACTCCCCCAACCGAATGAAGATTTCCCCCATCTGGTAGTACACTTCACCGATGAGATCCCCTGTGGGTGCAATGACCGTGTATTCTTCAAGATACTTCAGCGCTTCCTGGTTGTTTCCTAAATAGTAGTAGGCCTCCCCTACGATCTGAATCACCCGGACATCATACCGGGAAATCTCCAAAGCCTTGAGACCATACTCGAGGGCATCTTTGTATCGACCGAGCTTGATTAAACTCCATCCGAGAACCACATAGGAGTTCATATTTCGGGGGGTCTCTTTCAGTTCATCGAGGCATACCTCGGCAGCTCGTTGGTAGTTCCCGTCCCGATACAGTTGTAAGGCATCGGGCCTTTCCTGTCCCAGGAGGGGAAGCACAATTCCTACAACGAGGAAACCAAGGCTAAAGATCGACCGCATCCTACCCATTCCCGTTCCCTCCGGAGGAAACACGAGTAGGCATCGTACAACATCCCGAGAATCTGCATCCACTTTGGATCATCAAATCGGGAGTTGCTATGTTCCCTTCCAATTCAGCTCGATCCAGCAGTTCTACCTTTTTTCGTGCGGACACCTGCCCTTTCACCCTGCCCCGTAGGACCACTCTCGAAGCCTCCACCTCCGCTTCTACCTCGGCTGATTCCTCTATATAAACGACAGAGTTCGATTTAAGCGTTCCTTTCAATTTCCCCTTGACCAACAGGGGTTCTTCGGTCGACATTTCCCCTTCGAAAAAAAAGTCTTCCGAAAGGATCGTGCCTAATTCTGCCTCGTCCACATAGTCCGCTCTGAAATCTGACATGAGCCCTCCACTTAGAGAGTATCCTACGAATGTCCTCCCCCCCTGTCAAGGCTCGAAAGAATCCGTTGAAAAGAGGTCTGCAACTGGTTTCGCATTTCCTTCGTGTAGGGATTGTACTGTTGAAGATCCAGAAAGAGCTGCCAAGGATCATTGCACGTCTGTTCCACAATCTCCAGGAGTTTCCTATACCCCATCGTCGCAATAGGACTCGGTTTCAGGTTCATATCCTTCAGCACCCTTCCGATGAAATGGGTAATGCCCTGCGTGAAAGCCGCCTCCCGATCATGATCCTCCGCCGACATCTTCACTACCCGTAACCCAAAACTAGTAAAGGTATCCTCCCAAAAACGGTAGGATTCTTCCGGGAGTCGCACAGGGGTCAGGATCAAGGGCAATCCCGCGATTCCGTTCTTTGAAGAATCGGGGCCAAACATAGGATGCGTGCCGAGGATAGAGACGTAGGATGGGAGGATTTCTTCCATCATGCGGATGGGGTAACTTTTTACCGAGCAGGTATCGGCCACCAGAGTCCCTGGTTTCAGGAATGGCACCAGTTCCTTGAGCACTGACTCTATAGATGAAATCGCTGTACAGAGAAAAATCGTACTGCATTCTCCGAGCCCCTCGAGGGGAACAATCGTCACGGATCCAAGGTTCAAGGTCCGCGGAGTACGATTATACCCATACACCTCGAACCGTTTCGAAACAATCGAAGCCCAGAGAGTTCCGAATCTGCCGAGACCATAGATGCCCACCTTCATAAGGCTAGCAGTGTATCGATTCCGCGGGTTGGAAACAAGCGTTTCTGTCAATTACGTATTTCTTTTTTTCTGCCTTTCTGTTACTATTGAGAAAAATATTCCTAAGAGACAAGGAGAATCGCTGCCATGAGCCTGATGGATAATTTGGTTGCAAAAGCGAAAAGCCTGCAGAAGCGGTTAGTGCTTGCCGAGGGCACCGAACCAAGGACCGTCCAGGCTGCCCGGATCATCCTCGATCAAAAGATTGCGAAAGAAGTGTTCCTCGTGGGGAAAAAGGGAGATATTCAGAAAGTGGCGGAATCGGTCAAAACGGATCTGCGAGGGATAACCTTGATCGATCCCTGGGATAGCCCCCTGTTGAAGGAGTTTGCCGAGGAGTTCTACCAACTTCGCAAACACAAGGGAATGACCCCAGAAAAGGCCCTCGAGATGATGCAGGACCAGTTGCGATGGGGTGCCATGATGGTTCGCAAGGGCATGGCTGATGCCATGGTGGCTGGAGCAGAAAACACCACAGGAAACGTGATCGTCGCGGCAGCCAATATCATTACCACGGCCCCTGGAATCAAATCGGCCTCATCCTGTTTCATCATGGATACGAAGAATTCCAAATGGGGAGTGAACGGCAGCTTGATCTTTGCCGACTGTGCCGTCATCCCCGATCCAACCCCTGAACAACTTGCAGAAATTGCCATTGCCTCTGCAGCTTCCTGTAAACGATTCCTCGGAGCCGAGCCGACCGTCGCCCTTCTTTCCTACTCTACCAAAGGCTCAGCCAGCGGTCCCAGTGTGGAAAAGGTACTGAAGGCATTGCAAATTGCCAAGGAGCGCCGACCGGATCTGACGATCGATGGAGAAATGCAGGCCGATGCCGCCCTGGTAGCCAGTGTGGCCGAGAAAAAAGCCCCCGGTTCTCCTGTTGGCGGGAAGGCAAATGTACTGATATTCCCCGACCTGAATGCGGGGAACATCGGTTATAAATTGGTGCAGCGGTTGGGGGGTGCCGATGCCTTCGGTCCATTCCTTCAAGGATTCGCCAAACCGGTGAGCGACCTTTCCAGAGGCTGTTCTGTGAACGACATCGTAAACACAGCCGCTGTTACCTTGATCCAGGCGGAGTGATGCTATGAACGTCCTGATCATGGGATACGGGAAAATGGGACACGAGATCGAGGCAGTCCTCCGGGAACGGGGACACCGAATCGTGGCCCGAATCGATGAGAAACCCGGGCTGGGGGATGCAACGGTCCCGACGGAAAAACACCTCACCGAGACGGAAGTGGCGATCGAGTTTTCCCAACCCTCTGCGGTAGTTCCCAACGCTAAGCTCTACGCGAAAGCGAAAATTCCCGCTGTAGTGGGTACTACAGGGTGGAAAGCTTCGGAAGCAGAGGTGAGCCGGATCGTTCAGGATGCGGGAATTGCCTATCTACGGGCATCGAACTTTTCCATCGGTGCCCACCTATTCTTCGCCCTTGCGGAAGAGGCTGCCCGGATGATCCAGTCTCTACCCCAGTACGACATTCTTCTGTACGAGATCCATCACAACCAGAAGAAAGATTCCCCTTCCGGTACCGCCCTGACCGCAGCGGATAGGATCCTCCACGCCCTTCCCCGCAAGAAACGGATTGTCACCGAGAAGCTGGATCGGAGAATCGAACCGGACGAACTCCACGTAGCCTCTGTACGGGGCGGTGCGGTACCGGGAATCCATACGGTTCTCCTGGATTCCGAGGCAGATACGATCGAAATTACCCATTCTGCACGAAGCCGAAAAGGATTCGCGTTAGGCGCTGTGCTGGCGGCCGAATGGGTCATTGGGAAAAAAGGATTCCTCGGTGTAGAGGACTTCATCAAGGATCTATTCCTGAAAGGGAGGTAATTATGTTCAAGGGCGTTTACACGGCACTCATCACACCCTTCAACAAGGATGGCTCTATCGATGTGGAAGCGTTGAAGGATCTGGTCGAGTTCCAGATCGAGGAAGGGATCTCTGGACTTGTACCAGTGGGGACCACAGGGGAAAGCCCAACGGTGAGTCACGAGGAGAACGTGAAAGTCGTTCAGATCGTGGTGGAACAGGCAAAAAAAAGGGTTCCGGTAATCGCCGGAACGGGGTCCAACTGTACTTCCGAAGCGATCGTAATGACGAAAGCCGCCTACCAGATTGGCGCCGATGCCACCTTACAGGTCGCTCCCTACTACAACAAGCCCAGTGCAGAAGGGTTCTACCGCCATTTCACCACGATTGCCGATGAAGGGGGGTTACCTGTGATGGTGTACAACATCCCTGGCCGTACGGGGAAAAACATCGACAACGACACGATGCTCCGACTCAGCGCCCATTCTAAAATCGTGGCAGTCAAAGAGGCCAGTGGCGACATGGCTCAGGTGATGGATCTCTGCCGCAGGAAACCGAAGGATTTCGACGTACTATCAGGAGACGACAATCTCGGGCTCCCCATCATCGCCCTGGGGGGTGTAGGGATCGTATCCGTAGCGAGTAACGCGATTCCCCGGCAGATGGAACAACTCGTGCGTCTTTGCCTGGAAAACAAGTACGATGAAGCCCGAGAGCTCCACTATCGCCTCCTTCCCTTCTTCAAAGCCATCTTCATCGAAACGAACCCGATTCCCATCAAATACGTGATGCACCTCCTCGGCCGTTGTACGGAAACCTACCGCTTACCTCTCTGCCCGATGGATGAAGGAAAGAAGGAACAGGTAAAGAAGGTAATGAAAGATCTGGGAATGCTTCGGTAACTGTAACATAACACGATGACGGGACTATGCCTGAAGCTGCTGGATCGCCGTTGTAATTCGTAAAAACTCTTCGCTTGACAAAGTCTCCCCCCGACGGGCTGGGTCAATCCCAGCCCTCTCGAATACCTCGCAGGCGTCCAGGGCCAAGGCGTGAAGGAAAGGGCCGAGGGTATTCTGCAGTTTCTTCCTTCTTTGCGCAAAGGCAGCCTTCAACACACCCACGAAAAGCTTTTCATTTCCTAAAGAGAGAGGTTCCTTTCGAGCTACCATCCGAAGGAGGGTGGATACTACCCGGGGACGGGGAAAGAACGCTTCTGGCGGAACATCGAACAGGATCTGAATCCGGGTAAAGGTCTGGCACAGGACTGAGAAAGAGGAGTACTCCGAAGAGCCTGGGGTTGCATCCATCCTCCTTCCCACTTCCTTCTGCACCATGAAAACCCACTGTCCTGGCAAGAACCGATGTTCCAGGAAATCCCCGATCAAGGTTGCACCGGAGGCATAGGGCAGGTTCCCGAATACTTTGCTTGGCATCTCCGATCGAAAAGTTTTCCAGGTTTTCACCGCATCTCCGGGAACGATGGACAATCCCTTACGATCCCCATACCGTTCCTGTAACACTCGGACAAAGCCGTGATCGATCTCGAAACATCGGAGTTCAACCCCACTGTTCAGGATCAATTCCGTCATGGCCCCTAATCCAGGACCTATCTCCCATACTCGTTCTCCCGGATGGAGATCCAGCTCGGCAAGGATCCTACGCCGCACGTTGGGATCGATGAGGAAATTCTGCCCGAACCGTTTCTTCAAGGCCAATCCTCTCTCGGACAGGAAGCGGCGGAGTTCAGAGGGAGAATCGAAGAATCCCATTCTTCACCGTCCATCAGGGAAGCTGCAGCGCGGGAGCCTGAGCAAATCCTTCTGCCACATACAGAATGGCAGTATATAGGAACTTGAGGATTCCTTGAAGGCATGGATCCAGAAATGGAATACCGTTGGTTATCATGGAAAGGATCCCTATCCACATAAACAAGGTAATGATGGGAGATACCAGGATCGAAGCGAGCCACCCGAACAGGGGGAGGCGGGAGAAAAACCACAGGGTAAGGGGAGCTGTGAAGATCTGGGCACCTAGAGATACAGAGAAAGCAGAGAGGAAGGGATCGAAGAAAAATGTACGGAAGTACCGTTGTAATGGCAGGGTAAGAAACAGGATCCCCCCTACCGCTGCAAAAGAGAGGATATTCGAGTAGGAAAAGACAGAATGGGGAAGTAGAACACAGGAAACTACAAAGGTATGGGAAAGGAGATCCAGGGGGTGGATCCTTCTTCCACAGAGAATGGCAATCGTATAGATTCCGTACATCAGTACGGCTCGAACCAGGGAAGGGAAAGGCCCTACGAGAACACAATAGAGGAAGAGGATGAAACCAATGATCGCCTTGGTGGTAAAGGGGGCGAATACCGGGCTCAACACAGCCTGAAGAAGCAGAACAAGGATCCCCACATGCATTCCTGAAAGGGCCAGAATGTGGGAGGTACCCGATTTTCGAAAGGATTCCGTCAGGTCCGCTTCCAATCCATCCTTGATGCCGAAACAGAGAGCCTGTACTAGGGCTGTAGGCTCCCCCTCCTGACGAAAGGTCTGTCCCAGAATGTTACTCCGGAGGGAGGCGAGAAGGGTTCGATGACACAAAACTGGAACCTCTCCACGAAAAATCTCTCCCTCGGGGAGAAAGGCACCTCGAATACGAAGGAGGTCTCCCGAAAAGTATTTTTCTGTGGAATGGGTGATGGCGGTGAGTGCAAAGTGAGCGGAATGTCGATTCCCCCTCCGATCCTCTACAGAATGCACTTGAAGGGAAAGGACCGATCGTCCACCCCGTTGATACCCATCCTGTTGTAAGGTCCCTACTACCACTCGGATCTCTTTCCTGTCCATTCCCTGATAGAATCTAGCATGATCATAGTTCACCCTTCCGATGGAACCTAGACCTATCCCTACTCCGATGATGATTCCAAGTAGAGAATTCCTGTAAGGTCTCAACCGAACCAGATACTTAGGGCCATACAGGAGAAATACAGTTCCATAGTAAAGGAAAGGGATCAAGATCCAGAAGGTAGCAGGATGGAAAACCCATCGAAAACAGGCTCCCGCTACATAGGAAAGCCCACATCCGAGTGCACTGGCAAAGGAAAACCGTTGGAATAGTCTCACATCTTGCTATACGAGATTCTTTTCTTTCTTGATTCAAGAGCCCCCATTCCAGTAGAATAAACGCATGAAAAAGCGTATGTCATGTCTTCGAATCGGAATCGGTTTAGCTGGGATGATATTCCTTTTAGCCGGATGTGCCAGCACTCCCACACCCGCACCAGAGGTAAAACAGGAAGCATCCTCCAGTTCACCCCCCTTACAACCTGAAAAAAAGGCAAAGACCATCATCCTTCGAATCCCCCGGGTCACGAAGGAAAGTGTGCAATTCCCCGATGGGACGGAGGATGAATACACCCTCTACACGTACAGCCCAGATGGTAAACTGCTCTTGAAAGAGGAACTGTACGACGCTGCCTCCAAGGACCTACTGGAATCCCGCGAATACCAATACCAGGGAAATCTGGTTATCGAAAAGCGGATTTTGGACGGCCAGAAGAAGTTGAAATCCCGTAGAGTCTATCAGTATACCAATGGCCTCCTTACGGAAGAAGCCCAGTTCGACAAAGAGAACGTTCTGCAGGCTCGCCTTATCTATCAGTACGATGCACAAAATCGAAAGATTGAATGGAAAACCCTCGATGCTTCGGGTTCCGTGGTGGGAATGAGCAAGTACTATTACAATGGAGAAAAAGCCCCCATCCGCACGGAGCTCTATGGCCCCGGTGGGAACCTTGAACTGGTGATTTCCACTACCTACACGGAGGGGAATAAGGTTCTGGAGGTGTTCGCTTCTCCCAACGGAAAGGTTGAAAAGGAAGTAGTTTACCGCTACGATGAAAAGGGGAGACTCCTGGGACAAACCGAATATTCTTCCACCAAAGCCAAGCTCGGTTCCGTTGCCTACGAGTATCCCGCGGATGCCTCTGTACCCAGCAGGGAAGTCCGTCTGGATGGAAGGGATAAACCCAGAAAGGTGGTGGCATTCGAGTACGCGTACAGAGAGGAAAGCAAGGTGATCTATGAATAGGAAAACATTTAAGAACGTATGGTACATCGTGCTCCTGGGATTTCTGGCGGTCCCCGTACTGTGGGCTGGGGAAGCATCCGAGATGTGGAAACGACTCTACCAGCGCAGTACCAGCCTCGAGCAGAAACTTGCCGTTATGCAAAACTTGCTCGAGCAAGACGATCCTGGTTTGGTTCCTACCTTGATTCAGTCCCTCACAGAACTGGTAGTGGGGAGCAAGAATCTCCGTTCCTCCACAGAGAAAGAGAATTGGACCCAACTTTGCAGATTGATCATCCGAGCGCTGGGTAACTACAAAGCCACAGAGAGCGCGAACGTGATCTTTCAATGTTTCGAGGCAGCAGAGAGCCCCATACTGAAATCCGAAGCTCTCACCACGATGGGGAAAATTCGAGCCACCGAGTACACCGAACGGATCACCCTTCTCTTGAGGGATCTGAACCTGAAACCAGATGGGGATGCTGTCTCCCAGGAGATCATCGCCTACGGCTGTATCAATGCGTTGGAAAAATTGAAGGGGAACCAGGCCTATAAGCAAGTCTTTCTTGCTTCTAGGGGTTGGTACTCCAAGCGGATCAAAGACCGTGCTGCCGCTGCCCTTGCCCTCATGAGCGAAGATCCCACTGAAGTACTCGCCGAATTGCTACGGGAATCTTCCCCGGAAATGAAACTCCAGGCACTGCAAACAGGGCTTACCTCCAGTGCTCCCCAAGAGAAAAAGATTTCCCTCGCTGTGTTGGCTCTGGAGCAAGGGCTCCTGGAACAAACAGGGGATGTGCGGATCCAGACTCAACTAGGTTCCCTACGGTCTACCGCTATCAATGCCTTGATCAATCTCCAAAGCAAGTCTCCCGATTCTCTGGCACCGCTGCGAAAAGTGATAGAGCTGAACTATGACGTGAACGAACGGTTGAACGCAGTGCTGGCGCTGGGAATAAACGGCAGCGATGAAGCGACGAAAATTTTATCCACCTTTCTAGATCAACAAAATCAACGCCAGCTTAGGGGGACTCAAGAGGCAGACAATCGTTTCACCATTGCCCTGATCCGTGCCCTGGGCATGACAAAGAATCCCCTCGCTCGTCCGGTACTCCAAGCTGTGGAATACTCCAACTATACGCCGGCGATGGTGCGAATTTCAAAAGAGGCTCTCCAGCAGATCGAACAGAAGTGAATTGATTATTAGGAAGGTGAGGCGGGAGTGTTGGAGCCTTCCAACACACTGCCCCCCTCCGGGGTTGCCGGTTTGGGGGGAAGGGTTTCTTTTTTATTCGTGGGAGTGGGGGTGGAATCCTTGAACAGTCCATACACGTAGGTAAGAATATGAACCTTCGTGGGGATACTGGGTTTCACCGCCTGTACATGCAGGATACTTTGCTTCTTCTGTTGATTGAAGGTAACCCCCTTTACCGTCCCGCACATGACGACCAATTCCCCATCCAACTCGAATTGCACCTTTACGGGTAGCCCTGCTTTGGCCTGCCCTCCCACAATCACCGCAAAGCCATCTTCCGAAATGTCCAGCATCTTGCACCGATAACCGGGAGAACTTTCCGGAACCTCGCTTGCCTGAGAGATGCTTTTCAAAGGATACAAACTGGCAGTTCCCGAAAAGGGAGCCCGAATGGAGCCCCTTCGCTGATTCCGGATCAGATTGTCCGAATGGGCAATATGGAGAATGGGGTACTTTCGGTCCAGGTAATCTCCCAACACCTTCGACTCGAAATAGTACCCGGCGTCCTCGGCCCTCCAAAAGTATACCTGGATCTTCTGTCCTTCCCATGAGAAACCAGGAGGCAGCGCCTTGCCCTTCGGATAGGCAATGGCGAGGTACTTACGCATGTTTTCCACAATCTGTGATTCATACACTCCCGCCCCCGCGAAAGGAATGCGAATCCGTTGGCCGGGAGGAATGTTTCGGGTGGAACGAATTCCCACTCGGTACTTCGGGAGGCTGAATTCCACCTGCTTCCGAAAATCGAACAACTTATTCAAAAAATCCAACGCCTTTGGATTCTGCATTTGATTTCGGGCTCGGAACCGGATAATGGTGCCCCGGATACATCGATCCAGAACTCGCTCCGACCAGAACAACGATGCGGGATCCTTCAGTTTGTTGTCCACTGCAACATGCCGGAGCAAATTGATCTCTTGCAGACGAAACCCCGATTCCTTACCGCGAACGTAAAACTCCAACCATGGGAAACTGAACCCACCTCCCCGCAGTACAAAGAATAAAAACAAACCTGCCACTATCAGAAACCCGATTAGGACAACGCTCATCTCAATAGTCCTTTTCCCCTGTAACCATTTTCGGCAAATTCTTATAGAATGAAAACATGTTCGACAAAAAAATTGTAGTAGAAACTATAAGGCGGTGTAAAGAGCCTGTGCTACTCTACTGTTTGTTTTTTCTTCCTCCCATCCTGCAATCCCGTGTTCCCACAGGGATGGAGTTCAACCATCCTCAGTTTCTCTTGATCACTACCCTTACCGCTCTATTCCAGATCCTTCTCGTCTTCTATTTGCTTTCTTCTGTGGGGAACAGGCGGATAGAACTGTATGGATTTGTTTCTCTCCAGGTTAAGGATGTTTGTTGGGGAATAGGAGGGTGGATCTTCCTGTTGATCCTCGTAGGTATCCTTTCCCTTACGGTACGGGATCGTATCGACATTCCCTTTCAGTGGCGGTTCTATCGGTTTGACCTTATCCCCCTACTCATCCTGTCCCTGGGAATGGGGGCTTTCTTCGAAGAACTCTTCTTTCGAGGGTACCTTTTTCAAGAGCTACTATCCGTATCCGTTTCCCTGCCGGCTGCTTTCGGGATTACCACCTTGGCCTTCGCGGTGGGACATGGGTACCAGGGATGGTGGGGAATCTTCCTGTCGTTTTTACTGGGAGCGGTACTCTTAGCTCTGCGTATGCTCACGGGATCCCTATGGGCCCCCGCAGTTGCTCATGGGTTGTACAATCTAACCGCGCTTCTCGTGAGTGCGTTGATCGGTAGACCCTAAACATGGTGTTTCCAGTAGATCGGTAATCTTGTATTTCCTCCAAAAGCTAGTTATATTAGGAATGAGGTATATTATGAAATATTTATATATAGTCTTGATTATTTTATTGTTTATAGGATGCGACTCCCGGCGAATCTCTCCCTCGACACAGGAAACACAGAGCGCGCAGGAAGCCTTTAAAAGCGACGGCCCTTCGTCAGTACCATCCACTCCCTCGATGCAGGGGAAGGAGAACACCCAGGCAGCGAACAAACACACACAGGGCTCTCTTGCGGAGCTATTCCAACGAGCGGGATTGAGCTATATGGCCAACAGGGGAATCCCAGCTCCTGATTTCTCTGTGAGAACCCTGGAAGGCAAACAGATAAAACTTTCTGAGTTCAAGGGAAAGGTGGTTCTTCTAAACTTCTGGGCTACCTGGTGTCCTCCCTGCCGGGCAGAAATGCCTTCCATCGAAACCCTCTACCAAAGGTACAAACCTAAGGCATCCTTCCAGATCCTGGCTGTCAGTGTGCAGGAGGAACCCTCGGTGGTTAAAACCTTCTTGGCCCAGAACCCTTATAGTTTTCCCATCGCCCTTGACCCTAACGGGGAGGCTGCCCAGTTGTACGGCATCCGTGGAATTCCTACTACCTTCATCATCGATCAGAAAGGCACTCTCCAGGGAGCTCTGGTAGGGGGGAAAGATTGGGCTACCCCTCAGGTCTATGACCTTATCGATGCCTTACTGGGAAATTGAGCGCTTACGAGGGATTGAAAGTTTATGGGAGGAATAACGAATATACTGGTCACTTTTCTGGCAGGGATCGTGAGTTTTGCTTCTCCCTGCGTGTTTCCCTTGATACCCTCGTTTCTTTCCTTCCTTAGCGGTACTTCTTTAAGGGAGATACAGGAAGGAAACGGGCAGAGGAATCGATTAATCCTTCGAACCCTGGTGTTCATCGGAGGGTTTTCCACTGTATTTGTCCTTTTGGGAATTCTCATCTCTAGCTCCTTTGCCCTCATGGGCGGTATCAATCGCAGGATACAGCAGGTTTCAGGTGCCATCGTGGTACTTTTAGGTGTCAGTGTGCTGTACGATAGAATCCCTTTCCTCAACCGTGAGTGGAAGATCCACCCCACGAGGCGACCTGCCAATCTCCTGGGAAGTTACCTGGTGGGAATGGCCTTTGGAGCGGGCTGGAGCCCCTGCATCGGCCCTCTGCTAGGAGGGATCCTCCTTCTAGCGTCTCAGGAAGGGAATTTGCAGAAAGCTATCCTGCTCCTCACGATCTACTCCCTCGGGCTAGGTTTACCCTTCCTGGTTGCCGCCTTTTTCCTCAAACCCCTTCTGGAACGAATGAAACAGTTTCAGCGGTACTTACCTGTAATGCGCATAGGGAGTGGATTACTATTGATCGCAATAGGAATCTCCATCGTTACGGGAAGGTTCCAGAATCTTTCTCGATGGATTCCCCAATGGGGTCTTTCCTTGAAGCAATTTGCCCAATCCAACCCGGAAGCAACCTATTACATTCCCCTATTCCTGGTGCCCCTCATCGGGCTTATTCCCACCGCCATAGTGCTGGTAAAAAAGAAAGCATCCCTCCCCCTCTGGAATAGAGTGATTCTGATCGGTACCCTCCTCGTCACCGTTGCGCAAGGGTTCAGGCTGATCGACCTTCTGGATGTCCTAGCCCAGTGGCTTTTGTTTCAGGGGTGGTAAATCCTTGTTTTATCGGCCAGCGGCCGAAAAAACTCTTGCCAATCTCTCTCCCCTCCTCTATAATGAGTCCCATGAAAGACATCAAAGAATTGTTACCCCATCGTGAACCGTTCCTCTATGTGGATCGATTGGAAAAAGTAACGAAAGAGGAAATCGTCGGCTACCGAACCTACACGGACAAAGAGTACTTTTTCAAAGGGCACTTTCCCTCCTACCCCGTCGTTCCAGGTGTAATTCTCATCGAAACGATGGCGCAGACTGGAGGAGCGGGAATCAAAGCATTGGATATCGTGGGAGACTCTCTATTTTTCCTGGCTACAGTGGAAAAAGCGAAGTTCAGAAGGCAGGTACGACCCAATGAAGAGGTTCGGTTCGTCATCACCAACCTTCGGGTCAGTCCAAAAATGATCCGCCAGAGCGGTAAAGCCTACGTGGGCGAAGAACTTGCCGCAGAAGCCGAGTGGCTCTGCCTAGTGGGGGACAAACCGAAAGAATAATCGGACTCTGCATTGGCAAGGGGATCCCAACAATCTTTAGGGAACGAGAAGGAGAAAAGCGTATGGTAGAGCATGAAACCCTCCCCAAGCGGTACCTGAAAGTAGCCGAACGATATCCTGACATCCCGATTCTCTATATCAAGAACTCAGAAGGCTCCTTTGATACCGTTACCTACAAGGAACTCTGGAAACGGATCAAAACGGTAGCCGCTGGCCTCAAGGCTATAGGCATCCAGCGGGGCGAGCACGTGGGGATGATGAGTGACAACCGTCCTGAATGGATCATTACCGACCTGGCCCTCCTGTGTCTGGGGGCCGCAGACGTACCTCGGGGTTCAGACTCTACCGCCGAAGAGATGGCTTATATCCTGAACCATGCGGATTGTAACGTCACCATTGCGGAGAACCGGCAACAGGCAGAAAAGATCCTGTCCAAGAAAGGCGCGATCCCCCGGTTGAACACCCTGATCCTTTTCGACGGCACGGGGAAAGAGGCTTTGAAGGAGGCTCACCCGGAGCTTCGGTTCTTTACCTATCAGGAGGTGTTCCAGCAGGGGGAAAAGGCTCTCTCGGAGGATCCGCTTTCCATCGATAGGGAAATCGAAAAAGGGGATACCGACGACCTCGCAACCATCATCTACACTTCCGGTACCACAGGGGAACCGAAGGGAGTGATGCTCCATCACCGGTCGTACATTTTTCAGTTGGAGGCAGTACCTGCACATCTGGATCTACATCCCGGAGAAATATTCATCTCCATCCTTCCTATCTGGCACTCCTTCGAACGGGCGGTGGAGTACTACATTCTGGACAATGCCGCTTCCATCGCGTACTCCAAACCAATTGGGAAAATTCTTTTGGAGGACATGGAAAAGATCCGTCCCCACTGGATGGCCAGCGTTCCCCGCATCTGGGAAGGGGTACGGAGTTCCATCTACCGAAAGGTAAACTCCGAAAAGGGAATCAAAAGGCTCTTGTTCCATTTCTTCGTGGGTGTGGGAGAACTCCATGGGGTTCTCTCTGACATGCTTTTGGATCGGATGCCCCAATTCATTAAACGAAGCAGAATCCTCGACATAGCGATCGCCATCGTTCCCTGGATCGTGATCCTCCCCTTCAAGTTGTTGGGAGATATCCTCGTATTCAAGACAATCAAGGCGAAATTGGGCGGAAGGTTCATCGCAGGGGTTTCTGGAGGGGGGGCTCTCCCACCTTACGTAGATCGGTTCTTCAGAGCTGCGGGGATCCTTCTACTGGAAGGATACGGACTCACCGAGGCAGGCCCCATCCTCTCTGTAAGAAAGCAGAAGCATCCCGTAATTGGCACCATCGGCCCCATTCTGCCTGGAGTGGAATACAAAGTCGTGGATGAAGCGGGGAACTCCCTTCCCCCCAACCACAAAGGCGTTCTTCACGTAAAAAGCCCCCAGATCATGCTGGGGTACTACAAGAAACCGGAAGCGACCGCTCAGGTGCTGAAGGATGGATGGTTGAACACGGGAGACCTGGCAGTTTTCACCCACCGGGGAGAGTGCAAGATCGTAGGAAGGGCCAAGGAGACTATCGTTCTCCTGGGGGGAGAGAATATAGAACCCACTCCCATCGAGGAGACCCTGGTACAATCGGACTACATCGATCAAGCCATGGTGGTGGGACAGGACAAGAAGTTCCTTGGCGCCCTGATCGTTCCCAACATGGAGAAACTGGAAGCCTTTGCCGCAGAGAGAGGAATCAGCTACATGGCAAGAGAAGAATTACTGGACAATCCGGTGATCCAGGAACAGATCCACGATGAAATCCAGAGGCTCATCAATCCCAAGAACGGGTTCAAGGTATTCGAACGGATCTACCGTTTCAAACTCCTTCCGAAACCCTTTGAAGTAGGGAAAGAACTCACCAATACATTGAAAATTCGGCGCAACGTGGTACAGGAACTCTACAAAAAGGAGATAGAATCTCTCTTCTATTGAAGCCCCAGCATCTTTAGGAACTCTTCCTCTGTCACGATGCGAACCCCTAAGGATCTGGCTTTATCCAGCTTGCTTCCTGGGGCTTCTCCCGCAAGGAGATGGGTAACCGCTCCTGTCACGGAACTGACTACCCTTCCTCCCCGTTTTTTCACTTCCTCCATCGCGAGATCACGGGGTTTGAAATGCTTGAAGCTTCCGGTGACGCACCAGGTCTGTCCCGCGAACACCTGGGGCAGATGCTCTTCCGTGCGGCGGTATTCGGTGGAAAATCCCAAGGATGAGAGGTCCTTCCCCAGTTGCCGTAGATCGGGGCGGGAAAACTCTTCGATCAATCGTTCCGCCGTTTTGGGGCCTATCCCCGGGATCCGGAGAAGGGCCTCATGATCCTTTCGATCCGCAAGGCCGAACAACTTGTCGAAGGAATCGTACCCCGCATCGATCAACAGTTCCGTTACCTTGGGTCCGAGTTCCGGAATCCCCAGGGCGGGAAGCAACCGTTCGAAAGGGGCCTTCTTGCTTTCTTCGATTCCTCTTCGGAGGAGTTCTATCTTTTTCTCCCCGAACCCAGGGTACTGGTATAGTCGTTCCCAGGGGATGTAGTAGAGGTCCTGGATCTTCCGTACGAATCCCTCCTTCCACAGGAACTCGATCGTCTCCTCCCCTAGATACTCGATGTCCAGCCCGTCCTTTCCGGCGAAGAATTGCAGCCTTCCTTTCATTTGGGCCGGACAGGAGTTCGTATTGGGACAGAAACTGTGGGCCCCCCGGATTTCGAGGGTCGACCCGCAGGAGGGGCAGGTTTCGGGAATCTTATAGAGGGGAGCTTCCTCATTCTTTTCCAGGACTTTCTCGATAGCGGGGATCACATCTCCCCTTCTACTGACCGCAACGAGGTCGCCCTCCGAAAGTTCCAAAGCATCGATGTAATCCTGGTTGTGTAGAGTCACATTTTCGATGGTAGCCCCCCCTACCTCTACCGGTTCGATCCTGGCTACCGGAGTAATTCTGCCCGTTCGGCCCACCTGGATCTCGATCCGTTTCACCCTGGAGGTACCGTAGGGAGCTTCGAACTTGTAGGCGATGGCCCAGCGGGGATGGTGTTCTGTGTATCCGAGAGCCTCCCGTACCCCAATCTCGTTCACCTTGAACACCAGCCCGTCGATCTGGTAGGGAAGCTCTTTTCGCTCCCGGGTGAAACGATCCACCAGTTCCCTGAGGCGGGATAGCTCCACTTCAGGGGCCGGGATAAATACGTTTCGAGGATTCACCGGGAATCCCAACTCTTTTAACCGCTGGGTAATAAGGCGGTGTTCAGGGGGAGAAGGTTCGAAGAACCCATCATACACAAAGATTCTAAGGGGGAATTCTGCCGTCTCCCGACTTTTTTTTCTCCGGAGAGCTCCACCGGCCAGATTCCTTGGATTCGCATAGGGGGGATCCATGCGCGCGTTGAGGATTTCGAAATCGGCTACAGGTAGGTAGATCTCCCCTCGAACGAAAAAGGGTGCCTCGAATTCGACCCGCAAGGGCACTTCCCTGATGGTTCGCACGTTGGGGGTAACATCGTTCCCCACATACCCGTTTCCTCGAGTCACTGCCTGGTAGAGGTACCCCTCCCGGTAGTAGAGTACGATGGAAATGCCGTCAATCTTCTCTTCCAGCACGAAGGAAAGTGCTTGCCCCACCGCCTGGGAGGATTTCCCCATCCATTCATAGACCTCTTCCGGCGTATACGCTTTATCCAAACTCAGGATGGGAACCGAATGACGGACCTCGGGGAACTCGGAATCCAGGTCAGACCCTACCCGGTGCGTGGGAGAGTCTGGTGTTTTGAGTTCAGGGAACTGTTTCTCCAACTCCACCAACTGATCGAACAACCGATCGTACTCCCGGTCGGAGACAGAGGGTCTGGCCTCCAGATAGTACTCTCGCTGGTACTGGAGAATCCGTGTTCGAAGGTCTTGAGCTACCTTTCGGGCTTCTTCTACCGTCATGGTGAGAATCAGTCGATCTTCACGAAGAAGGAATCCTTCAATCCCAATGCTTTGAAGGTTTGATAGAGAACTCCCCGTTCATCCCCTTTCAATGGACCTACCAGGACCCGAAGCCCTAACTCCTCCTTAAGGACTACCAACGGATAGTCCCGATGAAAGCGTTCCCAAAGGCTTTGGGCCGATCGGGGTTTGGCAAACATCCCTAGCTGCAGGTAGTAGAATCCTCGTTGCAAAGCGCTGGGTTCCAGAATGGGGAAAGAGAGCGGGGGAGCCATATCGGGAACCTCGGCAGTCACGGAAGAGGCCTTTTCTTCCTTAATCTTTTCTTCCCCGCCTCGTTCCGGTGGTTTGGGACCCGTCGGCTCCAGGGCTAGCTGAAGCTCTGTTTGCGTTTCCCCTTCCGAAGTAGGAGGGCCTGCTAGGGGGCTGGTCTCTTTGGATTCGGGCTTCACAGCCTCTAAGGGGAGTTCCGCTATCCTGGGAGCTTCTGCTCCCTTGGCCTCTACTGGGGGGGAAGGCGCTACAGGAGGCATGGCAGGGGAAACGGGAGAAAGGGTCACAGCGCCCCCCTCCTTGGGTTCGGCCTCCAGTACCAGGGATAGTCCTGAGAACGCCGACTTGTCTCGCTTCGCCAGGGAGGCTTCTAGACCCTTGTAGGGATTCGCTTCATCCGGTTCCTTCCAGTTCCCTTCCTCTGGGGCTACGGTGGGAGCTTTCGGGGTAACGGAAGGGGTTACCGCTATAGAAGGCGCAGGAGTTGTGGGGGCTGGGGCCGCAGAGGGTTCCGAAGCTGTGGGAACCGCAGAAGGGGAAGGAGCTACAGAGGGAGTAGGAGTTACAGCTAGAGTTGCAGGGGGCTCGGGAGAAGAAGAGGGGCTGGGAGCCGGAGACGTGGATACTTTCGAAACTCGGGCAGAAGGATTGATGTCCGGGTCTGGACTCAAGGGTAGTTCCGGTTTTACCAGGGAAGGATCGATCCCGGGGGTTACCACGGGGGACACGCGAACCCTGGCTACATCGAACTTACCTATCCCTAATTCGGTGGCCACTTGTTCCGAAACAACCAGAAATTGGGTGGGATCCGATACCCTTCCTGTAATGATGATACGCACCCTTTTCCCATTGGAAAGATTTTCCACATCCACGATGGAGTTTCGTTCGAAACTGTTGGATGCCCCATACATTCCCGAGGGAGGGAACTCTCCATACCGAGCGACTGTTGCCGTTCCTTCCCAGGTTCGCTGTGCAAAGGCAACTCCCCACACCAGGAACAGCAACCCACCTACCCATCCGATCCTCTGTATCATAGTGGAAACTCCTTCTTACATGTTCGACGGTTCATCGGTAGCTCTTGACTACCCGTTGGGCAGCCTCCTTTCCCCAGCGGTCCGCATACTGCTCCCAGGCTTCCGAATCTAGCTTGGGCAGCTCCCCCGCATCTATTTTCCCCTGTACCAGAATCTTTCGATCCGCTATCCGCAAGAGCCAGTAGTGAAGAGAAACGGGAAGTATGGGATCCTGGGGGGATTTCTGGGCAACGGTAGTCTCCAACGCCATCAAGAGGGTGGCTCCCCCTTCTCGAGCCGCTTGAAAGTCCGAAAGGGGAGGATACAGCCCGGAACCGGTATGAAAGGTTCCATTGAACACGATGAATCCCGCATTGAAAAGAACCTCCATTACTCCACCCTCGATAGCGGAGAGCACAGGTCGGCTCGATCCTTTCAGACTTACCATTACCGTTTCACCCGAAAGGGGAGAAAGGAACAGACTGAGAAACAGAACACACCATCCCCATCTGGGAACATATTTTTTCATAGCTACCATTGCTATCGGCAAATTATCTAGTTTATTTATTTCCCTTGCATAGGTAAAGTACCTATGTTATGTATGTACATCCTATGGCCTACTTTGCGGTCCAGGTAAAAACCCGTGAAGAATCGAAGTTCATTACCCTTGCAAAGAATATGAATCCAGGCCTCGCTCTGGATATCCTGTGCCCCCGGCGGAGCCTTACCATTCGAAGGCGAGGGAAAACCAAGCAGGTAGAGGCCCCCCTATATCCGGGATACATCTTCCTACGAGCACCTTCCATCGATCCTGACTTATACTGGGCTATCAAGAAAACACCCGGTTTCTTCCGGTTCCTGAAAAACAACACTAACATTCAGCCTTTGGAAGGGAAGGATCTGGAACTACTCATGCATTTTCTACACTATGGTGAAGTTGTCCATAAGTCACGGGCAATTTTTGACGAAAATAAGCGTGTGGTGATCCTCGAAGGACCGTTAAAAGGGCTGGAAGGAAGAATTGTCAAGGTGGATCGGCGTAAGGGAAGAGTGAAAATCAAATTGGAACTCCAGGATGAGCTCTTCATGGTAGATTTGGGTGTAGAGTTTATCGGTGAGGCGCAGCATGCAGAATCATGACCCTAAAAGTCGGATCTATATCATCGGTGCAGGATTTGCCGGTCAAACCATCGCCAAAGAAATAAGAGCAAAGGGGATCTTTGGGGAAGTGGTAGCCTTCCTCGATGACGATCCCGCAAAGATCGGCACCCGGATCGAAGGAGTTCCCGTATTGGGCCCCATACGGGATGTGGTCCAACTCCTCCGTCAAACCCCCGCGGACGAAGCCCTCATCGCCATCCCCAACGCTTCGAGAGAAAAATTGAAAGAAATCTACAGCTTGCTGAAAAAGGCGGGTTTCACCAAGATCCGTATCCTGCCGGGGATCAGCCAGATTCTGGAAGGAGACGCCCATCTGATCCTCACCCGGCAAATCCACCCGGAAGATCTTCTAGCCCGAACACCGGTAACCATCAATTTGAGCAAAAGCCTCGAGTACCTCCGGGGGAAACGGGTATTGATTACGGGAGCGGGAGGAAGTATCGGAAGCGAACTGGCCCGGCAACTCCTTTCCGGTGGCGCTGAACGGCTCTACCTGTTCGGTCATGGGGAAAACAGTATCTATGAAATCGATCACGAATTGCGGATCCTCCAGGAAGAAGGGGTGGGAGAGAAAGCTACCATCGTGCCCGTGATCGGAGATCTTCAAGACCGGGACTACATGATGTTTATCCTGAAACGGCTTCGAGCCGAAGTGGTGTTCCACTGCGCTGCCTATAAGCATGTACCCATGATGGAAGCCAATCCCGTGGCAGCCATCAAGAACAACGTGTTCGGCACGAAGAATTTGGTGGATGCCTCCCTAGAGGCAGGAACGAAGCGGTTCGTACTGATTTCCACCGACAAAACGGTGGAACCCATCTCGATCTACGGAGCGTCGAAGAAGATAGCCGAAGAAATTGTCCTCCAGGCAGATGGGAAATCCCGGGCTTTCATGGTAGTTCGGTTTGGGAATGTACTGGGTTCCAGAGGAAGCATCGTACCCCTCTTTCGAAATCAAATCCTCAAGGGAGGTCCTGTAACGATCACCCATCCGGAAGCGAGTCGATTTTTCATGACCATACCGGAGGCTGCTTCGTTAGTTCTTAACGCGGGCGGTGTGGGAACAGGGGGAACTCTCTACGTCCTGGACATGGGAGAGCCTCTCTTGATCAAGGACCTGGCGGAGCAGATGATCCGTTTCTATGGGTATGAACCCGAGAAGGAGATCTCCATCGTTACCATTGGACTCCGCAAGGGGGAAAAGGTGAAGGAATCCCTCTGGGAAGCTACCGAATCCATCGAGCCTACCGGATACCCGAAGATCAATCGGATCATTCGGAATGGTCATGTGATGCGTCACCTTCCCCAGCTGCTGGAATCCTTGAAACCCATCTGTTTCCTCGACCCTGCCCGTCCCGAGATGTACCGGAATCGAAGACGCTTGAGAGAAATACTCAAACAAGCCATTCCTACCCTGGAAATACCGAGCGATGAACCAGAATACTGATTTCATTCCCTTTGCCCGCCCCTGCCTGGGAGTAGAGGAGGAAGAGGCGGTTATCCACGTACTCCGAAGCGGTTGGCTCACTACGGGGGGAGTCACCAAATCCTTCGAGGAAGAGTTCGCCCGCTTCTGTGGTTCGAAGTTTGCCTTGGCGGTGAATAGCGCCACGGCGGGACTGCATCTTTCCCTGGAAGCCCTGGGTGTGGGCCCCGGCGACTGGGTTATCACCACCCCCTACACCTTTACCTCCACCGCAGCGGTAGTGAAACATCTGGGCGCGAATCCTCTCTTTGTCGATATCGAAAAAGAATCATTCAATATTTCCGTCCAGGGGATCGAAGAAGCTTTAGATACGCATGCGGATTCGAAACGTATCCGCGTGATCCTTCCTGTCCATGTGGCCGGGCATCCTTGCCGGATGGACCACATGATGTCCCTGGCAGAGAAAAGAGGATTGTTCCTCGTGGAAGACGCGGCCCACGCATTTCCTTCCCGCTCCTCCTGGGGGTTCATCGGTACCCTGGGAACCTTGGGAGTCTACTCCTTTTATGCAACCAAGACCATCACCACGGGGGAAGGAGGGATGGTGGTCACAAACAAGGAAGATCTAGCCCGGAGGATCTCCTTGATGCGCCTCCATGGAATCGACAGGGAAATCTGGAACCGATACACCTCCCCCACCGCATCCTGGCAGTACGCGGTGGTGGAACCTGGCTTCAAGTACAATCTCACAGATCTAGCTTCGGCTATCGGGAGGACTCAGCTAAGGAAAGCGGATCAATTTCTAGAGAAGCGAAAGGCCATAGCCAGAATCTACACGGAACACTTTCGAGATCGTTCCTACCTCACGGCCCCCCCTGAGGCGGATGGACATGCCTGGCACCTGTATCTACTTCGGATCGTTCCCCACAAACTACGGATCACGAGGGACGAGTACATCGAAAAACTCCGGGAAAAGGGAATCGGCACGTCTGTTCACTTCATTCCCCTCCACCTCCACCCGTACTGGAAGCGTACCTATGGGTTTGAACCGAGGGATTTCCCTGAAGCCCTGAAAAAATATAGGGAAGTGATCAGTCTTCCCATCTATCCCTCCTTGACGGACTCCCACATTGAACGAATAATACAGACGGTCCTTCAGATTGGGGATGCCCATTACAAACACTAACGGATACCGGAAAGATGGAAGATCTATCGGAGGTTCGGAAAGTTCTACAGGGAAAGAGCGTCTTCGTGGGAGACATCCTGGACCCAAAGGCACTTTGGGTAAAGGTTAAACGGGCCGCCATCCCCCATGGCAGGATTCAGGGCCTCGTCTTCCCCTCCTTCCCTCCTTCCGTACGGATCATCCGAAGTAAAGATATTCCTGGAAAACGGACGATAACCTTTGGACAAGTGGAGATACCCCTCCTGAACGAATCCGAGGTTCGATATGTGGGAGAACCCATTCTGCTCCTGGTAGGACCTGATCCAGAAGAACTGGAAAGGCTTTCCCAGCAGATCGTTGTACTGTATGAAGAACTTCCCCCTTCCTATGACTTTCCTTCCGATGAGAGCGAGGAGAAAGGTTTGGTACACCTGGAGAAAACCATCCAACGGGGGAATCCGAAGGAAGCATTCGAAAAGACCCATACCATCCTCGAAAGGGAGTACTCCACAGGTTTCCAGGAACATTACTACAGTGAACCCCATGGTGCCTATGTACACTGGGACAACGAGGAAACAACTCTCGACATTCATATCTCCAGTCGCTGGCCTTTCCACGTACATCGGGTAGTGAAAGAATCCCTTGCTCTACCCTGGGAACTGGTATCCGTTTCCATCCCCTCGGATCCCGATACATCCCTCGATGGAAAGCTCTGGTACCCCTCTTTCGTTTCGGCCCATGCTGCCCTTGCCGCATGGCTCACTCGTAGATCCATCAAGTATCTCTATAGCCGCCAGGAAGATTTCTTATTCACCCCCAAACGAGCTCCCTCCACCATTCGGCTCAGGGCGGGACTCGATGGGGAAGGCAAGCTGGAAGTTTTAGAAGCCGAGATCCTTTTCAACATGGGCGCCTACCCTGTATTTGCCGAAGAACTTCTCGATCGGGCAATCTATGCCCTGGGTGTGTTGTACAGATGCCCCAACCTTCTTATCCGAGGCCGGGTAATCACCTCATGTCTACCTCCCGCGGGCGCCTTCAGCGGAATGGGAGGTAGCCAGATCCTGTTCGCCCTGGAGGTGTTTGCCGATGAAATCAGACAGGAATTAGGGGTTTCCCCCACAGAATGGAAAACTCGGAATCTTGCCACCAAACAGAGACCAAGACCCTGGGGAACCCATCGGAAACAGTTCTTTCCTCCCTCGGCCCTTTTGGATACTGTCCTGAAAGCCTCGGATTTCGAACGTAGACACGCCACTCTGGAACTACTCCGGAAGCATCGGGAACAGAGTCCGGAATCCTTCACTTCCCAGGAGTTTTGGGAAGGTATCGGCATCGCATTGGGAGCGCAAGGTTCAGGCTTCTTCCTGGACCGAGAACATCGATCAAAGGTCGAAGTACGGATGACAAAAGATAAAAAAGTCTCGATTCATACTTCGGCTGTTCCAGGAAGTTACGCGTTGAAATCGATTTGGAAGACGATCACTAGCGAGTCTTTAGGGATTCATCCATCCTCGGTACTTATCGAACCCATCAGGACCCGCTCTACGCAGGATAGCGGCCCTTCGATCTTTTCCCGAAACATAACCATTACGACCAAATTGATCGAACAGTGCTGTAACCAGTTGAAAAAGTCTCTTCCTGCAGGGCTACCTGCTCAAGGGGTGAAAAGTTTGGACCCTCGCTATGCCCGATCCTGGAATCGGGAGACCTTTTTAGGCAACCCCTTTACCGCTATCTCGTGGGCTGCTGCGGTAGTGGAAGTCAAGATCGACCCCTTGAGCCTTGTCCCCCAGATAGAACATGTTTGGATGAGTATCGATGCGGGACGAATCCTGGACGAGAACGAAGCTCGAAGAACGATCGAATTGGGAATCGCGCAGGCAGTGGGGTGGACCTTACTGGAACATGTGTTCTATGTGGAGGGACGGATTCCCCAACCCTTATTCTGGAACTATAGAATCTGTTCACCCTCTGATCTACCCACTCCCCATATAGAGTTTCTCCCTTCAGAGGATTACAAGAATGTAAAAGGATTGGGGGAGTTGGCCTTGAACGTGATTCCCGCAGCTCTGATCAATGCCCTTTCACAGGGGTTGGGAAAAAGGATCCGGGCGATCCCCTACAGGGAAGATGTACCTCTATGATCATCACTCTGGATCTGAATGGAAAGGAAGAGACTCTCGATATAGACCCCTCCTTACGACTGGTCCATCTCCTTCGAAACACCTTCGGTTTGCTGGGGACCAAGGAGGGGTGTCTCCATGGGCATTGCGGGTACTGCCTCGTGTTCTTGAACGACCAGTTGGTTCTCTCCTGCCTTACCCCCGCTTTTTCCACTCACAGGGGTAAGGTCCTTACCATCGAAGGATTTCGGGGTACCCCGGAATACTACGATATAGAAAAAGGTTTCCTGGAAGTTCAGTACACCCCTTGCGGTTTCTGTGCTTCTGCTCGAATTCTACTGACACATGCTATCCTCCAAGAAACCCTCTATCCCACAGAACAGATGATTCGCAAACGCTTCACCGCTATCCTATGCCGCTGCACCGATCCCAGCCGACTGGTAGAAGGGGTACAACGCGCGGCCGCGATCCGGAGACATCGACAACATGCGGTATAATCTTAGAGAACCTTCCATCTTCATGCCCTCATCCCTCACGGAAGCTCTTGGATGGAAAGAACGGCATCCTCACGCTACCGTGTACGCAGGAGGCACGTATCTGCTCTGGAACCAATCGGGCAGACTTCTCCAACTGCCTGAAACCATCCTCTCCTTGCGGAATATAAAGGAACTTAACCGATTTGGAAGAACGGAGTCTAGATTGGATATAGGGGCTACCGTATCCATCCAGCGGATCCTGCGGGCGGGGCCTAAAGTACTTTCCCCCCTATTGGCGAAAGCCCTCGAGGGTATCTGTCCACCCAGTGTAACGAGCATGGCAACCCTGGGGGGCAATCTCGGTGTGCAAGACCGATGTATGGCATCCTTCCCCGTGATGCATGTGTTAGACGCCCGATGCGAGATTCGAAGCACCAGGGGCACCCGATGGGTTCCCGTCACCGGGCTACGTTCCGAAACAGGGCAACTACAGCTCCAACCGGTAGAACTCATTACTAGGATCCAGATTCCCATGGAGGAATGGAATTTTTTCATCTATCGACGGATCGGTTCTTCCCCCTATGGGATCACCCCGGACTCCCTCGTTATAGTCCTCGTAGGAAAGACATATCGGGGGATGGTCACAGAGTTTCGCTTCGCCCTGGGGAATTTTTCTTCCCAAATTTTTCGTAACCGGGATCTGGAAACTCTACTCATAGGGACACGCTTGAGTCGGGGCAAGAGCAAAGACCTCAAGGCATTCCTCGACGCTCTTCAAGAAGAGCTGCAAAACCGCAAGTTCCTCGTTACCCCCCTACAGGGTGAACGGGTGCTTCGTATAGTGGAGATGACCCTATCCAACCCCTTCCAGTTTCCCTGATTCTTGGCAAAAGCAGCCTTCCATAGTAAGATTCAACCCGTGTCTGACTTTGTACATCTGCACAACCATTCCGATTACAGCCTTCTAGACGGTGCCGCTTCTCTGGAACGCCTCATCGAAAAGGCCAAGTCTTTCCAGATGAAACACCTGGCTTTGACCGACCATGGGAACATGTTCGGGGTTCTGAAGTTCTACCAGCTCTGCAAGAAACAGGGAATCAACCCCATCATCGGGAGTGAGTTCTACATGTCTCCCGGATCCAGACACATCAAAACAGGAACCGAATCGGGAAATAAGTACTACCATCTGGTACTTCTGGCAATGAACGAAACAGGATACAAAAACCTCATGAAACTGAGTTCCCTCAGTTACACCGAGGGGTTTTACTATAAGCCTAGAATCGATCAAGAGTTACTGGAGCGCTACCATGAAGGGCTGATCTGTACCAGCGCCTGTATCGCGGGAGAAATTCCCTCCTTGATCATCCAGGGCAACGAGGAGGAAGCGGCCCGTAGGGCTGGTTTCTTTCAGGATCTCTTTGGAAAAGGGAACTTTTACCTGGAGCTACAGGACCATGGAATCCCGGATCAGCGTGTCGCCAACCGAGGGATCCTCTCCATCGCAGGGCGGCTGGAGATCCCCGTAATCGTAACCAACGATATTCACTATGTGGACCGGGAGGATGCGGTTGCCCAGGATATCCTCGTCTGCATTGGAACGGGCAAGAAGAAATCGGAACTCAAACGTCTTCACTTCGAGGAACAAGAGTTCTACATGAAATCTCCTTCCGAGATGGCCCGGATCTTTGCGGAAGTTCCAGAAGCTCTAAGGCGGACAGTAGAGGTTGCAGAAAAATGTCAGGTGACGATTCCTCTTCCGGGGCCCCAGCTTCCCGATTATCAGATTCCGAAAGAGTTCTCCTCCCCTGAACTGTACCTGCGGCATCTGGCCTACGAAGGCTTAAAAAAACGCTACCCCGAAGTGACAGAAGAACTGAAAAAAAGGCTCGATTATGAATTGGATACCATCATTCGAATGAAGTTTACTGGGTACTTCCTCATCGTGTGGGACTTTATCCACTTTGCCCGTAGCCAGGGGATTCCTGTAGGTCCTGGTAGAGGCTCCGGCGCAGGAAGCCTCGTGGCCTACTGTCTACAGATCACCGATATCGATCCGTTGAAGTACGGCCTGCTGTTCGAGCGATTCTTGAATCCGGAACGGGTGTCGATGCCTGATTTCGACATCGACTTCTGCTTCGAACGACGGCAAGAGGTGATCGAATACGTGACGGAGAAGTATGGAAAAGACCGGGTGGGGCAGATCATTACCTTCGGAACTCTCAAGGCAAAAGCCGTTCTGAAGGATGTGGCCCGGGTACTGGATATCCCCTTTGCCGAATCGAACGAAATCGCCAAATGGATTCCCGAGGGACACAAGATGACCCTTTCCAAGGCCCTGGAGGAGGAAGAAAAACTGAGGCAACTGGTTCAGAAGGGGCCCATCTACCAGGAATTGATTGACACGAGTTTGAAGCTGGAGGGGTTGTCCAGGCACGCCTCCACTCACGCGGCAGGGATCGTGATCGGTAAATCTCCCTTGACGGACTACGTTCCCCTGTACCGAGACCCGAAAACCGGCACCATCAGCACTCAGTACACGATGGAACAACTGGAAGCCTGCGGGTTGGTAAAGATGGACTTCCTCGGATTGAAGACCCTGACTCTGATCGAGAATACGGTAAAGTTGATACGGAAACGGGTCCCGGACTTCGACATCGAAAAAATTCCCGAAAACGATCCTGCTACGTTCAAACTCCTGGGAGAAGGAAAAAGCGCCTGCGTGTTCCAGTTCGAAAGTCAGGGGATGCAGAGCATCCTCAAACGAGCGAAACCCGAAAGTATTCAGGAACTCATCGCCTTGAATGCCCTCTATCGACCGGGACCCATGCAGTTCATCGATCAGTTCATCGACGCCAAGTGGGGACGGGTGCCTGTGCAGTACCCTCTTCCCGAGCTGGAGCCGGTGTTGAAAGAAACCTATGGGGTGATCGTGTACCAGGAACAGGTGATGGAGATCGCCCGAATCGTAGCGGGGTATTCCCTGGGGCAGGCCGATATCCTGCGCCGTGCCATGGGAAAAAAGAAACCCGAAGAGATGGCCAAACAGAAGAAAAGCTTCATCGAAGGGGCCATCGCCAAAGGCTATTCGGCTAAGAAGGCGGATGAGATCTTCGAACTCCTCGTACCCTTTGCCGGTTATGGGTTCAACAAGTCCCATGCGGCGGCTTACTCTGTCCTTGCCTATAAAACTGCCTACCTGAAAGCGAACTTTCCGGCAGAGTTCATGGCAGCCAACCTGACCAACGAAATCAACGATACCGACAAACTGGCAGAGTACATCGGGGAAACCCGTAAAATGGGAATCGACATCCTTCCCCCCGATATCAATGCCTCGGAAAAATACTTCAGCGTAGTGAACGGTAAGATTCTCTATGGCCTTCTCGGCATGAAGAACATGGGTACCAACGCCGCCGAAGAAATCCTCCGGGCCCGCTCCGCAGGAGGACCTTTCCGTTCCTTTCTAGAATTCCTCGATCGAGTGGACCTGAAGATCGTGAACCGGAAGGTGCTGGAAACGGGGGTTCAATGTGGATTGTTCGATTCCCTCCATCCTAACCGCGCCACCCTCCTGAACAACCTCGAAGGGATGCTAGCCTTTGCGGAAAAGAAGAAAGAAAGTCAGAGCTATGGGCAGGCATCCCTCTTCGGGGCCAGCACCGAAGAGTTTCCAGAACCTCAGTGGGAGGAAACCCCTGACTGGCCAGAACGAGAGAAACTCCGATTCGAACGGGAGATCCTCGGGTTCTATTTCTCCGGGCATCCTCTGGAACCCTACAGAACCGTCTGGGAGAAATCGGTCACCATCGATCTAGAGCATCCCAACCGCGCGAGTAAAGATACCACCCACAGGTTACTGGGGATCCTAAAGAATATCCGACTGGTTCCCACGAAAACGGGGAAAAAAATGGCTTTTGCCCTTTTGGAAGATTTTGCAGGGTCCATAGAGCTGGTGATTTTTACATCCGTACTGGAAGAGTATGGCCACAAGCTCCAGGAGGATGCCATCCTGGGAGTGGTAGGTAGAATCGATCTATCCCGAGATCGACCCAGTTTTATTGTGGAAGAGGTAAAAGAGCCAGATATGCTAGAAAACAAAGAAATCTCGGAACTGCACATCGCGTTGAACGGTTCTCTCTGCAACGAAGAGGATTTCTACCAGCTTCGGTCCTTCATCATCGAGCATCCAGGACCCTGTTCCGTCTACCTGCATTTCAGAGATCCAAAGAATGGAGAATCCGAGCGGATTATCCGGGCATCCGCCCAATTGAAAGTCAGCGGGAAAAAAGAGATCCAGCTTCAACTTCAGGAACTTCCAGGAGTGGAAGAGGTCTGGGTACGTTGAATCAAGGTTGATCCAGGGAGGTGACGAGTATGGTAAAAGTGTTGATGAGCACCCTTAGCGCCCTTATTTCTTTCTACACTCTCATCATCGTAGTGAGAATCCTGCTTACCTGGTTTTCGGGGCCTTTGGGATACGGAAGGGTGTATTTCTTCCTGACTCGCATCACAGACCCCTATCTGAACTATTTCCGACAGTTTCCCGTTTTCAAAGTAGGAAGATTCGACTTTTCTCCGGTGGCAGCCCTCATCGCTCTATCGGTAGTGGGAAACATCTTTCATTCCATCGCTCTCTTTGGAAGGATTACCCTCGGAAGCATCATGGCCTTTACTCTGGAAGCTGTGTGGTCTGCAGTATCCTTCTTTCTATTCCTCTACCTTTTAATGATCGTCCTGCGCCTCCTGGGGATCCTATTCCATTCCAACACTACCCGTCCCCTTTGGATGACCCTGGACATGCTGTTGAGCCCCCTTCTGATCCGCATCACCCACCTGTTTACCAAGAAACCCGTTTCCTACATCCATGGTTTACTTCTGGGGTTCGCCTTTCTCCTGACCGTACGGATTCTGGGAGGCCTTCTGGTGGGGCGGCTAACGGCCCTTTTGTACCGTTTGCCTTTCTGAGGATTCATGTACCTGGAGGAGCTTTCCATACCCATAGCAAAACTCCAGGGGGTGGGTCCTTCCCTCGGAAAAGACCTGAACCGTTTGGGAGTTTTCACTGTATCAGATCTCCTGCTACATCTCCCGCGACGGTACGAGGATCGCAGTAAGCTCATACCCCTCGTAAGTATCCTAAGCCAGGGAGGAAGGGGATTCGTAAATACCGTTGCCTTCGTGGAAGCTCACGAGTACTTTTGGTTCGGATCCCAAAAGACCCTCAAAATCCTCATCAGGGATACTACAGCCTCTGCAGAACTGGTGTGTTACGGAAGAAACTTCCTGGCCAACAAGTATGCCCCTGGTACGCAGGTAAGGGTTGCCGGTGTTTTTACCCACCAGTACAGGCGGATACAGAGTTCTTCCTTCGATCTGGACGACCCTACCCATCCTTCAGAGGAGTTTTCCTCGATTTTGCCTATCTATCCTCTATCGGGAAGGCTTTCCCAGCGGATTCTCCGTAAGATCATTCGTCAGGGTTATGCCAAGTATGGAACGAACCTCCAGGACGAACTTCCAGAATCATTTCGGGCTACCCATGGTCTTCTTCCTATGGCAGAAGCTTTGCGAGCCATCCATTTCCCTAAATCGATGGATGAACCGGAACAGGGCCGGAGGAGCCTCGCCTTTCGGGAACTGTTCTCCTTCCAGATCGAAGTGATTCGCCGGGGAAAGGAGAGAAAAGTCGCGGTACGATCCCCTCGAAAACTTCCCACTGGCCTTCGAGAACGGGCGATTCGGCACCTTCCCTTTTCCCTTACCGAGGATCAACGAACTTCCCTGGCCGAAATCGACAGGGATATCGAAGGATCCAGTCCCATGGCCCGACTCCTCCAGGGAGATGTGGGGTCGGGAAAAACCCTCGTGGCTTTCCTCGCTGCCCTCCGGTTTGCCGAAGGAGGAATCCAGACAGCCTTCATGGCTCCTACCGAGTTACTGGCCCGCCAGCATGCAGACAACGCGGCCAGGCTACTGGAGCCGCTGGGCGTTCGCCTCGCGTTCTACTCGGGTAAGATCCCGTTGAAGCTCCGCAAACCCCTGCTACAGGCTCTATCCAGCGGCGAGGTGGATATCGTGATTGGAACCCACGCCCTGTTCTCCGAGGAGGTTCGATTCGCCAATCTGGGCTTTGTAGTGATCGACGAACAGCATCGATTCGGCGTAGACCAGCGAAAAAGATTGGCCGATAAGGGGATGCAGCCCGACATCCTTCTGATGAGTGCGACCCCCATTCCAAGGACACTGGCTCTTTCCGTGTTCGGGGATCTGGATATCTCCGAACTCAAGTCATTACCACCTGGCCGAAAACCCGTAGAAACACATCTCGCTCGCTTGGGCAACGAAGAGAAGGTGTATGCCTGGGTAGAGGGAGAACTGAAAAAGGGACACCAGGCCTACTTCGTGTATCCTCTCATCGAGGGAGACGGGGATCTGAAGGATGCGGAAACGATGTATCGACGACTGCAGGATTCCATCTTTCCCACCTATCGGGTGGGTCTGATCCACGCCCGGCTTACCGAGGAGGAGCAGCGGTCTACCATGGAAGCCTTTGTAAAGAATCGAATTCAGATTCTCGTCGCCACCAGTATCGTGGAAGTGGGGGTAGATGTACCCAACGCTACCTGTATGGTCATCGAACACGCAGAGCGATTCGGCCTGGCTGCCCTACACCAACTTCGCGGCCGTGTGGGTAGAGGCACCGCTCAAAGCTACGCTTTTCTCGTGTACGATCCTGATCTGACGGAACTGGCGAAGGAACGATTGAAAGTATTGAAAGAGACCACCGACGGATTCCGGATCGCCGAAGAAGACCTCCGGCTCCGAGGCCCCGGGGATATGGTGGGGGTGCGCCAATCCGGACTTTTGGACTTTTCCATCGCCCAACTACCCCAGGACATGGAACTGATGGTGGAAGCCCGAAAGGAGGCTTCCCGGATACTGGCAGAGGATCCTGGACTCCTTAGGAGCGAACACGCAGGCCTTCGGTGTATTCTGGAACTCCGGTTCAAAAATACCGCCAGTGGGGTAGCGCCCTAAGAGTATGCGTATCACAGGGGGATTCCTCAAAGGCAGAAAGATCCAATTCCCTCCCGGTGAACTTCGACCTGCGATGGACCGCATGCGGGAATCGATCTTCGCCATTCTCCAACCGGGGCTGGCAGGAGCCTCGTTTCTGGACCTGTTCTGTGGCTCGGGAATCATCGGTATCGAAGCGTACTCCAGGGGAGCCGGTAAGGTGGTGTTCGTAGAGAAGGATCCCCGGAAACGGTCCACCCTCCTACACAATCTAACACTCCTGGAGGGAAAGGGGACCCTCCATATCATGCCCGTGGAACGATACCTTCGGTTCGCCAAAGAGGGCCCTTTCCAATACGTGTTCCTCGACCCGCCCTTCCCCTACAAGTTCCGCCTCGACCTCCTGCGGCTCCTCGATGCTTCTACGCTGCTAGTCCGTGGTTCCCTCGTCCTGATACACCACCCCAAAGAGGATCCCCTCCCCGATCAGGTGGGAGGTCTCTGCCGTGAACAGCAACGTGCCTACGGACGATCCATCGTGTCCTTTTACCGTTGCGTTTCTGGAGAAAATTAAGTATTATGTCATAACAGGATTGAAGGGATGAACATCACACCCATTACGGTAAAGCGGGAAACAAAAGAGACGAAGGTATCTGTGACCCTCTCACGGGAAGGGACAAAACAGATTCAAGTGCAGACAGGATTGCCCTTTTTCGACCATCTGTTGACTTCCTTCGCCTTCCATGGCGGGTTCGATCTAACCCTGGAGGCAACGGGTGATTTGTTGGTGGATCCCCACCATACGGTAGAGGATGTGGGGTTGGTTCTGGGGGATGGGTTCCATCGCCTGTTCGAGACGGCAGGTCAAGTGGCCCGATACGGGTACAGTATCATACCGATGGATGACGCCCTCTGTGAGGCAATCGTGGATGTATGTGAACGGCCCTACCTCGTCTATAGGGTTGAATATCCGGAGCCCCTGGCAGGGGTCTTCCCAGTGAGTCTCCTCAAAGAGTTCTTCTACGCCTTCTGCCATCGGGCGCGGATCAACCTCCATCTTCTTGCACGGTATGGGGAGAACAGTCACCACATGGCAGAAAGCTTGTTCAAAGCCTTTGGAAGAGCTTTAGCCCAGGCGTACCAACCTTTAGGAGGTTCCAAAGAGGGAATGTCGACGAAAGGCACCCTTTAGCGCAGATGGATATCCGCTCTTTATTCGAGGGAAAACCGGGTGAAGGTTTTTTCATAAAAACAAAAGCGGCTCCCGACATCACCGGTAGCCAACGAGCCGCATTGATCCGAAAAGGGAATGCCCTTTTCAACGAGGGAAACATAGAGTTGGCAAAGCGGATTTTCATTACCCTGCGATATGGGGACGGGCTGATTCGGGTGGGGGACTATCACTTCAAACGGAACGAATACCTGGAAGCCTTTCGTATGTACTGGATGGCCAACGAAAAAGTGAAGTCCGAAAAGTTGATAGAAAAAATGGCTCAAGTGATTCGAGAATGGATTCGTGCAGGCGGTGAATAACGTATGGATGACTTCGAAGATACTCGAGAGATACACCTAGAAGAGCCTACGGACCGGGCAGATAGGCCAGAGATTACCGAACTTTCCCAAAAAGGGTACCTCTGCTTAAAAGAAAAGAAATACGAGGAAGCCCTGGATTTTTTTCGTAAAATTCTCCACATCGAACCCGAGAACAACTATGCCCTTGTCGGTATAGGGGATGCCGCTCGCAAACAGGGCAAGTATGAGGAGGCCATACAGTTCTATGAAACCTGCCTCAAGTATCACCCCGCCAATAGTTATGCCCTCTTCGGGTTAGCTGATTGCTACAAAGGGATCCGCAACTACGGGAAAGCCATCGAACTCTGGATCCAATACCTACACCATGATCCCAACAACGTTACGGTTCTTACCCGGATCGCCGACGCCTACCGTAAGGTAAAGAATCTGCAAAAATCGAAAGAGATGTATGAGCGGGTCCTAGAAATCGAAAAGGACAACCCGTACGCGCTGATCGGATTGGGGCATCTGTATTTCGATTTCAAAGAATACGACAAGGCCCTCCATTACTGGGAACGGATGATCCAGGCCCATCCTGATTCCATCGACATCCGTCTCCTCACCTCCATCGGAAACTGTTTCCGCAAGATGAAAGCTTACCGAAGGGGAATCGAGTATTTTTCCCGAGCCCTGGAAAAAGAGAAGGACAATTTTTACGCCCTCTTTGGTCTGGCGGACTGTTACCGGGGTTTGAATCAGCATGAGGAGTCCCTCACCTACTGGAACCGAATCCTGGAAAAGGATCCTCAAAACAAGGTGATTCTCACCCGAGTTGGAGATGCCTTCCGGGCCATGGGGAAGATAGCGCAAGCGGAAGAGTTCTACCGCAAGGCTCTCAACATCGAGTTCGACGCGTATGCAGTGCTGGGACTGGCTCTTATCGCCAAAGAAAAAGGGCGCTTCCAGGAAGCCCTGGAATCTCTCGAACAGTTTCGAAAAACAGACCCTAAAAATGCCCGACTGTATGTGGAAATCGCCGACTGTTACCTTCGCATGGGCGAGAAGGAAAAGGCCCTGGCGGTGGTAAGCGCTGCCTTAAAGGGGGGAATACACAATACCCACCTGACAGAGTTGTTCGAAAAACTCCATAGAGAAGTGAAAGAATCTTGATCCCGGCGTATCGAACAGTCACGGACAGTGATGGCACCCTGAAAATAGCCCTCGATCTCGGAGGGCCCTTTCCCGTGGAGGCTGTTCTTCTTATAGCCCCCTCGGGAAGGCGTACCGCCTGCCTTTCCACCCAGCTAGGGTGCGCCATCGGGTGCAGGTTCTGTAACACAGGCTCGTTAGGGTTTGTCCGTAACTTGAGCTCGGAGGAGATCCTTACGCAGTATGAACTCCTTTCCCAGGAAGGAGGGGAGCCTTCGAACGTAGTGTTCATGGGAATGGGGGAACCCCTGGAAAACCTCCTCGAGGTACAGGAGGGGATTCATCTCTTGCTCCGTCGAAAAGGCGGGCCTGCCCTGCGGCGTATCACGGTATCCACAGCGGGAATCGTCCCTTCCATCTATAGGCTCGCCGAGGAAGGGCCGCCGGTGTACCTCACCCTGTCGGTTCCATCGGTCAAAGAGGAAGTTCGCCGTAAGCTCATGCCTGGAGTGTCCGATTATTCCCTGGGTGAAATCAAAGAAGCTCTCCTGTACTACCGAAGACGCACCGGAAAACGGCCTACCCTGGCCGTCGTTTTGATGAAAGGGATAAACGATACACTGGAAGACGCCCACCTTCTAGTGGACTATGCCAGGGAGTTAGCCCCCCTGGTGAACCTCATTCCCTATAACCCGGTGGCCGGTCTGCCTTATCGATCTGCGGAGGACAAAGCTATCCAGTTGTTCTATCGGATCCTTACCGAAGCGAAGATCCCTACAGTCCGGAGATTCCCCCGGGGGCGGGGCGTGTGCGGAGCCTGCGGACAACTGGGGGCTTCACTCTTCGTTGAAGGTATTCACGGATCTAAGTGGACCGAGGTACTAGAGCACGCCGAATGAACATCCGGCACATCTAGCCGCCCAAATAGTTGTACAGACAGCGCGCGGTTATTCGGTTACCCCCGAATGAGAACCGCGCGGATCCGTCGCACTCCGGCAGAGGAAGACTGCTCCTTTTGAATGACGAACTTACCCAATTTACCCGTGCGGTCCACGTGGGGGCCCCCACATACTTCTTTCGAGAAGTTACCCACACTGTAGACCTTTACCTTGTCCTCATACTTGTCGTTGAAAAAAGCCAAAGCCCCCTGTTTTCGGGCTTCCTCCAGGCTCATGATTTCCATCTTCACGGGAAGGTCTGCCTGGATTTGCTGGTTCACGATCTCCTCTACCTTCTTGATCTGCTCGGGAGTTAGGGGGGAAGGATGGGTAAAATCGAACCGTAGCCGTTCCGCCGTAATATTGCTCCCCATCTGGCGCACGTGTTCCCCCAGCACCATCCGCAACGCCTGGTGCAGCAGGTGCGTGGCGGTGTGGAGGGCAGTTGTCATTTCGGAGTTGTCCGCCAGTCCTCCTTTGAATACCTTCTCCGATCCCTGCTTGGAAAGTTCCTGATGCTTGGCATAGGCCTCCTCGAACCCCTTTCGGTCTACAGTAAGGCCATGCTCTTTGGCGAGTTCCTCGGTGATCTCGATGGGGAACCCGTACGTATCGTACAACCGGAACGCGATACGGCCCGGGATCCATTTCCTTGGATCCTTCTGGAGATTGGGGAGGAGCTTTTCGAACTCGTGTTCTCCCTTCTTGAGGGTTTCCAGGAACCGTTGTTCCTCTTTCGTCAGTTCCTCCAGCACGGTATCCCCTGCGGCCTTTAAGGAAGGGTAGAAGGGGCTGTACATCTCCATCACCACTTGGCTCGGAATTGCGAGGAAGGCATCCTCCCTCCCCAACTTTCGTCCATGCCTGCTGGCCCTGCGGATGAGACGCCTCAAGATGTATCCCTGACCCACGTTGGAGGGTCGCACGCTCCTCTCGTCCCCCAGGATGAACGTGGCAGCCCGCACGTGATCGGCTATGATGCGGATGGACCGATCCGTTTCCTCCGAAACTCCATACCTTGTGCCCGTCACTTCCTCGATGGCCCGGATGACGGGCTGGAACACTTCGGTATCGTAGACCGACTTTTTCCCCTGCAGGATCGCGACGGTACGTTCGATTCCCATCCCCGTGTCTACGCACTGACGAGTGAGCTTTTCGTAGGTGCCATCGGAGCGTTTGTTGTATTCCATGAATACGTCGTTCCAGATCTCGAAGTACTTCCCACATGAACAGCCGGGCCTGCAGGAAGGTGAACAGGGAGGTTTCCCCGTATCGATGAACATCTCCGTATCCGGGCCACAGGGTCCTGTGGTGCCCGCAGGCCCCCACCAGTTGTCTTCCCGGGGTAGATAGTAGATTCGGTTCTCCGGGATCCCGAGGGACTTCCACACAGAGGCAGATACTTCATCCCGGGGCACATCCGCATCCCCCTCGAATACCGTGACCGAAAGCTTATCTGGATCGATCCCCAACCACTTTGGGGAGGTGAGGAACTCGTAACTCATCTGGATGGCTTCTTCCTTGAAATAATCTCCCAGGGACCAGTTCCCCAGCATCTCGAAGAAGGTGAGATGGCTGGAATCTCCCACAGAGTCGATATCACCGGTACGGATACACTTCTGGTAGTTCACCAACCGTTTCCCTGCCGGATGGGGTTCTCCTAAAATATAGGGAACCAGGGGATGCATACCGGCAGTAGTGAAGAGGACGGTAGGATCGTTTTCCGGAACGAGGGATTTCCCTGCTATCTGTTTGTGCCCTTTGGAAATAAAAAAATCTATGTACTTTTGTCGTAGTTCGTTGGCTGTCATAGTTCGGGATACTACGAACTCGAGGCCCAGGTGTCAATAGAGGATCGCCCGTAAGGATCAGTACACGATTTCTCCCTTGCGGTGGATTACGATTTCCCCCTGCGCTTCCATCCGCTTCAGGGTTTCCAAAAACTCCTTCGTGACTTTGTCCACCTCTTTTTTAGGTACTGCACCCAAATATCGGTATTCTTCGGAGACCAGTAACCTTCGCCGCTCCGACAGGTTCGACAACACCCGTACCCGAAGGGACTCAGGCTTCCCTTTCAAGAGGAGGGCGATATCCTTTTCCGACAGGGAACGGAGAACCTTCTGGAGATCCCGGTCGTCCATATCCTCCAGCACATCGATGGTGAAGAGGCGGTCTTTCAGGTCCTCTGCCACTAGGGGGGCCTCCTCTTCCAGTTTTTCCAGGATTTTCTGTTCCTGGGTGACATCCATGTATTTCAGGATCTCCGCTAAAGCTGTTTTGCCGTCGATCTCCACCTCCTCTACCGGACTTCCCAGCCTGCGGATCTTTTCCCGTAACGCTTCCTCCATCCGGAGGAGCACCTCCCGGGAAACCTTGTCTTTCCTGGCAACCCGTTGGATCACCCGGGTACGAAACTCAGGTTCGAAGAGTTCTAGCAACTGTGCCGCTTGCTCGGCGTTTAGGAAAGGAAACAGGACCGCCACCACTGCTGGCGTTTCCGAGCGGAGGAGGTGATGCAACTGAGGAGGATCGAGGTCTTGCAGGAAGGAAAAGAGCTTCTGTTCCTCCAGAGGAATACTCCGGGTCAGGATCGTCCTTCCCAGTTCTTCCCCGAAGGCCTTGGTAAGGATGGCACGGGCGGTTTCTATCCCTCCCTTCGGATGGGGAGCCTGTTTCTTGAAATAGCTAAACTCTTTCAGAAGCTGTTCCGCCTCCAGAGGGTCCACCCGCTTGATCTCGGCGATCTCCTGGACGATCTTTTCCACTTCCTCTTCGGTGAAATGACGGAGCACCTTACCGGCTTCCTCTTTTCCGATGAGAAGGAGGAATTTGGCCACCTTCCGGTAAGGTTTTTCCTTTCCCGCTACCTTAAGGAGACCTTCCGGAGTGTTTTTGGTGGGCGAAGCCTCCCAGGGGCCCTCCGTTGAGGAAGGAGGGGAGGCAGGGGCGCGGGACGAGACTGTTTCTTTCTGCTTGGAAAGCCCTTCCCGGGCCGATTTTTTTCCCGCAGGGTGAGGCGTGGTAGGACTTATCCCACTCGATGGGGTGTCCTCCCCCTTCCCCATGGCCTTCCGGTATGCATCGAGACGCCGTTTCTCTATGTCCATACCTTACATAGTACTTTGAATGAAGGGAGAGGTCAATTTTATCGGAGGATATTGACATTTTCCGAGAAACCCCGTATATAACTGCCTAAGTTGCCGCTGTAGCTCAGTCGGTAGAGCAACGGACTGAAAATCCGTGTGTCGTCAGTTCGATTCTGACCGGCGGCAACCACAGAAGGGCTTTGGGAAGGGAAACCTTCACCAAAGCCTTTTTTTCATCTCTAGGGCTTTACGGGGACGGCCAGGAGCGACGCCCTTGTGTAACATGCAATGGGAAACGCCTGTTAGGAGGATTCTCCATGCATAATCCCATCCTCGATACTCCTCAGAATCTACCCCCCCTTTCCAAAGCTTTCGTTCGTGCCCACTCCCCTACCCTCGATCCCCATGGATTGGTGGACAAACCTTTCCCGATCAAAGTGCTACAGTTTGGCGAAGGGGGTTTCCTTAGGGGTTTCGCCGACTGGATGATCCACCGCCTGAATGCCCAGGGACTATTCAACGGGAAGGTGGTGATCGTCCAGCCCATTCCTTCCGGCACCATAGAGACTCTCAACAGACAGGAAGGGCTCTACACGCTGATACGGCGGGGGGAAGAACAAGGGAAACCGGTGGAGGAAGTAGAACTCATCACCTCCGTAAGTCATGGAATCAACCCGTACACCGATTTCGAGTCCTTTCTCCAGTGCGCCTCGCTGCCGGAACTCCGCTTCATCATCTCCAACACAACCGAAGCGGGGATCGTTCTAGATGAAGGGGATAGCTTCGACGGTGCCCCACCCCAAAGCTTTCCCGGAAAGCTCACCCGATTCCTCTGGGAACGGTTTTACCGCATGGAAGGTGCCCTGGATCGGGGTTTCGTCATTCTACCCTGCGAACTGATCGACCGAAACGGAGACACCCTCAAGGGAATTGTGCTTGCCCTGGCGGAAAGGTGGACACAGGATACGCAGTTCCTCCGGTGGATCGAAGAGGCCAACACCTTCTGCAACACCCTGGTGGATGGGATCATGACGGGATATCCCAGGGACGAAATCGAATCCTTACAGGCGAAACTGGGATACCGGGACGATCTTCTGGACACAGGAGAACTGTTCCGCTTATGGGTGATCGAGGGACCGGGAACCCTTCGGGAAGAGTTTCCCCTGGATCGGGCGGGGATCAACGTGGTATGGACTAGGGATATGACACCCTACAGGACCCGAAAGGTCCGGATCCTCAACGGTATTCATTCCATGTGTGCGCCTATCGCCCTTGCGTTAGGGATCGAAACTGTTCGAGAAGCCCTGCTGGACCCTGTGCTTTCCGGTTATATCCGAAAAACTCTATACGAAGAAATCATCCCCGTTCTCCAGATGCCCAGAGAGGAATTGGAAACCTACGCGGAATCCGTTCTGGAACGGTTTTCCAACCCCTTCATAAAGCACCACTGGTCCAGTATCGCGTTGAACTCCTGTTCCAAGTTCCGCGCCCGGGTCCTTCCCACGATCCTGGAATACCAGGAGAAGTTCTCACGCCCTCCCCGAGACTTAAGCTTTTCTTTTGCCGCCCTCCTTTCCTACTATCGGGGAATCATCGATCCTGAAAAGTCACATACCATAAAAGACGATCCCGGGGTGATCGAGTTTTTCCGATCCCTCTGGTCGAAGGGAGTAACCATCGAGAACAGGGAACGGTCTTCTTCGATCGGTGGATCTCCCAGAAATGTCGATCCTGCCGAGATTTATTCCCTCGTTCAGGCGGCCCTATCCGAATCCACCCTTTGGGGGATAGATATATCCTCCCCTTCCCTGGTGAAGGAGGTGTCCCACTATCTATCGAGCATCCTCCAGGAAGGCATGCATGCATCCCTCCAGCAAATCTTGCAATAAGCCTAGAAGTGCAGTAATCTAAGGTGTATGCGTTCAGATTCTTGCTTCATAGGAAGGAGGGTTTGTGTTTCAAAAGCAACTCATCATGCGGAGGGTCCTTTATGCGCTCCTCCCTTTATTTCTTTTTTCTATATACCTATATGGTTATAGACCTGTCGGCATCCTTCTCGTTTCCCTTGTGTTCGGAATCGCTACCGAATACTTCGTGGAAAAGGGTCGGAACAAGAAGGTAAGCGAAGCGGTACTGGTTACCTGTACGATCTTTGCCCTTTCCCTACCCCCTAAAACCCCCCTGTGGGTAGTGGCGGTGGGAATCATCTTTGCCGTATTCATGGGCAAAGAGGTGTACGGGGGATTCGGCAGGAACATCTTCAACCCTGCCATTACAGGTAGGTTGTTCCTATACATCACCTTCCCCAACATCCTGGCCGCTTCCTGGATGGTGCCCGGCGCCTTTGGTGCCCATGCGGATGCGGTAAGCACCGCCACACCCTTAGGTGTCCTTCGAGCGGGGGAGGTTTCTTCCCTCAACTTGCTGGATCTGTTCCTGGGGTTCAAAGGGGGCTCTCTGGGAGAAGGTTCCATCCTCCTCATTCTGCTGGGAGCCGCATACCTCTTGATTACCAAAACCGCTTCCTACCGCACTATGCTGGGTACAGCCCTAGGGGCCGTGGGAATCTCCGCCATCCTGGACCTACTAGGGGTAAAAGGAGCATTCCCCACCCTATACTCCATGCTCAGCGGGAGCGTTCTATTCGTGGCGGTGTTCATGTCCACCGATCCAGTGAGCGCCCCCAAACGTGATCTTTCCCAGTGGATCTATGGGTTACTGATCGGGATCCTTTCGATCATTCTGCGGTTGTACTCCGCCTTTCCCGAAGGGACAAGTTTTGCCCTTCTTCTCGGGAATACCTTTGCGTCTCTCATCGATGAGCTCACCACTCCCAAAGCTCCCCAGGCGAAGGAGGCCTCGGTATGAAGAAGGATAGCATACTCTATACGGTAGTGTTCAGCTTCACCGTCACCTTTCTTTTCGTTTTCCTGCTGGCCATTGCAAACGAGAGCACCTCAGGAATCGTACAACAGAACCAGGAACTTGCCCGACAGAAGGCCGTATTGTTAGCCATGACAGTCCCCTTTAAAACCGACGAGGAGGTCCGAACCCTCTATGGCTCTATAGAGACGGTAGAAAAAGAAGGAGTAAAACTCTTCAAGGGGTCTCAAGCTGGAAAAACGGTCTACGCCAAGGAGTTCAGAGGAAGCGGGCTCTGGGGTACCATCACCGGTATTCTGGCGGTGGATGAATCGGTGTCCCAGATCGTGGGGATTCAGATCGTAACCCACAACGAAACCCCGGGGTTGGGAGGACGGATAGCCGATTCCTGGTTCAAAGATCAGTTCCGCGGCCTCAAGGTGAAGAATGGGAAAATCCTGGTCACCTATGGCGCAGAGGCAGGCAGCGGAAGGGCTAACAAAGAGGAAGGTATCGCGGACGGCATCACTGGCGCCAGCCGTACCAGCCAAGCGATGGACGCTATGTTGAACAACGAACTCACGGTGCTGAAAAAGCTCCTGGGAGGTTCCAAATGACGGCAAAAGATGTAAAGAAAATATCGAGGGAAAACCTCTGGTTCAATAACCCTATTTTTATCCAGATTTTGGGAATCTGCTCGACCCTGGCAGTAACGAACCTTCTTACAAATACTTTCATCATGACTGTGGGAGTCACCTTTGTAGCCGCATTCTCCAACCTGACCATAGCGTTCATGAAGGAATGGATTCCTCGAAAAGTGCGAATGATCGTTCAGGTACTGATCATTTCCTTCTACGTGATCATCGTGGATATCCTTCTTCGCGCGTTCCTCCCCGAAATATCCAAAAGCCTCGGTCCCTACGTGGGGCTGATTATCACCAACTGCATACTTATGGGAAGAGCCGAAGCTTTTGCCCAGAGCAACCCTCCCCTACCCGCGTTCTGGGACGGGCTTACCTCCGGAATCGGGTACATGTGGGTACTGATGGCGATAGCTTTTGTCCGGGAGTTCCTTGGCTTCGGAACCCTCTTCGGGATACCGGTAGCTCCCTCGTGGTTCCCCCAGTGGACCATCATGGTGATGGCTCCCAGCGCCTTTTTCCTTTTGGCACTTCTTCTCTGGATTGCCAAGAATCGTATGACAGGAGGTAAAGCATGAGTCCCCAGATCGCTCCCTTGAGCCTCTTTTTTGCATCGATTTTCACTAGCAACATCCTACTGGCAAACTTCCTAGGAATGTGCTCCTTCATTTCCATCTCGAAGGATTTCAACTCCTCCAACGGCCTGGGGCTGGCGGTAACTGTCGTGCTCACCATCACAGGAGTGGTGAACTGGGCAGTCCTCCATTACATCCTCTATCCTTTAGCCCTGTACTACCTTAGGTTCATCGTGTTTATCATTGTGATTGCCGCGGTGGTACAGATACTGGAAATGGTCATTGACCGCCTCTCACCCGCCCTCTACATGACCTTGGGGATCTTCCTGCCCCTGATCACGGTAAACTGCGCGATCCTCGGAGCAGTGCTTTTCATCGAAATCAGGAACTATTCCCTCCTCCAATCGGCCATTTTCAGTCTGGGTTCGGGGTTGGGGTGGTGGCTCGCCATTGCCTCGCTTGCTGCCATCCGTAAAAAGGTGGACAAAGCTCCCGTGCCTGCGGGGTTGAAGGGACCGGGGATCACCCTGATTACCATCGGATTCATGGCAATGGCCTTTATAGGCTTCTCAGGCATGTTGAATGTTCAGTAGGAGGTCCCCATGATTATCCCTGTACTCCTTGCATCTTCCGCCGTGGGTGCCATTACAGCCCTTCTGGCCCTGTTGATTTCCATTACCGACAAAATCGTGAACAACTACGGAGAGGTATCCATCGACATCAATCGGGGAAAGCGACAACTGAAAGTGAAAGGAGGGGCTCCCCTCCTGTTTTCCCTGGCAGAGGTGGGTATCTACGTTCCTTCCGCCTGTGGGGGACGGGGAAGCTGCGGTGCCTGTAAAGTGAAGGTCACCTCCGATGTAGGCCCTCACCTTCCCACAGAACTTCCCTACCTGACTAAAGAGGAAACTCTGGAGAATGTTCGTCTCTCCTGCCAGATCAAGCTCAAAAAGGATATTGAAATCCAAATTCCCGAAGCCCTCTTTAATATCAAGCGGTACAGGGGAACAGTGGAACGGATCCGTGACGTCACCCATGACATCAAGGAAGTGTACATCCGGCTGGAGGAACCGAAAGAGATCGATTTCCTGGCAGGTCAGTACGTGCAATTGATGGTTCCCCCCTACGACAAGATCAAGGAACCCACAGAACGAGCCTACTCCATGTCTTCCCCGCCTTCCGATCGAAACCACGTGGAGCTCCTCGTCCGGCTAGTGCCCGGAGGAATCGTCACCACCTATGTACACACCCGAATGAAAGAAGGAGAAACGGTAACGGTCACAGGGCCTTTCGGCGAGTTCCATGTACGGGAAACGGGGGCCACGATGCTCTGCGTGGCAGGAGGTTCCGGGATGGCCCCCTTCAAGTCGATCTTTAACGATATGATAGAAAAAGGGAAAACCCACCGGGAGGTCTGGTACTTCTTCGGAGCTCGAACGAAAAAAGATCTTTTCTACTTAGAGGAAATGAAACAACTCGAGTCGCAGTGGCCCACCTTCCGCTTTATTGCGGCTCTCTCCGAGCCCCAGCCGGACGATGACTGGAAGGGTGAAACGGGACTCATTACCCAAGTATTGGAAAAGTACCTCACCACCCAGATCGACCGATCCAGACCGATGGAAGGTTATCTCTGCGGAAACCCTGGAATGCTGGATGCCTGTATAGCGGTGATGAAGAAGTTCCAGGTCCCTCCGGAAAAAATCTACTTCGACAAGTTCGCATAAGGGAGGTACACCATGAAGATGTCTCCAGAATTGAAACGAGCCCAGGAAAACATGCAGCCAGGTGTTATCACCTCGGCAGGGTTTTTGGGCGAAGACACACGGAATCTGGCAGATATCATCGAGCAGGATGAGGAAACCCTGCAGAAGTTAGGGATAGACATCGAAGAAGCGTCCAGGGTTCTCCACCATTTGCTGGAGGAGGGTAGAAAAGGATTGGGCGAGCCCATCACCGTAGAAGGGAAATACCAGGTTCAGGTTACTGAAGCCAGAGGATTCCTCGCCTGCCCCTTCGAGGATGGGATCTTCCGAAAAACCAACGCAGAGGTAATCCATCTTCCCTCTGGCACTAACTTCCTTTTTTCCGAACTTTCCCTACACCTATTCGAGAAACATCATTTTCTCCAGGGAATCGGGTCACCCTTCCGGATAGATCCCCAAAAACTCAAAAAGGTCTTGTCCTAGCGCCCCTTTCTTGATATAAATCGGGGCAGGATACAATCAATGGCGAAAGAACGGATCCTGATTGTCGAAGACGAAAAGATCATCGCCCTGGATTTGAAACGTAGGCTCTTGGACTTCGGGTACGAGGTCATTAGAGTCATCCCCACCGGTGAAAAAGCGATCGAGGTAGCAGAAAAAGAATCCCCTGATCTCATCCTGATGGATATCATGCTGAAGGGAGAGGTGGATGGGATCGAGGCGGCTACTCAGATTCGTCACTCCCTCGATATCCCTGTGGTTTTCCTCACTTCGTATTCGGATCCTGAAACTCTGGAACGAGCCAAACAGGCCGAACCCTTCGGGTACATCCTGAAGCCCTTCAAAGAACGGGAACTATTGACCACGATAGAAATCGTCCTCTACAAGCATGGAATCGAACGGCAACTACATGAACAGGAGCAGTGGATGTCGGCGATTCTGAAGGGCATAGGTGACGGGATCATCGCCATAGATACGGAAAAACGAATCCATTTCCTGAATCCCGTTGCAGAGATCCTCACGGGATACAAGGAAGATGAGATAAAGGGCAAACCGATGGAGGAGGTGTTCCGTTTCTTCGACGAGTTGTCGGATTCGCCCATCCCTCCTCATGCGCTTCTGGAGAGTGACAACACTTTTCCAACTCTTCTGCATAACATCCTTCTCCAGACTGCCCATGGGGGGCTAATTCCGATCGAGGGCAGTGTTGCCCATATCAGTAAGCGGAACGGCACTGTGCTTGGCAAGGTCGTTGCCTTCCGGGATGTAAGTAACCTTCGCAGGCTGACCGACAGCCTCGACTACCAATCTACCCATGATATGTTGACGGGTCTCGATAACCGAGGAGAAATTGTCCAGCTTCTTCACTCCCTACTTTCAGAACCCCCTAACGAACCCTCCCCTCCGAAACCAGACCGCTGGCTTCTGTACCTGAATCTAGACAATTTTCGAATCGTGAACAATGTGTGCGGCCATCACGCAGGAGACGAGCTCCTCAGGCAGATCGCGAAAGATATTCGTGAAGCAGTACCGAAGGAGTTCCCTGTGGGGCGAATAGGATCGGACGAGTTCTGTATCCTTACCTGGAACTTGCCTCAAGCGGAAGTACTGACTTTAGGTACCACTCTCCTTACGGAAGTGCAGAGGATCTTCCCCTGGCAGAAGAGCAGTTTCCCCATTTTTGCCAGTGTCGGCATCGCCTCGTTGGACACCAACGTTCGGGATCCCTACACCGCCCTAGCCATGGGAGAGGAAGCTTGCCGTTTGGCCAAGGAAGAGGGCGGCAACCGGTGCCGCTTCTATGAAGCGGGTAACATCCTTTTCCAGAAACGTCGGGGAGAGATGCAGTGGATCACCCGATTGACCCGTGCCCTCGATCAAGAGAAATTCGTTCTTTTTACCCATGATGTGTTACCCCTCCAGGATGGAGCCGGCTTACTCCCCAAAAAGGAGATCCTCCTTCGTATCCAGCAGGAAGATGGGTCTCTGGTAACACCCGCTGAGTTTATCCCCGCGGCCGAGCGGTACCATCTGATGAGCGCTATTGACCGCCTGGTGATCCGAAAAGTGGCGGAGGCCTCCCAAGCATTGGCACACGGAGTAGCCGGCAGAAGCCCCGTATTCTTCATCAATATTTCCGCTGCCAGCATCGCGGATGAAAAACTCTTCGACTATATCACCGCAACCTTCCTCCAATACCAGGTTTCCCCTTCCCTATTCTGTTTCGAAATCACCGAAACCACAGCCATCCAGAACTTTAGCCGGGCAACCACCCTGATCAAAAACCTGAAAGACTTTGGATGTACCTTTGCCCTGGACGACTTCGGAAATGGATTCACCTCCTTCGCCTACCTGAAAAACCTGCCCGTGGATTACCTGAAGATCGATGGTTCCTACGTCCAGAACATTCTGGAAAATCCTATCGATCTGGCCCTGGTGATGGCGGTGAATGACATCGGACATGTGATGGGGATGAAAACCATCGCGGAGTTCGTCGAATCGGAAGAGGCCCGCCAGAAACTCCAGGAAATCGGTGTAGACTACGGGCAGGGATACCTGTTCTCCCAGCCTCTACCTCTCCTCATTTGACGATTCCTTCCACTCCTAATAGCTCTTTCGCCTGTTCAATTTTCGCATACACCACAAGCCTCACATCCGCCACGAGCCCCCCATCATCAGAAGCTCCCTTCTCTTCTGTGAGTTCCAAGACAGGGGGGCGAGAGCGGTTTTCATTGGCTACATCGCTACGAGCTGCCCCGGCTTCTTCTTCGAAGGGCTTTTGAAATGGTCGAAGGCGGCTATCCATAGCCACCTCGCTATGAGCTACTCTATCTTCCTCAATGGAATCTGAGCGAAAAGGTTTGGGGGCGTAGCGAAAAGGCAACCCTAAAATAGAGGAAAGCGTGTCGATCACCTTCAGGGCAGTTTCCTTATCCAGCGACCAGAGGGGAAGTTCCTCCAGTACCCGGCAAGCTTTTCGGTAATTCGGATGCCCCCGAAGGGAACTCTCCATCTGAAGCATCACTCTCGATAGAATGAGGGTTCCTAGTGCTTCCCTTTCCCCTTCGCCTAATAGATGGCTCCCCTCCTCCGGGCCAATAGGCTTTCCAGTCTTCCGAGTTCCTCTTCTTCGCCTATGAGCTACTTTTAGGGCTATCTCCACAGCCTCCAGAACCCGATCTTTCCATTCCCGTTGCACCCTTGCATCTTAGCAGAAGATCAGGCTACCATCCAGCGGTATGTCCTTTCCAAAACCTATCCTGATACTCATGGGGATGAAGCATTGCGGGAAAACTACCCTGGGGCGACTCCTTTCCCAGCGTGTAGCCCTACCTTTCGAGGATCTAGATGAGCGGGTTTGCCGCATCTACCTCGATCGAACAGGTAAGGCTCTTCCCATACGGGAACTATTTCGGACCCTAGGGAAACCTCCGTTTCAAGCACTGGAAGTGGAGGGAATCAAGCATCTATCCAAGATCTACGGTGCATGCCCCCTTAAACCCTCCTGTATCCTGGCCCTCGGAGGGGGCACGATAGAGAACTCGAAAGCCCTTTCCCTTCTTGATCCATTTGGATACTATATATATCTTGAGGAAAAAGAGGAGATTCTTCTAGATCGAATTCTACAAGGAGGAATACCCTCTTTCCTGAGCGAATGGGATCCAGCGGGAGATTTCCATCGGTTGTACGAGCACCGGACTGCCCTCTATAGAGCCAAGGCAGATCGGACTCTGTCGACTACCGGAAAAACGAAAGAGGATGTACTGGAAGAATTGCTACATCATCTACATATAGGAGTCTCGGATGAGCGGAAATAGTTTTGGGGAACTGTTTCGTATCACGACCTTTGGGGAATCCCACGGAGGAGCTGTGGGAGTGGTGATCGATGGAGTATGCCCAGGTTTGGAACTAAGTGAAAAGGATATCCAGAAAGAATTGGATAGACGCAAACCGGGTCAATCGGAAATCACCACCCCTCGCAAGGAGGACGACAAAGTTTCCATCCTTTCTGGAATCTTCGAAGGGAAAACGACAGGGACTCCTCTTTTTCTGATCCTCTACAATTCGGATGCCCGACCCGAGGCGTATCTTCCCATCAAAGACATGTTCCGCCCAGGTCATGCAGATTATACTTATTTGAAAAAGTACGGCATCCGGGACTACCGAGGTTCCGGCCGGGCCTCGGGAAGGGAGACAGCCGCCAGGGTGGCGGCAGGAGCGGTAGCGAAGAAAATTCTCAAAACCAGAGGAGTCGAAATATTAGCTTATACAGTTCGCGCGGCCGGGATCCCATGCAAAACCTTCGATCCGGAAGTGATCGAACAGAACCCCCTAAGAGCCTGCGATCTGGAAGCGGCAGAGCAGATGCTGGAGGTCATCGCACTACGAAAGGCAGAAGAAGACTCGGTAGGAGGCATCGTGGAATGCCGGATCCGGGGTGTTCCTGTGGGCCTGGGAGAACCCGTATTCGACAAGCTAGACGCACTGTTGGCCCATGCGATGCTTTCCATCGGGGCGGTAAAGGGAATAGAGTTCGGTGCCGGATTTCGGGCAGCGGACATGAGGGGAAGCGAACATAACGATCAGATGTCTTCCGAAGGGTTCCTCACCAACAATGCGGGGGGAATTCTTGGGGGGATCAGCACAGGGGAAGAGATCCTATTCCGGATAGCCGTGAAGCCGGTAGCCTCCATTGGACGGCCTCAGCACACCCTCGATATCGAAGGGCATGAACAGATCATTCGCACCGAGGGTAGGCACGATGTTTGTATTTGCCCCCGGATCGTACCCGTGGTAGAAGCGATGGCTGCCATCGTCCTGGAGGACTGCTTCAAACGACAAGCAGCTCTATGTTACTGATACACACCATCTATTTCGATTTTGGCAATGTTCTCACTCTCCCCAGTAACGGATCCCTCACCCAGTTCCTGAAAGGTGTAGCAGACACCCACCGCCTTCCCTACCTGAAACTTCGGGAAGCCTACGAAAAGTACCGCCCCTTCTACGATCGGGATGCCTGGGATACCGAGAAGTATTGGAAAGCCGTCTTTTCCGAAGTAGGGAGCACCGTCGAGCCAGGGGGAATTCCTCCTCTTGTGGAAGAGGATGACACATGTTGGAGCCAGATGAACGAAGAAATCCTGCTCTGGATACGCACGTTACGGGATCGAGGGTTTCATATCGGCCTTCTTACCAACATGCCCCTACGGTTCTATCGATCCGTAGTGGAACCTGCCTCCTGGAAAGAGCTGTTTCATTATCAAGTGGTTTCTGGAGCCCTGGGTGTGATCAAGCCAGAAGAGGAGATCTTTCGGTACGCCATCCAACTCACGGGAAAGCCGGCGGATCGGATTCTATACTTGGACGACATAGCGATCCACGTGGAAACAGCCACTAGATTGGGGATTCGGGCCCACCAATTCACCGATCTCGCTGATACGGCTAAACGGATCTGCCCTCTGTACGATCTACCCTACCCTCCTGGTCTTAAAAGAACCTGAGGAGTGGCGTATTGAAGCGTGCCGTCTGAGGAATATTACAGTTCCTTCAATCGAACGTTTTCGTAGCGGCCAGAAGCGGCTCGCTCGGGAGCACCCTTCGTTTTCCCGAAGAAAGCCAGTAGGTCCTCCAGGTCCTCCCTGGACTCGCAGACGACGAACCGATAGTAACATTCATGATCTTTCAACACCCTCTGGATATCCGGTCTATCCTTCATCAGGATCGGATCGGTCATTTCCCGAATCACCGCCCGTAATCCTCCCAGCCAGGCGATTCCGTAGTGAAATAGATGCAGCTTTCGATCCTTCCCCCGATAGAACAGTTCGAAAATTCCAGCCATGGCAGGTACGGTTCTCTGAATCTCATACTTGTCTACCCGACTGATGGGGGACCAATGGATCGTGAAGTAAGCTGTCCTATCCTTCACGATTTTATGCACGACTGTACTGGGTACACTGTTCATGGGGCAAACCGCCTTTCCAAAAAATGGACGAACAGATCGAACAGAATCGGATCGATCTTCAGTTTCTCTTCGATGAATTCTTTCCGCATGAAATCCACCGCCTGCAGGGGCTCCAGTGGTTTGCGATACCTCCGCAGGGGATCGGTAAGGGAATCGTAGATGTCCACGATTTCCAATACCTTGGCAGGGAAATAGGCTAGAGCCTGGTAATCGAGAATAGGTTCCAATTCATAGGTAATGCAGTAATCCTGAGTGGCCTTGGGGTTGGCTTTCCGATATTGAGCGAGGTATTCCCTGAAGTATCCATACCCCGACGGATCCCCATAGTATTCATGGTGATATCCAGCGATCAATCCGGCCTGTCTGGGGTAGTTGGTTTTGTTCATGATCGCCTGGTATCCGATCTTTACATGCTCGACGATGATGTCCCGATCATACCCCGCTTCCCCTTCGTGGTATTCGATGGATTCCGCTTTTCCAATATCGTGGACCAGGAAGCCTGTGGCAAAATGGTGAAACTCTATCTCTGGAACGGCCTGCATCCCTTTCAAGAATAGCCGTTCCAGCACTACATCCTCTGGATGCAGGTGGGGAAGAAGCTGCCGATAGTATCGGCGGTACTTTTTGGCAAAATGGATTCGAATGCGATTGGTCAAACTGGTAGAGCGGAATTGCTCGTTATAGTAGGAAAGGAAACTGAGTCCATTGAGAAAGACCCGCGTCATGTGCTGCACCACGGTTCCGTTGGACCGTTCGATCAGACGTTTCACCAACTCATGCTGAAAAATTTCCTCATCCACCAATCGAGCGGTAGATTTCACCATCTCCCGGGTAGCACTCACCACCCCTTGGGTGAACTGTCTGGCTTCCTCATCCCCCAGCTTCAACGCTTCCCAGAGGGTTGCTCGGTTGATCAGAGCCGCGTCCCTACTGGAAGTTACCAGAACTTCGGCCTTTTCCTCCGTGAGAGGCGCTTTCTTCTGAGCAAGATCATCGAGGCGCTTCTTGAACTCCACAAGGAGGTCTATCCTTCGGGAAAGGGGAAGCGCCTCTATCCGTTGGTACTCGGTTCCCAGATTGACGGTCCCTACAGTTTCCAACTCGTCTACGATTTCTTCTGATTCTTCTATTTCTTCCGATCCTTCTTCGGGGAATTCCATGATTTCACGGGTAATTCCCACCCTCGCGACATCCTCCGCAATGGGAAGTTGTAAACTCTCTGCCACTGTTCGAGGCAAAAAATATTCCCAGTTAGTGTGGGGGTTCAGCCAGAAGTCTTTACTGTTCTGGTAAAGGGCTTTGAAAGCCACTTTTCGGGTTTTCCCACTTTGCCTATGCACGCATACCACTGTTTCCCCGGATGCGAGCAAGCGCTTTATGGCCCCCTCTGTTCTCATACAGGAGTTCAGGGGAATCAATGTGGCATCTTTTGACATAGCTTTTCTAAAATATATCAAACACAAAAAAATAATCCAACCCCTTGACTAAGAAAATGAAACTACCGTATTGTCCCCATGCATCCATGAGCCAATCTACCCTTATTCTCGAATGTACGGAAAAAGATTTGCGGAAAGCGGGGGAGCTTATCCGAGGGGGAGAGTTAGTGGTGTTCCCCACCGAAACGGTGTACGGGCTGGGAGCCAATGCGTTGGATCCCAAGGCTTGTCGAAAAATCTTCCAAGCAAAAGGTCGGCCTACGGATAATCCTCTCATCGTGCACCTATCCTCCCTGGAGCAGTTACCCACATACACCCGAAATGTCACTGATACGCATCTAAAGTTGCTGGAACGATGCATGCCAGGCCCGATTACCTTTGTGTTGCCCAAAGCCCCTGATATTCCCGACATCGTTACCGCGGGCTTGCCAACGGTAGCCCTCCGGATCCCTTCCCTGGAAGAAGCTAGAAAACTGATCTCCTACGCTGGGGTGCCCATCGCCGCTCCTTCCGCGAACCTCTCCGGTGAGCCAAGTCCAACCACCTTCGAGATGGCTTACCGCGCGATGGCGGGGAGAGTGGCGGCTATCATACGGGGCAGGATGTGCGAAGTGGGACTGGAATCTTCTGTCGTACGCCTCGAGAAGGATCGCCTGGAACTCCTGCGTCCGGGCTATATCACCGTTGAAACCCTCCGGAAACTTGGGGAGGAGTTTGGACTCCAGGTAGTGGATTTGTCCCATGTACCGGCGGAAAAGCCTGCTTCACCGGGGACAAAATACATTCATTACAAACCCAAAGCCACGGTATACCTTTTCTCCTCGTTGGAAGATGTTCTTTCACCCTTGCTATCTATCCCGCCTTCCACGAGAATTCTCTACTCGGAACAAGGTGGTTCCAAAGAAATTTTGGATCGGATTCTATCGATGGGTATAGACACGGTGGTATTCAAGAACAACATCGATTACGCAAGGCACTTGTTCTTCCAGTTCCATCAAGCGGATGAGGAAGGCGTCTCAACTATCCTTGCCTATTACCCTCCCCCGGAAGGAATCGGATTGGCCTTGCGTAACCGGCTGATCAAAGCTTCCGGAGGAAGATTCGTGTAGCCTTGCTGAGCTCGGAGTCCAGATACAACCCGATCATCCTGTCGCACTTACCGCACTGGTATCGCACGATGGGACGTTTGGAATCTTTCTCGAATAGTTCAGACCTACGGATCCAGTTTTTCTCCCCACAGATTTTACAGGCTCCGAGGGATACGATCCGACCGCATCGTATGCACCGAAAACGGGTAGGAACGTTAGGCTCCCATGCATGCAAGTCTTCCCACGTGGTAGACTTGCACACAGGGCACCTCATCATGTCCATGGCTTCAATTTGAAAGACTTACCACCTCTTTCGGGGCTGGTAATGCAAGTTTTTTTTCTTGGGCACCGTGAAGGAACACCAGCTTTCCCTTTCGCACACTCACGACAACGGTGCCTCCACTTTCAAACCTTCGTTTCAGGATCTCCATTGCCAGGGGATCTTCGATTTCCTGCTGGATGGTTCTTCGCAACGGTCTAGCACCAAACTTCACATCGTACCCTTTCTGGATCAGGTACTCCTTTGCTCTCTGTGTGACCTCTAACCGGATGTCCCGCTCCTTCAGTCTATCGGCCACTTCTTTCAGAAGAATATCCAGAATAGCGGCCACCTGTTTCTTGTCCAAGCTGTGAAAGACCACGATTTCATCCACCCGATTCAAGAACTCCGGCCGGAACAACCGTTTGAGTTCGTTCATGGCAGATGCTTTGATCTCCTTATAGTCCAACACGCCCTGCTGCGGCTGGAATCCCAGGAACGAATCTTTCGAGATTTCCCGAGCCCCCGCGTTGGACGTCATGATCAGTACCGCATTCCTGAAGGAAACCGTGTGTCCCAGATTGTCCTGCAGTTGACCTTCCTCTAACACTTGTAGAAGGATGTTGAACACGTCGGGATGAGCTTTTTCGATTTCGTCCAGGAGAATCACACTGTAGGGTCTGCGGCGGATCTTTTCGGTGAGGATCCCTCCCTCCTCGTATCCGATATATCCCGGGGGTGCACCTACGAGTCGAGACACGTTGTGCTTTTCCATGTAATCCGACATGTCAATCCGTATGAGGGCGTCCTGATTCCCGAAGAGGTACTCCGCAAGAGTCTTGGCCAGTAGGCTTTTCCCCACACCGGTAGGACCGAGAAAAATGAAGGAACCCATCGGACGAGAGGGGGAGCTGAGTCCTGTCCTCGATCTGCGAATGGCAGAGGCGATCGTTCGAATCGCCTCATCCTGGCCGATGACCCTTTTATGCAGTTCCTCCTCGATATGGAGTAGCCTCTCCGATTCATCCAACGCCAATCGAGCCAGAGGGATACCCGTTATATCGGAAATCACCTGCTGAATATCCGCTGCATCTACGATGTTCTGGTCCGATTTGAGGGTTACCTTCCACTCGTTCTTCAGCTCTTCCACCCGCGCTCTAAGCTGCTTGATGGTATCCCGAATGGCTGCCGCTTTCTCGTAGTTCTGGGCGGTTACTAGAGCCATCTTTTCTGCGTTGAGACGATCGATTTCTTTCTCCAATTCTACCACTTCCGAAGGCCGTATATTGTTCATGATTCGCTTTCGGGATCCAGCCTCGTCGATCAAGTCGATCGCCTTGTCAGGGAGGAATCGATCGGTAATGTACCTTCGGGAGAGGATAGCAGCCACTTCCAACGCTCCTGTGGTATAGGATACATTGTGGTGTTCTTCGTACCGTTCCTTGATTCCCTTGAGGATCTCGATGGTTTCCTCTACGGTTGGTTCTTCCACGTAAACCGTCTGGAACCTCCGCTCCAAGGCCGCATCCTTCTCGATGTATTTCTTGTATTCATTGAGGGTGGTAGCACCGATACACTGGATTTCACCTCGGGAAAGAGCCGGTTTCAACATGTTTGAAGCGTCGATAGCTCCTTCGGCCCCTCCTGCACCGATAATGGTGTGGAGTTCGTCAATGAAAAGGATCACATTTTCCGCAGCGATGATCTCTTTCATGATCCTCTTCAACCGCTCTTCAAACTCTCCCCTGTACTTGGTTCCCGCAATTACAGAGGCCAGATCCAAGGTGAGGACTCGTTTGCCCAGGAGGACATCGGGAACCGAACCTTCCACGATCCGCTGAGCCAATCCTTCCACGATGGCTGTTTTTCCTACCCCTGGTTCCCCGATGAGAACAGGGTTATTCTTGGTTCTACGAGCAAGAATCTGGATCACCCGTTGGATTTCCCTCGTTCGCCCTATCACAGGATCTAGCTTGTTTTCCATTGCCAACTGGGTAAGATCCCGTGAGAACTCGTCCAAGGTGGGGGTCGCCTTTTTCCCCTGGGGAGGAATGACCTTTTTTTTCATTCCTGCCTCATAGGACAGGTTCTTGGAGGTAGCCTGTGAGGCGGTACCCGTCAACTCCAGCACGATCTCCCGAAGCATGTCTATCGTTATGTTGTTATTGCTGAGGAAACGGGCCATTACGCTTCCCTCTTCCCTGCAACAGGCCAAGAGAAGATGTTCTGTTCCGATATATTCATGCCCCAGATTTCGCGCTTCCTCTGCCGAATCCTCTAGGATCTTTTTGCCCCTCGGGGAGGGAGGCACGTCACCCAGGATGAACCCTCCCTTTTTCTTGGGAAGGGAGTTCTCTATCTCGGCCTGGAGTCTCTGAAGATCCACCATAGCCTTCTGAAGTACTTTATATCCTAATCCAGACCCTTCTCGTAGTATGGCCAGTAGAATATGCTCTGGTAGTAACTGTTCTGAATGGAAGCGTTTTGCCTCATCTTGGGCTAGAATCGTCAAAATGCGCTGAGCCCTCTGAGTCAAACCTTTAAACACGGTCCCTCCCTTTGTAACTATTCATAGTACTATTGATATACCGAGCCCGTTCAAGGGATTCGGTTTCTTCTTCTCCTTTGCGAGATTCGCCCAACCGCATGGCAACGTGGGCCGGGCAACTTTCAATCATGAGGGATGCTGTGATCCCCTTCAATGAGGCAGGCACCAGGCCACTACAGGAACCGAAACGCACCATGGACAACATTGCCAATGCCTCCTCTAACTGAAGCATCCGAGCACGCTCTAAAACCCCAAACGCGCGGTATACCCTATCTTCTATAGCCCATCGCTTCTCTTCCAGCAACTGCTGCCTCATTTCCCTCTCATAATGTAATAAAGAACCTACCTTCTCTTCAAGCTTTTTACAGATTTCCTGTTCAGGTTTTCCCGTCATTCGAAGAGCCTCTAACAAGTATAGTTCTCCTAAAGCCACAGTTTCGTTATCGGCGGATGTAGAGAGGAATAAAGGGCGGAGCATGAAACCTTCTTCCCGGAACATTTGTTGTACATTTTCCAGTTCATTCTTCATCGATATGCCAGGGAGATGAAGCACGAAGGTAAAGGTAAGGCCCGATCCAGATTCCTCCAATTTGGTAGTGAGGTATCCCCATTCCAATGAAAAGGCATAATCCAACCGGGTTTCCAGTTGAATATCTATCGATTTGATCTTCTGAAACCCTTCCTCTATACGAAACCCTCCTCTCCTTCTTTCAATGCGGAGATGATCCCCCACGTTCACTGCCAAGAATAGCCTTCCTTCATCCTGGATATACAGGTATCTCTGTTCCCGGGGAAAATCTTCCGGTATCGTGCCTTCCTCTTCGAAGAATCGGATTCCGAGCTCTGGCAGTTTGTCTACGGCGTACTGCACAAAGTGATTCAGTAGATCCAGGGATTCAAGGGCCTCTTCGATCTTCGCAGCTACTTCTGCCAATTGATCTTCCGAAATAGTGGGGATGAAAGGAAAACTGGAGAGGTTCCGAATGAGGGTAGATCGAGTCGCCAGCACGACATCGGATTCTGGACCCTCTTCTTTCAACCAACTGGGCAGCGGAAAAGTGAGCTCCTTCATCGGGTAGCCCCGGACTCCTTATCCAGCCTGGCTAATTGGTCCCTCAAGGTGGCTGCTGTCTCGTAGTCTTCTGCCTGTATGGCGGCTTCTAGCCTCGTTTTCAAATTCGCTCTGTCGATAAGGATTACCTTATAGGTTTCGATACGCTTAGGCAATCTGCCTGTGTAGATCCAATCTTTCTGTTTGATTCCCAGGAGCTTCCGTAATTCCTTGGTAAACACTCGATAGCATTCCGCACACCCCACTTGGTGCTTAGCCCGAATATCTCGAAACCTGGTTCCGCAGGAGGGACATGCGACTCCCGCCACTGTTTTGGGGGTGACCGCTTCAAAAAGGCCTTGAAGAAGCCAGCCGATTCCTTCCTGCAGGTCTTTCCCTGCTCCAAGGATTCCCTGCTCTTTGGCACAATGTTCGCAAAGACGGAGTTCCTTTGTCTCGTCCCCCATCATCTGCCGGATGCGAATCACCGCTCTTTCTTTCCCACAAAAATCACACATCATCTTCAATGAAGAAGATACAGCATTTCCCCTGTTATGACAACCACAAGTCTACTTTCAGTGTTGCACCAACACCTCTCAGTGTTTCACAAGGACTTCTAAGGGTTTCAGTTTGCCAGCAGACCTAGCGGGCAATACCGATGCGGATACACTCAATAGCACGGCAAAGAAAGCCGCTCCCAGCACTTCGAAGGGATGGAGCACAATCGGGATTCTTTCCAGGTAGAACTGGGGATCAAGGATCCGGATGTTGGATCCCTCGACACTGATCCCACCTGCATGGAAAAACATGCGTAGCAATTCCCATCCATTGTTCAGAATGAACTCCATAGCACCTATGATTTCATTGATGGATACCGCGATAGCCAACCCTATGCCCACTCCCAAGAGAGATCCCAGTAATCCTATCCAGGAGCCAATGTAGTAGAACAAGCGAGTGATCTGTTGGGCGGACAAGCCCATACTTTTCAATACCGCCAGCTCGTCCCTTTTTTCTATCTGCAGAAGAATCAGTGTCGAAGAGATGTTAACCGAAGCGACGATCAGGATGAGAGCCATGATGAAGATCAACAGGTACTTGGTAGTTCTGTAGGAAAGGTAACGAGAACTTTCCAATTCCTCCCATGTGTAGACTCTATAGGACCTTGGAAGGATCCGATACATCTCTTGCACAATGGCACCCAGCCCTCGAAAGGGGTTAGACACCTTGATTCCCATCAGATTCCGCGATGCCTGAGGGGATAGTATCCTGCTTCGCTCCATAGAAATGAAAAACCAGAGTTTGTCCAGTTCCTGGTACCCCGAGGAAACCACACCTCTCACGGTAAAGGTAGAAACTCGAGAAAGGACAGAATCACCATCCCTACTGTGCGGGGTAACCACTCTCACCGTATCCCCTACGTGCACCTTCAACTTTGAAGCTAACTCAGCGCCCAAGACTGCAAATCTTGGATCCGAAAGATCGAAAGAACCCTCCAGGATCCGCATGAACCGTGCGAATCTTTCATCCTTCTCCCATATGTGGGGAGGAACCGCTCGAATCGTGACTCCCGCACTGCTTCCCGGCGCATAGGCCAAACCCACCCCCTGCCTCTCTTCCGTAACAAAGACCACGTTGGGAATCTTCCGTAGCTCGGAAAGGAGGGAAGCATCCCCTGTGGAACTTGTGCCACCAGGGCCCAAAATCTGCAGATGATAGGTACCCACTTCGAGGATCCGGGCTGTTATTCCCTGAATCATCCCGTCGGAAACTTGCAGGACCACGATCAGAGGAATGAGGGAAAGTCCCACCGAAAGGACTGCTCCCCGAATCCTGCGAAGGGACCCGGCCCTAAAGGGAGAAAGGTACCGTAACGCAAGGAAGAGGGAGACTCTCATAATGGACGCAATACCCCTTCATGAAGGATAAACCGTTCGTCTCCCCCCTTCGCCAGCTCTCGATCATGAGTCACCAGAACGAGGGTCTTTCGATACTCCTTCGCCAACGTAAAGAGTTGTTCTTGAACCATCCGCGCATTCCCCTCGTCCAGATTCCCCGTGGGCTCATCCGCAAGGATCAAGAGGGGATCGTTGATGAGGGCCCGTGCTATCGCCACTCGTTGCCGTTCTCCCCCTGAAAGTTCCTGAGGAAAGTGATGAAATCTCCCTGAAAGCCCCACCTGGGCCAACAGGGATGCCCCTCGCTCCCACGCTTCCTTTTTCTGCATACCGCAGATCAGCGCGGGGATAGCCACATTCTCGAGGGCTGTAAACTCCCTCAAAAGCAAATGCAATTGAAAGATGAACCCTAGGGTTTTCCTTCTATAGAGTGTAAGCTCCCCTTCTCCCATTTCGCTTACTACCCTGTCCCCCACCCGGATCATCCCTCCCGTCACAGCCTCTAACCCTCCAATGAGATGCAGAAGGGTACTTTTCCCACATCCACTCTGTCCCGTAATGACCACCACTTTCCCTGGGGGAACGGAAAAGGTGACATCTTTCAATACTTCCAGCGTCTCACTCCCTGTGGCAAAAACTTTACGTACCTTTTCTACCTGGAGAAGCGTATCATTCATACCGGAGCACCTCCACCGGATAGATAGAAGATACCCGATAGGAAGCTAGGAATGCCGCAAGGGTGGTGGAACATACAGCGAAGAGAGCGATGAGGAAAGCTTCACCCAGAGGAATGATAGCCCGCACCTCGGATATGTAGAAATTGGCAGGTGAAAATAATGAGATCCGTAAAGAAAGATTCACCAAGCTGAACAGCGTATTCACTACCCTTTCTGTCACTCTGAATACCTCGTTGATTCTACCCGACAGGAAAAAACCGAGGGTACTCCCTATACCGGCGCCTAATAGCCCTATGAAGGCACCTTCCAGGACAAATACACTTTGAATGTCAGTTCGGGAAGCTCCCATAGCCCGTAATACGGCGATTTCTTCGATCCGTTCGGAAATATGCCTTTGCTGGGAACGGTAGATGTTTCCCCCTACCACGAGGAAGATCAAAGTGATCAGAATCATCATGACGGTTTTCTCCATCCGCAGGGCCCCAAAAATCGCACGATTGTATTCCCGCCAGGAGGTTACCTTTACCGTAGGGGGTACTATCTTCATCAACCCACGTCGAACCGATTCATCCTCAAACCGATTCACCAACTTGATTCCCATGGTAACGGGGATCTTGGATCGGGAAGAAGGGAAAGACACGAACCCCCAGCCCGCATCGTACTCATAGTACTCGCTCTTCCATATTCCTTTCACGGTAAAAGGTTCCATCTGGAAGGAAAGAGTATGTACCTCCCCTTCCCTCAAGAGGAGTTTTACCGTGTCACCTACCCTTACCCCAAGATATTTTGACAATTCCGCCCCCAACAGTATTCCTTTGGGGTCGGTTAAATCGAAGGATCCTTCGATCAAGGTAAGCATCTTCTGCAAGGAAGGATCCACCTGCAAGATATCTAAGGGCAAAAAACGAAGGGTGCAAATCATCGGGTCCGAAAAGGATCCTTGTATCAAGGTTTCCATGTCGGAAAAGGGGAAAGCCGAGCGAACGTTAGGAACCTTCTTCACACGGGCCCAAAGAGAAGGATCTTCCAGATCCCCGGAAAGACGCAAATGGTAGGAGTTCAACTCCAGGATCGCTTCGATGGTAGAGTACTGGAAGCCATTCATTACCCCTAGAACCGTGCATAGAGTCATTACACCAGCAGCTATGCCCAATACAGAGAGGAAGGTAGGTACAGGGCTACTTCCCCTCCGGGGGCTCAGGAAATACCGTTTTGCCACCAGGAAAATCCACTGGTTCAAGGGTTAGTCCCCTTCCTTACTGATCTGAGCAATACACCCTCGCGATAGTACTCTACCAGTACTTCCGAGTCTTCCTGGAAGTAGGTCCGCATCACGAGGGATCCCCCCTTGTACCTGCTTTCGATGCGGGAGAATGGGTGGGGGGGCGAAAACTCTATATGGAGAGACAGAGCCTCATTTTCATACTGCTTTTCCTCTACTTTCTTCCCATCCTCTCCGTATCGGAACTCCCATCGATACCTGGACCGTCGGGTCCGCAGATCTTTCTGAATCAATTGCTTTTCCTGATAGGTGTATCGAACCTCCTGGAGAAACATGCCCTTGATTGTTTCTATTTCCCTTTCCAAAAAGCCGGTGGAAGAGTAGAAGAACACCTTTTGCGTGCCGGTAATGAGATTCTCTATTTCCATCCGTTCGATATGGTAGATAGGTTCCTCCGAGTACCGGAACTTCGAGCGCTCCACCGGTATGCCTTCTTTCCGCACTTCTTGGTAGATAGTATCTCCTCGGGAGTTATAGCGTGCCACAAAGGAAATGCCAGCTCCTTGAAATAATTCCCGTTGCAACACACCCCTCGATTGGGAGGCAAGGGTAATCCGTGTATCTCCCGAATCGTACTTCCTATGGACCCCTCGATAGGTTCCTGCGGGGGTATAGAGGACCTCTTCCCTATACCCTGCATCGCTACCTGACGGTTTGAATGTGACTCCCCTGTATGTATGCCCTGTATAGAGATATTCGAAAGTGCCCGCTTCTTTTTCCCCTTCGACCTCCTCCTCTCGAAGGATCCTCCCTCTTGCATCGAAGAAGAGTCTCTTTTGCAAAAGTCCTTCCTTATACTCTTTCCTTTCCAGGGGAAGCCCTCCGACTCCCAGGCGCGTTTCCCACCGTTTCAGTTCCACTCCCTCTCGGTTCAGTAGGGTCTTGATTTCGGTACCGGGCAAGCGGTTCACCACTAACCGGTATTCTGGGATGTCCCGATTCTTTTGAAGGGGTTCCAGGGGCATTCCAATTTCGTTGGATACGAAGACGAGTTCTTCCCCTTCCAGGGATAGGACTACCAGGAGCAGAATAGAGAGAAAACCCAATACCCGTAATCCCTTGCCAAACATCCTCAGAATCCCTCCAACAGATTCTCCACAAAACTATCAGGATCGAAGGGTTTCAAATCCGTCGGTTTTTCTCCCACACCCAGGAAGGAGATGGGTATCCCCAATTCTCCTCCAATGGCAAGAACGATCCCCCCCTTTGCGGTCCCATCCCATTTGGTAAGAATGATGGAATCGATCTTGACTGCTTCATGGAAAATTTTCGCTTGCTGGAGCCCATTTTGTCCGGTAACCGCATCCAGGATCAGGATCTTGCGATAGGCATCCGAACCAATTCTGCCGGTGATCACCTTATCGATCTTCTGCAGTTCTCGAAGGAGGTTCGTTCTATTGTGCATTCTACCTGCAGTATCCGCCAGGAGCAACGTTTCCCCTTTCGCTTTGGCACTTTCCAGCGCATCGTAGATCACGGCTCCTGGATCCGATCCGGGCAATTGCTTTACCACTCGGACCTGCAGTCTATCCGCCAGAGTATCGATTTGCGCAATCGCACCCGCTCGAAAGGTGTCTGCAGCGGCAAATACGATTCCCTTGACCCCTTCCACCATCCGATAGTGGTAGGCGAGTTTGGCGATGGTGGTGGTTTTCCCTACACCGTTCACCCCCAGGATGAGGAATACATTCAACGTATCCCGACGCAAGGGAAGAGAAGCGCAGGGCAACAGGGAACGGATCTGCTGCTTGAAGACCGTAAGAGCATCTTCTCGGGTTCGAATCCCTTGTTTCTTCACCTCTTCCCGTAATCTTTCCACTAACCGAACCGCTGTATTCGCACCTACATCACCCTCGATCAACAAGTCTTCCAATTCTTCGTAGAACTCCTTTCCCAAATCGTCCCCTCGGAAGAGTTCCTTGATTTTCAATCCCAACATTTTCAACATAGTGTGTACCCCTATGGCTTTTGATCTGGGTATTTGACAGAAGCTTCCCCTGTTCCTAGGTAATCCATCAAGGTAGTTAGGGCATTCACGAGTAAGGAACTACTCAGGAACAGGGTGCCCAAGTACCCATAATAGAGCCCATTCATGCGATCCGTCCATTTTCCTGCCTCGGTTGGATCGTATCTGCTACTTTTTGAATACTGTATATACCGAAAAGATTCGTTTTCATAGTAGCCATAGAGCAGAATGGGCAGGGGTAAGGAAAGGACGAACCAGCCAAAGGCCCTATAGAAGTCCTCTCTCTTTCTCTCGACGCGATCCTTCCAGGAAAAGAGATCCTTGGGCAGGACAACCTGCAGATCTTGTGGCTGACTTCCCAATGGAAATACAGAGGCTTTATATCCCTCTTTTTCGAGCCTTCCGATGGAATCTATGGCCGCTTCCTCCAGGTACAGGGGGGTGGCTCCTTTCCTCTCTGCCCCCACATAGAAGGTGGCATTCGAAGGAAGGGAGGCAATTTGAAAAGGTTCCACCGCTACGGCTTCCAGGGTTACTTCTATGTTTCTCTGTTCCCCGGGAGTTATGAGGATCTCCTGGCTCAAGAATTGATACCCAGGGCGCTGAATCTCAACACGGTACTCTCCGGTAGGAAGGAAGGGTTTCCTCGTCTTACCGATCCCTACAAGTTTTCCGTTGAGAAAAATACCCGCATCCTTCGGTTGTACCGCTATCTCTAAAGTTCCGTATTCTATCCCCAAAAGATGGGTAACGAGTTCCGGAAGAAGTTGATCTACCAGGGGCTCCCGTGTTGTTCCCATCGTTTCCTTTTCGTACAGGACCTTCCCCTCAATATCGCTGAAGAGTATTACTCGTACTGAAATAATGTCCTGGAATATCTCTTCCACTTCTCCCGTCACTAGGTAGTCGATGCGAGCTTCCCTACACGCATCTCTATAAGTACTGCGGACCGGAGCCAGTAGTTCCCCCTTCAGATTTGCCTCAACCCATTTAAGGGGTTTTTCCTCAGTCTCCAGGGTCACCTCTTTCGGATCGAGGTTTTCCAGGTACCGTATCCTTTGAATGCTTTCATGAATTCGGGTGGTCAATTCTATATAGGCGGATTTCTCCTTCTCTTTGAGGGACGATAGGGCAAGTTGATCCCTCTTTCGATATAGCTCATCCAGTTTTTTCAACTCTTCGATCCTGCTTTTCTTGACCAGCCCTCGGATGAACCCTTCCCTCTCCACAGGATGGATCCGCTTTTTCTCCAGAGCTTGAAGTTTCTCGAGAAACATACGACCCACCGTTTGCCCCAACTGCTTCAGGGTGGGAGATTCCACGTGGACGCGGAACTCACCCACTCCTACTCGGAGTTCCGTGGGCTCTTTCAAGCTCTCTTCTGCACCTATACCACAGGGAAATCCCAGGGATACTGTTATCAGGAAGATGAAGACAATCATATCCCCTATCAGAGCTCCAGGACCCGGTGGACGGCAGTTACCAATCGATGGGGATGAAAAGGCTTTACCACGAAGTCTTTCGCACCCAACCGTATGGCATGCACGATGAGTTCTTCCTGTCCAAGAGCGCTACACATCACAACCCGTGCCTTAGGGTCCATTTTTATGAGTCTCTCCAATGTAGAGATGCCATCCAGCACCGGCATGACAATATCCAGGAGGACTAGATCTGGTTTCACCTCTCTATACCGGTGTAATCCTTCCAATCCATTGGAAGCCTCCTCTATACGAAAGAGACGTGTTCCCTCCAGGATCTCCCGGATGACTTTTCGCATGAAGGGCAGGTCGTCGATAATTAGGATCTTCTTTTCTAACACCTTCTATGACACCTTGTTCGCCTCTTTCCAGGCATAGTGCAAATAGGCCTCGATAAAATCATCGATGTACCCATCCATTACCGCGTGTACATTCCCCACCTCATACTTAGTTCGATGATCCTTCACCAATGTATAGGGATGGAATACGTAGGAACGAATCTGATTTCCCCAGGAAATATCCTTCTTTTCCATGGCCTTCTCGGCCCGTTCCCGTTCTTTCTCCGCTTTGTAGTATTCGTACAGCCTGGATTTGAGGATTTTCATGGCTGTGGCCCTATTCTTCAGCTGACTTCGCTCATTCTGACACTGCACCACGATCCCTGTAGGGAAATGGGTAATCCTGACGGCGGAATCCGTTTTGTTCACGTACTGCCCCCCGGCACCCGAAGCACGGTACGTATCCACACGGATATCTTCCGGACGGATATCCACCTCTATTTCGTCTTCCAACACAGGACTAGCGTATACGGAAGCAAAGGAGGTATGTCGGCGAGCATTCGCATCGAAGGGAGAAATCCGTACTAGCCTATGGATCCCCGTTTCCCCCTTGAGGTACCCGTACGCATATTCTCCTGTCACCTGAAGAGTGACCGATTTCACCCCCCCCTCTGCCTCCAGGAGATCTAGTATCTCGAGTTTATATCCCTTACGTTCCGCCCATCGGGTATACATGCGAAGAAGCATGTTCGCCCAATCGCATGCCTCTGTTCCTCCCGCTCCCGAATGAATGGTAAGGAAACTGGACGAGATATCCAGTTCATCACTCAAAAGTTCGAGGGTTCGCAGGCGTTCGTACTCTTTCCTGTTTTCCTCCAGAGCTTTTTTTATGTCTTCTTCCAGAGATGTTTCCTTTTCGGCTTTGGAAATCTCGCAGAGTTCCTTCAATTCCTCCATGGACGCAATCAATTTTTCCCACGGTTCGATCTTCTGTTTCAATCGTTTGAGTCTGGTTAAAGTCTTTTCCGCCTTTTCCCGGTCCCTCCAGAAATCAGGGTGAGCGGATTCGATCTCCAGATCTCGTATTTCGAACCGGATCTTTTCCGTGTCAAAGATGCCTCCAGGTTTCATGGATCTTCGCATATAGCTCTTCCAATTCCTGGATGATTTCTTCTCTCATACACTCCTCCCATACCACAACGTTTCCCAAAGAATACCGTGTAGTGTTAGAAAAAACAATCTCTGGACTTAATTCGTATCTACCGATAATAATAGTATATTCATGGGTACTATCAACTATATGGCAAAAAACATACCAGTCCTACTGATTTTCCTCTGTGCCAGCATCTTCCCGATCCCGGCAGAAGTGCAAACACCCTATGTATCGCAGATCAAAGTAGGAGTGCGTGGTTCCCAGATAAAGATCACATGGAAGGATTCTCCCGATACTCCTGGAACCTTGCTGGTGTACAGGAGCCCCGTAGAAATCACCCCTGAAACCCTGCCGCAAGCCACTCTTGCAGGGATGGTTCCTTATGGAACGGAATATTTTATCGATATCCCCGCCAGTATCGGTTCTTACTACTATGCAGTACTGATTAAATCAGATACAGGCAAAACCTACAAAGAACTCATCCCTTTCCGAAACAAGACAGTCACTCCAGTCCGCCTGGAATCAGTCGCTACCATAGAGGACCTAGCCGCGAGGATCACCTCTATCACAGCCGAGGTCGTGAAAGATCATATCGTGGTCCGTTTCAACCCTTCCAGAGGCGACAGAGACCTCATTCTGTATCGAAGCACCCTTCCAATTCTTTCCGTGGAAGAGCTATCCATGGCTACGGAAGTAAAACGATTTCCTAGTCGAGAAACCGAAGTGACAGACTACCCTGTTCCCGGAGTACCCTATTACTACGCCGTGGTAGATGCAGGATTGTTGGAAATGAAAGTACCCACCTTAGAGAAAGGAAACAATGTTACCGCCACCTACGTGGAGATTCCCCTTCCCGTAACGGCTCCTTCTGACAGGAATGTTCTCCCTCCCCTCCGTGAAACATTCATACGCCCCACCCCACTTCCCTACTACCTACTCACGCAAAGCTTCGAAGAGGGAAATCCACTTCCCCGCCCCACCGAGTATGGAATCCCCAACGCGGTTCCTCTACCCTCTACTACCCAAAAAGTTCTAGCGGATCTAGTGGCTCCCCTTCCTGAGCCTCAAAGTAAACTTCCAACTCCCACCGTTCTGCCATCCAACAAAGGGGCGACTGACCAGAAGGAAGAGCAGATGATACAGGCAGTGCTGAAAGGTCCTTTCAAGAATAGAAATTGGAAGGAAACCCTCTTCCAATTGGATCTTCTGACCCGTCTTCCCCTCAGCGAGGGTACCCGCTCGGAAGTCTACTTCTATCGTGGCCAAGCGAAGTTCTTCTTGGCCCAGTACCGAGAATCTGCCATGGACTTTCTTCTCGCTTCAAGGCACTACTTCAGTGAAACTCAACCGTGGCTGGATGCTATACTGGAAACATTGTCCACTATAACGTTCCCATTTTCAGAGTGAGACGATTCTCCCATACACCTTCGGGAGGCAACTCCAACTGCCAGTACGGAAGGAAGCAGGAACCGAGGTATACCGTACTGGGCCCATCGGATGAAGAATCGTCACACTCGTTGGGCCAATTCCACGCGGAGGCAGGCTCCAGGGTGGATAGAACGATCTGGGTTGCGTGGGCGAGGTCTTCGAAAACGATCTCTCCCACATTCGATAGTTTTACAGGTTCATGCAGTACTTCCTTTCGGGTTTTTCCTTCCAACCGAAGAACACGAACCTGTTCCTTCTCTGCAAAGGAAAGATTCACCTCCACACCAAAACTCATCCGTAACGACGTAGCGCCTGCATTGACGATCGAATAGTAGAGATTGATCGTGTTTCCTTTGAAGATATATTTTTTCACCAATCGAACGGGAATCGTTTCCTTTGCCTGCCTTACTATTCCTCTTCGTTCCAACACGAGCTCACCCCGCTCCTTGTCACACTTCACTACCGTATAGGCTCGATCCAGGAAATCCCCACCTTCCACATGCCTATCGGATATGAACTCATCGATCCCGGTTCCCAAGGGGAAGAAATGATCCAGGAATGCCTTACGAAGAACCTCCTCCTCTCCCCTTTTTTTTGCCACACATTCTATGTAATTCCAGGCTTTATGGAGGTTGTCCAGCTCAAAGAGGGCACCACCTGATAGGTGGACGTAGGCATTCAGTTCATGACCCTGGTATAGAAACTCGTCTTTTCCATCCATGTCGAAATCCATCACCACGAGGGAGGGAATGAACACCCCTTTTTCTCTAGTAATCCGCTCTGCAGTGATGAGAGATTTGTACGCCTGCTTGCGGATCAGGTGTCCTCCCGGAAAGGAACCAGACCAATAGGCTTTCCCATACTGCCCTTTCCAAAGCTCCTCTCGAGCAGCGGTCTTTCGATATCTATCTCCCCGTATACCATTCACCAGAAGGTGGACATACTGCATCTTTGAATACAAAAGGTTGCTTTCCGGAAACCGAGAGAGAAGTTGACGAAAAAATCCTCCCCCAAACAACATCTCTCCATGGGTGGTCCCCAACCGTGCCTTGAGCGCTCGATACTCTTTAGCTCTTTCAGGAGGGAGCGCCTCCACCATCCTCTGTTCCTTAGATCCGCAGGGGAAGTAGGTTTTGTATCCTAACTGCGTCGATCGCATGCACCGATTCGGTTGGGTGCATTGGATTTGCCCATTTTTCCTCAGTTCCAGAAAAAACTCTTCGATTTTTGCGCTTGGCCAACAATCCCCTGGGACAAGGAGAGTGAGGAGCCGCTCTTCCGATGCCGATTGATGAGATAGAATAGTTTTCACCACTTCCTTTGGAGAGATTTTTGCCAGGGACTCCGCGATATGCTCGAAAAGAGGAAATACGTGGATCGTTTTCCCCTGATCTTCGGTGAGGTAGGGTACATACCGCTTTATCACTCCCGCAGCATTGAAATGGTAATCTCCCAAGAAGGTATAGTCCATTCCGCAAGTTCTTAGAGTTGAAGCCAGCCATGGCTCCCATTCCATCTCCGGGATCCAGGCTCCCCGGGGTCGCTTGCCGAACTTCTTTCGTATATACGTTGTCAATAGTTCTATTTGCCCTAACGCATCGGAACGAGGGAGAATAGTAAGGATGGGATCATAGAACGCGCCTCCTAACAGTTCCACTTGTTTACGGGAAATCATTTCACCCAGCACGTCGAGAAACTCGGGATGCTTTTTTTCCAACCACTGGAGCAGGATGCCTGAGTAGTAAAGGACAGAGGGAATTTCAGGGAAAAGGTACAGGCTGCTTAAAAAAGGTTTGATGAAATGTTGGTATTGCTTCTCTCGAGAGGACTCGGTTCCTCCTAGAGGGAGAGAGTTGTATGTACCAAAGATCAATTGTATTTCAGGCATTCAATTCCTGCCTCTATGACTTGAACTCATGCTTGACAATACACTTGGTAGGACAATCTTCCGCTGCATGATGGCGTTCCCCCTGCCTGGAATAATTGATCCTCGCCAGGTGACGTTCGATGAAAAAACCACCCTCTACTGATCGTCGTTCACAGATGCGACACCCTGTACACCCCACTGTACAATTTGCCAATGTAGTAGCCCCATCATCTACCGAATTACAGGCTACATAGTAATCTGCATTCCGGGGGATGTAGCGAAGCACCCCTGTGGGGCACACGGAAACACACAGTCCGCAAGCAGTACAGACATCAGGATCCACCACCATCGTTCCGCCCGATTCCCTACGGATTGCGCTGGTAGGGCAAATTCGGGAACAGCTCCCCTTTCCTAGACACGCGTACTTACAGAGCTTGTTTCCTTTGAACAACTGGTACAGGGCAGTACAATCGTCGAGGCCGCGGTAGAGGAATACATACTGAGCTTTACCCTCTCCTCCTTTGCAGTGGACCTGGGGGTACAATCCATCCTTATAGTGTAAGGGGAAAAGAGATGATTTTTCCAGAGTAGAGAGGATGTTTTTTTCGTTTTCGCCATCTGCGGTGAAAGAAAGCAACAGGCCCAAAATTCCTCCCATTACTCCCATTGCGACCAATGCATATAAGATATTTAGAATAAAATCTAACACGGTATTACCCAAATATCCGTTTCAACAAAGCTCCATCGATGGCATAGAATGCCATCGCTATTAGGCCCGCGGATACCAAAAGGATGGGTACTCCTTCTAAACCCCGAGGTACCCATTCTCGTTTGAATTGTTCCTGTAAAACATCAAACAGATAAAGAGCTAACAGATAACCCAATCCTGCAGCTAAACCTGCGAAAAAACTTTCCCCTAACGTGTACATTCCATGGAGGGAAAGCAGGGAAACACCGAACACTAGAGAGTTCACCACCAATCTCCATGGGTTCAAAGAAATGCGAAATCGGTGCAGAATCGAGTTTGTTGCTTTCCCTATCACAAGAATGATCAATATACCGGAAAAAGTCTTCAGATAAGGTAACCCCAGGGGAAGCAAGATGAAGAGGTGAATGGATTGAATGACAACCGCAGAAAACGAACTGACCCCTATGAGTGCCAACCCTTCCTGCATAAAGAATCGGGAAGGTTGATCTTTCATGTCCTCCACAGAATCGATGCCCAAAAAATAGTACAACATGACATTCTGGGCAAACAGAAGGGTAACCAGCAGGCCAAGGTAACTCATGATTCCTCCTCGATTCTCCCTCGATTCGCACGTATTACCATTAGCCGGAATCCTGCCTTGAGGTATCCATAGAGGATCAATCCCCCTGCGGGAAGAATGAAGAACCGTATCGGTTGTAAGGGTTTGCCGAGGATTACATATCTGAGCGTCCATCCTGGGAGCATGATAAACGTGAGGGTTCCAGAACCCACGATCTCTCGAAAGGCTCCCACAAAGGCGATGGTACCGAGATATGCGAGTCCTAACAGCAGACTGCCGTACCATTCATTCTGGTCACCCTGTTCTCCGAAAACGATAGCCTCCAGTATAAAGGTATTCACAGCCAGAAGAGGGAGGTAAATCCCCAGGGAATCTCTTAGACCAGGAAGGTAGGCCTCAAAGACGATTTCCATTAAGGCGATCCAAAAAGTCAGAATCGTGATACGTACATACCACAGGATAGCAGAGGGAAAGGCGTCCTTCACCAAACGTACGCTTCCTTTACCCAATAAAATAAGCAATAGACTCAACACGCCCGTTACCCAGGCTGTATCGAATCGATAAGACAAGGCTAGCACGGGGCCGATCCCTAAGCCTAAGCTAAAGACTGGATTCTTGACAATCATGCGTTCTTGGAAGCTCATGGGCGTTTCCCTCCCCGGATTACAAAAGAGGCTCCCTCCTGCAGGGCTTCTACAAGGGACAAAAACGTAAAAGTTGCTCCGCTTATGGCATCGATTTCTTCCCTTTGAAGGCTCTCCATTTGAAGAGTCTCCATGCCGCTCGTTCTAGATACCCACCTACCCTTTCCCAAGACTTTAAGCAAAGCGGGAGATGGTTTCGAATAGGTGGAAACGGTAGGTACGATTTCCTTCTCTACCATACAACCAACCAAATTCCCTTCTTTTGTGTATGCCGCCAATAGTTGATAATGGTTCACGTACCCTCCTGGGAACAACCGTACCAAGAACAGTTCAGTTTTTCCTTCGGTACCGCGCACGGGAATGTAACTCTTAACGAACCTCATCGAAGGTACCACCCGTTCTGCACCCACTGTAAGATTCTTCCCTAACCTTGTATCCGCTTTCCATCCCCTGAGCAGGTTTTCGAACGTTTGGTTTTCCTGTTTATGGATTCGAAATGAAACACCCCAGTGTACTAATCCCAATGATAGAGCGGATAACAGACAAAGTAACGTGATCTTACCCCAAATTGGAAGGTATCGATTCATGATCCTCTAACCCTACCCTTTCCGTCCAGGCGTCAAGAATCTGTTCAACAATGGAACGAACACATTCATGAAAAGAATTGCAAATCCAATCCCTTCCCCTGGCCCTCCATACATTCGAATGAGGAAGGTAACACCGCCAATCCCCGCCCCGTACAGGAGGAGCCCCACTCTGGTCAATGGGGAAGTGACCAGATCTGTTGCCATGTAGAAGGCTCCTAACAGGAATCCCCCCGTAAAAAATTGAAACAAGACGTCCCCTGCCCCCCATCCTAACCCATAGGGTAGCCCGCCAAACAGGAATACCAATGTGCCAAACACAGAAAAAACACTCAAGGGCACTTCCCAGGGGAGAATACCTTTTCCGATCAGAGCAATCGTTCCCACAAGAAGAAGGAATGCCGAGGTCTCACCTATGGCTCCTGGGGTAAACCCAAAGAACAGATCAATGTATCCTGGAGGAAGAAGGATTCCCAATGGCTCAAGGATCTTCCCATTCAACCAATCGGTCCATGTTCCATCCATAAGGCTTCTGGGAAACCCTGCACCAGCGAGGATCTCCATGGGAGAGGCCCCTTTGACTCCCTCGAGAAACAGCTTGTTTTTTAGCAATGATAGAGGGGTGCTGGAAGTGACCGCGTCCACTCCCCTGACCATGGCGGGGAATAACCATGTACGCATTTGATCTGGGAAGGAGAGGGCAACGAATGCCCACCCCGCCAAGGCAGGATTCATCCAGTTCTTTCCCAAGCCCCCAAAGGACCACTTCACTACCAACATGGAAAACGAAGCCGCCAGAATCGGAATGAATAGGGGAACCGTGGGAGGAAGAAGCATCCCGATCAATAACCCGGTAAGGCATGCACTTCCATCCTGGAGAGTCGATTCTTTCTTTAGCAGGCCGATCCCTCCCTCGATCCCCAGGGAAGTGACAATCGAGGCAAGGAGGATTTTCAGAGCTCCTATTCCATACAGATAAACACCCCACAGGGCCGCGGGCACTAACCAGAAACACACTGTCCAGATCATTCGAGCCGTAGTGGTTCGATTGTATATCTGGGGTGTACCGGTGATGATCAACGTTTCATCCATTGGGTTGATCCTTATGGCCACTTTTGGCATTCAACAGTTTTAGGGCATGAAATTTCCCCACCTGAAACCCCTGCACTAAGGGAATACGGGAGGGACACACAAAGGCACAACAGCCGCATTCTGTACAATCCAAAAGGGAATCCTCCAGTGCTTCCCGAAAGTATCCGTGATCGATCCATTTGAAGAGCTTGGCAGGATGCAACCCTTCGGGACAGACATCGATGCATTTGCCACAGTTGATACAGGGAGTTCGGACACCTGGATGGATTTCATCCTTCGTGAGAAATAGAATTCCGGACATATCTCTGGTAACCGGCGTGCGAAGATCGAATATCCCGAATCCGCGAAAAGGACCGCCACAAACAACTTTCATCGGGATCTGTACTAAACCGCCACACTCTTCGACGATGTCCAGAAGGGGAGTTCCAATCCTCACTTTGAGGTTGGCAGGTCTCTTGATCGCCTTTCCACTAACGGTGATGATCCGCTCCATCAGCGGTTTTCGCAGTGCAACTCCCTCAAACACTCCTAGAGTGGTTGCAACGTTCACCACCGCTACCCCCATTTCTCCAAGAGACCTGCCTGGCTTCACTTTCTGGTGAAAGAATAATTTGACCAGTTGCTCCGTATCACCTGCGGGGTATTTCCCTTCCACCAATACCAGGTCGATCTCTTTTCCAATCAAACTCTCTTTTCCCTGCTCTCGTTCGTTGGCCAGCGAACTCTTGAACGAATTTTGTGCCTGAAGATCGTTGTCTTCCAGTACTACCAGGGTGCGGGCTGGATCGAGTAACTTTTGCAATATCCGAATTCCTTCCAGAATCGCATCGGAACGTTCTAGAAGTAGTCGATACTCTCCACACAGGTACGGCTCCAACTCCATTCCATTGACGATCAGCAATTCAATCGGACCATCAAGGGTAAAGTCCCCTTCTGCAATTCCTTTTTCGATCAGTAGATTCTTGAGCTCTCGATGGGAGAGACCTTTCCACGGATAGACCGCTTCCTTCTTCCCCAGGCGATCGAACGCTCCCCCCAGTTCTATACATACAGCTGTAGCTTCTATCCCTCTGGGCAGCGGGATTTTTCGTATTTCCCGGACCGTACCAGGGATGGGGGCATGGATATGGAGGGAGTGTTTCCCCTTCCCTTTCCCTATCAACGCGCCTTCTTGCACGCTCTCCCCGACATCGACAAGACAAGCCACCTCGCTTCCATCCGGTTGCACCAGAGGGACAATCGCCAGGGGAGGCAATACCGCATTACGAATGGGAAGCCCCTTGAGAAAATCTTTCTGGGAATGAAGGGATAATCCTCCCTTGGGTAAGCGAAGGATACGATTCATGCTTCCTGCTGCTTTCTCCGGGTAATTAACCCCAGGATCCATTGAGTCGGTTTATGCATCAAGGACATCTTGATTCTGTAGAACGGAGATGCCACGAGAAGCACTATCATATAGTAAAGGAACAACTGCATCCCTAAGGGACGCTTGAAAATCGGTTCCCACACGGTCGTTCTCACCCCCTGCCGATAGAAAAGATTCCCTAACCTGTCCTCTTTTACCCGCTCGAGAGTATGTTTATACCATGTTTGGTCATATTTTACTATGGTTTCATTCCATAAGGTAAGCTTTCCTCCTTCTTCCCGAAATCGGGGATAGGACAACACCTCTTCCGGTGAAGGGAAATCGTACGTAGCGCCAAAGGGAAACTCACTTTGGTATTTGAGATGGACGATGAAATCACTGAGGTTGGGTAATGGGTCTTTTTTATGAAGTACCCAGAGATCTCTATACGCGGAGCGGGTACCGAAAAACCAGTGGATCGTGTTTTCACCCGGAGAAGGTACTTGGAGCTGCCATTCCTTTGTGGGGATTGTATACAACAAGGGCACCAACGCAAGAAGGACGAGACCCCCATAGAGGGCAGTCCCCTTCGTTTCTTTCCAATGGATAGGGAGAATGGGAAGGGGTAGAAAAATTCGATGCTCTCTGAATCGCAGGGAGTAAACCCGGACCACGATTAACTCGATTCCTATGCCGAGGGTCAAGAAGCTACCGAATATGATTCCTAGCAGTACACTTCTGTCGGATACTAAAAGCAGGATGACTGAGACTGATAGAATATGGTTGGCGAATCTGGATAGTACAGTACCCACGCCATCGTTTTTACCGTAGTACAGGTATTGTTCGACCTCTGACTGCAAAGAAACCATAAGAGTAGTAAAACCCTGATAACACCAGACAGTAAGAATGAATCCTATCAGATTCCCCTGTAGAATGACGGGTATCCAGGGTACACCTAAAAGGATTCTGATCCATCGATGTGTACGAGTCCGTATCGTTTGGAATACTGTGAAAAGTAGAAACACGGACAGCAATCCGATAGACTTGAAGAAGTCCCAATCTGCCAACATCCATTTCCTGTCCGGCAGAATCGAGGCTAACCGGAAGAAGAAATACAGGGGATGATACAGAATGGGGAAATACAGAACATGCGCTCCGGAAGGCTCTGTCTGAAACACTCTTTCTACCTTGGAGAGAAACCCGTCGAATCTTGGATCTTCGGGCTGTAACCTTCCCCTCAATGTAGATACATACAGATTCTCTAGGTGAGAGAAACTGTGTATCATGACCGGAGCGGTGGAAAAGGACAGTACGTCATCGAAGCCGGCTGTCTTCAACTGAAGAGTCGTTTGTTCCACATCGATCTTACCATCCAGGAGGACGAGATAGTACCCTTTCCACCGGCTAGGGCCAGGCAGGAAGATCGCGGTGCACAGGAATCCAACAAGGAGGATTCCTCCCAGGGTGATCCACAGGAGGGGACGATCCCCTATCCACCGTTTCAAGGTTTGTACCGCTTTTACTAGCATCCTAAAAGTCCTATAAGTTGCAAACTCCTAAGGCAATGAAGAACCCCAGCAATACACCCACTGACACTTCCGCTGGTGTATGTCCATGTACTTCTTTCACTGGCTTGAACGACACCCCATACCGCTGGAACAACTCCGCTCTCAATTGGTTCAACAATTGAGCCTGTACTCCCGCAGATCGCCTCACTCCCAGGGCATCTCGAACGGTGAGGATACCATAAAATAATACCACAACAAAGAGAACGGAATCGAGACCTTCCACAATACCTACCGATGTGGTCAAGGCTGTCACAAGGGAAGAATGGCTGGAAGGCATCCCGCCTGTTTTCCAGAACAGATTTGCCAGGATCTCCCTTCCTGAGAGTCCTTTCGTTCTGTAGAGTTCCACGATGGTCTTTATGAACTGGGCCGAAAACCATGCGGAAAATGTAGAGAGGAACACAGGATTTTCGATCAAACGGGAAAAAGCATGAAGGAGTTTCCCAGGCATGGCGGGGTTAGTTTCACCGGTGTACAACGCTTTGTCAAGTCAGTAAAAAGTTTTTTCCTCGAAGAACCTTGACATAGGTAATCGTACTCCCTACCCTTCATAAACACTATGAAACAGGATCCGGAGGTTCGCTCCTTCTCAATAGGAGAAAATGACCAGGGGAAACGGGTCGATCGTATCCTGAGAAACCTTCTTCCCCAGTATTCTCTCGGCTTCATCTATAAGATGATTCGAAAAGGTTCGATTACTCTCAATCGAAGGAAGGTGGCTCCCACCCATCGAGTAGCCCTGGGGGATATTCTTACCGTTCCATCTTCGCTAAGGATGAAAGAACTCACCCCCCTCGAATCCGAATCCCCCGCGGACCTCCCCATCCTCTATGAAGACGAAGATTTCCTCGTGTTGAACAAACCAAAGGGAATCACTGCCCACGGGGCGCATTCTCTCTTACCCTCGATTATCCTGTACCTCCAGGGAAAGACCCCTTACTCCCTCACCTATACACCAGGTCCTCTCCACCGATTGGATAGAAACACCACGGGAATACTCGTTTTCGGGAAAAGTCTCATGGGAGCGAGGCTTTTTTCTTCCGCCCTTCGAAACGGTCTTGTCGAGAAGCATTATGTGACGATCCTCACTGGAATCCTCGAAGAGCCTGCGAGATGGGAACATGTACTACAAAGGGATTCCCGGAAAAAGAGAACAATGTTAGGAACCGATCCTACCGATACAAGTACCGGTAAAAGAAGTATAGGGATTACCGAAGTGTTTCCCCTGGCTCATAGTACGCTTCTCCCCTCAGGTATTACCCTGGTAGTGCTTCAGATCCATACCGGAAGAACTCACCAGATACGAGCCCAGGCTTCCTTCGAAGGGCATCCCCTATTGGGAGACTTCAAGTACGGGGGTCAAGCGTTTCGAGGGGGATATTTCCTCCACGCTTTTCGGCTCCGAATGCCGGACAGGTTAGATCTACAGGCACCCCTTCCGAAGGCTTTCGCAGTAACCATACGAACTCTGTTCGGAGAAGGGCACTTTCCCTTTCTGGGTCCTTCTCGCTAGGGTATTCTGCATATCCTTCACCCCTCCATCTCATCCACCTCCCCTATCTCGGGGATATCCCAGGCAGTGATGGTGCAAAGGATCTCGTCCGTGAGAGGAGATGTTTCGGCTATACGGTTAGCCTGTTTTTCCACCACCCGTTCGAACAGATTCCGAACGAACCTCCCATTCCCAAAGGTTCGATCTCTCTGTTCACATTTGCGCGTGATATAGGCCAGCAATGCCTTTCTAGCTCCGGGAGTCAGGGTAAAACGGGCGTTCTCCATGAAAACCTCGAAAATTTTCATCAATTCTGCGGGTGTGTAGTGATCGAAATAGAAGAACCGATTGAAACGGGTTCGAAGACCCGGGTTGGATTCGATGAACTCCCGCATCTCGTCTGGGTACCCTGCTACGATCACCGCAATCCGGTCCCGATGGTCCTCCATCCGTTTGAGGAGAGTTTCGATCGCTTCCTGTCCAAAATCCTTGCCAGAGTCTTTACCGCTCAAGGAATACGCTTCATCGATGAACAACACGCCATCGAGGGCTTTCCGAAACACTTCATCGGTACGTATGGCGGTTTGTCCCACATACCCCGCAACCAGTCCCGCCCTATCCGTTTCCACCAGGTGGCCTTTTTTCAGTAATCCCAGACACCGGTACACCTTGCCTAGGTACCGTGCAATGGTGGTTTTCCCCGTACCTGGAGGACCATAGAACACGGCATGGAGAGTCAGAGGAGTAACGGGCAGTCCTCTCCGTTCCCTCTCCTTATGCACTTTGATTACATTGATGAAGGTGGCTATCTGTTCCTTCACTTTCTCCATCCCGATGAGGCGGTTGATCTTCTCCATTACCTCATCGAGGGTCTCCTCCTCTTCCTCCTCCCGGCTGATCGAGAGGGTAGCGATCTCGGGATCTTCGGCCTGTTGATCTTCTTTTGCCTTCTGTTCCCCATAGATAAGGGTTCGGACCTTCAACAGACGACGGGCTTGTGCTTTGGTGACTGTTCCATCCGCCTTCACCACTAGTTGGGCAAAGGTAAAAAAGGCGGCTGCCAGACGATCGAAATGATTCGTACCGTTCTTTTCGTCGTAGATCACCACGTACCGGAGTGACTTTAGGTAGGCGCGGGGTTTGCTTCCTCCTTTCTTGTAGATTTCGTTACTGAGGAGCTTCCAATGCTCTAAAAGCTCTCCTTTACGATAGTCTGACAACGTATCGTACTTGAACAAGTTCACGATAAGGGTACGATCCTTTGCCAATTGCTGTTTTAACGGAAGAAAACACATGAGAAGAAATAGTTTCGTTTCTTCAGAAACCTGATAATCGTATCCCAAGCATGCATACGCGATATAGAGTAGATCATCGATCAATCGTAGGAGAAAGGTAGGTTCATTGTTGAATCGATCGTACTCCAACAGGAGCCGATTCAAGTTTCGAGCTTCCTGCAACAGGAATGAAACGTTCCCTCTCTTCTGGGCTCTAGTTGCCTCGGCTCTGGCACTAGACACTCCCGTAAGTTCTCTTTCCGGTTCCTTTTGAGGTTCTTCCATAAGGGGTTCCGATTTGGTGCTATCCGACTTGATTGCCTCGTGGTTTCCTGCTGGAGTGTCGAAAAAATCCGAAAGAGTTCGTAGATGTTCCATAAAGCTGGAGACGCTGAAGTTCCGCCCACCCACCGTAAATACCGCTTCCCCCTCTTTCTTTTGGAACACGATCTGTGTGAAGGCGGGAGTGCGCTTCTGACGAACCGTGATTAAACTGGATAATGGGATTGCCTCGGAGACCGAGTACGTATCCCCCGAGAGAAAGAAGAGGAGTCGCCGATTTGTCAGACAAAGCACTCCGGCCGTGCCCGATCCCACTCCCCTTCCGCTATCACCTTTGAAGAACCCCTCCAGTAAATCTAGAACCTGTTCCCCTTCCTCAAGCCGTTTGGAAAGAGCCTCCCGAAGAGCATTTCGAAACGAAACGAACTGCCAGTTCCAAATGGTTTCAAGAATCTTTTGAAGGTGCGTTATATCCAGCACGATCTTACTGTAACAGAATCGAAGGAAAAACACAAACCTGTTGCATTGACCAATTCGGTGGATTCCCCTATAAAAGCACCTATGTTCAACAATTTCTTGCTCCTCCTCACTGCCGCAATCTGGGGATTCGCGTTCGTGGCCCAGCGGGTAGGGATGGAACATATGGGTCCCTTCTTCTTCAATGGAGTTCGATTTGCGTTAGGGGGAATCTCGCTTCTACCAGTTTTCTATTTCAACGGAGGCAAGACTTCGGCTCTCGATCCTTCCGCCCTCAAGGCAGGGACCCTCGCCGGTATTCTCCTCTTCGGGGGAGCCAGCCTACAGCAGATCGGTATTCAATACACCACAGCAGGAAAAGCGGGGTTCATCACGGGTCTCTATGTGGTCCTCGTTCCCCTCCTCGGATCCTTCCTGGGGACCCAGTCCGGCAAGTACCGGTGGATAGGAGCCTTCAGTACAGCCATAGGACTCTACTTCCTCAGTGTGAACACGGAGTTCTCTGTCAATCTTGGGGATTTCCTCGTGTTTCTCAGTGCTTTTTTCTTTGCCTGCCATGTATTGTACCTTGCCAAAGTGTCCCCTCACCAGAATCCTATCCTTCTTTCCATCCTGCAGTACCTAATGGTTTCCCTCTGTAGTACCCTCTTCGCCTTCCATTCGGAGAAAATCCAGTTCCATCCCCTACTTTCCGCTTGGCTCCCGATCCTCTACGGCGGTATCTTTTCTGTGGGAATCGCCTATTCCCTTCAGGTGATAGCCCAAAAAAAGGCGCATCCCACCCATGCGGCGATCCTTCTCAGTATGGAAGGGCTATTCGCGGCTGTGGGCGGGGCTTTATTCCTGGGGGAACGACTCACGTTAAGGGAAACCTTGGGGGCTTTTCTCATGTTGAGCGGTATGGTGATAAGTCAATGGAGGGAGGAGAACAAGAAAAAAGCATGAGGTCTTCGTTCGTACTGTTTTTTTCGATCTTTTTAACCGTATATAGTCTCCTTCAAGTATTCATCGGGATCCATGGATGGAAGATCCTCAAAGCCTTTCAGATACCTCTATCACCTGTTGTCTATGGGTGTGCCTTCGGCTTATTGGCATACTCCTACATCCTTTCCAGAGTGGGAAACCATTTCCTCCCAGAACCTATCTACAGAGCTCTCCATACGGTAGGAGCCTACTGGTTGGGGGCCATGCTCTACTTTTTCCTCCTGTTCTTCCTGTTCGATGGATTTTACCTGTTTTCCTACCTTCTCTCCCAGGTCTTCGAATCCCATCGATTCCATGAACTCCTGAAATCCAGTCTATCAAGAAGGATTCTAGGCGGGACATCCCTTCTTCTCGTGTCAACTCTCCTGACGGTAGGAACCATCCAGGCTCGCTCTCCACGGATCACCCGGTACGCGCTCACGATCCCTAAACCATCGGTATCGAAAAATCCTTTGAGGATCGTATTCGTTTCCGATATCCATCTCGGCACCTTGATAGGGAATAGCCGTTTAGAAGACCTGGTCCAGCGAATCGCATCATTACAGGCAGATCTCGTGCTTCTCGGGGGAGACGTACTGGATGAGGATCTCGGCCCCTTTGTCGAACAGAACATGACAGAAACCTTAGCCAAGCTCCGTCCCCCCCTGGGAATGTATGCCATTCCCGGGAACCATGAGTACATCGGCAGGCACCTCAAGGAGTTTTCCCGATACCTACAGCAGGCAGGGGTGAAGATCCTCATCGACGAGAAGGTCCGTGTCGATGGCTTCCTCACCCTGATTGGCAGGGACGATCGAGCGGCGGAACGGTTCGACGGTCACAAACGCAAGCCCCTTGCCCAGTTGATGGCTGATGTAGACAGGAACGCACCGATCGTTCTTTTGGACCATCAGCCTTTCGAATTGGAGGAGGCGGAACAGGCAGGGATCGATGTACAACTTTCTGGCCACACCCACCGGGGCCAACTCTGGCCTAACCAGTGGATCACCCGAAAAGTGTACGAACTGGATTACGGATACAAGAAGAAGGGGAATACCCACATTATCGTTTCCTCCGGGTACGGAACCTGGGGGCCCCCTTTGCGGATCGGTAGTCCCCCCGAGATCGTGGTGGTGGATCTATCATTTCAAACTAACCAGTAGCCGGTTTTCCTGTCATTCTGAGGATCACACTTGAAAACTACGCATCCCTATGCGGCAATGCTACGTTGCGCGGCAGTTTTAAATTGGCGGAAACGATGTGGCCTCCCACAGGCAACCTTCTGCAGGGGATCACGTTTCTTACCGTGAAAGTTCCCTGTTCCCTATAGGGGCATCCCCCAATAGGGCATCCATCGGTAGGGGGCGTATGCGGGATCGTGGGAAACCCTTTCCACTAGGAATCCACCCTGCATCGGGGGCGGGGGGCGACAGGGAACTGATGCCTACACTAGTCTCGCTACCCTGCGCACCCGGCGTCAATAAGGAAGAAGTACTATAGACATACCCGTCGAATACGCCTTTTACGTTCCCTGCCACAAGGATTTCCCCACTTTGGTAGGTTCCCGTACCGAGTTTCGGTGGATCCTGCCCAGACAGAGTTACCCCTCCATACGCGATTGTGTCCGTCTCGGCTAAGGGTAGCTCACTGGAAAGTTTTACATACACCGCATCCCCGGGTAGAAGGAAAGCTCGCCCGGCGGTACTGCCCGTAACACTGAAAGGAGGGTAAGCTCCCCTTGGATAGATCTTAACCCCGTCTGCGGGCAGGTTCACAAAGAACCGTGGGTACAGATACTTCACCTTCCCCTCCTCGTCTTTAAGTTGGTGTTTGTACCCGTACCATCCCGAAGGCTGGTTCAAGAGATTCGCGAAAAGCCAGCTTCGGAAGATTCCCTTCCACGTCCAGGAACCACCTCCCGGGATATCGCTGGTATGGGTATTGAATGCGTTCACCACCGCCTGGTAGTCGGAAGCGGAATCCTGGAGGATGCTTTTATAGATCTCAGGCGCACCCGTTGGGATAGAACCTGCCTGAATGCGTAGCCACTGGAAGAAGAGGTACACGGTGGAATAGCTCACCAGGGGATCCCCCCAGGTATTCCAGGAGACAAAGTACTGCCCCCAGAGGTTCGCATCCCTTAGGGGATTGTAGGGTTTCCCCTGAGAAGTCTGGTACTGCACTTGGTTGAAATAATCGATCTTCCACTGCACGTGCTTTCCCAGGTAAAGGTACTCTGCCGCGGCGGAAAGCCCCTCGTTGATCCAAGTATCCATGGGAGAATTACGTTGACGTATTTCTTTTTCGCTATAGTTCACCAGGTGTTGGAACTCGTGGGCCAGGGTAAGTTTGAGATCTTCCTTCGCCACTGGATCGATCTCTCCCGAAGCAGTACGGAGCCCCGGGTAGGTATCCAAAAAAATCATGTCCGCCTGATTGGAACGGGGGTAAGTGCTAGAAGAAAGCATATGGGTAGAATCGAAGTAGCCGGCCACGTACCCGCCATCCCCCTCGGTATACCCATCCTGGATATCCAACAGGAGGAGGATCACCTTCCTATTCCCGTCCACATCGTAGGGTTTCCCAAAATACTGGGTTACAACAGGATACGCTTTAAAATCGAAGGCTTGCCCGATTTCGGCGATCACAGGATCGGGAATCTTACTCGATTCGCCTTCTTCCACATACACCAAGCAGTGGGTACCCACATACCGAAGGTCTGAACGAACCTCCTCCCATGTGCGGAAAAGGGTCTGCGCATTGAAAGTCCGCGTCTCCTGTACTGTGATGGAGGAGCCGGAAGCCCCCCCATCCCACCAACAGGAAAGGGTTACTAGTACTACGAATAACAGGAACAACCAGTAAACGGGTCGAATCCTCACGCACTCAAAGATACCCCAATTGGGCACTAGAATCTACAGGTTGATATTTTCTTCTTCTCCCTATAGAGTTTCTCCATGCCCTTCCTAGAGAAACGGTTAACATCCCTTACAAGAAAGATTCGGGCTTTGTACCTCTGCTTGCAGGATCCGGAAATGCCCTGGCTCGCCAAAGCTATCGCCCTCCTAACCGTAGCCTACGCTGTTTCACCCCTGGATCTCATACCGGATTGGATTCCTGTTCTGGGATACCTGGACGATCTACTCATTCTTCCCCTTTTAGTAGCTTTAGTGATTCATCTCACCCCTCGGGAAGTGTACCTTCGACATCTGGAAGCCTCTTCCGAATGGGAGATAGATCCGAGACTCAAGCACCTCGGTTTAAGTATTACAATCATCATCTGGGCGTGCGTTGCCTGGATCATTCTCTCGAGGATCGTATGTTGAATCACATAAAATATTTGTTCTAAAAATATTGATTTTCACAATCGATTCTACTACAGTTTCTGTATAGAATAATAAAAAGGCATGGTGGTATGAGTACGATTCAATTAAACCAAAGTTCGATCGTGTATCTATGCAGGGAAATCCTTCGCAGAAACACCGATCGACCTCATTACGCCGTTCTCGCAGTACAGGAACTATTGGCAGTTACAGGAGTAGATCCTAAAAGCGATCCAGAACTCCAATCCCTCCTCGCGGATTTTCACCTAAATCAAGGCCAGGAGACCCTCCCATTAGAACAAGATGTACCGTTGGATACCTCCCAGGACGAACAATTCCGCAAGGAAATCATCGACTTCTATATTCCCAGGCAGTTGGTGGATGCCATCATCGCCAATGGAGGTATTCCCAAAGATTCCATAGAAACTCAGATTGGGGTAGGGTTCATCGATGTGGCAGACTACACCTTTTTGGCGAAATTTTTGAGCCCCAAGGAAAATCAAATTCTGCTCAATGGTCTCTACACAGCCTTTGCCCATATCCTAAAAAAGCATGGAGGCTATTTGAACAAAACGGAAGGGGATTCGATCATGTTCCATTTTGGAGGATTGATCGATCCCAAAGTAAAAAATTTGAGTCCCAAGGAAGCCCTCCAGTACATCAGCTCCGAACTTTTTTATACCTGTGTAGAAATGCAGAAAACCTGTGACCTCTTCAACGAGGCAAACCCAGCCCTGATCGATCAACTTATCGACGAAGAAGAAAAGGAAGCAGTAAAGGCCGCTTTTCAAATCATCCATTTCATGAGAAACGATTCGGTTTTAGCCAACTCCTTCAACGCGCTGTTTCAGATTCGGATTCGAATTGGTGCCAACATTGGTGAAGTAAGCATAGGGAACTTTGGCCCGCCGGGGAACAAGCGATGGGATGTGATAGGAATCGCGGTGATCGATGCGAAGCGGATGGAATCCACAGCTCCCATCGGAGGTTTGAGGATTTCCGAAGCCTTCTACAACATTCTCAACGAGAATGGAATCGTTGACAAATATTACAATGAGTTCAAAGAAGAAGCGACGCGCAAGGGAGGATACTTCAAAGAAATAACCAAAGAAGAACTCTTTCACTTCAGTTCTGTAATTTTGAAAGACAAAAAAAATGTAACCTTCCGCACCTATTCCGTACAAGTGAACCCAACTCTACCGGAATCCATTCAAGAGCAGATCGGATTGCTCCTCTATAAAGGAGATATAGGGGCAGAAAAGATCGTCGAGCTGGTCCAGTACTATAGGGGGAACCGCCACGTTATTCGCGCTATCGAAGATTTGTTCAGGGAAAAGAACATACATATTCGTAAAGGGAAGATTATCTTTTACATGTTCCCCAAGCGTTATCGCCAGTTCGTACGAAAAATGGATAATGACCCCCAGAAGTTCGAATCCTATGCCCAGCGAAAGTATCAGTTGTTCGATTTGATGCGGGCATTGGGGAATTACCAGGATCAGTTGAAACTGCCTCCACGGGCATTCGAACAAAGCACCGTATTTCGTAACTACGAACAATACATGAATACCGAAATGCAGCACATCAACTACCAGTACAAACGGACGATTCGGAATGCCATTCACAACACGTATTTCTTCAATGTCATTTTCCCATTGGTCTTCAAGTCTATCAAAGCCAGTATTTTAGAGTATCAACATATTAAACAGAAAGAAACCGCTACTCTTCCCCTTGAAGGTGAAGAAGGCTCTTTAGAAGAAATCCAGGCAGTTTGAGTCCTGTTCCACGGAATCCCCTGTTTAAGCTCTTTTACCGGAAACTTCCAATGCGTGGAGTCTGAGGAATAAGGCTCGGAACTCTTCCAACGAACTACTAATCTTCGTTGCCAATAGCACCATCCCTCTCTCTTCCCTATCGAGATAAGGGATAAAAATGGGTACCAAATCTTTCACGACATTCTTTATGGAAGGCTCCCCGCTAAACTCTTCTATCTGCAAAATTGGATACTTTACTCTTAGCATGGATCCTGTTTTCCGGAACATTCGTCCAAAGTATGGTCCGTCATGCAATTGAAGCCTCTGTACTACCGGTTGTGGAAGCCCCACGGAAAATTTAACTGAGAAATTCTCCTCGTTCTTTTTCAATACGACACAAATGGGTGAAGAAAAATATTGAGACAGTCGAACCAAAGCTTTATGAATCCCCGTCTCATCTCTCCTATAATTTCTGAAATACTGGTTCAACAAGAAATACCCTTCCGGAGAGAGGCAAGATCCCATCACGGGATTTTCTTTCCCTTCGAACTGTTCTGTATGTTCTTCCTGATGGATCTCCTCTTCTGGGGGAACCTCACCAAAAAGGTCCTCCAAGGATACATCTATTCCCTCGAAAAGGTCTTCTATGCCAGTCTCTTTCGTAGCCTCTACAGGTACCTCTTTTTCAGTCCCTCTCATTACCTGATCGACCAATCCCTTCAAGGACTGATCCTTTGGAATCCATCCGGCTGTAAAGGTTCTTTCATCGATCTGAATAAGGCCATCGGGTTTCGTAACGATCACCTCTTCTTCTGCGACTCCATAACCCGCTTTAGCCGAGGCACCGAGTTCAATATACTCACAGTACCCTCCTTCATACAGTGTAACGATAGAAACTGTTCCCGATAGGGAGGGTTTTCCCTTGATCCGAGTAACGGAAGGTCCACCAAAGAGATGCTTTGATAGAAGCAACTCGCGTCGGGAAGGAAAAGTCTTCGCCGCAGGTCTTGCAGGAGCCTCTTCCTCCGCCAGTTCCTCTAATATTCCCCACTCTTCTGCCTCCTCGAGGAGTTCCAATTCTTCAGCTTCTTCAGCTTCTCTGACTGGTTCGGCCTCCCCAACTTCTTCCACTTCTTCGACTTCCTCAACTTCCTTCACTTCCTCTAGAACCTTCGCCTCTTTTGCCTCTTCTGTTTCCTCTACTGGCTCCGCCTCTTCTGCCTCTTCTACTTCCTCTACCTCTTCTACCTCTTCTACCTCTTCTACCTCTTCTGCTTCCTCTACTGGCTCCGCCTCTTCTACTTCTTCTGTTTCCTCAGCTTCTACAGGTATTGCCTCCAATTCTTCCAGTTCCTCAGCAACTTCAAGCTCTTCCACTTCTTCGGCTTCTTCAGCCTCCTCTACTTCCTCTACTTCCTCTACTTCCTCTACTGGTTCCGCTTCCTTGACCTCTTCCACTTCCTCGACTTCTTCTACCTCTGAAATCTCTTCTACCGCTTCAACTTCTCCACCTTTCACTTCTTCGCCTTCTTCGACCTCCGCAAGCTCCTCTACTTCTTCTTCTTCACCCGCTGTTTCCTTTTCGGAGACCATTGGGGCACTCTCTATGGTAAAAGGGGGAGTTTTCTGGACTTCCATTTCCCTTTCACGAACTGAAGGGACAGGAATAACCGTTATCTTTTGTAATGCTTGCTCGATCAGTTCCGTCAATCGGCTCAAGTCCACCGAAGGAGCTGTCGCTTGGGCTTTGTTTCCTAGTACAGCCAGGATCTCATCCCAACTCTTATCGAATAAAGATTCCAGTTTCGGCCGGTCCTCCTTTTTTACACGGCCAACTCCCTTGAGGATTTCGTTCTTGACTTCTTCCCGACGATTTTCAAGCTCCAATTGAATCTTTTTCCAATCGATCTCTTGATTTCTTTCCAGGTATTCCCATAGAAGGTGGAGTTGTAATTTCTTGATCCGCTCACTGACAACTACAACAGGCTCCTGCTTCAGATTGAAAAGAAGGAAAAAAAGTAGAAATAGAGTTATGAAGGTACAGACGAAAATCGTCACCTTCAAAGTTGTGGTCAGTCCGAAGATACTATGGGGAAGGAATATTCCGATCTTGAAAAAAGTAGTGCCTCCGCTTTCAAATAAGCGAAAGGCTTCCCCGTTTTCCACTACAAAAGAAGGAAGCTCCCGGGTATCCTCCTGCCAGTACTTCTGAACCGCTTCGATGATCCTTTTTTCTAGAAATTGAGCCTTGAGTAAAATACCGATCCCATCCACCAGCTCGATTTTGTCCCCAACATCGAGATCACCGTTTTTAAGAAGGTAGTTCTGAAGCCCAAGTTTGCCCACATAGAATAGAGCATAGCCTGCATGTTTTGCATAGATATCTAAAGCCTTGAAACAGTACACAAAGGAACTGGCAGGGGCATGAATGATGATCGGTTCTTCTATTGCCTTCTTTTTCAAGGTTTCGATAAACGCCCCGTCCTCTACATCCTTCAGATTCCGATACTCGATATTCGTACCGGTTTTTCTAAGAATATCTTCGGGAAAGGTACTGAAATGTAGCTTTTCCAGGTTAAAATCGATAAATCGTACTCCGGCAAATGCAGTTTGCTCCGCCTTCAGTTTTCCGAAGAGGCTTTCGCGGTTAAAAATATGTTCCCTGCTTTGATTCAAGAAATAGATAGTTTTGATGAAATCCATCTCCATGATGGATTTATACTTTTCTTGATTCACACGGTGATATTGAGTTATGTGTTCTTCAGTTCTATCGAGAGATTTTTGTATATCTTTCTGTATTTTAACGTTGTAAAAATGGGTTTCAAGATATTCGAACAGACCAAAATAGGAAACGAAGATGAATCCCGTAAAGGCGATGATAGTAATAAGGAGGCTTAGGAAGAGTTTCTGAATGGAGCTCATGAACTCACATATCTCCTGAACTTTCTCTATATACCTATACTATAATAATATCGGATTTTTCCCAAATAACATAGAGCAATAAAAAAAGCCACCTCTAACGGTGGCTTTTACTCCAATTTTTTTCCTCTGATGTGTTAGGTTGCTTTTTTTTCTTCCTCTTTTTCCTTTTTGGGCTTCTTTTTTAGTTCCAGAGGTTTCCGTTCTACCAATTCCAGGAAAACCATTTCACTGGCATCGCCTTCCCGTTGCCCCAACTTCAAGATCCTTGTATACCCGCCGGGTCTGGAGGCAAAGCGAGGAGCGATATCTTTAAAAAGCTTGGAAAGGACAGACTTTTCGTGTATCCGTTTCGCCACGATTCTACGGTTATGAAGGGTATCCACCTTCGCTCGAGTGATGAGTTTTTCAGCCACTCTTCTAACTTCTCGAGCTTTCGCTTTGGTGGTTTTTATCCTTTCATACTTGAATAAAGAGATCACCATATTCCGAATGAGAGCTTTACGATGCCCTGCCCGTCTGCTCAGGGCATTAAAACCGATTTTATGCTTCATGGGCTTCTTCCTTCTTCCTCTGTTTTACTGTTTTTAAAGCTTTCTTCAATGCGGCATAATCCGTCATGCCAAGACTTAAATTCCACTCCTGCAGTTTCTCCTTTATTTCCTGTAGGGACTTCTTTCCGAAGTTTCTCGTCTTGGCAATCTCTTCTTCCGTGCGCATCGTAAGATCGCCAATGGTGCGTATATTGGCGTTCTTCAAACAGTTACTGGACCGAACAGATAGTTCCAACTCTTCTACGGGGGTTTCGAGGAGCTTTCGAATACCTTCTTCCTCTTCTTCCGAATCCCCCCCTCCAAATACAGAGTCTTCATCGAAATTGATGAAAATGGTAAAATGATCCTTGGCAATCTTTGCAGCTTCGGCAACGGCATCCTCGGGTGTAATGGTTCCGTTCGTCCATACTTCCAACGTTAACTTGTCGTAATCGGATCGCTGTCCCACTCTCGTATCTTCTACTGTATACTTAACTTTCTTGATAGGTGAGAAAATCGCATCCATCGGAATTGTACCGATGATTTCGATATATTTTTCGTTGAGTTCGGCTGGTACGTATCCCCTTCCTAAATCGATCTGAATTTCCATTTCGAAGTTTGCGTCTTCCATAGTGGAGGCAATATGGTGATCTCTGTTGAGGACTTCAACCGCTTCATCCACCTCTAGGTCTGCCCCTTTAAGTTCTTTTTTCCCCTTGACTTCGACAAGGATTGTTTTTTGTTCCAGATCATCCTTAAGCCTTAGGTTCAGTAACTTGAGATTGTTCAACAAATCGGGTGTATCTTCTACAACGCCGGGGATCGCTTCGAACTCGCTGGATAGCACATGAGGAGTACCCTCAGCGTCATAACAGGTTATCCTCACGGCTGTGATCGCATAACCCTGAATGGAGGATAGTAAAATGCGGCGAAGGGTGTTTCCTATCGTCGTACCATATCCTCGCTCGAAGGGATACGCAATGAACTTCCCATAGCTCGGTGAGGATTCACTGTGTTCAAATATGATTCCCTTCGGTCTTTTGAAACCCTTCAATAGGTTCTTACGCGCCATTTATACTCCTCACTTAGAATAGAGCTCGACGATCAGTTGCTCTTTGATATCCATCATGTCCGTTAGATCGTTTCTACGAGGAATTGCTTTAAAGGTTCCCACCATTGTATCAGGGTTCACCTCTAGCCAGGGAGCCACACCTGATCTAGTATACTCTTTAAGACTTTCCTTTACGGAAAGCAGCTTCTTACCTTTTTCCGATATCTCTACTCGGTCATTGGGTTTCAACAGGTAGGAGGGAATGTTCACTCGTTTACCGTTCACCAGCACGTGCCCATGAGAAACCAATTGCCGTGCTTGCTTCCTGGAGCAGGCAAACCGCATCCGATACACTACATTGTCCAGCCTTCGTTCCAAAAGCATAAAGAGATTCTCGCCTGTCTTCCCAGGCAGCTTGGTAGCTTTGTAAAAGGTGTTCTTGAACTGCTTTTCCAGAAGACAATAGATTCTTTTCATCTTCTGTTTTTCCCGTAACTGAACGGCATAGTCCGATTTCTTTCCTACTCGCATACGCATAGCTTTCCCTGGGGCTTGCCGTTTTTTGGAAATTGCGCATTTATCGCTATAGCAGCGTTCACCTTTCAGGAAAAGCTTTGTTCCTTCTGCCCTGCACAACCTACATTGAGGGCCCGTGTATCTTGCCATTTCTGCCTTTCTCCCTATACTCTTCTAGCTTTTCTTGGCCTACACCCATTATGGGGAATGGGAGTGACATCGCGAATAGACTTTACTTTCAAGCCCAAGGCGCCCAGTGACCGAATGGCCGACTCCCTTCCCACTCCGGGACCTTTCACGAATACGTTCACTTCCCGCAATCCGGTTTCCATCGCCTTTTGAGCAGCCGCTTCCGCTGTAGTCTGTGCAGCGAAGGGGGTGGATTTCTTTGCCCCTCGAAAGCCCAATCCCCCGGCACTTGCCCATGCTACCGTATTCCCCTTCAGATCGGTGATAGTTACGATAGTGTTATTGAACGTCGCCTGAATGTATACGTTCCCTTCGTAAACCGTCTTTTTTTCTTTTCTTTTCTTTACCTTAGCCAAGGATGCTGCCCTCCGTACTTACGTTGCTTTCTTCTTACCCGCCACAGTCTTTTTCTTACCTTTGCGGGTCCGCGCATTGGTACGCGTTCTTTGGCCTCTTACCGGGAGTCCTTTTCTATGCCTCAAACCCCGGTAACAACCTATATCCATCAAACGCTTTATGTTCAGTGCTACTTCTGTCCGCAGTCGTCCTTCGACTTTGTATTCGTTTTCGATCACATTCCTGAGTTCGTTGATTTCTTCCGCTGACAGTTCGTTCGCTTTTCTACTTGGATCGATCTTCGTTTTCTCGCAGATCTTTTTCGCAGATGAAGGCCCGATTCCATAGATATATGTCAACGCAACATCGAGCCTTTTGTTGGGAAGGTCTACTCCCGCAATACGAGCCATGCTGATTCCTCCTGTTTACCTCTGCCTCTGCTTATGCTTGGGGTTTTCGCAGATGATCCTAACTACCCCTCTTCGTTTGATAACCTTGCATTTATCGCAAATTCGTTTCACACTCACTCTAACCTTCATATATACCGTCCTTCTGGTTGTTCCTTAAAGGTTCCTCGATCGTATCTTTCCCTTCTTCACAAGTCCCTCATGATGGTGCATTTTAAGATGCCCTTCGATCTGGGACATGGTATCCAAGTCAACACCTACCATAATCAGAAGTGAAGTCCCTCCCATCAAGTACGCAAGGTCCGTTGGGAAATGAAAAATCTTTTGTACAATGGTCGGTATGATAGCAATGAATGCCAGGAACAACGATCCAGGAAGTATAATACGATTCAATACTTTGGTAAAGTATTCTTCCATCTTTTCTGAACGTATTCCCGGAATGGAACCACCGTTTTCCCTGATATTCTTCGATATTTCTACGGGATTGAGTGAAACCTGTGTATAGAAGTAGGCAAAGAATATGATCAGTAATGTGTACAGTACCAGATAGGGGACTCCATCGGGCCTAAGCCAGTAGGCAAAATCGGATAACCATTTTACCTGAGCCCCGATATTCCCTGCAATCTGAAGCGGAAAAGTCAATACGGAAGAGGCAAAGATCACAGGGATAACCCCGGAAGGATTGATCTTGAACGGAATATAGGTGTTCTGAGCACCGTACATCTTTCGACCTACCACACGCTTTGCATAATGGACCGGAATCTTGCGTTGCCCCTGCTGTTCGATGATGACCAACGCCACCACGATGATGAACATGATGAACACGACTAGAACGAACACCGGGTTCAGTTCCCGCATCTGGATTTTCTTGAGCAGGTTGTACAATGCATCGGGCAGCCGGGCAACTATTCCGGCAAAGATCAGCAAGGATATGCCGTTCCCTATGCCTCGTTGAGTGATTTGTTCTCCAATCCACATGAGAAAAATCGTCCCCGTGGTCACGGTCAACATGGCAATCAAGGAATAGGAGAGTTTTCCCATGGTAATGGCGTCCGGTATCCGATCGGCATAGACGGTGACCGCATAGGACTGGATGAGGCATACCAGAACCGTCCCGTACCGGGTGTATCGATGTATTTTTTTTCGGCCCCCTTCCTCTTCGGAGAGTTTCTTCAGACTGGGGAAAACTAGAAGTAGAAGCTGCATGATGATGGACATCGAGATGTACGGCATAATCCCCAGCATGAAGATCGAGAAGTTCTTGAAAGCTCCTCCCGCAAAAAAATCGAGATAATCCGTGAGGGAAAGTCCACCCGCCGATTCCTGGGCTATAAAGTATAATTTCAGGGCGTTTACGTTGATCCCCGGAATAGGTAATGTAGCTCCCAAACGGAATACGATCAGCATCAAGAAGGTGAAGAAGATCCGTTGTCGGAGTTCTTTGATCCGGAAAATATCCAGTAAAGCGTTATTAGCCATCAGAACATTCCTATTCGTTAGAAGATTCTTTTATTTCGCCACCACTTTGTCGGATTTTCTCTTTGGCGCCCTCGGAAATAGGGAGACCTTCAAATATCAGTTTTTTGTGGAGTTCACCGTTTCCTAGAATCTTGACATTCGTTGCCCTTGCTTTGACAATGCCTTTTTCCTTCAACGACTGTAAGCTAACCACTTCCCCATCTTGATATTTCGCGTCGATCAATTCCAGATTCACCGGAATCGCTTCGTTTTTAAAGGGATAATTGGAAAAACCTCTTCTTGCGATTCTTCGGTACAGAGGCATCTGCCCGCCCTCAAATCCGGGCCGGACTCCTCCTCCGGCTCTCGCGTTCTGTCCTTTGTTTCCCTTGCCGGCAGTCTTTTGAAGTCTGGTTCCTGAACCGCGACCCACTATCTTTTTCTTTTTCTTCGATCCTTTCGGGGCTTTAAGGGTATACTGTTCCATACTCAATCGATCTCCTCAACTTCCAGCATGTATTGAATCTGCTTGATCATGCCCAAAATCGCTGGATCCTTCTTCTTTACAACCACCGAGTTTAACTTCCTTAAACCCAGAGCTTTCGCTGTTAACCGATGGGAAGGCTTTCTACCAATCGTACTTTTCACCAGCTTGATTCTAAGTTTGTCACCCATCTTGCTAACCCCACACTTCGTTTAACGACTTGCCTCTATTTTTTGCTATGATCTTTGCATCCAATAGATGCTCCAAACCATCGAATACCGCTTTCACAGTATTGATGGGATTCCGAGATCCCATGGCTTTCGTCAACACATCGTTCACCCCGCAGGCATCGAGGACGGCACGCACAACCCCTCCCGCGATGACTCCAGTACCTGGTGCAGCGGGTTTCAGAACAACTTTGGAACTCTTGAACTTTCCTATATAGGGATGAGGCAGGGTATTGTGCTTGATGGGAACTTCGATCATATTCCTCTTTGCCTTTTCCATTCCCTTCCGTATTGCTTCAGACACATCATTCGCTTTCCCAAAACCATACCCTACACGACCGTTCCTGTCACCTACTACCACGAGGGCGGAGAAAGAGAAGCGCCTCCCCCCCTTCACGACTTTGGCCACACGATTCAATGAAATGAGTTTTTCTAAGTATTCCTTGCCTTTAAGACCCTTATCCTGATCCACGCATCCCTCCTAAAACTCCAATCCGGCTTTCCTGGCACCTTCAGCCACCGCTTTCACGATTCCGTGGTACAGATACCCGTTCCGATCGAACACCACAGATTTAATATTCAGTTTCTTTGCCCGTTCTCCAATGACCTGCCCGAGTTTCTCCGCATTTGCAACGTTATTCCTCATCTCCCTAAACTCTTTCTCGAGGGAAGAGACGGACGCCAATGTATGGCCTTTCGTGTCATCTATCACCTGTATATAGAGGTGCTTGTTACTCCGATACACGGTGAGTCGAGGACGAGTAGGAGTGCCATAGATTTTCGCTTTTACCCGAAGTTTTCGTTTTGCCCGTTGGATCTTTTTAAGTTCTAATCTATTCATTTGATGACCCTACTTTACACCAGATTTTCCAACTTTCCGCCTTACCTGTTCTGTCTCGTACTTGATTCCCTTCCCTTTGTACGGTTCTACGGGGCGGACAGAACGAATCTCTGTAGCTACCTGGCCAACTTTTTCTTTGCTGCACCCACTGACGATGATTTTTGTCTGCCCTTCACACTCGATCTTGATATCGGGAGGCACTGTATAGACAACAGGAGCAGAATAACCCATGTTCAGAACCAGATCCTTCCCCTGCATCTCGGCCCTATAGCCAACGCCGTTTATTACGAGAGATTTCTTGAAACCCTCCGTAACGCCGATAATCATATTCTTGATCAGATTCCTGTACAGTCCATGAAGAGCTTTCGTCTTCTTCAGCTCGTTCTTCCTGATTACTTTGCACATTCCTCCCTCTAGAAGGATCTCCACATCTCCGGTATAAGGTTGCTGGAGTTTCCCTTTGGGTCCTTCCACATAGATGACATTCTGCTCGGTCTTTACCTTGACCCCTGCGGGGATTGGAATGGGCAATCTTCCGATTCTTGACATGTTCCTACCTCTCTACCAAACGGAACAAATTAGTTCGCCACCGACTTTTTTTTCCATGGCCTTCTTACCCGTAGTAACCCCTTGGGAGGTGGATACGATCAAAGTTCCGTACCCATTCAGAACACGGGGCATTTCACGGTACCCCGCATACACCCTTCTCCCTGGAGTGGATATCTTTTGAAGACCATGGATGATGGGATTCTGCTTCTCATCATACTTCAAGAAAATCCGAATATAGCTCAAGTTATCCTGGTTTACCTTCTTGAAGTTCTTTATGTATCCTTCATTCTTGAGGATCTTTACGATTTCCAATTTCATCTTTGAAGTTGGTATATCTACCTTTTCGAAACGTGCTGCACTGGCGTTTCGAATCTTTGTCAACATATCCGCAATGGGATCGGAACAATTCATACTCTTCTCCCTACCAGCTAGATTTCGTTACACCGGGTATCAAACCTTGATGAGCAAGCTTTCGAAAACAAAGCCTGCACATCTGAAACTTTCTCATATACCCTCTTGGTCGTCCACAGAGTTTGCACCTATTGACCTTTCTCGTGCTGTATTTTGGCTTTTTCAAAGCCTTTACGATCATTGCTTTCCTTGCCATTATTCCTCACCCCATTATTTTCTAAACGGCATTCCAAGTTTTGCCAGAAGGCTCTTCGCTTCCATATCGTTCTTCGCCGAAGTCACGATGGTTACATTCATTCCAGAAACCTGTTCGATGGTATCGTAGTCGATTTCCGGGAAGATGATTTGTTCCGTGATTCCCAGTGAAAAGTTCCCATGGCCATCAAAGCCGTTAGGATTCACTCCCCTGAAATCCTTCACCCGCGGAAGAGCCACGTTCACAAGCCGGTCGAAAAACTCATACATGTAGTTCCCTCTAAGGGTTACCTTAGCCCCGATTTCCTGACCCTTCCTAACTTTGAAGTTGGCGATCGACTTTCGGGCCTTCGTCTTGATGGCCTTCTGTCCTGTTATCTGGGTAAGTTCAGAAACCGCAGAATCCAACAGTTTCTTGTTAGTGATGGCTTCACCGATACCTACACTGACAACGATCTTTTCCAATTTGGGAATCTGCATGGGACTCTTGTACCCAAACTCTTGGAAAAGCTCCTGCGCCACTTTCTCTCGATAGAGTTTCTTTATTCTCGGTTCGTAGGTTTGTTTCGCCATTATAGGACCTCTCCACATTTCTTGCAGAACCGCACCTTTTTTTCGTTCTCAAACCGGTACCCTACCCGAACCGGTCCGCACTTCTTACACAAGACCATCACGTTACTGATGTGGATGGGGGCTTCCACTTCGATGATTCCACCCTGTTCGTTCTGTCTGCGTTTCTTTACCGCTTTCTTTCGTAGGTTTACCCCTTCCACGATGACTCGCTCTTTCTCGTGATCGACACGGATGACCCGTCCAGTTTTCCCTTTGTCTCTTCCGGCAATCACTTTTACTTCATCGTTCTTCTTTATCCGGAAGATCTTTACCTTTCTTTTTTCCTTTACTGTGTTTGTCCGTTTCATCAGTTTTTCTCCTGGCCCTTTTCCCTTAGAGTACCTCGGGAGCAAGGGAAAGGATCTTCATAAAGTCTCCCGCTTTGGATTCCCGAAGTTCCCGTGCAACTGGACCAAAAACCCGTTTCCCTTTTGGATTGTTTCCGCTATCGATAATGACACACGCGTTGTCGTCGAAACGGATGTATGTTCCATCAGGCCGTCGATACTCTTTTTTAGTCCTTACAACGACGGCTCGCTCCACATTTCCTTTTTTTACAGGGGTATTAGGGATCGCTTCTTTTATGGCGACAACGATCACATCTCCCACGCTGGCGTACTTCCGTTTCGTACCACCAAGCACCTTTATGCATTGCGCCACTTTCGCCCCGCTATTGTCTGCCACATTCAAATACGTATTCATCTGAATCATGACGGTATCCTACCTTATAGAATCCAACACTCGATTATCTCGCCTTCTCGACGATCTGTAGCAAGCGCCAACGTTTCTCTTTGCTAATGGGGCGGGACTCGATGATCCGCACGATATCCCCCACATGAGCTTCTTGATTTTCGTCGTGCGCTTTGTACTTTTTCGAGACAGTAATGTATTTCTTGTATAGCCGGTGCATCTTTCTGGAAGAGACTTGCACCACTATCGTTTTCTGCATTTTGTCGCTAACCACTTCTCCCTGAAGGATCCGTTTGTTCGATTTTCTTTCCACCGTATCCACAGTTTACTCCTGTTTTTGCAAGGTCATTTGATGGATTCTAGTGTTCAACCGTGCGATTTTCCTCCGCAGAGTTCGAATCTCCAGAGGATTCTCCAAGTGTCCGATGACTTTATCGAATCGCAATTTGAAATATTTCTTTGTCAGTTCTTCCCGTTTAGCGATCAATTCGGGAAGGGTAAGTTCTTTGAAAGAATCTTTCATGACGAATCACTCTCCCTCTTCTCGAGAAACGATCTTGGTTCTGATGGGCAATTTGCTTCCCGCTAGCTTGAGGGATTCTTCAGCCAGTTCCTTTGGAATACCTCCGATTTCAAAAAGCACAGTCCCCCTTTTCACGGGAGCAACCCAGAATTCGGGATTCCCCTTACCCTTACCCATACGGGTTTCTGCAGGTTTTTTCGTATAAGGCATGTCTGGAAAAATTCGGATCCAAACTTTCCCCCCCCTTTTGATGTTCCGTGTCATGGCGACACGGGCTGCTTCTATCTGACGGTTCGTGATCCATTCCGGTTCCAGGGCTACCAACCCATAATCACCAAACTCAAGATTGTTGTTCCTGCTTGCCATTCCAACGAGAGTTCGATTTACCCTTCTCATTTTTTTTCTGTACTTGGTTCTTTTGGGACTCAGCATACGTTAGCTCCTAGTACTCACTGGTTTTTCTTTTTTCTTTTTTATCAGCTGCCCCGCATCCTCTTTTTTATCTTTCCGGAACACTTCCCCGGTAAACACCCATACTTTTACGCCGATGGCACCAAAGGTGGTAAAGGCTTCATCGAACCCGTAATCGATATTGGCTCTCAATGTGTGCAGAGGAACCCGTCCCTCCATGATTGTTTCCGTTCGAGACATTTCTGCTCCGCCCAGCCGACCAGAAATGCGTACCTTGATTCCCTGCACACCCGCCTTAATGGCATTGCTGATAGCCGTTTTCAGGGCCTTCCTGAAGGAGACTCTTGCTAGCAGTTGTCTTGCAATGTTGGCAGCTATTAATTGGGCATTGGTCTCAGGACGCTTGATTTCTTTAATCTTTATCTGGATCTTCTTTCCAGCTTCCTTCTGAAGCACGGACCCAATTTTTTCGATGGAGGCTCCCTTCGTACCGATGATTACCCCTGGTCTAGCGGTATGGATGATCAAAGTGATTCGTTGCGGATGCCTGATGATTTCCACCTCTGCAACTTCCGCGTTCTTCGTTTCTGGAAGGGAAGCGAGAATCTTGCGCAGCCGGAGATCCTCATGCAAAGTAGGCGCATATTCCCGAGGATCTACGAACCACTTGGATTTCCATGTCTTATTGATCCCTAATCTCAATCCAACAGGATGAACTTTCTGGCCCACGTTACTCTCCCACCTTCTGAATTTCGTCAACCACAACCTTGATGTGGCTCATACGTCTTTGTAGAATGTCAGCCCTTCCCCTTCCCCGAATCCACATCCGCTTCATGCGTGGCCCCTCATTCACGAGAAGCTCTTTCACATACAGCATGTCTTCGTCCAATTTCTTGTTCTGATACAAAGCGTTTGCAACTGCCGATTTCAGCACTTTGTAGAGAAGCTTGGCTCCTTTATGGGGAAGATGTTCTAGAATCGCGATAGCCTCGGAATAAGGCTTTCTCCGAATCGTGTCTGCCACCCGCCGCACTTTCGAAGGTGCGATGAGCAGGTACTTAGCTTCCGCTCGATAACCCGTCGTTTCAGCCATACTTCCTACCCTTACTTCTTTTCCGCTTTTTTATCAGACCCTGCATGACCACGGAAGATCCTGGTCGGGGAGAACTCGCCTAGCTTATGACCCACCAAGTTTTCAGTGATATACACAGGGATGAAACTCTTTCCATTGTATACGGATATCGTCAGTCCTACCATTTCGGGAATGATAGTGGAACACCGAGAGTAGGTTTTTATCATTTTCCTTTCTCCCGCTTTGTTCATCGCTAAGACCTTCTGGTAGAGACTCTTTTCAATGAATGGACCCTTTTTAATTGACCGAGACACAGTACGCTCCTATTTTCTCCGTTTTATGATAAACGAGTTCGAGTATTTTTTCTTCTTCCGAGTTTTGTATCCCTTTGCGGGTATACCCGTTGGGGAAACAGGATGCCTTCCCCCTCGAGTCCTTCCACCAAGTGGATGGTCTACCGGGTTCATCGCTTCTCCACGAACCTTGGGTCTTCTCCCCAACCAGCGGGCTTTGCCCGCTTTCCCCAACATCTCGTTCATGGCATCTTCGTTGCCTACCGTTCCAACGGTTGCGTAGCAAGCCTTGTGTACCAGCCTCATTTCCCCGGAGGGAAGCTTGAGAGTTACGTAATCACCCTCTTTGGCCGCCAGGATCGCATAGGTACCAGCACTTCTCGCTAACTGGGCCCCTTTTCCTAATTTCAACTCTACATTGTGCACCATGGTTCCCAAAGGAATCTCATCCAACGGCAACGCGTTTCCTACAGTGGGCGGGGAGCCCGGTCCACTGAGGATGGTAGCACCTTTCTCCAACCCTTTGGGAGCGATGATATAGCGCTTTTCTCCATCCGCATATGCAACTAACGCTATAGAAGCGTTACGGTTGGGATCGTACTCTAGGGCCTTCACTGTAGCCGGTATTCCATGCTTGTCCCGTTTGAAATCGATCACCCTGTATTTCTGTTTGTGACCGCCCCCTTTCCTTCGGACACTGATCCTTCCCCACGCGCCTCGCCCCGCTTTCGACGACTTTCCTTTGGTGAGAGCTTTTTCCGGTTCTTTCTTATCCACATCGTACTGAAGGGTAGCGGCGAACCGTAGTCCCGGCGTTACTGGATTGAACGTTTTGATAGCCACTGCTTCCCCCTATTGTTTATGCACCTTCGAAAATGGAGATCTTTTCACCCTTCTCGAGGGTAACAATCGCCTTCTTCCATGAGGCAGTGTATCCTGCCTGCGTTCGCCCCCTCTTGGGTTTACCTTTGACATTCATGATGTTACAGCTTACGGGATGTACGGAAAACAATTCCCTCACTGCCTGCATTACTTGATACTTGTTCGCTCTCTTGTCGACCTTGAACACGTACTTCCCTACTTCCCTCATTTGATTCGTCTTTTCTGTAAGCACGGGTTCGATGATGATCTGTTCCGTTTTCATAGTCCTGCCCTATCCTTATGCGTACATACTGTTCAAGTTTTGAGCGGCCGTCTCGAGCACGATGACATTCTTTCCATAAAGCAAATCGTTTGCATTCAATCGGTCATAGGAGAGCATGGTGAGCCATGGGATGTTTGCCCCCGCTCTTCGAATGAGGGAATCGTTATCTTTCAGAATGAGCACCGAGCGTTCTTCTGGAATCAGATTTTTAAGGATACTCACGAGATCCTTTGTTTTGCCCGATTCCACAGTAAAATCTTCCACAATTTTGAGCTTGTTTTCTTTTACCTTCAGGCTCAAGATCGATCGATATGCCGCCTTCTTTACTTTTTTAGGCAAGGAAAAACTATAGTCTCGGGGTTTAGGTCCAAAAATGATTCCCCCTCCTACCCACAGAGGTGATCTCCTTCTACCCGCTCTAGCTCTACCGGTTCCCTTCTGTTTCCAAGGTTTTCTGCTGGTACCCTTGACCTCGGCGCGAGTCTTGGTAGAAGCAGTTCCAACTCGAGCATTAGCCTGCTCGTTCACGATAGCATAGTAGATCAGCGCATCGCTTACGTCCGCGTTGAAAACCGAGTCGGAAAGTTCGATGGTCCGTACCTCTTCACCTTTGATTGAATACACCTTCTGTTCCATCTTTAACCTCTACAACTCTCGTTTCTTTGCTGAAGTTACGACCACCATTCCGTTGGTAGCACCCGGTACAGCGCCCCTGACAAGAAGAAGCTGTTTCTCGGGATCTATCTTCACGATTCGTAGGTTCTGAACAGTGTACCGCTGCGCACCCATTCTTCCGGCCATCTTGACGCCTCGGAAGGTATGACCTGGATGGGTGTTCTGCCCCGTCGATCCGTGAGCTCGATGGAACTTGGATCCGTGGGTATCGCGTCCCCCATGGAATCCCCATCGTTTCATTACACCCTGAAATCCCTTTCCCTTCGTGGTACCCCGAACATCCACGAAGCGCAACCCTTCCAAAGCCTCAACCCCAAGCTGTGCTCCCACATCACCCTCCAATTCGAAGTTACGAATTTCGACAAGATGACGGGTGGGTTTGACAGTCTCGGGGAATTGCCCCTTGTATGGTTTGGTGAGGCGGTTTTCCTTCACAGTACCTGACCCCAGAACAACTGCTTCATACCCGTTTTTTTCCAAGGTACGTTTGGCAACGATCCAGTTGGGCTCAACCTGGATGACAGTAACGGGCACTAGAATCCCGTTTTCATCGAATACCTGGGTCATCCCAACTTTTTTTCCAATAAGACCAACCATTGCATTCCCCTACTAGTTCTACTGCTTGATCTCTACATCTACACCTGCAGGGAGTTCCAACTTCATAAGCGCATCCATCACGGTCGACGTGGGAGAAAGAATATCGATCAACCGCTTGTGTGTCCGCATTTCAAACTGCTCCCTGGACTTCTTATGTACATGGGGAGAGCGTAAAACCGTGAATTTGTTTATTCGAGTCGGTAAAGGGATCGGTCCCGAGACATTCGCACCAGCCTTCTGTACGGTTTGCACAATGGCCTTTGCACTCTGATCGATCAGCTCCACATCGAAACTTCTAAGCCGAACTCGAATTCTATCCTTAGCCATCACTCCTCCAAAAAGAAGCCTTACCTCCCTGTAGCTGAGGTAAGGCTTTTATTGAAATTACTCGATGATTTCGATTACCTGTCCACTGGCAACCGTTCTTCCGCCTTCGCGAATAGCGAACCGTAGCCCTTTATCCATAGCGATGGGATAGATCAGTTCAACGGTTATTTCTGTATTGTCACCGGGCATAACCATCTGCTTATCCTGAGGAAGTTCGATGGTACCCGTGACATCGGTAGTACGGAAATAGAACTGCGGACGATAACCAGTGAAGAACGGAGAATGCCTACCGCCCTCTTCTTTGGATAGCACGTAGATTGTACCCTTGAACTTCTTGTAGGGCTTGATGGATCCCGGCTTAGCCAAAACCTGACCACGTTCCACTTCTTTCTTATCGATACCACGGAGGAGGCATCCAATGTTGTCACCTGCTTGCCCCTCATCGAGAATCTTGTTGAACATTTCGATTCCGGTGACTACCGTTTTCTTCGTTTCGCGGATGCCGACAATTTCCACTTCGTCGTTCAGTTTAACGACACCCCGTTCCACACGACCCGTCACTACGGTACCGCGACCCTGGATGGAGAACACGTCTTCGATCGGCATGAGGAAGGGCTTGTCCACATCCCTCTGGGGAATGGGGAAATAGCTATCCATCGCATCGAGAAGTTCCCCAATGCACTTAGTCTTTTCCGGATCGTCCGGGTTTTCCATGGCAGGGAAAGCCGCCCCGCGGATAACGGGGACCTCATCGCCCGGGAAGTTGTAGAACTTTAAGAGATCCCGCATCTCTTCCTCTACCAGATCGATAAGATCGGGATCGTCCACCATGTCGATCTTGTTGATGAACACGATGAGAGCGGGCACACCTACCTGGCGAGCGAGAAGGATGTGTTCCTTCGTTTGTGCCATGGGACCATCGGTAGCGGCAACTACCACAATCGCCCCGTCCATCTGAGCGGCACCGGTGATCATGTTCTTGATGTAGTCCGCGTGTCCCGGACAGTCCACGTGGGCGTAGTGCCTCTTGTCGGTCTGGTATTCGATATGTCGGGTATTGATGGTAATACCCCTAGCCTTCTCTTCGGGGGCATTGTCGATATCTTCATACTTCATCACTTTCCCACCGTAGTGTCTGGCGCAGTACATCGAGATTGCCGCAGTGAGAGTTGTCTTACCATGGTCAATATGACCGATCGTACCGACGTTGATGTGAGGTTTCGCCCTTTCAAACTTTTCTTTGGCCATTTCTGCCTCCTTCCGCTATTTTCACCGAAAATAGGTTTCTAGTTTCTATCAGTGTCCGGTAATCCGTACAGGATACTACCGTACCGTAAGTACCCAATTCTTTGAGATGGATGTGAGAGGAGATGAAAAGTCTACCGAAAGACGCCCATCCTTCCTTCACAACCTTGTCCCTGGAATAACTACAGAGAGCATTCTCTATAGTTTCTCAGGAACCCACAACCTTGAACCGTCCACGACGGTCTAATGGACGAACAGCAAAACGATTATATAAAGTTCCCTCGAGATGGTCAATAGACCCATCCGGGGTTACCATCGATAATGGGCAAAGGCTTTGTTCGCTTCTGCCATTTTATGGGTATCTTCTTTTTTCTTTATAGCAGTTCCCGTATTGTTGTACGCATCCCACAGTTCCGCTGCCAGTTTTTCGCTGAAATTCCTGCCGGACCTTGTACGGGCTGCTGTAATGATCCAGCGCATGGCCAATGCCTCTCTACGGGATTCACGAATTTCTACAGGCACCTGGTAGGTAGCCCCTCCTACCCTTCGGGATTTCACTTCTACGAGAGGTTTTACGTTTTCGATCGCTTTCAAGAATACTTCCAATTCACTTTTATCCGTCTTTCCCTTTAGAGTTTCTATCGCGTCGTATAGCAGTCGAGTGGCGATAGACTTTTTTCCCTTCAGCATCATCCGGGTGATGAACTTGGCTACCACTACATTGTTGTATTTAGAATCAGGGACAGTGGGCCGTTTAGTTGCTACCTTTCGTCTTGCCATTATACTTCTCCCCTACGCCTTTGGCCTTTTCGCCCCATACTTCGAGCGACCCCGCTTGCGATCTTCCACACCCAAGGCATCCTTTGTACCTCGAATGATATGGTAGCGTACTCCAGGCAGGTCCTTTACCCGTCCTCCTCGAATCAACACCACCGAATGCTCCTGCAGATTATGCCCGATTCCTGGTATATACGCGGTAACTTCGATACCGTTCACTAACCGAACACGAGCTACTTTCCGTAATGCAGAGTTGGGTTTTTTCGGGGTGATCGTCATAACCCGGGTGCACACTCCCCGTTTCTGAGGGCAACCCTGCAATGCGGGAGCCTTTGTTTTTGAACGTGCTTTTTGGCGTCCCTTTCGAATAAGTTGATTGATTGTTGGCATACCTTTAACCGTTTCTCCTACTGTTAGTTAAAACCTGCAAGCGAAGCAGGAATGTACCCCAAGTTCTTCAAAATGTCAATACAGGATCAATCGTCCGTATCGGTATAATCGTCTTCCCCATTCTCCTCTTCCTGGACGCTCTGTATGATTTCTTGTTTGCTGGCAGAGGATTCTTCTTTCTCCTTCTGCTTCGATTCCAGGATCTTCTGGATTTTCGCGTCCAGGTCCTCCGCATTCTCATCGTACAGTTTCAACGCTCGATACCGTTTCATACCCGTTCCAGCAGGTATGGGGTGGCCAATGATTACATTCTCTTTCAAGCCCCGCAGGTAATCTACCGCTCCTGCAATCGCGGCATTCGTGAGGACTCGAGTGGTCTCCTGGAAAGAGGCTGCCGAGAAGAATGAATCGATGTTCAAGGAAGCTCGAGTAATCCCTAAGAGGAGGGGCCGCGCGATGGCTGGTTGCCCACCTTCACGGATCACCTTCTCATTTTCTTCATGGAACTTGTGCTTGTCCACCTGCTGCCCGAAAATGAAGTTCGTATCCCCCACAGACACAATCTCTACTTTCCGCATCATCTGTCGAATGATGATTCCTATATGCTTGTCGTTGATGCTCACCCCTTGCAGACGGTACACTTCCTGGATCTCGTTCATCATGAATTGCTGCAGGGCATTCTCGCCCAGGGTATGCAGGACATCATGGGGGTCGATATTCCCATCGCAGAGCTGTTCCCCCGCCTCCACCGTATCACCCTCTCGTACCAGCAAGTGACGCCCCAAGGGAACCAGATGTTTATACTCTTTCCCATAGGGATCCTCAATGGCGATAACCCTTTTCCCCTTGATGATGTTCTTGAACCGAACCGTGCCCGATACCTGGGCAAGAACCGCTGCATTCTTAGGCCTTCGAGCCTCAAACAGTTCCCCTACTCTTGGAAGACCTCCCGTAATATCCCCGGTCTTCACGCTTTCTTTCAACAGTTTCGCCAAGGTACGACCCGCTTTGATCTTATCCCCATCATTCACATTGAGGTAGGCCGATCCAGGAATGAAATACACGGCCTTTTCTTCACCCTTATCGTCGAGGATTCGGATCCGGGGTTGAATAGACTCGGAAGTGTAATCGGTGATCTTTTTCTCGATGTTCCCTGTTTCTTCGTTAATTTCTTCCTTTAGAGTGGTCCCCAACACGATGTCTACGAACTCCACCGTTCCATCGTGCTCCGAGATGATAGGTTCGCTGAAGGGATCGAAAGTGGCGAGGGTATACTCGGGAGGCAGTATATCGCCGGGCTTTACGAACAGGGTAGAACCGTTCCGGATTTCTACCTTCTGTTCTTGAGCGATGAGGTATAGCTTCTTCTTATCGTTGCCCATCAGAATGTAAGCGTTGTGGTTGGAAACAATATCTTGCCCCTCCCGCTTTAGAATAGCCTGACCTTTGAGTACCCGGTCCCCATCGTGCAAATAGAGCTTATCCTTCGGTTGCAAATCGATGGAATCCAGGATCCTGTTCATGATGATATGCCCCTTGCGTGTAAACAGAAGGTCCCCCGTCTGGAGTTTCACCGTAGTACCCAGAATTCCCTTGATCACGACTGGGTACTTGAGATAGATTTTGTTCTCTTCAGAAGCTTTTGTGGCAGCACCCCCGATATGGAAAGTTCTCATGGTAAGCTGGGTTCCCGGTTGACCGATCGATTGAGCAGCAATGATCCCTACCGCTTCACCGATCTCCACAGTCTTGTTGGTAGCCAGGTTCCTTCCGTAGCACTTCTGGCAAACCCCATGCTGGGATTCACAGGTGAGAACTGTCCGAATTCGAACCGCCTCGATCCCCGCTGCCTCGATCTCTTGCGCAATCTCGTCGGTAATCAATTCGTTCACATCCACGATGATTTCCCCTGTGATCGGGTGCTTGACCCGTTCCAAGGTAAACCGGCCTTCTATCCGGTCTGCCAAAGATTCGACGATTTCCTCACCATCCTTCAATGCCCGCATTTCCAACCCATTGATGGTGCCGCAATCTTCCTCGTTCACCACCACATCCTGGGCAATGTCCACCAGTCGACGTGTCAGGTATCCGGCATCGGCAGTTTTCAAAGCGGTGTCGGCAAGCCCCTTCCGGGCGCCATTGGTAGATATGAAAAACTCAATGACGGAAAGGCCTTCCTTGAAGTTGGAAAGGATCGGAAGCTCGATGATATCCCCCGATGGCTTTGCCATCAGCCCTCGCATTCCGGCCAACTGTCGGATCTGACTTCGAGACCCCCGGGCTCCAGAGTTGGCCATCATGTATACCGGATTGAACCCCTGGCGATCGTTCTTCAGGATGTTCATCAACTCGTTGGTCAGTTCTTCGTTCGTCTTGGACCACACTTCGATCACCCGGTTGTATCGTTCCTCCTGGGTGATGTGTCCGTGCAGGTACTGTTCCTGAATCTCCCGAACCTCTACATTGGCTTTTTCGATCATTTGCTTCTTCGATTCGGGGATGAGGATGTCTTCTACCCCGATAGTTGCTCCGAAGACGGTGGCGTACTTGAACCCCAGGTCTTTCAGAGCGTCCAGCATCTGAACCGTAAGGTAGGGTCCCTTTTCGGCGTACACTTTCGCTATCAAGGCTTTTAATTCTTTATCTCCCAAGGGGTGGTTGAGATACTCGATCCCTTTGGGTAAACCCTCGTTAAACACTACCCTACCGGGGGTAGTTTCCATCACCTGGCCATTGATAGGCACTTTGATCCTTGCCCAATACTCCACCGAGCCTGTATCGATGGCCATCAGAACTTCCTCTACAGAACTGAATCGCTTGCCTTCCCCCTTGGCTCCCTTCTTTTCCCGGGTCAAGTAATGGATTCCCAGGATCATGTCCTGAGAAGGGAACACGATGGGTTTTCCATTGGCAGGGTTCAGCAGGTTCTTGGCCGACAGCATGAGAGTCCAGCATTCGATCTGAGCCGCCTGCGTGAGGGGCACGTGAACGGCCATCTGATCCCCATCGAAATCAGCATTGTAGGCGTGACATACAAGAGGGTGAAGCTTGATCGCCTTTCCGTCTACAAGCACTGGCTCAAATGCTTGGATTCCCAATCGATGGAGGGTAGGTGCCCGGTTCAAGAGGACAGGGTGCTCTTTTACCACATCCTCCAGGATCTGCCATACTTCAGGGCTTTCCGTTTCCACGAGTGTCTTTGCCTTCTTGATGTTATACACTACGTCCTTTTCCACAAGTTTCTTCATGATGAAGGGTTTGAAAAGTTCCAACGCCATCTTCGTGGGTAGACCACACTGGTGGAGCTTCAACTCTGGCCCAACCACTATGACGGATCGACCGGAGTAATCTACCCGCTTCCCCAATAGATTTTGTCGGAAACGACCCTGTTTTCCTTTCAGCATATCAGAGAGGGATTTGAGAGGCCGGTTGGAAGCTCCCTTCACTACCCGCTTTCGTTTGGAGTTGTCGAACAGAGCGTCCACCGCTTCCTGCAGCATCCGTTTCTCGTTCCGAATGATGATGTCAGGAGCGTTGAGAGCGATGAGCCGTTTCAGCCGGTTGTTACGGTTGATGACCCTTCGGTAAAGGTCGTTCAAATCGCTGGTGGCAAACCTTCCCCCATCCAGTTGAACCATCGGCCGCAACTCGGGGGGAATTACGGGAATCACTTCCAGAATCATCCATTCCGGACGGTTCCCGGAATCCCGGAAATTCTCCACGATTTCGATTCGCTTCAGGAGCCGCCTGTCTGCTTTCGGGCCCTTCTCGATCATCTGGGCTCGTAACTGGGCGGAAAGGGCGTCTAGATCGATCCCTTCCAGAAGGGTGCGGATCGCCTCGGCACCTATCCCGGCCGTGAAAGCCATCCCATACCGTTCCTTCGCTTCCAGGTACTCCTCCTCGGTGAGGAGTTCCATCTTCTTGAGATCCGTATCTCCGGGATCGATCACGATGTATTTTTCATAGTAGAGAACCGAACGCAGGGCCGCCACAGAGAGATCCAGTAATAGCCCCATCCGGGAAGGGACGGATCGGTAGTACCAGATATGGGAAACGGGGGATGCGAGTTCGATGTGCCCCATCCGTTCCCTTCGTACCTTGAAATGGGTTACCTCTACCCCACAGCGATCGCAGATAACTCCCTTATATCGGATGGACTTAAACTTTCCACAGTAGCATTCCCATTCTTTCGTAGTACCGAAAATCCGTTCACAGAACAGCCCCTCTTTTTCGGGCCTGAGGGTTCTGTAATTGATGGTCTCCGGTTTCTTCACTTCCCCATAACTCCACGCACGGATCTTCTCTGGAGAAGCCAACTGTATGCGAATGGAATCGAAGTCCTGGATATCTCGCATAGTAACCTCCTAGAAATTGCTCCCCTGACGATTGATCAATTCTTCATCACGTTCCGTTAGGGGGATCGGTTTTCCCTTTGCATCGCGGATGGTAATATCCAAGGCCAGTCCTCGAAGCTCCTGTACCAGCACGTTGAAAGACTCGGGAACACCGGCTGCAGTGGAAGGCTCACCCTTTACAATGCTTTCGTAGATTTTTGCTCTTCCTGTCATATCGTCTGATTTGATGGTGAGGAGTTCCTGTAGAGTATTGGCAGCTCCATAAGCCTCCAACGCCCATACCTCCATCTCACCCAATCGTTGTCCTCCGAACTGGGCCTTACCTCCCAGGGGCTGCTGAGTGACCAAGGAATAGGGCCCCGTAGAGCGTGCATGCATCTTGTCATCCACCAGGTGGTGGAGTTTCAGCATGTACATATACCCCACTGTAACAGGATTCTTGAAAGGTTCTCCTGTTTTACCGTCTCGGAGAACGGCTTTGGCGTTTTCGGGCAAGTTTGACTGTCGGAGTTTTTGGGCAATTTCCTCCAACGTGGCAGACTCGAACACAGGAGTGGCATACCATTCATCGTTGGACACGGCTGCCCAGCCTAACATGGTTTCCAACAATTGGCCTAGGTTCATTCGGGAAGGCACCCCTAGGGGGTTCAAACAGATATCCAGAGGTGTTCCATCCTCCAGGAAAGGCATGTCTTCTTCGGGGAGAACCCGGGAAATGACTCCCTTGTTCCCATGCCGGCCAGCCATCTTGTCTCCTTCCTGCAGTTTCCTCTTGGTGGCGATCAACACTTTCACTACTTCTTCAACTCCCGGAGGTAGATCATCACCTTCGGACCTCTTGAGCCTCTGGATATCGATCACTGTCCCCTCTGTACCATGGGGCACTCTGAGACTTGTATCCCGAACTTCCTTGGCTTTCTCACCAAAGATGGAGTTCAGCAGTTTGAACTCCGGGGTAGTTTCCGTCTCCGATTTGGGGGTAACTTTCCCCACCAAGATGGAACCAGATTTCACCTTGGCTCCTATGCGGATGATGCCCTCCTCGTCCAGTTGTTCCAAGGCCTTCTCGCCGATATTCGGAATGTCCCGGGTAATTTTTTCCGGTCCTAGCTTTGTTTCCCGCACATCCACGGAAAATTCTTTGATATGGATGGAGGTGAAGATATCTTCTTTTACAATCTTTTCTGAAATCAGAATGGCGTCCTCGAAGTTATATCCGTTCCAAGGAATGAACCCCACCAATACGTTTCTCCCAAGGGCCAATTCCCCTTTGAACGTAGCGGGTCCATCGGCCAGTACGTCCCCCGCTTTTACCTTTTGACCGAGTTTTACAATGGGTTTCTGGATATAACAGGTATCCTGGTTCGTTCGCTGATATTTAATCAGTTCGAAGACATCCCGATCATTCGCATGGGCGGGAGAATCAGGCTTGACCACGATGCGGGTACTGGACACATACTCCACAGTACCCGACCTCTTTGTCTTGATGAGAACCCCTGAATCGTAGGCGCATTTCGCCTCCATTCCCGTTCCCACCCGCGGAGGTTCGGGGAACACTAGGGGCACTGCCTGGCGTTGCATGTTGGACCCCATGAGGGCCCGGTTCGCATCGTCATGTTCCAGGAAGGGAATCAAGGATGCGGAAACCGAAATGATCTGTTTGGGAGACACATCCATATACTGGATATCCTTGGGGCTACGGGTTGTGTAATCCCCTCCCTTTCGTACGCTAATCTGGTCCTGGAGAAAATTACCCTTCTCGTCGATCGGCGCGTTGGCCTGGGCAATGAAGTACTTCTCTTCATCCATAGCGGAAAGAAACTCGATCTCATCGGTAACTTTTCCGTTTACCACCTTTCGGTAGGGTGTTTCGAGAAAACCGTATTCGTTGACCCTCGTGTAGTTGGCTAGGGAGACGATGAGTCCGATATTGGGACCTTCCGGTGTCTCGATAGGACACATCCTACCGTAATGGGTGTAATGCACGTCCCGAACCTCGAACCCCGCCCGATCCCTCGACAACCCTCCGGGACCCAAGGCATTGAGCCTCCGTTTGTGGGTAAGTTCTGCCAGAGGGTTCACCTGATCCATGAACTGGGATAGCTGGCTGGAACCGAAGAACTCTTTGATGGCTGCCACGATCGGTTTGATGGAGATCAGATCCTGTGGTTTCAGGGTCTCCGTCTCTTTGAGAGACATGCGCTCCTTCGCGATTCGCTCCATCCGGGTAAAGGCCGTTTTCAGTTGATTGGCCAGGAGTTCCCCCACCGAACGAACTCGTCGATTTCCCAAATGATCGATATCATCCACATTGGCTTCTCCGATGTATACCTGGATCAAGTATTTCATCGTGTTGATGATATCTTCCTTGGTTAAAAGGTGGGAATCGATGGGTTGTTCGTACCCAAACTTCTTGTTCAGCTTGTACCGTCCCACGCGTCCCAAATCGTACCGTCGAGCGGAGAAGAACATGGAGAGAAAATCCTTCTCTGCATTCTCCACGGTAATGGGTTCACCGGGCATGAGGATAGAATATACCGCAGAAAGGGCATCCTCTTTGGTAGGCTCATCATGTCCCTGATCATCCCGGGTAAATTTGGCTTCTTCCCGTTCGAAACAATTGAGAATCACCTCGGAATTCAGGGAACCTTCAGCCTCGAAATCGATGATTTCCACCTCCTGAACTTTTTGAGCGAGAAGTTCATCGATGTCATGGGGATGGAGTTTTTCACCCGCCATGTGGAGGCGCTTTTGAGTTTCCCCTTCCTGGATATAGAGAGCTTTGGCTAGAACTTTGTTGACAAGAGAATCTTTTAGTTCCCGATCTTCCGTCAATCGGACTGTTTTTGTTTTATAGAAGAGAGAAATGATCTTTTCCCGGCTGTCGTATCCTAAAGCTCGCAGGAAAAGAGTTCCCAAAATCCGTTTCTTCCTGTCGATTTTCGCATAGATCAAATCTTTCTTCTGGTCGATTTCGAACTCCAGCCAGGAACCACGGTACGGAATGATTCGGGAAGAGTACACTCCCTTTTCATGGGAAAAAATTACTCCAGGAGACCGATGGATCTGAGATACGACGACCCTCTCCGCTCCGTTTATGATAAAGGTTCCACGATCCGTCATCAGGGGGATATCCCCCATGTAGATATCCTTCTGGCGAATTTCCCCTGTTTCCAGGAAGACCAGGTTTATCCTTGCTTTGATAGGAACCGCGTAAGTCAGCCCTTTCTGCTTACATTCTGCCTCGCTGAACTTGATACTTCCCTCTTCGAGGGTGTAGTAATCATACTCCAACCGCATATCCCCATTCTGGCTTTCGATGGGAAATACGGATCGGAATACCTCCTCCAACCCCTGATTCAATAGCGGCTTTCCCTCCCGAAGTCGTTCCCGTTGAAGGAATCGTTCATAGGAAGAAAGCTGGATATCGATAAGGTTGGGAAGCTCCATGACATCGGGTCTGCGTTTTCCCACGACGACCCGCTTAATCGCGGCATTCCTATCGAACATGTATGCACGCCTCCTGAGAATAATAGACCACCGGCCAACCATGCACCGGTGGTTTTGCGAGAATAAAATACTCTGTAACTACTTCTGTCTTACTGAATCTCAACTGTCGCCCCGGCATCCTCTAGGGCTTTCTTGATGTTCGCCACCTCTTCCTTGGAAGCATTCTCTTTGATTACCCCAAGACTTTCCACAAGATCCTTCGCTTCCTTCAACCCAAGGCCAGGTAGTACCGTCCGTACAGCTTTGATGACGTCGATCTTCTTGTCTCCTATGGCCTTCAGTTTGATGGTGAACTCGGTCTTTTCTTCCGCGGGAGCCGCTGCTGCCGCTGCCCCTGCACCCGGAACCGCCGCTGCCACAGCGACCGGAGCACCTGCAGTTACACCGAACTTCTCTTCCATCATTTTTACCAGTTCGGAAACTTCCAAGACGGACATGTTGGCGATCGCATCAAGAATCTGTTCTTTTGTCAGTGTTGCCATATTATCTTCTCCTTCGTTTGATTTCCAGCGATAGCACGCAACACGTTCACGAAGACTAACGCTGGGATATTTGAAGCCGCTACGCGACTTTCTTTACGACGCTTTTTTTTCCGCTACCGCCTGCAGGGTTCGTACCAGTTTCGTAGTAACCCCGTTCATCGCATACACAAGGTTCTGCACCGGGGCACGCATGGTACCCATGAGGCTGGCCAATAGTTCCGCCCTGCTGGGGAGCTTGGAGAACAGTACGATCTGTTGATCGTCGAACACCTTGCCTTCGACCAGACCGCCTTTGACCTTTACGCTGGTCTCCTTGGCAAATTCCAGGAGGGATTTCGCCACCTGAGCGGACTCTTCGTTGGCCAGGGCAATGGCAGTGGGGCCAGTTAGATAGGAGGAAACATCCGGTTGACTCATCTCCTGAAAGGCAATGCGGGCAAAATTGTTCTTTACCACCTTGTATTCGGCATTCAGTTTCCGAAGTTCCCTCCGGAGCTTCGTAATCTGTTCCACCGTCAGTCCTCGGAAATCGGTAAAGATATAACCCTTGTAGGAACCGAACATGTCTTTCAACGCTTTTACCGATTGCAATTTTTTATCGTTCAACTTTACTTTGTATTCACCCATGGCTTACTCCTGATCTCTCGATATCCGTACCCCCGGCCCCATCGTGGAGGAAATGTAGATGGATTTTATGAAGTTCCCCTTGGCATCGGCCGGTTTCTTTCGTTCGATCTCTTGCAGGACAGTTACTAGGTTCTCGGTAATTGCCTTGGGCTCCATCGACACTTTGCCGATAGCCAGGTGAATAACCCCCGTCTTGTCCGAACGAAACTCTATCCGGCCTTTTTTCAACTCGTTCAAGGCTCCCTTGATATCGAAGGTGACCGTTTGCGTCTTCGGGTTCGGCATTAAACCACGCCTACCGAGGATTTGCCCCAGCTTTCCCACATCCTTCATCATGTCGGGAGTGGCGACGGCAATATCGAAGTCCAACCATCCCCCTTTGATTTTTTCGATGAGATCTTCATCTCCTACATAGGTGGCTCCCGCCTGGCGAGCCTCCTCCGCTTTGTCCCCTTTTGCGAACACAAGGATCTTTTTTTCACCCTTGAACTGATGGGGAAGAACCACGGTGTCTCGAACCGTCTGGCTTTTCTTCAATGCAAGGTTGATGGAGACTTCCACCGTTTCATCAAACTTGGCGAAAGCTAGTTGTTTTACCAACTCGGCTGCCTTCGCAGGGGGATACGATTCCTTTGGATTGTATTTCTTCAAGGCTTCTAGATACTTCTTTCCCCGTTTCATCTCAAGCCTCCACCTCTACACCCATACTGCGGGCAGTTCCTGCAATGATCTTCATGGCTGCCTCGATGTCGTTGGCATTCAGATCAGGAAGCTTAAGCTGCGCGATTTCCCGAAGCTTTTCCTTCGAGAGCTTTCCCACTTTGTTCTTGTTAGGGACGGCGGATCCCGACTCTATCCCCAGGGCTTTCTTGATCAACACAGAAGCGGGAGGAGTCTTCAATACAAAGCTGAAGGACTTGTCCGCATACACGGTGATGATCACGGGAATGATCAACCCAGGCTCCATATTCTTCGTAGCATCGTTGAACTGCTGTACGAATTGCGGAGCCGAAACTCCGTGTGGCCCCAGCGCCGGCCCTACGGGTGGCGCAGGGGTGGCCCTTCCGGCTGGACACTGCAATTTAATGACTGCAGTGATTTTCTTTTTTGCCATAGAATGTTTCTCCTTTCGTGGTACTGACGTCCATTGCAGGACTCCCAACGAGAAGAAAGCCCGGAAACTCCGGGGTCTATATCTTCTCTACCTGAAGAAAGTCAACTTCTACCGGTGTAGCGCGTCCGAAAATCCCTACCATTACCCGTAGTTTTCCTTTCTCCAGATTCACTTCCTCGATGGTTCCCGTAAATGAATCAAATGGTCCATCTATGATACGGACGGTCTCCCCTACGGAAAAAGTCTGTTTCGGTTTCAGGACCTTTTCTCCCTTTATTTCCCCTGTTTTCTGGAAGATCATCCTGGCTTCTTCCTGGGAAATTGGTTGCGGTTTCAGGTTGGGTGAAGAACCCACGAAACCGGTCACCCCTGGAATCCTGCGGATGGCAGAACAGATCGGCTTCCATCCCTGATCGGGAAGATCCATCTCCAGCAGGATGTAACCTGGCAAGAATTTTTTCGTGGAAACTTTCTTTTTACCGTCTTTGACCTCCACCACCTGCTCAGAGGGGACCTTGATGTCGAATATATATTCCCCCAGGTTCTGTTCCTGGATCATTTTGCGAAGAGTCTTTTCGATCTTGTTTTCGTACCCCGAGTACGTGTGAAGGACATACCAGCCTTTTGCCATGGGTAACCTTAATTTTTAAAAAATCCAATCCAAACCCAATAGGAATAGAAAGTCCACCAATCCCAGGATCAACGCAAAGATCAGAGTGGATACCAGGACTACCTTAGTAGAGGCAATGACTTCATCCTTTGTAGGCCACACGACTTTCTTCATTTCAGCGATGCTGTCTTCGATAAATTGGACTATCTTTTTCATCCCCTCTCTCCCTCTGCTGTCATCCTTCCTGCGGGTTCGGTGAAAGACACAATCAGGCCAGGTAGGATTCGAACCTACAACATTCGGTTTTGGAGACCGACGCTCTAGCCGTTGGAGCTACTGGCCTAAGATGGTCCATTATTTGATCTTTGTTTCTTTATGGAGTGTGTGTTTCCGGTCGAATTTGCAATACTTCTTCAATTCCAATTTTCCCTGGGTGTTCTTTCGGTTCTTTTTCGTGGTATAGTTTCGTCGCTTGCATTCCGTACATTGCAATGCAACTAGTTCAACGTTCTTTCCTTTCGACTTTGCCATTACAAACACTCCTTCTCAAATAGACGATAAGTATAGTGAAATTCCGGGAAAAGTGTCAATAGATTCACTGCAAAGGGGCAACCGGCTTGATTGCCCTGGCTTTGTCCCCAAAGCAGCTAGCCCCCGACCGGATCATGCGCAGCATGAACCGGCTTGCGCCACTTGGCCTTGTTTCAAAGCAGCTAGCCCCCGACCGGATTTGAACCGGTGACCCCCACCTTACCATGGTGGTGCTCTACCGACTGAGCTACAAGGGCGTAAAGTTTGACACACACCATACCATATCGCAACTCCTTGATCAAGAGGAATCGAAACTTCAACATAGCCCTCCAAAGCTCCTGGTCCTGGTCTTCTTTAACAGTTTAATTCTCCTTGTGCTACAAGGTATTTTAAAGTATGATAGATGTCGAAAGGAGCAACTCATGGTAAACCTTCAAGTGCAATACCTCGGTAAAACCCTCCCTTCTCCCCTTATCGTTTCCAGTTCAAGCCTCACCCAGAGCGTGGACAGTATCCGAAAATGTGAAGAGGCAGGCGCTGGAGCGGTGGTGCTCAAATCTCTATTCGAGGAACAGATCGAAGCTGACATCAGCCGGGAAGAGTATAATGGTTTAAACCGTCTACACCCGGAAGCGCAGGATTATTTCGAACAGATGGGAAGGCATCTAGGTCCTTCGGAGTATCTGAAGCTGATAGAGTCGGCAAAAAAAGCGGTAAAGATCCCCATTTTTGCCAGTCTGAACTGCGTATCGGAGCCCTGGTGGATTCGATATGCCGAACAGTTGGCCACAGCAGGGGTGGATGGGATCGAATTGAACCTCTCCCGAATGCCTAGAAACCCCGCCGAAACTTCCCAGATGGTGGAAGATCGCCTGATTCGCATTGTAGAAAAAGTTACCCAACGGGTCTCCCTGCCCATCGCTGCCAAGATCGGTCCGTACTTCACCTCTCTCCTTCATGTGGCTCATCGAATGCAGCGGGCTGGCGTAAAAGGTCTGGTACTCTTCAACCGGTTCTATCAACTGGATATCGATCCGCATAATCTTCGTTTAGCCCCAGGATACCAGTTTTCCACCCCACAGGAAGTATACACATCCCTTCGGTGGATATCGATCCTCAGTGGCCAAATCGAGTGTGATTTCTCCGCTTCTACGGGTATACATGATGGGATTACTGCCGTAAAACTCCTCCTGGCAGGAGCTTCCACCGTACAGGTTTGCTCTGTTCTGTATCGAAAGGGAATCGGTGAGTTACGAAACCTGTTGAAAGGAATCGAAAGCTGGATGGAGGAGAAAAAATTTAATTCTATAGAAGATTTCAAGGGAAAACTCAGCCAGACGGAGAGCGAGGAACCAGAAGCCTACGAGCGGCTCCAGTACGTGAAGGCCCTCACCGGAATTTCTTAAGCCTCTGAATAGGTCAGGACAAGTTATTTTCCCGCTTCATAGAGACCTAGTCTCAATGCCAGGTTTTCCTAGAATTCCTTCGACTGCTCGAATACCGCTCGCCCACGCCGCGGTGATTCCCCTGCTTGTCCCTGCCCCGTCACCTATCAAATATAAGTGAGGGAGAGCCTGGAAGTGAGGGTCGATAAAGGTAGGTTTGTTCCCATACAGTTTGATTTCGGGATAGTACATGATGGTACTGGGATGTAGAACTCCCGGGACGATGGTATCCAGCAACTTCATCGCTTTCCAGATTGCCCGCAGGATCTTGGCGGGGATGGAAAGGCTGATGTCTCCTGGGGTACAGCGTAACGTGGGTTCGAAAAAGTACAGATCCCCCGTAAAGGTTTCCTCGGTAGATCGTTTGCCTAACCTGAAGTCTCCTACCCGCTGCATGATCGGCCGTCCCCCTCCCAGGAGCATCGCCTGGAGGCCGATCATTTCCGCATACTTTTGTCCGCTGGCCAATGGTTCGGTGAACATGACCGTCTTTAGAAGGGCAAAGTTCACCAGGCCGTTCTCCTGTCGTTTGGTAGAATACGCATGCCCGTTCACCGAATAGTATGGCTCCCCATTGGAAGTATGGTACTTTTCCTGAACCACATAGGCACGAAAAGCATTGGTACAGAAAGTCCGCACCCGATCGGGAAAGAGGAACTTGGGATCGTAGTAATCCCTCACGATCGGATACTGATCGATCGTCGTTTCCAACCGGATTCCGATGTCTAGAATGTGGTCCATGAAAGGAATCCTCAACCTCCTCATGAGATCCTGCAGGAAGGCAAATCCCTTTCGCCCAGGAGCAATAACCAGATCCTCGTACCGATACTTGCCCTTGTCTGTCTGAAGGATTCGATCCTTCAGGTGCACCTCCTGGGCGGTTTCTTCCAGGTGGATCTCGACTCCTCGTTTCTTGAGGCGGTCCAAAAGCTCCTTGATCAGTTCGAGGCCCCCATCGGTCCCCAGATGGGATTGACGGACTTCTAGCAGTTTCACCCCTAGCTTCTCTGCCCGCTTCTCGTAGATAGAAAGATTCCTCTTTTCCATAAAACGAGGTTGCAATTCTTCGATCACTTCCAAAAGGTACCGATTGGCTTTTTCTGGATCCCAGTACTCTTCCGGAAACCCGATGGGGTAAGTGAAATTCATCTTGCAGTCGTTCCGCAAGCCTCCTGTGGAATAGCGTTCTTTTTCGATCAGGAGAACCTTCCCCTCGGGCTTGCGTTTACAGTATGCAAACGCGGCTCCGAGCCCTGCAGGCCCGGAACCCACGATGACCAGATCGAACTTCTCCATGCAAGATAGAATACTACTTCAAGGGATACGAATGCTACTTGCCCAGTCGTTTCTTCACATAATCACGTACCTCCGAAACTTCCCGTGTAGATCCCGGCTTATGAGCCCAGTCTTTCAGGGTTCCTTCAAAATCCGCTTCGGTTAACTCGAAAGCTTTCATGAATTCATCTTTCGGTATACCGGAAAGCTCCGATACAGCTTTCCACGTATCGGATCCTTTGATTTCATCAGGATTGAACTGCCCCGTGCGCAAAGTGATCTCCTGAATACTTTTCACACTCCAGGCAAATCCTCCTGCAAAGGTGGATACCCCAAGCACGAGACTGAAGATCCCTAAGGTAGCGGCGAGAACGACAATCGGGGTTACTCTCACTTTTCGTTTTCCTTCGACGAAGAGTGTATTTTCCACAGGGCACGAGTTCACGCAGAGATTGCAGGAGATGCACTCGGAGGAAGTGACCTCCGATAATTCTGCCACCGGAATGTTCACCGGGCACACCCTGCTGCAGGCTTTGCAATCGATACAAGTTTTTTCGTTCCTCCGGATACGGAAGTACCCTGCCTTGGCCAATAATCCAAGGAATCCTCCCAAGGGACAGAGGTATTTGCAGAACATCCGGTCGTAGAAAACGGAACCCAGGAGAGAAAGAATCAGCACCACAAATCCCGCTAGGAGAGAACTGAACAGTTCGTCGGAGGTCAAATGCTGGTATGCAACCCATGGATCGTAGGGCCTGAATACCAGCTCTCCCATCACAACGGAAAATACCACTACCAGAACAAACACGATATATTTCCCATACCGGACATACTTGTCCACCGACAGAGGAATGGTAAACCGTTTTCCGAGGACCTTTTTCCCCAACCTCCCAAACAATTCTTGTAAAGTTCCCAGAGGACAAAGGTACCCACAGAAAGACCGTCGAAATACAAGAGCAGTGATCACAGTGGCAAGAAGCAAGATAAAACTACTAAGTGCGACTCTTTCCAGGAAGCGTCCCGTTGCCAACACGGTGATGAGGGACTCCACTCCTCCAAAAGGACAGAAAGCATCTACTCCGGCAGGTCGCCATCCTTGCGGATACTGGTGCAGGATTCCAAACACGGTCAGCAGGATCAGAATGAGGAGCAGCACACCCAATCGTAGATGATTGGCCACTTTCTGTTTTCTACGAAATTCTTTTGCGCTCATACCTAACTCCCATTTCATATAGAGTTTCAATTCTTGACCGGGAAAGCCCTTTTCCCTACAATAACATCCTCGTATATAGCAATTCTTCATTCAAGAGCATATGTACACTCTGTGAAGATTCGGTGAAGAAGGAGGACGCTTTGTATACCCCGGTGGATCCCAAACAGAATTTCCCCAAACTGGAAGAAGATATTCTCGCATTCTGGGAAGCAAACGATACCTTCAAGCGTTCCATCACGATACGGGAAGGATCGGACGAGTATGTATTCTACGATGGGCCTCCCTTCGCCACAGGGCTACCTCACTTCGGGCACTTCGTCCCCGGGACCATCAAAGACATCATCCCCCGCTACCAGACGATGCGGGGCAAAAAAGTGGAACGAAGGTTCGGGTGGGATTGCCATGGGTTACCCGTTGAATACGAGATGGAGAAAGAGTTAGGCATCTCGGGAAAGAGAGAGATCGAATCCTTCGGTATCGCCAAGTTCAACGAATCCTGCCGATCCATCGTTCTTCGGTACGTGAAAGAGTGGCGTAAAATCGTTACTCGAATGGGTCGATGGGTCGATTTCGACAACGATTACAAAACGATGGACCCGGATTACATGGAATCCATCTGGTGGGTGGTGAAACAGCTCTGGGAAAAGGGTCTCCTGTACGAGGGGTTCTACATTCTGCCCTACTGTCCAAGGTGTTCCACGGTGCTATCCAACCATGAGTTGAACCTGGGAGGATACCAGGACGTTCACGATCCCGCCATCACCGTCAAGTTCCGCTTGGCGAACGAACCGGACACCTATATCCTTGCGTGGACCACCACCCCCTGGACTCTTCCCTCCAACCTTGGACTGGCCTTGGGAGGCGAGATTGTCTACGTAAAAGTTCGAGACGGGAAAGAGCACTATATCCTGGCAAAGGACAGGCTTTCCGCGTACTACAGATCGGAGAAAGAGTACGAGATTCTCTGGGAAAAGAAAGGAAAGGAACTTGTTGGCCTGCAGTATGAACCTCTTTTCCCCTATTTCGCTCACCTGAAGGAAAAGAATGCTTTCCGCACCCTCCTAGGGGATTTCGTGAGTACCGAAGAGGGGACAGGGATCGTTCACATCGCACCGGGCTTCGGGGAGGACGACTACAAGGTTCTTCAAGGGACAGGAGTTCCCGTGGTGTGTCCCATCGACGAGGAGTGTCGGTTTACCGACGAGGTGTCGGACTATAAGGGGATGTTCGTAAAGGATGCGGACAAGTTTCTCATCAAACGGCTGAAAGAAGAACGGAAAGTAGTGAAGCACGAGCAGTACCTCCATGCGTACCCCCACTGCTGGCGCTGCAAATCTCCCCTCATCTATCGTGCCATCTCGTCCTGGTTCGTGAACATCGCCAAGATCAAGGATCGAATGATCGCCACAAACCAGCAGATTTACTGGATGCCCGAACACATCAAGGATGGGAGATTTGGGAAGTGGCTGGAAGGAGCACGGGAGTGGGCTATTTCACGCAACCGGTACTGGGGAAACCCCATCCCCATCTGGAAATGTGACACCTGCGGTGAACAGGAATGCATCGGCTCGCGGGAAGAACTCAAATCCCGTTCAGGAGTGTACCCTGAAGATCTCCACAAGCACTTCGTGGATGGCATTACATGGAAGTGTTCCTGCGGGGGGACCATGCGACGGATCCCCGAGGTGCTGGATTGCTGGTTCGAGTCCGGCGCCATGCCGTACGCCCAGAACCACTACCCCTTCGAGCACAAGGAACATTTCGAAAAACACTTTCCAGCGGATTTCATCTGTGAAAGCATCGATCAAACTCGGGGATGGTTCTATACACTCCACGTGCTTGCTACCGCGTTGTTCGATAAACCCGCCTTTCTCCACAATATCACTAGCGGGCTCGTGCTGGCATCGGATGGGAAGAAAATGTCCAAGTCTGCCCGGAACTACACAGACCCGGTGGACGTAATCAACACGTATGGGGCAGAAGCGTTAAGGCTATTCCTCATGCGGTCCGCCGTTGTCCGGGCGGAAGAGATCCGCTACAACGATGAGGGAGTGAAGGAAACCCTTAAAACAGTGATCATCCCCCTCTGGAACGCGTACAGTTTCTATGTTACCTATGCGAACATCGATCAGATCTACCCCACCGGCGCACCGAAAGAACCCTCCAACCCTCTCGATCAATGGATCCTTTCGGAACTAGAACGGTTGATCGACGAGGTAACGAGGGAGATGGATCGGTACGATCTTATGAGGGCCATCGAACCCCTGGTGGATTTCATCGACTTGTTGAACAACTGGTACATTCGCCGTTCCAGACGACGATTCTGGAGGAGTGAGAACGACTACGACAAACGACAGGCGTATGAAACTCTCTACTGGGTCCTGCTCACCTTCTCCAAAGTGGCTGCCCCCATCCTGCCCTTCATCAGCGAAGCGATCTACCGGAACCTCCGCTCTCCCGACATGAGAGAATCCGTCCATCTGACGGACTATCCGGTAGCCCAGATGGAAAAAAGAAACCTGGCCCTCGAACGGAAGATGAAGTTCGTTCGCAGAGCGGTCACCATGGGGCGGGCCTTACGGAGTATGCATGGGATTAAAGTCCGGCAACCTTTGAAAGCTCTCCACCTGGTCACCAAGGATCCTGAAGAACGAAGAATCCTGCGGGAAATGGAAGACATCATTCGGGAAGAACTCAACGTGAAAGAGGTAGTTTTCCGGGAAAACGAAGAGGATCTGGTAGAGTACAAGGCGAAACCGAACTACCGGGTCCTGGGGAAAGCCCTGGGGAAAGACATGAAACGGGCAGCGGAAAAGATCGAAGCCCTCTCGTTCAAGGAGATCCAGAGTCTTCTGGAAGGCTCTACCCTGGTGATCGATATCGGTCGGGACCTGGAGATCACGAAGGATAGCATCGAAGTGCGAAGGATCGAGAAGGAAAACCTGAAAGTTCTCAACGAGGGCTCCCTGACCGTAGCCCTGGATCCGGAACTGACAGAGGACCTGAAAGCCGAAGGGATCGTTCGGGATATCGTTCGGGCCGTTCAAACCTTGCGGAAAGAGATGAATCTGGAGGTAACCGATAGGATCGAGCTTTTCCTCCATACCCAGGATCCGGATGTGCAGGATGCGGTGGAAGAGTTCCAGGATTACCTAATGAATGAAACTCTAGCCGTTTCCCTATCGTGGAACAAGAACGGTACCCAGCGTACCGCTCCCTGCGGAGATTCGTCCTGTGCGATTGGGCTTGCCAAAGCCGGTTGAAAATCCTCATCGGGAGGAAGAGTACCCTGAAAGGTTTAAGCCTGCACCGAAGATCTCTCCTTACGATCGAGTTCGTTCTTGCACTCACTCTCTGGTTCTCTGGCTGCCAGACTCTACCTCGATGGGGATCCCAGAATCCCTGGGGGCTCTTCCCCCCCGATGCTCCCCTTTACCTGCAATTTTCTGTCAAAGACAATCGAGAAATCCTGGAGTCTCTTCTATCCAGTTTGGGTGAGCGCTCCCAGGCAAAGGGGAATGTACCGCAAGGATTGTCCTACTTCCTCGACCATACTTCGACTGTCTACTTTGCCATTCTGAGAAGTGACTCTGATGGGTCCCCTTTGCCACTGCCCTCCTACCGATGGATCCTTATCGGGGCAGGAGAGTACTCAGCCTTTCTCCTCCGCCTCTCTATGACACCCGAGGAAGGCTGGGAGACTAAAAAGATCCGCGCAGGAGAGTATTCTCTTCCCTACTATCAACATACAAGATCCGGAGTACAGGTGGCCTTGCCGGATTCGCGCCTTCTCATGGTGTCCTCGCAATCGATCGAGTTCCCATTGAGACACTTCGTTCTTCCCCCAACGGATTCTTCCCAGTATTTCCAACTCCCCATGGGGACATCCTCCCTTGGTCTCTATGTACCGAAGGCTGGTATTCCTTTCCTTTCTACCCTTTTTAAACCTGCGGAACCCCAAAGCATGGAGGGGATCGAAGGGTTCTTCCTGCATCTTGAGCGAGTAGGACCGACGCATTATTCTGCGGAAGGATCGATCCTTTTTGGGAAAGAAGAACAAGCCAGATCCATCACCGTATTTCTTCGTCTAGCCCTGGCTTCCTGGTTCCTCCAACAACGAGGGAATGGGATACCCTCTTCGGTACAAATCCGAGGGAAAGGAGCATCGATCGAATTTTCTGGAATTCCCCTTCCTCTAGAAACAATTGCCCAATTCGTCGATTCCATGGTAGATAGAATCATGAGGATTCCCCCATGGTAACGATCGGAATCATGGACTACAAGGCAGGCAATATACGGAGCGTTCTCACGGCCGTGCGATACCTGGGGGCAGAAGGAATCATCTCTACCGATCCCGAGGTCCTACACAAGTGCGACAAATTGATCATCCCCGGGGATGGGGAAGCGCAGGCCGTGATGGAAGTACTTCGCACATCTTCCCTGGGTGAGTTTCTCCTTCAATACTTTCGCTCGGGTAGGCCGATTCTCGGAATCTGTATCGGATGTCAAATCATCCTGGAGAGATCGGAGGAACGTTCTACCCCCTGTTTAGGGTTCATTCCTGGGGAAGTGGTGCGGTTTCCCCAAAAGCCTGGGTTGAAAGTGCCTCATATGGGATGGAATCAGGTACACCATGAAAACTCCCACCCCATCTTTCAAGGGGTACGGGAAGATTCTCCCTGCTACTTCGTGCACTCTTACTACCCTGTTCCACGGTTTCAAGCGCATGCGGCGGCCTGGACCGAGTATGGGGTAACCTTCGTTTCCGCCCTCAAGAAGGAGAATCTAGTGGCGGTGCAATTTCATCCCGAGAAATCCGCCTCACCAGGCTTGAAGATGATCGAGAATTTCATCTTCCGGTGCTGATACCGGTAGAGAGGAATGCAGGATGCTGCTGAAAAGAATCATCGTGTGCTTGGATGTACGAAACGGAAAGACCACAAAGGGTATCCGGTTCAAGGGAAACGTGGATATTGGGGATCCCGTAGCGATGGCACGCCACTACTATGAGGAAGGGGTGGATGAACTGGTCTTCTACGACATCACCGCTTCTGCCGAGGGCAGACGATTGTTTCTGGACGTGGTGGAACGAGTTGCCGAACAGATCTTCATTCCTTTCTGCGTGGGGGGGGGAATCGGTTCCGTGCAAGATATGCGGGACACTCTTCTAGCCGGGGCAGAGAAGGTAAGCATCAACTCCCAAGCGGTGAAGAATCCCCGAATCATTCAGGAGGGAGCTTCCCACTTCGGAAGCCAATGCATCGTACTGGGGATGGACGCTCTCCGGGATCCTTCCCTGCCTTCCGGATACAGGGTAGTGATCAATGGGGGAAGAACTCCCACCGAACGAGACGCCCTCGAGTGGGCTCTGGAAGCCGAAAAGCTGGGAGCGGGCGAGATCGTGATCAATTCCATCGATGCAGACGGAACAAAGGAAGGGTATGAACTCACTCTGACTCGCATGCTATCGGAGGCTGTACAGATACCCGTCGTCGCTTCGGGAGGGGCAGGCAAGCCCGAACATCTGGCCGCTGTGCTGACCGCGGGGAAAGCGGATGCAGCGTTGGTCGCTTCCATGGTCCACTATGGGGAATACACGATTCCGCAGATTAAAAGTTATTTAGCAGGCCAGGGGATTCCTGTTCGCATCGACTAGTACCCCTCCCTCTGGATATTGCCGCAATCTTCCGCATTTTGTATATTAAAAGCAAACCGACTCTATACTTTCCGTACTAGAGGAGACAGATATGCCAAGCTACGATTATGAATGCACCGTTTGCGGACATCGGTTCGAGGCTTTCCAGAACATGTCAGATCCCCCGCTTACGGACTGCCCCCAGTGCGGAAAAAGGGTACGGCGGCTCATTGGGGGAGGAACGGGGATCATCTTCAAGGGGAGTGGGTTCTACGTGACGGACAACCGGAAATCCTCTACCAACGGTTCCAGACATTCTGAAAAGAAAGAAAGTACTGATTCCTCTTCTAAGTCCGAATCTAAGACTGATGTCTCTTCCAAGGAGAAAGTGGCTGTCTAATGCGCGGGGCAGCCACTAGACACACATTTGCCACTTTCGTCCCTGAAAAGGTGGTTTTTTCATGTTGGTCATTTAGGTAGTTTGCTATAGGTGAAGTGTTTCCGTTCCACCGTTGCGACTGCCGCTTCCAGCAATTCTTCTATTCCCAGTGTTTCCCAATGCTGCTGCAGGATGTAGGGGTTTGGTCGCGTTAGGGGGTGGGGGGGAGAAAAGAGAGAACAGCAGTCCTCATAGGGTAAGATGGAAATATCGTACGTACCGATCTCGCGAGCCTTTTCCATGATCCACTCTTTGTCCAGACCGATAAGCGGCCGGAGCACAGGTAGATCGGCAAACCCATTGGTAAACCTTATACTTTCGATGGTTTGACTGGCTACTTGCCCCAGGCTTTCCCCGGTTATGAGACAGTGGAGTTTCCGTCTCGTAGCGATCCGGAAGGCAATCCTCATCATAGCCGCTCGGTTCATCAAGGTAGCCTCGTCCCAAACCCCTCGATCCCGAATGGCTACCTGGATCTCGGTAAAGGGGACTACGTGCAGGGTAAGGGAACCGGTAAGCTGGGCCAAGCGTTCCGAAAGGGATTCTACCTTCTTGAGAGCTTGTTCCCCCGTATAGGGGGGAGAATGAAAGTACACGGCCTCGATCACCATTCCCCGTACTCCCATGAGGAACCCCGCCACCGGCGAGTCGATCCCCCCAGAAAGAAGGAGCAGGCCTCTGCCGCTGGTACCCACGGGAAGCCCACGCAAGCCTCGTTCACTGTCGATGTAGAGATACCCCCTGTCACGGATCTCTACGTAGAGAGTCCAATCGGGATGATGGAGATCCACAATCAATTCCGGATATTCCTTCTGGAGTTCCGCCCCCAAGGTACAGGCTATCTGGTAGGAAGTGAGGGGAAAACCCTTGTCCTCCCTTCTCGCCTCGACCTTGAACCGCTTTCCTCGCCCTTTCCGTAGTGCTATCCCACCTAACTCCAGGGCCTTTTGCACCAGCTGGGAGGGATCTTTTTCGCATCCTACAGTGGGAGCAAAACCCGCGATGCCCGGTGTGGTTCGGAGACATCGATCCACCTCCGCGCTGAATCCTTCTTCCACCTCAATGTACATTCGACCCGAACGATTCCATATTTTGAAAGGGATTCCTTCCAATTTCTTGTGGATACTGGATTGCAGGCGGTCTTCGAAAAATTTACGATTCTTGCCCTTCAGGGTAAGCTCACCGGGTTTGATCAAGTACAGTACTTCATTCATTTTGCTACCCGAAAGAGAATGGCGGTTTCCTGCAACAGTATATCGGCGAAGTTCTCCATCTGCTCTTCTGTCACAGTGGGTCCGAGGGAAACCCGTATCGACGAGAAGGCGAGGGAGGAGGATACACCACTGGATTCCAACACTCTCGTGTCTCTCTTTTTTCGGGAGGAACAGGCAGAACCCGTAGAAACTCCGAACCCCCGTTCGTTCAGCACCCGTACCAGCACTTCCCCAGGAATGGGAGGAAAGGCGAGGCTTACGATGTAAGGTGAAAAGTTCGAGGGAGTGTTCAAACGAGCTTCTGGAAGAACCTTACACTCCCTGCACTTCTGGATCCTGGACAGCAGTACTTTCATCGCCCTCTCTACCTGTAACCGGTTCTGTTCCATTCCCTCTATCGCCAATTCCAGGGCTCGGGTCATAGCGACTATTCCAGGTACGTTCTCCGTACCAGGCCGTACCCCATACTCCTGCCCTCCCCCTGACAAGAGGGAAGAGAGAGTTTTTTTTGTTAAAAGAATCCCCACTCCCCGGGGACCCCTGAACTTATGAGCGCTTACCGAAAGAGAGTCTATGCCCAGATCAAGAAAATGGACAGGAATTTTCCCTACTCCTTGCACAGCGTCCACATGGATATGGATCGGTCTTCCCTCCTGGGCACGAATCGTCCGGACCACTTCCTCAACGGGTTGGATGGCACCGGTTTCGTTATTTACCAGCATGAGGGCCACTAAGGCTGTGTTCTTCTTGAGAGCTTCTCGAATTCTCTCAGGTTCTATGCGCCCGTCCTTGCCCGCAGGAACCCGTGTGACCTCCCAACCGAATCGTTCGAGGATACGGGAGGGTTCATACACAGAGGCATGTTCGAATAAGGGGACCACAGCATGACCAGGGGAGGTTTTTAATAGAAACGATGTAAACACAAGATTGTTGGACTCGCTCCCCCCACCGGTAAATATCACCTGGTTCTCCTTGGAGCCCAGAAGTGTCCCGCATTTTTTCCGAGAGGTCTCCAACAGTTCTCTCGCTTCCAGACCCCAGGCATGGATAGAAGAGGGATTCCCAAAGGTTTCTTCCGCCACCTGTCTTTGTAGATTAGCTACATCAGGATGAATCGGTGCAGTGGCGGCCCAATCCAGGTAGAGACATTTCATGCAGCCACCACTTTCTATTGTACGGTTCTAGAAACCCAAGCCCGCCATTCTTCCGAATTCAAGGTTTTTTCCAACACTTCTTCTTTTAGGTATCGAGTACAGTTGTGAATCCTCAAGGTTGTTTCTGGATCGATGGAATGCTCCAATTTACAAGCAATTTCCTTCGCCTGCGCTTTAGGAAGCAGGAGAATGTCCTCCAGGAAAGTCTGCAGAACGGTATGCCGACGAAGAATCGATCGAGCTACTGTATGCCCCTTTTCGGTAAGACTAATGAAAGAGTTCTTCTCGTAATTTACCAGTTTCCTCTTTTTCAGATTCTTCACCGCTCCGGTAACCGAAGGCATCTGCACCGAAAGGAACTCCGCTATATCCTTTACCCGGGCTACCCGATTCCGTTTCTCCAAGTGGTAGATCGCTTCGATGTAATCTTCCAAGCTCTGTGTAAGGAGGTTACCGTTTTTCATACCTATAAAATTATAGGTGTTTCACTCAACTTAGACAAGGTAGATGGGATCATGACATCCTTGCCATTCGTAAAGGGTTTTCTGTACAATGGATTCATGAACAGAGCTTCCCTCCTGGTAGGGATCGATATTGGCTCTACCACTGTGAAGGTCGTTGTGATAGAGCCAGAGGGACGGGAGCTTCTATATTCCACCTATCGCAGGCATTATTCGGCGCAAATAGAAAGCCTTCGCTCCATCCTGGAAGAACTCTTTTCCACCTTCGACACACCCCTTCAATTTGCCATCTGTGGGTCGGGTGGCATGGAGATCGCCCAGGCTCTTAACGTTCCCTATATCCAGGAAGTGGTAGCCAATTCATTTGCCATAAAAGAGTTCTATCCTGAGACCTCCGTGGCCATCGAATTGGGCGGCCAGGATGCAAAGGTAATTTTCTTCCGTAGGGAGGGAGAACGCCTTTTGACCCATGACATGAGGATGAATGGGAGTTGCGCGGGGGGAACTGGCGCATTCCTGGAACAGATAGCGGAGATTCTCCACATTCCTTTAGGGGAGTTCAACACCTATGCAGAACAAGGGGAACATGTCTACGAAATTTCCGGCAGATGCGGAGTATTCGCGAAAACGGATATCCAGCCCCTGCTGAATCAGGGAGTTTCGAAAGAAGATATCGCTCTATCAACCTTTCATGCGATAGCCAAGCAAACCATCGGAGGCCTCGCGCAGGGGATGACCATCACCCCACCCGTGATCTTCGAGGGAGGTCCTCTGACTTTCAATCCCTGTCTGGTACGGGTGTTTCAGGAGCGGCTCCATTTGGAGGATCACCAGGTGATCCTTCCCCAACATCCCGAGCTCATCGTTGCGATGGGAGCAGCTCTGGCCCTCCCGAAGCTCCCGGAAGTGTTGCAGGATGGAGCACCTACCCTTCACCCAAGCTGGGATCAATTCCGCAGCGCCCTCGATGCACTGAAAGAACGGAATGCCTATCGGTTGGAGGAAGAATCCGTACCCTTCTTTACTTCCGAAGAAGAAAAGGAAGAGTTCCAGCGAAGGTATGGATTCAAGGATTTTATGCCACCCGCTATTCCCCCCGGTACAACTCTCCAAGTCTACCTGGGGATCGATGCCGGGTCTACCACGAGCAAGTTCGTGCTGATAGACGAGAAAGGAACTTTAATCAACGCCTTCTATGCTAACAACCAGGGTGATCCCTTGGGAGTGATTCACCGAGGCCTCATTACGTTACGGGATACCTACAAAAGTGAGGGAGTGAATCTCCGCATCTTGGGGGCAGGCACCACCGGATACGGGGAAGTGTTATTCGCCAAAGCTTTCAACGCCGATTATCATACGGTAGAAACCGTTGCCCATGCGGAGGCAGCCCTTTCGATCGATCCCTCAGTTTCTTTCATCCTGGACATTGGCGGTCAGGATATGAAGGCCATCTACATTCAGAACGGGATCATCACAGGCATCACCTTGAACGAGGCATGTTCTGCGGGTTGTGGGTCCTTTCTCGAAACCTACGCGGCTTCCCTAGGGGTCCCTGTGCATCAGATCGCATCCCTCGCCTTTAAATCGAAAAACCCTTCCCGTCTGGGGTCGCGGTGTACCGTATTCATGAACAGTTCCATCATCACGGAACAGAAGAATGGGAAATCCCTCGAAGATATCCTTGCGGGACTCTGCACATCCATCATAGAAAATGTGTTCACCAAGGTGATCCGTACTTCCAACCTCAACGCCATCGGAAACCGGATTCTCGTGCAAGGGGGAACCTTTCGTAACGATGCGGTGTTCCGTGCCCTTCAATTGTATACGGGAAAATCCGTCACGAGAGCCCCCTACCCGGGCCTCATGGGCGCCCTAGGAATCGCTCTCCTCACCAAACGCTTCGTGGAACAAAAAATCCGGACAGAGGGGCGTTATGAATCTACTTTCATCCCTCTGGAACAGCTTCAGAGTTTTTCCTACACAAAGGAACCTTCCTCCCTTTGTCCCTATTGTTCAAATGCCTGCAACCGAAGCATCATTCGCTTTTCTAACGGCAAATACTTCGTCACCGGGAACCGATGCGAACGGGGAGAAATACTGGAAAGCAAACCCTCCCCCCGATCCGTCGTCCCCGACATGGTCAGAAGGCACGAAGAACTCCTCACGGGAGACTACAAACCCCGAATCCTTTCCGAACCGCGGAACTGTCGTATCGGAATCCCCCGGGTACTGGAGTTCTACGAAAGCCTCCCCTACTGGAAGGCTTTGTTCACTTCCCTGGGATTCAAGGTGATACTCTCCCGTAGGAGTTCCTATTCCCTATTCGAGGCAGGTTTGCCGAACGTTCCCTCTGACACGATCTGTTTTCCCGCCAAGCTGGCGCATGGGCATGTGCTGGATCTGATTTCACAGGGAGTGGACCGGATCTTCTGGCCCATGATGATCCGAATACCGAAGAAGAATCCTACCGCCCAGGGAGGGGAAATGTGCCCCGTGGTACAGGGGTATCCCATGGTGGTGGATAAGAGCGACGAACCCCTTTCCCGGTATGGAATCCCCCTCGACCATCCCACCTTTCATTGGTATGACCGGGACCTCAAACACGAGCAGACCATCCAGTACGTCAAGCAAACCTTTGGGATACCGGAATCCTTCATCGAAATGGCCATCCAGGAGGCTGAACTTGCCCATTCTAGATTCCGCAATCAGTTGGAACGGGAAACCGAGCAGATCCTTCACCGTTACTCGAATCCATCGGCAGACAACGATCCGGATTCCTTCGCCGTAATCATTTCGGGTAGACCTTACCATGCGGATCCTCTGATCAATCACGGACTGACCTCTCTGTTTACCTCCCAGGGCATTCCCGTACTATCCGCCCTATTCCTTCCCCGGCTTTCAGAAATCGACCTCCATTCCGTTCGAATGGAGACCTACAACCCGTACCATACCCGTATGCTGGAGGCGTCTCTGTTCGCTGGCCGGCACCCGAATCTCGAAGTGGTGCAGATCGTAAGTTTTGGATGCGGTCACGATGCCATCATATCCGACGAGATGGCGAGGATTCTGAAAGATACCAGCGGAAAGGAACTCCTAGTGCTGAAACTGGATGAAGGGGAGGCAAAGGGGCCTCTCAATATTCGTATCAAGTCTTTCATCGAAACTATTCGGGCTAAACGGAGGAATCGAATCGAGGGGCATGAGTCCCCCAACACCTATAAACCCCTTGGCATCCCCTTCCCCGTAAAGTACCTGAAAAGTGACAGAACGCGAAGAACCATTCTGATTCCCAACCTTTCACCGACCTTTTCCTACCTGACAGGCCGCATCCTGGAGCACCAGGGGCATTCCGTGAAGGTACTCGATGTGGCTGACCGCAAGGCCATCGAGTTGGGGAAACGGTACGTGCACAACGACATCTGCTTCCCCGCGCAGGTGAACATTGGGGAAATTCTAGCCGAACTCCACCGGGGGCATCTCCATCCCCATGAGGTGGTAGCGGGGCTTGCGAAAAATTGTGTGGCCTGTCGGGCCGGTCAATACGCTGCCCTCTGCCGAAAAGCATTGGACGATGCAGGATACCCGGAAGTTCCCATCATCACCACGGGCACGGAGGACGACAAACAGATGCATCCGGGCTTTCGCTTTTCCCTCTGGGCTCGATACAAGCTCTTATGGGGTCTTCGCATGGGGGACGCGCTGGAAACGATTCTCCGAAGGATCCGTCCCTACGAACGTATTCCAGGAACAGCGGATCGACTCTTCCAGTATCACCTTGGGCGGATTGCCGACTCTCTGCTGAAGGGCACGAAACACGCCCTGAAAGTCCTGGCAGAAGCAGTGGAAGACTTCAACGGCATCCCCCTTCGTGACATGCCCCGAAAACCGAGGGTTGGGATCGTAGGGGAGATCCTCATGAACTACCATCCGGGAGCCAACCGTTTCATCGAATCCTACCTGGAGCGGCATGGAATGGAAATCGTACTTCCCGGGATGATCGAGTTCTTTAGAAAAGGGAATATTGCCGAACGTCACATGGCCATCCGTCGGTTGCATCCCCATCCCGTGTTCCTCTCCATGAAAGCGGAACTCTTGGAATGGATCTTCGGAAAGGCCCACGATGAGGTGGTAAAGGTGATGGAAAGATTCAAGTATCGGGAAGAACCCTATTCGATCAAGGAAATCGCTCGAAACACCCATGGGTTGATTGACCCTACCTACCAGATCGGAGAAGGCTGGCTTATGCCGGGAGAAATCATCCAGATGGCCAAGATGGGGATCCATAGTTTCGTGATCTTGAACCCCTTCGGATGCATGCCCAACCACATCACGGGCAGAGGGATGATCAAAACCTTGAAAAAACTCTTCCCCCACATCCAGATCCTTTCCCTCGATTTCGATCCCGATACGAGCTTCGCCAATATCGAGAACAGACTCCAGATGTTGATCCTCACCGCCATGGAACTGGAGGAAAGAAACCGAGCGTTCGATCCCCTTCATTCCCCTACCTGTCTATGGTGATCAGCGCGAGCCGAAGAACAGACATTCCCGCTTTCTTCTTCGATTGGTTCGTGGAGAAACTGGAATCCGGAGTGGTGGAGGTAACGAACCCCTTCAACCCCCGCCACACGAGGACGATCCCCCTTACCCACGAAACGGTGGACGCTATCGTGTTCTGGACCAAAGACCCTACCCGTTTACTTCCTCCCCACCCTACTCTCGACTCCTACCCGTGGATCGCTTTAGTCACCCTCACACCCTACAGCGGAGAGTGGGAGCCCGCTTTCCCACAGAAGGACCTCCTGATCCAACAGTTCCAGCGCCTCAGTGACCGAATCGGGGCCGAACGAATAGTGTGGAGGTATGACCCCATCATCCTGACGCAGACCTCAAGAGCGGACTGGCATCGGGAAATGTTCGAGAGGATCGCACGAAAGCTCTCGGGGTACACAAAGCGTTGCATCGTGAGTTTCGTGACTCCCTACAGAAAGAACAGGGCTTTTCTCCATCGAGCGGGATGGATCGATCCTGATCCAGAGGAACGGATCGCCCTGCTTACCGATCTGCGGGAACTGTCCTTAAGGGAGTCCATCCAGCTAGGTACCTGTGCCGATTCCCTTTCTCCCTGGCCCGCAGCCTGCATCGACGGCGAACTTCTCTCCCAGGTGGTGGGGAAAGAGTTGGCTCTGGAAAAGGACCCCTATCAACGGCCTGCCTGCCTCTGCAGGAAAAGCGTGGATATCGGCACGTACGGAACCTGTAAAGGAGGATGCCTGTACTGCTACGCAAAATGACGGCTAATAGATCTGCGGCTAATACATCCGACGGAGATCCACCTCATTGGGTACCGGTTTCCCCGCTAGATATGCCTCCAAGTTCGCCACGGTAACCTTGATGTTTTCTACCGTAGCCTTTGGAGTGAATCCTCCCACATGGGGGGAAAGAATTACATTGGGTAGGTTTTGGAAGGGGAACCGGGAAGGGAAATGCACCTCCTCACCCCCTTCGGGGTAAGAGTACCAGGTATCGATGCAGGCGGCCTTCAAGATTCCCTCTTTCAAGGCGTGGTACAGGGCCTCCTCTTCGATCACTTCCCCCCTTCCAACATTCACCAGGATCTTCCCCTGCATCCATGAAAGCTCTTCCTTTCCCAATAGCCCCCGGGTTTCCTCCGTCAGAGGAAGGGTAGAAATCACGATATCCGCCACCTTCAGAGCTTCCCGCAGATCGTAGTACACCCCATCGAACCCTTCGGGAGGAGTTTGCTTCACCCGTTTTCTGTAGCAAACCACTCTGCAATCAAACAGTTTCAGATACCTGGCGATCCATTGCGCGATGGCTCCTGCACCTAGGAGGGTAACTGTACACCCCACGATGGAATCCCAAGTGTCGAAGATCCCTTTCCCTACCCAACCATGCCATACCCCTCGGCTAAGATCCTGGTGAAACTCCAGCACTCTTCCCGTGTAGCAGAGGAGAAGAGCCAGGGTACGTTCAGCCACGTAGCGGGCATTCCCATGGGAATTGAAAACCCTTACCCCGCGCTCCAGAAAAACCTGTGCGGGCAAATGATCTACCCCTACGAAAGGAACGAACACCGCCTGCACCGAATGGGCTGCCTCGTACACAGCCTTTGGTTCTATGCCCCCCCACCAGAACGTGAAAGGTTTCGATCTCCTTCAGGGTAGTTTCCCTGTCCGTCACAAACTCGTGCTCCCGATGCTTCTCCATGAGGGGAGTACACTGTTCTTTCCAAAGATTGTTGAATCGATAGGTGAACCCGATACGCATGCCTACCACCTCCCTGCAAACCTTACCATAAAAGCTCTTCCTGTGGTATGTTTCTTTTCATGAAATTTCGTCAATTGCCCGTATATACCCACAGGGAGAGGATTCTGGAAGTCCTTTCCACTAGTTCCGTGATCGTTGTCGAAAGTCCCACCGGATCGGGAAAGACCACCCAACTCCCTATCATTCTATACGAAGCGGGGTATGCGGAACGGGGGGTGATCGGTGTTACCCAACCCAGGAGGATCGCTACCCTTTCGGTGAGTGACTTCATTGCTCGTCAACTGGGAGTCACCGTTCCTGGCCTTGTGGGTTATAAGATGCGGTTCGAGTATAAAACCACCCCAGAAACCCGCATCAAGATCATGACGGATGGGATTCTTCTTCAAGAAATCAAGGGGGATGACACCCTTTCCGAATACTCCGTACTGATCGTGGATGAAGCCCATGAGCGAAGCCTCAACATCGATTTTGTCCTTGGACTCCTAAAACGGGTGTTGGAGATTCGTCCGAGCTTTAAAGTGATCATCTCTTCCGCTACCATCAATGCAGAGGTTTTTTCCAGCTATTTTAACGATTGCCCCATCGTTCGAATCGACACTCCCATGTACCCGGTAACGGTGATCTACGATCCCCCCGATCCAGAATTGGGAGAAGAAGGACTTCTGGTAAAAATCGAAAGTATCGTGGAGCGCTGCATTCGGGAAAAGCGGAAAGGGGATATCCTGATCTTCCTTTCCGGGGAGCAGCAGATCAAGGATTGCATGGCCACCCTCTATGCCCAGCCCTACCGAAAGAATCTCCACATACTTTCCCTATACGCCCGTTTGAGCAAGGAGGAGCAGGAACTGGTGTTTCTCCCTGCTCCCAAAGGAAAAACGAAGGTGATTGTAGCCACCAACATCGCGGAAACCTCCGTCACCATCGATGGGGTTACAACGGTGATCGATTCCGGTTTGGCCAAGATCAACTACTACAACCCCAGAACCTACACCAGTAGCCTTATCGAAGGGCCCATTTCCAAAGCCTCCTGCAACCAGCGGAAAGGTAGAGCGGGAAGGACTCAACCGGGAGTCTGTTACAGACTCTACACGAAAGAAGACTTCGAAAGCAGGCCTCTCTTTACCACGGAAGAAATTCTACGGACCGATCTATCCGAAGTGGTGTTGCGGATGGCCGAATTGGGGATCCGGGACTTCGAATCCTTCGATTTCATCTCACCACCGGGAAAACAGGGGATCGTGAGTGCGGTGGAAACTCTCTACCTTCTAGACGCCCTGAATCCGGATCGTACCCTGTCGAAAATCGGAAACATGATGGCCCAGTTCCCCCTCATACCGCGCCATGCCCGTATGATCGTGGAAGCGATCCTCCGGTATCCCGATGTGCTGGAGGAAGTCCTGATCGCCAGTAGTTTTCTTACGGGAAATACCCCCTTCCTCCTTCCTCAGGGGGAGGAAATGGCTGCCCGGAAAGCACACCATACCTTTCGGGATCCTGCGGGAGACTTCGTTTCCTACATCAAGATCTTTCGGGCGTACGAACGGGCTGAGAACAAGGAAAAGTTCTGTGACCGCTACTACCTGGACCCGAGAGTGATGGCCGAAATCCGCAATGTGAAGGACCAACTTTCCCTCATCGTGAGCGAGATGGGGATCCCCATCAGTTCGGGAGGCTCTCTCAAAGATTTCCTCTGCGCCATCTCTCGGGGATTGATACAATTTGTCTGCGTGCGGACCGGCCGGGACGGGTACCGTAGCCTCACGGCAGAACGGATCCTCATACACCCCAGTTCAGGGATGTATAAAGAGACACCCCGGTATATCGTGGCGGGTGAGATCGTACGTACTTCCCGGATGTACGCTAGATCCGTTTCACCCCTGGAGAAAACTTGGCTACAGGAAATATCCCCCCTCCTTGCCGAAGGCCTGAAAGCGGAAAAAGCGAAGGAAAAGGTAGAGGTCGAGAAAGAGAAGGTTCCCCGCCGGGATACCACCTGGCAGATCAGCATAGGGAAGAAGATCTTCGAACTGAAGCCGTACAAAGGCAAGAAGAAAATCGCCCTTTTCCCCTGGGAGGATCTGAAGGAGTTGGTGAGAAGAGAAGGACTCCAGATCCCTGGTCCCTACCTGAACTTGCGGGGGAAGATCGTGATGGATGGAATGGATCTAGCGGTGGGAGAGAGAGTCCCCAACATTCTTAAGATTGCCCGCTTCCTCGATGTCTCCCTCTCCTCCTGGAACGGACCCCTCCCACGGGAGACATATAACAGCGGGCAAGATAGAGGGAGACTGGTAGAGAGTCTCGTGAATCTTCTCCGGATTTGCAAGGTGAAAAAGGCGGGCAGAAGGTACGGGTTTCTGGGACTCCATACGGATCAAAAGGGAGTCTATTGGTACAAACCCTCCCTCTCCTTCTTCACCGCTCTGGAAACGAGCCTGGCTAGTCTGGAAACCCTCATCGACGAACTGGGAGCGGAAAAGGAAGGCGGAACGGAAGGAACCTTGTGGGATAAGGTAAACAAGGCGTATCGAGTACTCAGTTCGGTGCTGGATACTTGAGGTATCCCGCGACACCTCGGGCAATGACCTCTTTCACCAAGGCGGGATCTAGGGGAGTCAGCAGGGTATCTCCCAGAGCTCGCTGGAGAACGAACCGTAAGGTTCTTTGTTTCTTTTTATCCTTCTGCATGGCCTCGAAGATTTCTTCTGGATCCACCCCCGAAACCTTTTCTTCATACCCGAACCTGGTTAAAAGAGTTCTTACCCGTGCCGCATAGGAAGGATCGGTAAGGCCCATGGATACCCCCGCATCCAGCGCACGGTACAATCCCCAAGCCACCGCTTCCCCGTGGGTATATGCCTTGAAGTGGGTAGCCGCCTCCAGCCCATGGGCAAAGGTATGTCCCAGATTCAGATGGGTTCGAAGTTCCTGTTCCCTCAAATCTTGCGTAACGTAGAAGGCCTTTACCTGTAGGGAGCGCCTGATGAGCTGTACATTCGTGTTTCTGGGAAGCTCTTTCAATCCTTCCGCCCGTTCTCCAATGGTTTCGAGGAGGCGGAACAGTTCCTCATCCTGTAGCATCGCAGCCTTTATCACCTCCGCCATCCCTGACCGTAGTTCCCTCTCCGGCAGAGTCCGGAGCGCTTCTGGATAGATCCAGATTCGTTCAGCCGGATAGAAGGTCCCCACCATGTTCTTCCATCCCCGAAAATTGATGGCCGTCTTTCCCCCAAATGAGGCATCCACCATCGCCAGGAGGGTAGTAGGAATCAGGTGAAGCCTGGCGCCTCGCATGTAGATAGAGGCTGCAAAGGCAGTGATATCGCACACTACTCCCCCTCCGATTCCTATGAACAGGGACCCCCGATCCAGGCCCCGGTTCAGCGCTTGATCCAGTATCCGTTCGATGGTATTCCAGCTTTTTCCTTCCTCGCCCGCGGGAACGACCACCCGTCTGGACTCAGGCTGAGGGAACAGTCTGGCCGTATGCTCATCCTCGACCACGAGTACCGAACTCCCCTGAGGGATAGTAGGGAAATCCTTAGAAAATGAAACTATCGTACGGTATGACCCAAGAGAAAACTCAAGGTTTGCCGGTTCGTTCATGCACTCTCTTTGGACATGAGGGAACGGATGATCCTTTCCACGAAGGGGTCCACGATTCTATAGATCCTTTTGTTCCCCTGCACATGGGATTGTACGATTCCCTTATCCTTCAGCACGGCCAAATGTTGGGAAACCACGGGTTGGGGTTGTTTCAAACAAGTCCATAATTCAGACACACAGGGTTCTTCTTCCCGAGCTATTAGACAGAGAAGTTTCAGCCGAATGGGGTGCCCGCAGACCTTTAGTTTCTGGGAGCATTCTTCGATTCGTTCATCGGAGCAGCAATCCATAGAATCCATATATAGTTTACATACAATAAATCGGAGAATAAATCAACCCTCAATCGTGACAAAAATATCAAATTGTCCTATTGACAACCAATCATACTTAATATATACTAAAATTAATTTAATTATGCTTAAGAATGGCGGGAAGACTTACGGTGAAAGGATCAGGGCTTTGAGGGAAATGCAGAAGCTCACCCTGAAAAGTGTGGCATCCTCTGTTGGGATCAGCGAAAGCCTCCTTTCCCAAATCGAACGTAATAAAGTTTCCCCTTCGATAGACACTCTGATTCGCATTGCCGAAGCCCTCGGTGTAGACATGGAACACTTGTTCAAAGACTACAGACAACAACGGACCGTTTCCGTGCTAAGGAAGGAAAACCGAAGCCGCTTGGAAAAAGAAGGGGTGGTGTACGAACAACTTTCCCGACTCGTCGATGGAGACAGGGATACCGCGGTAGAGGTGGTGCTACTGGAACTATCCCCAGGATGCCGGAAGGGAAGTTCTCAGTATGGACACCGCGGGAAAGAAGTGGGGATCCTTCTGGAGGGGGAAGTGGAACTCCTCTATGGAGGCACTTCCTATCGCCTGCATGCGGGGGATAGTGTTTCCTTCGACTCTACCATCCCCCACACTCTCATCAATCACTCGAGGGAACGGGCCCGGGCTATATGGGTAATGAGCCCTCCCAAATTGAACTTTTTCACCGAGGGATAACTTGCAGAAGGGATAGATGGAACGATCTTACGGGGAAACCCGGAAGGGTGTCTCCCCTTTAGGGCACACATAGAGGAGGATGTATGGGTAGAACTATCGCAGAAAAGATCTTCGACAGCCACGAGGTGGATAGGCCTTTTCCCGATGTAAGGGTTTTACGATTGGACAGGGTGTTCTGTCACGAGATCACCACCCCCACCGCGATCGACGACCTGATCCGCAGGGGAAAGGATCGGGTGTTCGATCCCGACAAGATCAAAGCGGTGATCGATCATGTTTCCCCTGCAAAGGATGAAAAGACGGCGCTGCAGGGAAAAATCCTACGGGATTGGGCACGGAGACACGGCATCAAGGATTTCTTCGACATTGGAGCGAATGGGGTCTGCCATGCGCTGTTCCCTGAAAAAGGGTTCGTTCGGCCCGGTTTTACCGTGATCATGGGGGATTCCCATACCTGCACCCATGGAGCCTTCGGAGCCTTCGCCGCCGGGGTGGGAACCACGGACCTTGAGGTGGGAATCCTGAAAGGGGTCTGTGCGTTTCGAACACCGAAAACCATACGGATCAATGTGGTTGGCAAGCCACCCGCGGGCGTATTTGCCAAAGATATCATTCTTGGAATCATTGGGAAAATTGGGGTGAACGGTGCTACGGACAGGGTCATCGAGTTTCACGGCCCCGTAATCGATACCATGTCCATGGAATCTCGGATGACTCTCTGCAATATGGCCGTGGAAGCGGGTGCAACCAGTGGGATCTGCCAACCCGATGAACGGACGGTAGAGTATCTCTGGCCCTTCATCCAAGGGGAATACGCTTCCAAGGATGAAGCCCTCGAGGATTACTCCCGATGGAAATCGGATCCCGATGCAGTGTATGAACAAGTGATCGACTTCGATGTTAGCACTCTGGAACCCCTCGTTACCTTTGGGTACAAACCGGATCAGGTAAAACCTGTACGTGAGATGGAAGGCACCAGGGTGGATCAGGTGTACATCGGGTCCTGCACAAATGGCCGTTTTGAAGACCTCGAGGTAGCAGCTACTGTTCTGAAGGGAAAGAAGATCCATCCTCATGTACGGGGGATCCTCGCTCCTGCCACTCCCGAGGTATACCGAAAGGCCCTCGAGTCGGGAATCCTCAAGATCTTCCTGGAAGCCGGATTCTGCGTCACCAACCCCACCTGCGGTGCCTGTTTGGGAATGTCCAACGGGGTACTGGCTCCCGGGGAAGTATGCGCGTCCACCACGAATCGGAATTTCAACGGCCGGATGGGTAAAGGGGGCATGATCCATCTGATGAGCCCTGCCACTGCAGCTGCCACCGCCGTTGCCGGTGTCATTACCAACTCACCCTTGTATGCAAAATAGGAGGTTCTCATGAAACCCTTCGGTGGAAATGTACTGTTCCTAGATCGTTCCGATATCAATACCGATGAAATCATTCCCGCCAGGTATCTGACGGAAATTTCCAAGGAGGCATTGAAGCCTCACCTGTTGGAAGACTTGAAGCTGGAAGGATTTGACCCTAGCCGCGATCTAGTAGGTAAGGCTGCCATTGTGAGCCGGAAGAACTTCGGCTGTGGGTCCTCCCGCGAGCATGCCCCCTGGGCGCTGGAAGTAAACGGGATCCACATCGTGGTGGCGGAGAACTTTGCCCGGATCTTCAGACAGAACATGTTCAACTGCGGAATGCTGGCAGTAGAACTACCAGGGGAAACAATCGACGAACTGTTTCGCACCTTCGGTAAAAGCGAAACCCAGGTGGAGGTTGATTTCCAGCACGACCGTTTGACCTTTAAAAGCGGCAAGATACAAAAAACCTACACCTATCAACTCAACCCCTTTGACAAAACCCTTGTGGAAGCGGGAGGATGGGTGGAGTACGCCGACTCCAAATACTGACTTTTCGCATTGACTTTACGCCGCTTCCATCCTACAGTGAAAGGATGGAAGCAATATCAACCCAACGGAGGAATGAAATCCTCCTCTCTCATAGTGAGGGGGGGAAGCTCTTCTGGGCAGGATGTATCACTGCCGCAGGGGCAACCCTTACGGCAGGGCTTCTCTCATTTCTGCTGTTCCCCACAGGTGGACCGGTCTACCGCATAGGGGCCCTTCTCCTGCTCCTCTGTTCCACCCTCATCATAGGATTCGTGCTTCGTTTTGAACTCACCCTCTTAAAGCGATACCGTATTTCCGGTGGAATCCCCCTCTACTACGCCCTGATATTCCTGGTCTGGTTCTTCTCTGCCTTTCTACTGTTGATGGGAGCCCCGAGTCTAGCCATGGGAGTCCTTTCAGAGGCCCTGGTACTTCCCCTGGCAGTTGTGTTCATCGGAGCCTTGGGATATGGGTATCTTACTAAAAAGCTTTTCTTCTATGTGTTGAGGAATCTATCACAACCCGACTATGTCTCCCTACACTATCGGGACCAGATCTGGGAACACTTGAAGCCCATATGGGAAACGGTGCGCCGGTACAAGGATCCCTGTACCCTGGCATTGATTCGTTTGAGTTCCCCCACCCAGTCTTCCTCGATTCTCGAAACATTGAACTACCTGGAGTCAGCGGATCGCTTAGTACGGAATCAACTCCGATTGACCGACAGGAATGGGATACGCTCAAAGGAAACTCTCTACATTCTGCTTCCCAATACCGACCTGGAAGTATCGGAGATTCCTCTGAATCGTATCCAGCAAGCCCTTACAAGCGGAGGTTATGGGGTAGAAAGAATCGTTACCACGGATCTACGAAACGCCGACTCCTCGCCCTCCGAAGTGCTTTCTAAACTGGAAGAGGAACTTAATAACCCAAAAACCTAGAGGCTACTAGGGGAAGGGATCATCGCCGTGGGAGGGGATAACCCCACTTTTCCCCTAATTTAATAAGCGCTATCTTCTCTTTCTGAGCCCTATTTCCCTGCTGCCAGCAGTCGCTCTTTTAATTCAGTTTCCAGTTTCTGTAACTCCTTCTCTGCCTGCGCCCGTTTCTCCCTACCCTCTCGTTGAATCCGTAGGGTTTCTTCCAGAGTAGTGATGAGATCGTTGTTCACCTGTTTGAGGGTTTCCAACTCCACGATCCCTCGTTCCGCTTCCTCTGCCACCCCCAGACTCCCATCCTTCAACAGGGCTGCATTCTGTTTCAGCAAGGTGTTGGTGGTTTGGGTAACCTCTTTCTGCAGTTCCAGAGCTTTTTTCTGACGGAACAGACTTACCGCCAGCACGATCTGGTTCTTCCACAGGGGAAGGGTCGTCAGGATAGAACTCTGGATCTTCTCTACCAGCACTTGGTTGTTGTTCTGGATCAAACGGATCTGGGGGGCCATCTGGAGGGACACCATCCGGCTCAACTTCAGATCGTGGAGTTTCTTTTCGAACCGTTCTACCAGAGCACTGGCATCCTGGAACCGCTGGGCATCCGCAGGGTCCTTTGTGGTTTCCGCCCTATTCCGTAGTTCGGGGAGAAGCGTATTCCGCAACTCTTCCACCTTGAGTTTCCCCGCGGCGAGAAGGATATCCAGTTCTTTTAGGTACTCCTGGTTCCGATTGTACAATTCGTCCAGCAGGACGATATCTTTCAGTAAATTTCGCTGGGCAGTTTCCAACTCCAGGAGGATCCGTTCGATCTGGGAGGAAACTTTCTCGTACCGGGTAACGAATCTGCGGACGGAACTCACGAAGTTCCCCACACCGGGGATGCGCTGCCAGAAGGATTTTTCCTTGGTCAAGCTCCCCACATCCAGTTCCTTGATCTTTTCCAGCAGATTGGAGAGGATCGTCCCCGCCTCTCCCGCGTCCTTGTTCCGGATCTCCGACAGTACGGAATCGGCAAAGCTGGCTATCTTCTGCTGAGCCCCCACTCCGAACTGAAGCACCGTCTGAGAGTTCCGGATATCGATCTTGGAAGCCTCCTCACGGGCCTTTTCCAGATCCCGGGGATCCAATACGGCCAACTCCAGTGCGCTGTCACTCATGGGCACCTCCCTTCTTGAGTTCTGTTTCCATCTGGATCGTTTGTTCCAATACCTTTAGTTCAACATCCAGGTCCAACACATCGTTTGCCAACAATCGTTCGTACTGTCCTTCGAAAGCCTTGGCAATCTGCTCTAGACTATCCTCCACCCGATGCAAGGTGTCCTGGAAGGAGTTTCCTTGTAGGGACTTTTCCGACAATTCCACATACTGCCGGATGATCTTGGCCACTGCCCGAACATGGTAGTTTAGGAAAGACTTGGCCAGGGGAATATCTTTGGGATCCTTTTCCACTTCCTGGAGGATCTTGCGTGCAAGGGAGAGAATCCTTTCTCCCTGTATTCGAACACTGGGATCCCGAATACGAGCAATCCAAAGGGCCAGTTCCTGCACGTTCTGTTTTCCCATAGAGAGGATTTCCTTCTGTAACTCGACGGATAGGGAGGAAACCCCCTGTTCTTCTTTCTTTTTGGGAGAAAGGAGGAACCAGGAAGCGAGGAAAACCCCGAAAGCTGCCCCCAGGGCAATTACGAAGGACCCTCCCCATAGGAAGGTAGTGACAAAAGCCAACCCACCCAATCCACCTGCCCATACCCCTGAAAACTGAGAGATACCTTTCGTTTCCATCGCTACTCGTTCTGTCCCCTTTGCTATCCTACTGAAAAGCCAACAGTTTGTCACCCAAGGTACACCCATTCTAAAACCCTGTTTCTCCACTCCTTGAAACAGTTGCGAATTCTTCTATAAGATACCTAGGAAAGATCTCAATGAGAAGGAGAAATCGAAATGGAAATTTCACCCCTTCAACAAGCTCGGTACGCATACAAACCAAAGGTACCGCCCCTTTTGAAGAAATCGGTATCTTCCCTAACGGTTGAGTTAGGGAAGCCAACCGAAGCCCTCACGGATCGCAAAGAATTGAAGGCGATCTTCAAGCACACCTATGGACAACCCATCGCCACCCTCGTGCCTGGAAAGAACCCCAAGGCCTCTGAAAAGATCAACGTGGGGGTCATTCTTTCCGGTGGGCAAGCCCCCGGGGGGCACAATGTGATCGCCGGTCTGTTCGATGGTCTCAAGAAAGGAAATCCAGGATCCAAGCTGATCGGTTTCCTCGGAGGTCCGTCAGGTATCATCAAGGACAAGGCAATCGAGATCACGGCAAAACTGATCGACCAGTACCGTAACACGGGAGGCTTCGACATCATCGGTTCTGGCCGAACGAAGATCGAAACAGAGGAACAGTTCGCCGCCACCCTCGCTACCGCAAAAAAACGGAAGCTCAAAGCCATCGTCATTATCGGTGGTGATGATTCCAACACGAACGCTGCCGTTCTTGCGGAGTACTTCAGGGAAAAGGGAGAACCCATACAGGTGATCGGCGTACCGAAAACCATCGACGGCGATTTGAAAAACGAATATGTGGAAGCCTCCTTTGGGTTCGATACCGCAGTGAAAACCTATTCGGAGCTCATCGGGAATATCGCGCGGGATGCCAATTCTGCCAAGAAGTATTGGCACTTTATCAAACTGATGGGGCGGGCTGCCAGTCACATCTGTTTGGAATGTGCCCTGCAAACCCAACCGAACATTGCCCTTATCTCGGAAGAGGTGGAAGCGAAGAACCAAACATTGAAGGATATCGTGGAGTACATCTGCACCATCGTAGCCCAACGGGCAGAAAAAGGGGAAAACTTCGGGATCGTGCTAGTTCCTGAAGGACTGATCGAGTTCATCCCCGAAATGAAGAAACTCATTTCCGAGATCAACGATATCCTGGCACACAAGAATGCCGAGTTTTCTTCCCTCGAATCTGGGCAACCTCAGATCGAGTTCATGACCAGGGAACTCTCCGAGGAATCCCGAACCGTCTTTTCCTCCCTCCCAAAGGAAATCCAGTCCCAGCTTTTGATGGACCGGGACCCCCACGGGAACGTTCAGGTATCCCGGATCGAGACAGAGAAGCTCCTCATCACCCTGGTAGAAGCCCGGTTAAAAGAAATGAAGGCTTCAGGTTCCTATAAGGGAAGTTTCAGCTATCAGAGTCACTTCCTGGGATACGAAGGAAGATCCGCCTTCCCCTCCAACTTCGATGCCGATTACTGCTACTCCCTCGGCTTTACCGCTTTCCTCCTTATCGCGAACGGTCTTTCAGGCTACATCTCCTCCATTCGAAACCTGGCAAGGCCTGCAGCCGAATGGGTAGCGGGGGGAATCCCATTGACCATGATGATGAACCTCGAGCGAAGACACGGAAAGGAAAAGCCGGTAATCAAGAAAGCCCTTGTGGATCTAAAAGGGAAGCCCTTCAAAACCTTCGCCTCCAAACGGGACAAATGGGCCCTCACCACTTCCTACCTTTGCCCGGGAGCGATCCAGTACTTCGGTCCCGACGAGGTGTGCAATATGCCTACCAAGACCCTCATCCTGGAGGCAAAACCCGTAAAACCCGCTGGAAAGGGACCAAACGCAAAGGGAGGCAGAGCCAAAGAGGACAAGAACAGCAAAGGAAAGTAAGAGCCAAAAGAGTAACATCTTTCGGGGGGTGGCCGTTACGACCACCCGCTTTTTATTTCTGTATTACTTACTTAGTACCCCGAAGCTTGTGGGGATTGAAGCAAAAACGTGCAGTTGCCTGTCTAGAGGGGTAGAGGGCACAGAGATGCCCGTACAATCCTTGTAGCCAGGGGGTGTGTCATGGATTCAACTCCTCTCCAGGGTACGTGTGATTCGCAGGATGCAACTCGATGCACGGGTAGGCCCGATCCTTCCTCCTCTTCCTCTACGCTCCTGCGGGAGGAGGAGGTTCCCTTCTGTCCGAACCGGGGGTGCAGGTACCACTACCCGCCCTTTCCC